>Ga0209692_10000407_pt1 | contig 108920 bp, 79 predicted proteins | sample tdDd472_FD_187129 | JGI IMG/M metagenome (GOLD analysis project Ga0209692, IMG submission 187129) | Marine sediment microbial communities from the Atlantic coast under amendment with organic carbon and nitrate - tdDd47.2 (SPAdes)... | ecosystem: Environmental > Aquatic > Marine > Coastal >...
CAAGTTTATTACATCCTGTATATACACCAGCAGTAGGACAAACAGGTCTTGTGACCTTAACCTTAACTGCAAATGGTAATGGAGGTTGTGCCAGCGAAAATGATAATATGGACTTAACTATTACCGTTTCAGCTAGTGCTTATGCTGGAGCTGATACATTATTATGTTATGGTTCAGACTATTTAGTTCCAGACGCTGACACATTAAATTGTTCTGGTGTATCATGGACTACGGATGGAGGAGATGGTACATATGATAATAATACCCTTATAAAACCAACATATACACCAGGTCCTGGTGATTTAATAAACGGATATGCAAAATTAGTAATCATTGCAGCAGGGAATGCACCATGTGTTAATGCAACAGATACGGTTTTAGTTACATACTTGCCGGAATTAGTTGTATCTATCGGAAAACCTTCCCCATTTTTAATTGACGCAACTACAGTTGGTTCAAAAACACACATTGATGTTTATGCAAAAATAACTGGACATTGGTATTTAAAAACAATAGGTGTTTATTTGGTTGCGCCTGATAATTCGGTTGTTGAATTAAAACCAGCTTGTGCTAATAAATACTATGCTGATTTCGAGGAAGATGCAACATATAAATTTTATAACGACGCAGAAGACACATCAGCAGTTGTTGTTATTGATGAGTGTGTGCCAGTTTCGGGTAGATATGAATTTGCCGGTGACTGGAAAACAGATCTTGAAGGACAAGATCCTGCAAACGGAGCATGGAGAATAAGAATTACTGATACACACCCATTTGGAAATCCTGGGGTATTAGACGAAGCTACTATAACTTTTTCTGATTATAATGATATAAGTTTAATTTATGAATCAGTATTGTATGCCGACTCTTCAATAAATCTCCCAATTAATGAAAAAGGTGGTTTATTAGAACCCGATGCTATTACAGAATATATATTACCTATAACCGGATTATCAACCTCATGTAATGGATTTTGTGATGCAACTGCTATTGCAACTGCAACAGGTGGGCAAGGAGATTATTCTTATGAGTGGAGTACTTCTATTGATTTTAATCCTGCCGATATATTTGAAACTAATGATACTGTTGAATTGTGTGCAGGAACCTATTATGTGAGAGTTACTGACGAACACTTATGTACAGATATTGATTCTGTAGTAGTTAGTGAACCTGCTAAGATAGTTATTACAGATAGTTACCGTAAGGATATATCGTGTAATGGTGAAACTACAGGAGAAATAATGCTTAAATTTGCTGGTGGCTCTGGTAATTTGAAATATACTCAGGATAGTATCGTATGGTATAGTAGTGGCGATACGATCAAGAATCTTGCTCCTGGGATGCAAAAATTTGCTATCAGGGATATGTTTTTAGGATGTGAAAAGGATACTACAATAACAATAAATGAACCAGATGCAATAGATCCTGGATTTGCGGTTACTCCGATTTCTTGCTTTGGATTTACAGATGGAGAGATTACCTCTACGCCTAGTAATGGTACTTCGCCTTACGATTTTGCTTGGAGTACAGGATTTACCGAGCTAGGAGTAAATTCATCTACTATATCTGGATTAAATTCAGGAACATATACAGTTACTATTACAGATGCAAACTTATGCGAACTAATTGTTGATGCTACGGTCAATACAGCACCTGGTGCGCTAAGCATCTCAGGTGTTGTAAGAGATAAACGATGTATTTTATGTGATTCGCGATCTTTAGCAAATTCATTAGGAAGAATAATAGTTAGCACAATTGGAGGAACTCCAGAGTTCAGTTATAATTGGACTGGCCCTGTAGGATTTACACCTGTAAATAATGATACTATTATAAATCTACAACCTGGAGCTTATAATCTTACAGTTACAGATGACCGAGGCTGTACTTCTACATTCGCTGGAAATGTAACAGAAGATAATAGCGAAGATATTTTATCATACGATGTTGAATTTGCGGATGAATCTGTTTGTTGGAATGATAGCGTTGAGATTAAATCTACATTTACAGGTCCGGCGGACACCTTGTTTTTACAAATCTTTAACGAAGAAACTAAAACAGCAACAAAAAGATATAAACAAGTTTTTGGTAATCCATATACAGCACTTCAAGATATTGATGGAACTTCAACCTTCCAAATTATAAGAATAATGAATGATTACTGTAAAGCTGATTTTGCTGATGACGTAACTGTAGAATATTTCCCTAATTTTATGTTGGATATTCTTGACGGAGAGGATGGAAATGCTTTAGACGACACGATTTATTTAAAAGGAGCTTCATCAGGAGTATTAAGTGCCTATGTTTTAGATCCTGAAGGAATTACTTTTGAATGGCTTGAATCAGATGTGTTATTAGCATCTTCAAATGTTCAAACGCTTTCAATAAGCCCAGATTCATCAGCATATTATAAGGTGGTTGCAACGTCAAATGATGATTGTATTGATACATCTAGAGTATATCTAGAATTTATACCAGCTATTACACCAAATGATGCATTCTCGCCTAATGAAGATGGTAAGAATGATTATTGGAAGATTAGACATATTGGAAAATTCAAAAACAATATAGTAACAATTTATAACCGTTGGGGTATAAAGGTGTATGAACAAAAAGGATATAATAATGAAGATGATTCTAAACGTTGGGCAGGGAAAGCTAAAAATGGCAAAGATCTTGCTAGTGGAACTTATTATTATATCATAGTACTAAATGAAGAAGGGTTCAAACCAATTACTGGGCCTGTAACAATAATCAGATAGCATGAAAAGATTGAGATTTATTATATATATTGTTTTATTACTGGTGTTTATTAAACCTACAAAAGCACAGCAGGCGCCATTCTATACGCAATATATGTATAATGACTATTTAATTAATCCTGCTGTTGCTGGTACCTATAATTATTTTCAGTTCAGGGCAAATGCGAGAATTCAGTGGATTGGTATTACTGATTCGCCTCGTACAATGAGTATTGCGGGTTATGGACCATTTAAGTCAAAAGACATGGGTTACGGTGGCTACATTTATAATGATGTAACTGGGCCTGAAAGCAGAATGTCTCTTGGCGGATCGTATGCATATAATATTGATTTAAATGGTTCTTTAAGATTGTCTGGAGGTTTATCATTTGGTATTATGCAGTATAAACTTGATGGCACAGTTTTGCATTTTGATGATGAAATGGATGTGGACCCTGTTTTAAATAATGGAGTTAACTCAAGAATAATTCCTGATGCTAATGTTGGATTTCTATTGTATGAAACCAGATACTATGTAGGAATTTCTGCTCACCAGCTGTTTGGCAATAAATACAATACACATGATGTTGCCGATTCATCTCAAGGAATTAGCCGATTAACACAGCATTTATATTTATCTGGAGGATATAATATTCAGTTAAATAGAGATTTTTATGTTACTCCATCAGTTTTGTTAAAATACGCTGCTCCTGGACAATTCCAAGCAGACATTAATGCGAAAGTTACTTATCAAAGAATTGTGTGGGGTGCATTAACGTATCGATTTGGAAGCTCAGGGTACTTCTCAAGTGATGCAATTGCAATTATGGGAGGATATAATCATGAAAACAAATTTTATATTGGTTTGGCCTATGATTTAACTGTTTCTGATTTAAGAAAATACTCAAGCGGTACAATTGAAGTAATGATTGGATATAGATTTAATTCAATAAGATAAAATTGTTAATAAAATTACTAAACCGGCTGGTAATGCCGGTTTTTTTTATAAATATAAAATGATTATTAAGTATGAAAAAAGCTTTTATATTACTTCTTGTGATTTCTTTATTTAGTTGCAACAATAAGGATATACCCGAATATGTTATTCCATTTGATGATATGGTTGATATTATTGTTGAAATTCATATAACTGACGGTTTGTTGACCATTAATAAAGTAAGAAGAAATGTAGTAAAGTTGGATACAACAAACTATTACAATGTACTACTAAATAATTATAATTATAATAGACAAGACTTTGATACTTCCTTGTATTATTATAGCAAGAATATTAATCAATACGACTTAATTTATGATGAGGTCCTCAACAGATTAAGTAAAATAGAAGCAGAATTGAAAGAAAACAGGAGCCATCAGGATACGAAAAGAGACTAAACTCAAATGAGGAGAATTGCAGCCAATTATATTTATACTGTCGAAGGTGCTATTCTTAAGAATGGGATTGTAGAAGTTAATAATAACGGAAAAGTTCTAAAAATAACAGATACAAAAGGTGAGCTGAAAGAATCAAGTAAACTTGAGTTTTACAATGGAGTAATTACTCCCGGTTTTATAAATACTCACTGCCATTTAGAATTATCGGAACTAAAAGATATATTTAATCAAGGAAAGGGATTACCAAAGTTTATTAGAGAAATATTTAATTATAAAAGTAAAGAAGTTTCTGAGAAAACATACAAAGCAATTGAGCTTCAGAATAAATTAATGAGAACTGCAGGAATAGTTGTTGTTGCTGATGTTTCAAATACTAATAATAGCATTAATGTAAAAATAAGAAGCGAAATCTATTATCATACTTTTTGTGAGATTGCTGGCACAAAAAGCAGCCCTAATAAAGGCTTTAATTCTGCTCAAAAGCTTCTAACCAACTTTAAGGATCAAGGTTTAAGCGCATCAATTGTGCCACATGCACCGTATTCTGTTTCCGAAGAGCTGTTTAAAAAAATATATGAAAATGCTGAAAAGGAGGATTCTATTTTGTCAATTCATAACCAAGAAACAGAATCTGAAAATCAAATGTTTATTAATAAAACAGGAGTTCTTTTTGATACACTTGAAAAACTTGGGGTTGATTTAAGCAATCATAAACCAACTGGAAATAATTCTCTGAAATCAATTCAAAATTTTTTACCTAGAAACAATAATATCATTTTTGTACACAACACATATTCTAAGTATGATGATGTTAGAATAGCCGCTGAATATTTTACAAATCCTTATTGGTGTTTGTGTCCACTTTCAAATTTGTATATTGAAAACAGATTACCAGATTTGAATATTTTTAAGAATTGTTCTGAAAAAGTTACTTTAGGAACTGACAGTCTTGCGTCAAATAAAACTTTATCGATTCTGGATGAAATGAAAGCGTTAGCAAAACATAGCGATATTTCTTTTAGTGAATTGTTAAGGTGGGCAACTATAAATGGTTCAAAAGCACTAAAGCTGGACAATAAATTTGGAAGTATTAAAGAAGGAAAAACTCCTGGACTAAATCTAATATCAGACTTCGATTTTCAGAATATGTGCTTAACAGATAAAAGTAAAGTGAAAGTTCTTATTTAGTTAACACCGCTTTTTTTCAAATATTCCACAGCCTCTTTATCGTATTTTAAAATATGTTCATTAAACCAGTCTTCCATGAAATGGTATATTTCAATACATAAATCTGGTTTATCAGCTTCAACATCTTTTTGAAACTGAATAATTCTGTCAATAAAAATATTATGAGAAATTTTATGCTGATCAAGATTCGGATATTTACAATCCTTAAAAAAGATTTCCTCTTTAATAAAATAATGATCTATTAGGTATGCTATCTGGAAAAAAACATTAGAAACATGTTCTTTACAGGAATTATTATGAATAATAATTTTTAGTTCATTAATAATATCAAGGAATTTTTTATGTTGATCATCAATAATTTTGATATCAACATTGTACTCATCTTTCCACTCCAAAAGCTCACTGTTTATTTTATTTTCCATAACAATATTATTAAATTACTTATACAAATTTATTTTCTAATTCACGAAATAAAATGATAATTGTCATTAAATCAGGATTATATTGGTTTTAAACACTTACGAACATCTTTTTTTCACTATTTAATTTAATTCTAAATCTTAAAAAACGATATCTTTAATATTTTAAAGACAACAAGTAAAATTTGAAAAAAGAACCTAAAATATTGGTTTGTCCATTAAATTGGGGCTTGGGTCATGCCACTAGAATTGTTCCTATTGTTAAGCAATTAAACAATCAAAATTTTGATGTTTGGGTTGCCGCTAGCGGTGATTCTCTTATTTTCTTAAAAAAGCAATTTCCTAAATTGAACTACATCGATTTTCCAAACTATAAAGTAAAATATTCATCATCAGATTCGCAGGCACTTAAATTCCTATTGGCAATTCCTAAAATCATTATTGGAACTCTAAAAGAGCACTACCAGATTAATAAAATTATAAAGGACAATAATTTTGCTGTTGTAATATCTGATAACAGATATGGTCTTTGGAATAGATTAGCATATAATGTTTTTATTACACATCAGTTAAATATTAAACTACCCAATAGCTTCAAAATATTTGAGTCAATTTTAATGTTACTTGTAAGAAAAATAATAAATAACTACGATGAATGTTGGATCCCAGATTATAAAGGTGAATATAGTATCGCAGGAGAATTGGTACATCCAAGTAGTCTTAAAAATCTTCATTATATTGGCTTATTATCTCGCTATAAAAATCAGACAGAGGTCGAACCTGAGGAAAAGGAAATAGATTTACTATATGTTCTGTCGGGACCCGAACCTCAAAGAACAATTTTTGAGGAATTAATTTGCAAACAATTAACAAATAACAAGGATAGAGTTGCTGTTGTAAGAGGAACAAGTAGTAAAAGAAAGCAAGGTTATTCCTTTCCAGTTTATGATCTTTTGAATTCAGAAGAACTTTTATCTTTAATTATTAAATCGGAAATAATAGTATGCAGGTCGGGTTATAGTTCTATTATGGATTTAATTGCTTTAAATAAAAAAGCACTATTGATACCAACACCTGGACAAACTGAGCAAGAATATTTGGCAGAATATTTAAAAAATAAAGGTCTTTTTAATTTTGTAAAACAGAATAATTTTAATGTGGATGAAGCTGTACAAAAGGTATTTAACTCCATAGAAAACAAGATTTACACTTCTGATGATATATTAAAAGGGAGAATCTTACTAATAAAAGAAAAACAAAACTACAAATGATATTATTAGGCCTGTAAACCAGCCAATGTATATCTGATATTGCTTATGAGTTTTAAGTTTTAATCTTGAATATCCAATAATACCTGAAACTATAATTGTAATAATAATAAAATATTCAAGGTTTATATTTAGAATAAAAGAGATTGCAATTAAAGCTCCAGTTAACCCGCCAATGCCTGCCATATGAGCACTTATTTTATATTTGAACGAGATTAAAAACAGAACAAAAACATTAATAGCTGCTGCTAAAACAAAAAGCACAATAGTTTTAATTTCAGGAGCATTTAGTCTAACTAAAAGATAGTAGCAGAAAAAATACAGTATAGAAGTAACAAAAAATGGAACCAATCTTTCTCTGTTATTTTCCATTTGTACATTTTTAATAATTTTCTGAAAAATAAAAAAAGGGACAAAAGTGAGAGGTAAAATAAAAGTACACACAAAAACAATAAGCAATATTATTTTTTTTGCATTAAAAGATAAAAAATCAAGAATGGAACCTGAATTAAAAAGAATTACAGTTCCAATAGTGGTTAGTATTAAAGGATGAAATAAAACGGATAAAATTTTTGCTGAAACTTTTCCCATATTTACAATTCTTTTCTAAGTCTGGCTACAGGAATGTTTAGCTGTTCGCGGTATTTTGCAACAGTTCTTCTTGCAATTTTATACCCTTTCTCTTTAAGTATTTCGGTTAATTTATCATCGGTTAAAGGCTTCTTCTTTTCTTCATTGTCGATGCATTCTTTCAAAATAGATTTTATCTCTCTAGTTGAAACTTCTTCGCCTGATTCTGTTTGTAGTCCTTCAGAAAAGAAATACTTAAGAGCATAAATTCCAAAATGGGTTTGAATGTATTTGCTGTTTGCTACTCTTGAAATAGTTGAAATATCAAGTCCTGTTTTTTCAGCAATATCCTTTAAGATCATTGGTCTAAGCATTGATTCATCTCCATCCAGAAAGTACTTGTATTGATACTCAATAATAGCATTCATAGTTAAAAGCAAGGTGTTTTGCCTTTGCCTTATTGCATCAATAAACCATTTAGCTGAATCAAGTTTTTGCTTCATAAAAGTAATAGCTTCTTTATCACTTTTAGTTTTTTCAGCCTTATTTTTACCAGAGTAAGACTGAAGCATTTCTGTATAAGTGTAACTTAATCGAAGTTCTGGTACATTCTTCGAGTTTAAGGTTAATTGTAAGTCACCTTCTTTATTTTCTAGAACGAAATCAGGAACTAGTGTTTGAACAGATCGTGATGAGTCTGAAAAACCACTCCCTGGTTTTGGATTAAGTTTTAGAATCTCTTTGATAGCATCTTTTAGTTCTTCTTCAGAAATATTTAAACGCGTAATAATTTTCTCATAATGCTTTTTTGTAAACTCATTGAAGTAATACTTCAGAATTTTACGTGAAAGTTTTATTTCGGGTATTTCCTGATTTTTACTTTCAATCTGAAGAAGTAAACATTCCTGTAAGCTTCTTGCTCCGACACCCGTTGGTTCAAGATCCTGAATTATTCTAAGAACTTCAAGAATTTCGTCTTCGTCAGTTTCAACATTCTGAGAAAAAGCAAGATCGTTAGCTATTGCTTCAAGCTTTCGTCTTACATAACCATCCTCATCTAAATTACCAATTAAATACAATGCAAGAATCTCTTCTTTTTCAGATAAATATCTTAAGCCAATTTGATTCTGAAGATGCTCGTGAAAAGATATTCCAGTTGAAAAAGGAATATCTTCTTTCTTATCGTCTTTTGAATAATTATTTGCAGAAAGCTTATACGAAGGAATATCTTCTTCATTGATATAATCATCAAGAGAGAACTCGTCCGATTCATTATCCAGGTTATCCTCTGTAATCTCCTCTTCGTCGTTAGGCATATCTTCCTCGTTTGCCCCTTCTTCGAGCACAGGATTCTCCTCTAGCTCCTTTTTAATTCTTTGTTCAAGTTGAATAGTTGGAATTTCCAACAGCTTGATCATCTGAATTTGCTGGGGAGAAAGTTTTTGTAATAACTTTTGCTGTAAACTTTGCTTTAACATTTCCTATGCAAATAATTTCTCTAAATTTAGTTAAAATTCTGCATTTTTGGGAGTTCTTGGGAATGGAATTACGTCCCTAATATTTGACATCCCTGTAATAAATAAAATCAATCTTTCAAAACCAAGTCCATATCCACTATGAGGAACAGTGCCAAATTTTCTTGTTTCAAGATACCACCACATATCTTTTTCCGGAATTCCCATTTCTTGGATCCTGGAGTATAGCTTGTCGTATATTTCTTCTCTTTGCGAGCCACCAATTATTTCACCAATGCCTGGGAAAAGAACATCCATTGCACGAACAGTTTTCCCATCGTCATTTTGCTTCATATAAAATGCCTTAATATCTTTAGGGTAATCACTTAAAATAACAGGCTTTTTGTAATGTTTTTCAACTAAATAACGCTCATGTTCCGATTGTAAATCAATTCCCCACTCAACTGGGAATTGGAACTTTCCTTTTTTAGCTGGTTTAGAGTTTTTAAGAACATCAATAGCTTCGGTATACGATAATCTAATAAAATCACTCTCGGCAATAAATTTAAGCTTTTCAATTAGCGGCATTTCTGATCGCTCATTTTGAGGCTTCGATTTTTCGTCATCTAACAGTCTCTTTTCAAGGAACGTAAGATCATCAATGCAGTTATCTAAAGCATATTGAACAAGGTACTTAAGCATTTCTTCTGCTAAGTCCATATTATCATTAATGTCACAAAAAGCCATTTCAGGTTCAATCATCCAAAACTCAGCTAAATGTCTTGGTGTATTAGAGTTTTCAGCCCTAAAAGTTGGTCCAAATGTATAAACATTTGATAAGGCTGTTGCTCCTAATTCTGCTTCTAATTGACCCGATACAGTAAGATTTGTTTCTTTACCAAAAAAGTCTTCGGTGTAATCTATTTTACCATCTTCAGTTTTCGGTGGATTTTCAGGATTTAAGTTTGAAACGTGAAACATTTCACCTGCACCTTCAGCATCAGATCCTGTAATGATAGGGGTATGTAAATAGAAAAAGTTTCTATCATTAAAAAATTTATGAATAGCAAATGCCATTGCATGCCTTATTCTGAATACAGCTCCAAATGTGTTTGTGCGAAATCTTAAATGCGCAATCTCACGTAAAAACTCTAGTGTGTGTCCTTTTTTCTGTAATGGATATGTTTCAGTATCGGCAGTTCCGTAAATTTCAATTTCTTTAGCTTGTATTTCGACACTTTGTCCCTGGCCCATTGATTTTACAAGAGTACCATTAACACTTAAACTAGCTCCAGTGGTAATATTTTTAACTTGATTTTCGTCAAAACTAGCAATATCAATTACAACCTGAATATTATTAATGGTTGATCCATCATTTAAAGCAACAAATGCAACTTGTTTATTTCCTCTTTTGGTTCTTACCCAACCTTTTGCGTTTACCTGTTTGTCAGTCTTATCTGACAAAAGCAAATCCTTGATAAAGCTTCTTCTTACTTCCATAATTAAATTTGATATTTTAATTCCACAAAAATAGTATTTTTCATATGATATAAAACACTAATCCTTTCATATATTACCAAAAAAGCGATTAAGAAACTTGATTTTGTGTCTGTAATTTTGTATATTATAAAAAATTGAATTCTTAGCTAAGACTCTTAATTACACATATTCGGGTTAAGACCTAAAAGCAATCTAACTATATTAACAAAAGGTAACTATGGAAAAATGGACCATCAATATCAATGTCTTCGAAAATAAGGAACGTAATGATAAATTAAAGTTAGTAATAAACGATATTGTCGAAGAATTTATGAGGTTAATTCCTGAGGGGCCTCCTTTAGGATATAAAACAATTGAGATTGTTAATGATGAGATTTCTGGGCCAACTTTTTTTTGGCCAATGGGTCGTGATTTTTATAAGATTGCCTTAAACGTTTCAGATCTGAATTATAATCAAGTTGCATTTCAGTTTTCACAGGAGCTTTGTAGGATATATTGCGATCCTCGCATGAGAAGTTGGTTTATACAGTTGTTAAGTCATGTGTTTGCATTGTATGCTCTAGACTTTTTAGGTCGCAAATGGGAGAGTAATCCGCCAAATAAAGAACTTGAAGAATATTGGTATAATTTCGATTCATATAAAAGTAATTTATTAGGAGCAGCCTTTAGTAAAGTAGATATTGTAAAATATCAGGTTGCGAATGAATGGGTGCAGTATCAGGTAAATAAATTAAGAAAGAATGATAAAATTAATCGCGGCAAATTATTGTTAATAGCTTACGAGTTATTGCCACTGTTTAAAGATCATCCTGAAAGTTGGCATATGATGCCATACGTTGGAAAATGCTCTGTTCCGCCACCTCCTGAAAATCCTGAGGAGATTGTCAGCGACAGGAGCACTTTACCAGATTTTGAAAAACTACAAAAAGAAATACCGGGAAACATGGAAGTATTTATTAATAAGTTTTATGAGAAAACAGGTGCCAGAGAGTTGATTTGATTCTATTGCCTATTACTGCTATTGCCCTTTTTAATAACTTTAAAATTTTAAGTTATGGAAGAAAAAATAATAACAATTGCAGTTCATAATTATGCAAGAGCAGAAGTCTTAAGAACAAGACTTGAAGCCGAAGGAGTAAAATGTTATTTGAAAAATATTAATTTAATACATTCAGTTATATCCGGAGGAGTAAAAGTTCGAGTTAACTCTAAAGACCTTGAAAAAGCACTAAGAATTGTCGAAAAAGTAAGTGAACAATTCAGAGAAGAAAATCAAGACGTAGAAAATATTCCTATCCGAAATGTTCAGCGCATACTAGTTCCCATTGATTTTAGTGATTATTCTGTAAATGCCTGTCGTTATGCAATTGGACTTGCTGAAAAATTGAACGCCGAAATTAAACTAATGCATGTTTATTATAATCCAGTTGTAAATTCTATGCCCATAACCGATACATATTACTATCAAATAAATATGGATGAAATTATTAGAGATATAGAATTGAAAGCAAAAAGCAGCATGGAGGAATTTTACCAAGACATTAAGGAAAAGATTGAAAGAGAAAAAATTGAAGGGGTAAAAGTTGATTATGCTTTGATGCGAGGAATTGCAAGTGAAGAGATTATTTTAAAAAGTCAGGAATATAAGCCTGATGTTATAATTATTGGATCTAGAGGACAGGGAGAAGGAGCAAATGATTTAATAGGTAGTGTAACAGCTAAAGTAATTGATGATACAAAAGTGCCGGTACTTGTAATTCCAGAAGATGCACTATATGAAGGAATTGCCACAATTAATATTATGTATGCAACAGATTTTGACGATTCTGATTTTAGTGCATTAAAAAAGCTTATGTATATTACGTCGCCTTTTGATATTCGTTTGTATTGTGTGCATATTGGATCACAAGATTCAAGAGAGTGGGATAAAGCAAAAATGGCTGGATTAAAAGAAAAATTATATGATCAATATAAGGATTACGATATTGAGTGTAACTTAATAGAAGAAAAAGATTTTATGAAAGGGTTACAGGAATTTATTCGGGAGAAGAACATTGATATTATTTCAATGGTAACTCATAAAAGAAATTTAATTTCTAAACTTTTAAATCCAAGTTATACCAGAAAGGTTTTATTTCACACGAATATTCCATTTTTGGTTTTTCATTCTGACAGATAACTGCAGAATGTTTCAGCAATTTTAAGGTCAATTTTAGTAGTTATTTTAATATTTTCAATATTTCCGGGAACAAGGTTTATTTCTGTACCCGATTTTTCAACAATACTGGCATCGTCAGTAAAAAATTCTTCCCATTCTTGTTCGTAAGCACCTTTAATTATTCTACAATCGAAAGCTTGTGGTGTTTGAATTAGCTTGTATTTATTTCGGTCAACAGTTTTATTTGAACCAGAATCTACCAATCTAACAGAATCAACTATATCAATATACGGAATAGCATTTCCGTTAATGGAGGCAATTTCGAATACCATGTCAATTGTAGTTTGACTTACTAAAGGTCTAACACCATCGTGAACAGCTATTATTCCAGAGCTTCCGGCTTTTTCAAGTGCATTTTTTACAGAATGATATCGGGTTTGCCCTCCTTTAACAATTGCATGATTTATTGTAAACTTGTATTCATTGCACAAATCTTTCCATTGTGAGATTTGATTTTCTGGAAGAGCTACAATTATTTCTATCGAAGAATCATATTCGTAAAAAACACGAATACTTTTCATTAGAATTATATCCTTATTTATTTTTAAAAATTGTTTGGGAATTGAACTTTCCATTCTTTGTCCTGAACCTCCTGCAACAATAATAACAAATCGTTTCATGTAAATATATTTTAAAATCAAAGATAAAAATAATATGTAGGCTTATCAATAAAATGGTATTTCTAAATTCTTTAGTATCTTTGAGAATAGCAAAAAAATACTTGAATATTTTTTTGTTTTAATAAATGTTTTTATATTTGCATACCAAACGGTCGGTTTCATGAACGCAACAAAAGAACATATAATTTTAACATCCTTCAGGCTTTTTATGCAGAAGGGATACAAGGAAGTTACTATGAGCACCCTTGTTAAAGAAGCAGGATTGTCTAAAGGTGCATTTTATCATTATTTCGAAAATAAGGAACAACTTTTTAATGCAACATTAGATAATTTATTCTTTTCAATCTCCCCTTTTGATAAAGAAATGGTAGTAAATCCAGAAGTGTCTTTTTATGACTATATGCAAATGTATATTGATAATGTTGAAAAGATGTCAAAGCTGATTACCAGTTATATAGGAGAAGAGGCAACAGGAATGGGCTATTATCGATTAATGTCGGATGTAGCAAATTATGCTCCTGAATTTCATAAAAAAATTATGAAGTCTAATGAATATGAATTGTCGTTTTGGCGTAAGGTTCTTTCAAATAGTATAAAAAAACGCGAAATTAAAGATGATTTGGATCTAGAAGTTTTAGCAAATCAATTTCAGTGGTTGCAAGACGGAATAGCTTTAAATACTATATTTTCAGGAAATGCAAAAGTAATGTTTGTTAACTTAGATAGAGCTTTCAAACAATTATATAAATGTATAAAAAAGTAAAAATTTTTTATGAGCAAACATACCAAATGGTTGGTATAAAAAATTGATTAATAATTAGCAAAGGCTAAAACAGCCAATATAAAAGGAAAGTTTTTTTTGTATGGTAGCAGACCGAACGGTCGGAATAAAACGAAGATTATGAAAAATACAGAAGAAAGATTAAGAAAAGTTTTAATAGAGTATGGAATCGATCAAAAAAGCGTGTCAATGGACTCAGATTACTATTTTGATTTAAATCTCGACATGTTAGACCTGATTAGATTAGCAGGAAAAATTAGAAAAGAATTCCGAGTTAGTATACCTGATAATGAGATATTCAGGATGGAGCGAATTTCGGATACAATCTATTTTTTAAAACAACAGCCTGAGTTTGTTGGCTTATCCTGTTAATTGTATTAGAAACAGAGTAAATTTTAAAAAGAATGAAAAGGATTTTAGGTTTATATAAGATTCTGGTAATTTCATTGGTTATCATTTTCATAAGTGGTTGTGAAGATTATTTTGAATTTAGCCCATATGCAGCAAATGTTAAAGATTCATACAAGAATCTTGACGAGAAGAATATGAATAAACTGTTAAGTTATGATGATGGCACGAGTGAAGAAATAAAATTTGCTGTGCTGGCTGATTCTCATTATGATTATCACGAGCTTGATGAAGCCTTAGTAAATATAAACGCCATAAAAGATATTGATTTTGTTATTGTTAATGGAGACATCGCAGATCATGGATACTTAAAGGAGTACGAGCTATTTCATGAAAAAATGAAACGCTTAAATATACCGTATTTAACTGTAATAGGTAATCATGATTATAGATCAAATGGAATTGAGATTTATAAGGAGATGTATGGTGAACCTAATAAAAGCTTTGTTTTCAATAATATGCTGTTTATTCTTTTCGATGATGTTTTTTGGGAAAGCAACAAAAATCCTGATATGGAATGGCTTGAAAAAGAACTAAAAAGTAGCGATCAATACAATAATTGCTTTGTGTTTGCACATATACCTCCTTATAGTGATCAGTTTACCGAGCAAAAAGGAAATGAATATGAACAATTAATGGATAGCTATAATGTTGATCTTTCAATTCATGGACATGTTCATGAATATATTTATGATGAGAACGGCATTGGCGAAACGAGCTATTTAGCTGTAGAATCAATAAAAGATAAAGAATTTGTTGTTATAACAGTTTTGGATAATAGTTATTCTGTAAAACAAGTTAAATATTAGGATGAAATTAATAAAATCTATAATGTTTTTTTCTTTGGCATTATTATGTCCTGAATTGGCAGATGCTCAAAATGATAAGAAAGGTAAAGAGCGAATATGGTATTATCCTGATTATATAAAAACTCAGTATGCCGGAAATATAGGATTTATATCATTCGGTCCGGGATATGACTGGTGGAGACAAAATGCACAAACCGACATTTTATATGGTTATGTGCCACAATATAAGGGCAATGCAACAATTCACACCTTTACATTAAAAAACACTTTTAGATTATATGAGTTTTGCATTAAAGACAGATACAATTTAAGTCCTGTTTTAGGATTCTCGGTAAGTTTTGAGCCAGGTGAAAATTCATATGGTCGAATTCCCGATAAGTATCCCGATGGTTATTACAGTCCAAACAATATTTATGGATGTTTAAGTCTTGGTCTGAAATCAAAAATTACTTCTAAAAAAGAACATTATTTTTCCTCTGTTGAACCTTATTTTGAAATAAATACTTTAGCAGATTATGCTTTTTATAATATTATAGCACATGAAGATAGAGAGGAAATAATACTATCCTTTGCTCTTGGCTTCAACTTGTATTTTTAAATATCTACAGTACAGCAGCAGTATATAAAAATCGTTTAATACTTCGTTTTGGTGTTTTTTCAAATTCTTCAGGATAGATTTTTATCTTAGAGATTTGCATGTATTTAGCAAGACTTGAGTTTGCTTCTTTCTTATTTTCTTCCATGATCTCGATCAATCTTGCTTCATTAATTTTTTCCCTATCTACGCTTTCCAAATCAGGATAAACCAAAGCAATAATCTTGTTGTCTTTTTCAATTACAACCGATTCCTGTATGTACATTAAGTTATTTAGTTTAGCTTCAATTTCTTCAGGATATATATTTTCGCCCGAAGGACCTAAAATCATACTTTTATTTCGACCTTTTATGAATATATAGTTTTCTTCATCAATTATTCCTAAATCACCTGTATGTAACCAACCTTCTTTATCGATAGCTTGCTCTGAGGCTTCCACATTTTTATAATAACCATACATTAGATTTTCGCCACGAACCATTATTTCACCTACTTTATTGCATGGATCTTCAGAATCAATTTTAACTTCCAGGGTGTCAACTAGTTTTCCGGCAGAACCAATTTTGGCTTTATCCCAATTTGCATAGCTAATTAGAGGTCCACACTCTGTCATGCCGTATCCGATAGTAAAGTTGAAATCTATTTTCTTTAAGAATAATTCTACATCTTTGTTTAGAGCGGCTCCGCCAATTATAACTTCTTTAAAATTACCTCCAAACACATCGGTTAGCTTCTTTTTAACCTTAGAATATATTGCTTTATCAATGAAAGGAACACTTAATAGAAATTTCATTGATGTTTTATCGAGCAACGGAATAATTTGTTTTTTGTATATTTTTTCGAGAATTAACGGAACGCTAATTACAATTGTAGGTTTTACTTCTTGAAATGCCTGAATAATTATTTTTGGCGATGGTGTACGTGTTAAAAAGTGAATATGACAACCTATTGTAAAAGGCCACAAAAACTCAAATGCACAACCAAAAGTATGTGCCAATGGAAGAAATGACACTACATTATCACCAGGATCAAGAGGTAAGTTATTACGTGCATAACGAATATTTGCAGCTAAGCTATTAAGAGGTAAAACTACACCTTTTGAAAAACCTGTAGTTCCTGAAGTATAATTTAAAACACCTACTTCATCGTTAGAAACTTCTTCAAAATTAAGTTTTTCGGCTGTTATTCCTTCTTGATATAAATCTTCATATAAAGAGTCTAGTTTATTGTAAATATTTTTTATGTTTTCAGTATCATTTTCTATAAGAAGTCTATAGTTTGTTAATGAAAAAATAGCTCTTAAATTTGGCATGCTTTTTTCATCCAGATTTTCCCAAATTGGATCACCAGAAAACAAAACAACGGAGTCTGAGTGATTTACAATATGATGAACATCGTCTGGTAAAAAGTCTGGAAGGATAGGAACAACAGTTGCTCCATATGATATTATAGACAAATAGGTCATTGCCCAGTTGGCAGAGTTTTTCCCAATTAATGCAATCTTATCACCTTTTTTAACTTTACATTCTTCGAACATTATGTGAATTCTGGCAATTTTTCTAGCCACATCACTGTATTTATAATCTTCTCCCTGATAATCTGATAATGCAGGAAGATCCCAGTTTTCTTTAATACTGGTTTCAATGTACTTAATAAAATTTTCTGGTATCATAACTTAAATTTTAAGTGAAAACCAACCAGTAAACTTAAAAAATATAAAGCTATAATCAAACAGATTAATTGGCGTATTTCTTATTAAACAATACATGCCTGCGAACTGTTATATTCTTATTTAGAATGTAAAATACTGATATATTAATATAAACAGAAGATTATTTTTATAATTTTGTTGCCTAATAAGAAATCGGGGATGATGGATAAAAAAGAACAAGCAAAAGAACTAACTGAAAGGTTAAAAGATAAATCACCTGAAGAGGTTTTAAGTTATTTTATAGATAAATGTGATAGTAAAGTTGGTTTTGCATCTAGTATGGGTGCTGAAGATCAGGTTATCACAGATATGATTTGCAAAATCAATAAAAATGCAACTATTTTCACTTTAGATACTGGGAGACTTTTTCCTGAAACATATGACTTAATTGCTAAAACAAGCGATCATTATGGAATAAAGATTAAAGTGTTTTTCCCGGATCATGTTAAGGTAGAAGAAATGGTTCAGGAGAAAGGGATTAACCATTTTTACAAAAGCATTGAAAACCGTGAACGATGTTGTTATTTAAGAAAAAAAGAACCTTTACACCGTGCTTTTAAGGGATTGGAAGCATGGATTTGTGGTTTACGAAGAGATCAATCAATAACTCGTTTTGATAATAAATTGATTGAGTGGGACGAACAACATGGATTATTTAAAATTAATCCATTGATTGATTGGACAGAGGATCAAGTTTGGGATTATATAAAGAAATATAATGTACCTTATAATGAGCTGCACGACAAGGGATTTCCAAGTATTGGTTGTCAGCCTTGCACAAGAGCTATAAAACCTGGTGAAGATGTTCGTGCCGGACGTTGGTGGTGGGAGCAACCTGAAAAGAGAGAATGTGGATTGCACAATCGACCAGAAAAGAAATAGTAAATGTTTGAGTAAAATCTATAGCCAAACAAAAACAAAGTAGGTTGCAAATTGAAGTAATAAATTGCTTCAATTATCTTTCTTCACTTTATGCCGGCAAAGAAAATTTCAAGTCAGCACATCATGTTATCGATTCAGCTATTACAATAGCAAAAGAATTGGGGGATAAATATTTCATAGCAAAAACATTAGGAATCTTGTATCAAATGCAATAAAGTTTACTAAGGAAGGAAAAGTAAGTATTTCTTATATTCAGGAATCAAGATTTTGCCGCGTAATAATTGAAGATACAGGTGTAGGAATATCTGAAAAAAATCTCCTTAATTTATTTGAAATAGATAAGACTGTTTCATCAAAAGGAACTGCAGGAGAAAAGGAAATGGGTATAGGACTGATACTTTGTAAAGAATTTTAAGAAAAGAACAAAGGAGATATATTTGTTGAGAGCACTCCAAATGTTAGCAGTAAATTTGAATTTATGATTCCTATGGCCTAACAAAAAGAGATTTAATTACTTTATGATTTTTGATCAAGCAGTTTAAAGAAACTTTCCCTATATGTAATTCCAATAGGTATATTTTTCCCTTTAATTGTAAGTTGATGTTTTTCTATTTTTTCAACGTAGTTCATAGATACAATATACGATTTATGTATTCTGACAAACTGTTTTTCTGGCAATAAGTTTATCATTTCAGACATCTTTGTTAATGTCAAAAGGCGTTTTTCCTGACAAATTATTGAAATATAATTTCCAGTTCCTTCAATGTATAAAATATCGTTCAAATAGATTTTATGAAGCTCGGTGCCACTTTTAATATAAATATGATCTGAAGTTTGGGAGTCATTTTTTTGTATTGATTCCGTATCCACAGGTTTTTGTTTCGATTCAAATTCTTCTTTAGCTCTAAGTGCTGCTTTTAAAAAATGTTCAAATTCAATGGGTTTTAATAAATAGTCGATGGCTCTGTATTCATAACTTTTCACAGCATATTCTGAGTATGCAGTTGTAAATATCACCAAAGGTTTTTTTTCAAGAGCATTTAAAAATTGCAAACCGGTTAAGTCGGGCATGTTAATATCTAAAAAAATTAAATCAACCGAGTTTTCCTGAACAAAAGTTAAAGCTTCAATTGAGTCGGTGTATAATCCTTTTAATTTAAGAAAAGGAGTTTTTTTAATATACTCTTCAACTATGCTTAGGGCCATAGGTTCGTCATCTATTGCAACTACTTTTATCATCACGTTGTTGTATCAATTTTTAATGAAACGGAGTAAATATAATTATCTTCTTTAATGTTTAACTTATATTTATTTGGATATATAAGATTTAATCTTTTTTGAACATTTTTTAGTCCAAAACCGCTATTCTCTTCATCACGATTTTTACGTAATTTATTAATTGTATTTGTTACATTAAAATTGATTGAGTCATCATTTGTAATTAATTCAATTGTAATTTCTGAATTTTCCTTTATTGATATTCCGTGCTTAAAGGCATTTTCAACAAATGGAATTAATAGTAATGGTGCGATCTTTATATTATTAAAACTATTATTTATATTAACTGTAATATTAATTTTCTCTGAAGATTGAATTCGAAGTTTTTGTAACTCTACATAGTCTTGTATATAATTTATTTCTTTTTCTATTGATACTTTATCAACTTCGCTATCGTATAACATATAACGCATTAAATTAGATAATTTGGCTATTCCGTCTGCAACCGGAATAGCATTAATTTGGCGAGCCATTCCATACAAATTATTTAATGAGTTAAATAAGAAATGAGGATTAATCTGCGATTTTAAAAACTGCAACTCACTAATAAGTTTTTCTTCTTTTAGTTTGTATTTTAATCGTTCGTTTAGATACCAGTCTTTTGTAAATCTATAGCTATAAGCAAATATTATAAAAGGTATATTTAATAACAATGATGATATAAATACATATCCAATTACATTGTCTGTAAAATCTCTCAGATCAGAAGAATCATATAAAGTTGAAATAAATATATAATCAACAAGTCCTTCTATAACACATATTGCAAAATAAAATATTAATGAAATTAATATTCCCATTAGATATTTTCGTTGTTTGAAATAATGGGGTAATATTTTATAAATAGTAAAGTAAAGTAGAAATGCGTTAAAGATTATTCCATATATAAGAGCAATTTCAAAATATGCATCGCTGGTAACAAAAACCCCAAAAGTTAAACTTTCTGTTGTGAGAATTAGAAATATTGGAAATGGGAGCCAAAAAAGTAGGTGAATAATTAATTCAATAATCTGTGATCTTTTCATTGTATTCAAGTTTATAATACAAAAGTAAGGTACAGGCTAATTTTATCAATAGCAATTACGTGAATTGTATTATTTATTGTGTGAATTTACTTAAATATTACGCAAGTTAAATATAAGTAATTTATTGTGTAATAGATAAGTAATATAATCAAATACATCAATCTCTTTTGTGTATTTATATATTAAACTCGACTTTTGAATCGAAATTAGTTGTTAAATTTAAATTAACAAATTATGAAAAAAATAATTATTGCCACAAGCTTGATTCTTTTAAGCGTTTCTTTTGTGAAAGCACAAAATGAAAAGAAGTTAAACTACAGATATTCCCTTGATAATGTAAAAGAAGTTGTTATTACTACAGATGCTTACACTGAAATAGAAAACTCAATATCAAACCAAGTTGAATGTGAACTGACATTAACCGAAAAAGGAAAAGTAGTTGGGTTCTCAAATAAGGATGAATTAAAAGAACCCGAAATGGTTTCAGAAATAAAGGATAGCATTCTTTATATTTCAGTAAAAAAGCGATCTGGATTATATGTTATAGGGGTTTCAACATACAGCGAAGATTTAAAATATAGATTTAAGATTCCAGCAACTATTCCTGTTGAAATTAAAAATCCTGAAAAATGCTATGTAAACGGGGGATTTAAAAAATTAGTATTGCATTCAGAATCAGAATCTGATATAGTCTTAAGAAAAGATCAAATAAAATACCTGAATTGTAACTCTTCAGATAAAACCATAAAACTTAATGGAGTTGAAAAAGGCACTAATTATTTTTTTGAAAGTAATGGTACTGATAAGTATATCATAAGATCGGAATCAATAAGTATTCAATTCATATAGTAAATATTAAATAAAATTATAAGATCATGAAAAAAATAGTATTCAGAAGTTTCGTTATAAGTTTAGTTTTAATAGCAGGTTCTCTTTCTATTACAGCTCAAACTGATTATAGTAATCTTAAATTGGAATTTCGTAAAGAGATTGCAAAGAAGATGAAGAAAAGTAAAATTAAAGGAGCTTCAATAGCATTAGTTGTTGGAGATAGTATTGTTTGGTCGGAAGGATTTGGATATGCCGATGTTGAAAACAAGATTGAAGCAAGTTCTGAAACACAGTATAGAATTGGGTCGGTAACAAAACTATTTACCGGAATAGCAGTTATGCAGCTTCAAGAAAAAAATCAATTAAATATTAACGAGCCTGTTAGTAAATTTTTTCCAAAGTTTAATATAAAAAGCAGATTTGGTTCAATTGATGAAATTACTCCACGAAATGTAATGACACATACAGCAGGATTGCCTTGTGATATTATGCGTGGTTTTGTTTCAGAGCAAGCTGAATCATACATGAAAGAGATTGATTATTTGAATAAAGAGTATACTATTTATGCTCCTAATACTGTTCATGCATACTCAAATCCGGGATATAATTTATTGGGTTGTATGGTTGAAGAAATTTCGAACACTCCATATAAAGATTATATCAAACAAAACATTTTTGATGTTTTAGGTATGAATAATAGTTTTTTTAATGAGTTGGATGCAACAGGCTTAGCTGTAGCATATAATAGAAAAGGTGAATTAGCTAATGAAATACCAATTCGTGAAGTACCTGCTGGAGAAATTAAATCTACAGTTATTGACCTTTCTAAGTTTATAACATCTCATTTGCCAAATAGCGAAAGAACTATTCTTACTAAAGAATCATATTGTGAAATGAGAAAAGTTCAGTTTGATGAACTTTATGAAGGTGCTTTTAGTAAAATAGGACTAACATGGTTTATTAGAGAATCTGAAGGCTACGATAATATATACGAACACGGTGGTGCTACCTTGTATCATAGAGCGAAAGTAGCAATATGCCCTGAGCAGAATATTGGTATAGTAATATTAACTAATTCATCAAGAGGTGGTGCAATAACATCCATGTCAACTAAAATATTAAAAAAAGCTATTGCTTTAAATTCTGAAGAAAGTGATAAAATTGTAGAAGAGAAAAAAGAGAGAAAAAAATCAATTAAAAAAGCACATATAAGTTCTGACGAGTTAAACAAATTGAATGGTGTATATGCATTACCTGGTGTTATTTATGAAGTAACTACAAAAAAGAAGTGTTTAACAACAAGAATTCAAGGGTTTAGAATGGATATGATCTATGTAGGTAATAATGAATTTTTACCAATATTAAAGCTTTTAAATTTTATTCCTATCAAAAATAAAACTGCCCGGTTTATATTTAAAAAAGAAGGAGGTGAAACAATTATTTATCAAAAAGATCTTGAAAATAATGGATTATCAATTATTGGTCAAAGATTTGAAAAAGCTCAAATTACAGATAAGTGGGAGCAAAGAATTGGTAAATATAAAGTAGTTAATAGTAAAACAGGAGACTTTAATTTATTTGATAGTATGGAAATAGTCAAAGAGAATGATATTCTGATATTAAAAACAACTGTTAAATTGGATGGTGAACAAGTAATGGAAATGGGATTAGGAATATTATCTGATGATTTAGCATATGTTCTTGGAAAGGGACGTCAAGGAGGATATTCTGTTGCAGTTGAATACGATGAAGAAGGAAATGAACTACTTAGATTTACAGGTTTTTTATTAATGAAGGAATAGATCTATAATAATAATTAGTTGTCGAAAACCAAAAAGGAGCTCCAGAGAGCTCTTTTTTTATTTAACTTTTTCTTAACTGTTTTTAACCAACCATTAACTAAGCATTGGTCATCATTCAATTAGTTTTACAAAAACAAAAAAATTATATGATGAAGCAAATTACAACAATTTTAATATTAATGCTTACCTGCCTATTGACTAAATCACAATCCGAATTTTCAATGGAGCCATCGGGTTATTATGAAATAATAGGAGAAAAAAATAAAATAGAAATTCCATTTGAGATTTTTGATGGTGATATTTTAATTAAACCACTAATTAATGGAGTTCCAGCCAGAATGTATGTTGACAATGGTGTTATGTGGGATCAGCTTTTCTTTTTTGGGTCACCAATACTCGATACTCTTAATTTTGAGTATTTAGAAGAAGAAGTAATTGTTGGAGGTAAAGGTGACGGAGAGGTAATTACAAATAAGTATGCTGAAAATGTTAAAGTTGATTTTGGTGACCTTACATTTTATAATCAACCTGCAATAATATCGCCACCTGAATTAGGCTTGCAAAATTATTGGAAAAATGTTGATGGCCAGGTAAGTGCAATGTTTTTTAAACATTTCATAACTGAAATTGATTTTGATAATATGGTAATAACTTTATATAATCCAGAACAATTTAAACCAAAAAGCAAATATTCAGCAATTCCAATGAGTTATATGGGAAATGATTCATTTTCCGTTCCTGTAGAAATAAAACTTAAAGATGGTCGTACTCTAAAAAAGGATTTTCAACTTGATTTAGGAGGCTCAACTAATTTTACATTTCACTATAAACCTACAGATAATTTAAAACCAGATAAAAACATAGAATTAGTAGTATTAGGCTATGGTGTTCAGGGAGAAGTAAAAGGTTATAAAAAAGAAGTGGATTATTTTAAGATTGGTAGTTTTAATATTAATAATGTAATCGGAAGATTTGTTGAAGTTAAAGAACAAGATAGCCATCAAAATTCAATAGTTGGATTAGTGGTTTTATCGCAGTTTAATATCATTTTTGATTATCATAATCAAATAATGTATGCAGAACCAAATAGAAATTTTAAGAAATAAAAAAGGAGCTCCATCGAGCTCCTTTTTAGTATATATATTCTTTTAATCTTTTATTGAATCATGAATTGAGTAGTTCCAATTTCTACTCCATCAGCAAAAACATAAACTTCGTAAGCTCCTTGTAAAAGAGCTCCATTGTTATCCCAAAAAATATCAACATCTATGTTTTTATTTACATAATCGATAGGACGTTTTGCAGAGTATACAATTTGTTGACCTTCGTATTCAAATAAATCATCTTCCGATTTAGCTAAAATATAATCATCTGGTCCGGCAATTCGAATATAAACATCACGTTCTCCAGCTTCAGCCAATACATTTGCTTTAATTTGGAAGCTGATTTTGATTTTAACAATTCTATTAATCTTATTATTTGGCTTTCCTCTTTTATTTAAAGGAACAGCTTTAAGATTTTCTGTTGTTAATGCGCTTGCCAACTCAACTTTTCCTGAAAGATCTTTATTTTGTTCTTCAAGTTCAACTTTAGTTTGAGTAACTTCTTTAATTTCATTCTTAACCATAATGTTTTCAGCAACTAAAGCCTGATTCATAGTGTTTAAAGAGTCTATCTGACGTACATAACTTTTTGCAACTTTGCGTAAAGTTCCTAACTCATTTTGCAAGGATTTGATTTTTACATAGTTAGTTGCTTTAACAGTTTTAATTTCAGCAAGAAGATCATCTATTTTTTCTTTTTCTTCAGCTAAATGAGCATTCAATGAATCGTTATCTGTCATTAACTCATCGTAACCATCACGTAATTGCATTAAATGAGATTGCAATGAATCTTTTTCTATAGTTAAAGCAGTTTCTATTTTTTCAGTTGTTGATCTTTGGTTTATATACAAAAAGGTAACAACTGCTAATAGTGCTATTACAAGTATTAGAATAAACATTAACCCACTTTTGTTTTTTTGTGGTGCAATCGGGGCCTGATTGATTGGTTGTTGTTCGTTTTCTAAATTTTGGTTTTTGTTTTGGTCTTCCATTTTTCTATTAAGTTAGGATTGTTGAATTGCAAATGTATATTATATTTTAAATAAGATCAACACTTTGCAACTATTAAACGATTAAAATCAAATAAAATTATTTTATTCAACAGCTTCTGCTATAGTCGATAAGTAATATGTTCCTTTTATTACAATATCGGCATTAAGCAAATCATCATTTATTTCAGTTATTTCAAATTTATTATCTTTTTCGATGCCAGTTTTAATTTTAACTTTTTTGAACGAGTTTCCGGTTCTAATAAATACGTAAGATTCAGTATCAAAAGTAACAATTGCTTCGGAAGGCAAGGTGTACGATTCTCTTTCGTTAATTAGTATAGAGGCATTTACAAATTTACCAGGTTTAAGTGATTTGTTCTTTTTCTCAGTAATACTATGAACGGTTGTTGTTCTATTATTTTCTTCAATTCCAATTCCAACTCTTTTCACTTTAGCCTCGAATTTTTTTGGATTATTTAATAAGTTAAAACTTATTTTTTGCCCAACAGATATTTTAAGAATATCTTTTTCATATACATTTAGATTCAGAAATAAATATTCGTCATTTATAATTTCGTAAACCGGATTTTCAGGATTTACAAGTTTACCCTTGTTAGCATTTAATTTTGAAATTTTACCACTGATAGGTGAAAATAAATTAAACTCCTTATCAAAATCTTCCTTTTCAATTTTCGCAGGATTAACACCAAGTAACTCTATTTGTGCTTTTAGAGATTTGTAATAAGCTTCTGCTGCTAAATAATCTGCTTTAGCTTTTTGCATTTTTTTAATTGACGCTGCATTCTCAACCGTTAATTCACCTTGACGCTTATACTCTTCCTGGTAATAATCCACCTGGCTTTTAGCCTCAAGATATTGTTGTTGTAACTGAATAAATTCGGGATGTTGCAGACTTGCTAAAACGGCACCTTCTTTTACAAAATCACCCGGGTAAAAATTCAAAGTTTTTATAAAGCCATCAATTGTTGGAGAAACCGATGCTGTGTTTTCTGGTGGAACTTCAATTTTTCCTGTACACTCAACTGTCTCTGAAATATTCTGTTTAATAATTTTCCCGGTTTCTATTTTTGAAATAGCAACTTGCTCATCTGTTAAGCTAATAATGGTATTATCCGAAGCAGCTTCTTGTAAATTTTCAGTATTTTTTTGTGCTTCGTTCGATGAGCAGGAAATTATAAAAATTAATGACAATATATAAAGTAGCTTTTTCATAAGTATATATGTTTTAGACTCTTATTGTGTGAAAAATTCCAATTTAATAGCAATATTATTATAGTTGTATAAGGTTTCCAAATATGCTAATTCAATATCGTAAGCTGCTCTTATACTTTGCATATATTCCTGATACTCTATTTCTTCTTTTTCAAATTGAGTTTGTGCGGTTAATTTTAACAGCGCTGCTTTCTTTAATGCATTTTCATGATAATAAATCAGATCGTTTTGCAATTGATCTAATTGAATAACCAGGTTTTCAATTTCTTTTTCAAGATTAAATTTCTGGTATTCATAATTATTCATTGCTTTTTCTCTTTCGATTTTCGCTATTAGTACTTTAGAATTTTGAGGCAAAAACCAAAGAGGCATTGATAAACCAACGCTCCAACCTGTAAATCCTCCAATATTATCAATTTGCTGATTAAAATAACCTGCCGATATTTCAGGGAAAAAGCGTGATCGTTCAATATTATATTTTACATTCTCAATATTGTAAACACCCTTATAATATTCTGATAAAACAGAGGTACTAAAACGTTCATTTGGATTTGTTCCTGCTGGTAACTGATATAGAATTAGCGAATCGGATTCCGGAATAAAATCACCATCAAGATTCATAATTTGTTTTAAATTATTTTCAGCTATAATTAACTGCTCCATCTGCTTTAATAGTTTATTTTTTGATGAGGCATATTCTGTTTCTGCAAATATTTGTTCTAATAAATTTGATTCTCCTAATTCATGTTTTAGCTGCGCAATTCGCATAAACTCTTTATACAAGCTCGCCTTTTCTTGTTTAATTTTATATTGATTTATTAGATAAATCCACTTATACCAAGCAATTTTTGTTTGGGCAATAACTTCTTTTCTTACAATTGCAAACTCCTTTTCGCTTAAATTAATATTTTGACTAACTAATTTGCCCGTTTGGTAATGCGTTAAGAGCGAACCAAAATTCTGATTTATTTCAAATGAGTGATCTATAAGGTCCGAATTGATCTGACCGTTTTGATAAGAAAACTCTGTAGGTTCAAAATTCAGAATTCCTTGTTTCTGTTTGTTTGCAGATTCTATATTAAGAGATGCATTTTGTATTGTAGGATTATTAGTAAGTACAAATTCAACAGCTTGTTCAAGAGTAAGTTTTTGGGTTTCCTTTTCTTGAGCAAACAAATTAGAAGTTCCTACAAGCAAAAAAATTATAAAGACAGAAAGAGCTTTATTGGGAATCTTCAGCTTCCTGAAAGGTTTTTTTGAATGAACAAAATAGAACAAAATGGGCAACATTATCATCGTTAGTAAGGTGGAGGTAACCAAACCTCCAATAACCACAGTTGCTAATGGTCTTTGTACTTCTGCTCCGGCCGAGTTCGAGAATGCCATTGGTAAAAACCCTACCATTGTTGAGGCTGCAGTAAGTAGAACCGGACGCAGTCTTTCCCTAGTCGCTTTTAAAACCAATTCTCTCATATCGGTAAAACCATTGTTCATTAAATCTTTCAAATGCTCAATTAGAATAATGCCATTTAATACAGCTACTCCAAATAATGCAATAAACCCAATTCCCGCTGAAACACTGAATGGCATACCTCGAATCCATAAAAACAAGACTCCTCCCACAGTAGATAAAGGAACTGAAGAGAATATTAAAGCTGCATCTTTAAAGGATTTAAAAGCAAAATGTAAGAAAATAAAAATCAATAGCAAGGCGATAGGAACTGCTAACTTTAATCTTCTAGTTGCGTTTTCCAAATTCTCAAATTGTCCTCCATAAGTAATATAATTCCCGGCCTCCAATGAAATATTCTCACCAATAAGATCTTGAATATCTGTTATAACAGACTCAAGGTCGCGATTTCTTACGTTAACACTTACAACAACTCTCCTTCGAGTATTTTCTCGTGATATTTTTGCTGGTCCTGTAGTATATTTAATATCGGCTAATTCTTCCAACGGAATTTGATTTCCATTAGGCAAGCCAATAAACAACTGGCGTATATTATCAATATCATGTCTATACGATTCATCAATGCGAACTGCCAAATCAAATCTTTTTTCTCCTTCATAAATGCTTCCTGCAATTTGTCCCCCAAATGCTGTTGATAGTTGATTGTTTAAATCTTCAATATTTAATCCATATGAAGCAATCTTTTGTCTGTTATATTTCACACTCACTTGAGGTAATCCTGCTGTTTTTTCTAAAATGACATCTGCAGCGCCAGAAACATTTTCAACTAACTTTTTTATTTCAAAGGCTTTTTCATTAAGATAATCTAAATCTTCACCAAATAATTTAATTGCAATATCGGCACGAACACCCGTAATAAGTTCGTTAAAACGCATTTCAATCGGTTGAGTAAATTCATAGTCAATTCCCGGAATAACCATCAATGCTTCTTTAAATTTATCAGCAAGTTCTTCTTTGCTTTTGGTAGCCCGCCATTCACTCCTTGGTTTCAGTTTAATAATCATGTCAATTTCTTCCATCGACATAGGGTCTGTTGGAACTTCTGCAGCGCCAATACGACATACTATTTGTTCAACTTCGCTAAAATTATCTATTAAGATTTGTTCCATTTGAGTTGTAAGGTCAATGGTTTTTGTTAGTGAAGTTCCTGTTTTTAATACGGGCTGAATAACAAAATCGCCTTCATCGAGCGTTGGAACAAATTCTCCTCCCATACGAGAGAATATTATAATAGTAAATGTTACAACAACTAATGTTGATCCTATAATAAATGATTTGTGATCATAAGCCCATCTAATTACTGGATCATATGATTTGTAAAACAAACCCATAATCCAATTAGTGATTTTTTTCTTATTACTTTTTTCTGGCCTTAAAAAAAGTGATGAAGCAACCGGAAGCCAGGTTAATCCAAGAACCATCGCGCTAATTATTGCAAAGCTAAACGAAAGAGCCATTGGACGGAACATTTTGCCTTCAACTCCGCTTAATGTTAAAATAGGAATTAATACAACCAGAATAATTATCTGACCAAAAATAGCTGAGTTAATCATTTTAGAAGTACCCTCATATGAGATTTTATCAAGTAAGAGTCTTTTCGGTTTCCCTTCGGATTTTTCAATATCAGATTGATTTGCTGTTATTCGAATAGCAATAAATTCAACAATAATAACAGCACCATCAATAATAATTCCAAAGTCGAGAGCTCCTAAACTCATAAGATTGGCATCAATTCCTAAAATGTACATTAAGGAAATAGTAAATAGTAGTGATAAAGGAATTATTGAGGCAATTACAAGTGCCGATCTCATGTTACCCAAGAAAAGGATTACAACAAATACGATGATAAGACATCCTAAAATTAAATTTTCATATATAGTTCTAGAGGTTTTATCAATTAGCTCACTTCGTTCAACAATAGGATTAATAAAAACACCTTCTGGTAAACTTTTTTGCACTTCGGCAACACGTTCTTTAACGGCATTAATAACTTCTTTTGAGTTGGCATCTTTCAACATCATTATTTGCCCAAGAACTTTTTCTCCTTCACCATTAGCTGTAATTGCTCCGTAACGATTCGCATAACCCATACGAACTTCAGCAATATCTCGAATCAATAGCGGTATTCCATCAATGTTTTTTACCATAATTGATTCAATATCCTGAATTGATTTAACCATACCATCACCACGAATGAAGTAGCTCATTTCTCGTTTTTCAATGTAAGAACCTCCTGCAATGCTGTTATTTTTATTTATAGCATCAAAAATTTCAATTAGTGTAATGTTCGAACTTTTTAGTTGTTCAGGATTTAATGCAATTTCATATTGCTTTAAAAAACCACCCCATGTGTTTACTTCTACTACTCCGGGGATGCCCGATAATTGACGTTTCGCAATCCAGTCTTGGATTGTTCTCAATTCCATTGGTGTATATCTATTTTCAAAGCCGGGCTTTACATCCAATATATATTGATAAATTTCTCCTAATCCTGTTGAGATTGGGCCCATTTCAGGAGTTCCAAATTCTTTAGGAATGTTAGCAGAAGCAGCTTTTATTTTTTCTGCAATTAACTGTCGAGGAAGGTATGTGCCCAGATTTTCTTCAAAAACAATAGTAACAACAGATAAACCAAATTTGGAAATAGATCTTATTTCTAATACACCTGGAAGGTTGGCCATTTCAAGTTCAACAGGATATGTTATAAACTGTTCTACATCTTGTGTGGATAAATTGGTGGATACAGTTATTACCTGCACCTGATTATTAGTAATATCGGGAACAGCTCCTACCGGGATTTTAAAAACTGAAAATATTCCAAAAGCTGCAATTGTAAGAGTAAAAAGTATAACAATAAGTTTATTCTTAATGCTGAAGTTGATTATCTTATTAATCATGAGCCATAAATTATATTTAGGAATTCTAAATTTAAGATATTTTTTTGTCTTAAAGAATTCTTAAATACAATCTAAAAACTAAATTGTTTAACAAGAAAAAAGGACCTAAAAGTATTATTTGTTAGATGGTTGCAGCTTTAAACTTCTGTATAAAAGGAATAGTCCTACAAGTATGAATGGTATACTTAACCATTGTCCCATATTTAACGACATACCTTGTTCAAATCCAACTTGGTCATTTTTTATAAATTCTATAAAAAATCTTACTGTAAATAAAAGAATAAGGAATATACTAAAAATCAACCCTTGTCTAATTTGTGTTCCTTTTTTATTATAGATGAAGTAAAGTAATACAAAAATAAAAAGGTATGATAAAGCTTCATATATCTGAGTTGGATGCTTTGCTACTGTTTCACCATTTCTAAGGAAAATAACTCCCCACGGTAAACTTGTTTCAATACCATAAATTTCGGAGTTCATAAAATTCCCCATTCTGATAAAAAATCCTGCTAATGCAACAACAATAACAATTCTATCAAGAGTCCATAAATATGGTTTTTTGTTCTTTTTGGAGAAATACCACAATGAAATTAATATCCCAATTGCTGCACCATGACTTGCTAAACCACCTTGCCAGATCATAAGTATTTTTATGGGATTTGCTAGATAATAGGCTGGTTCATAAAATAAACAATGACCTAATCTTGCTCCCAAAACAGTTCCGACAGCCATGTAAACCGTAAGTTTATCAAGAAGCTCAACTTTTAAACCTTCTTTATTAAAGATCTTTTGCATTATTATATATCCAAAAAAGAAGGATGCAGCAAAAAGAACTCCATAATATCGTATTGATAATCCCCAAAAACCTACAATCTCGGGATCAATGTTCCAGTTAATAAAGTTTAGTATCATATTATTTTATTTAAAATAGAATTACAAATATAATTTTTATTTTACGCAGATTCCTGATTTATGAATTACTATTATGTTATTTATTGTTAAAATTGAAGCAAGTAGATTAATTTGTTTAACATTAGATACAATTCTAAAAATAAACTTTTAAGTTTGTATCTAATAAATACAAAGACAGATAATGAAGTTTAGTGGCATACAAAAAGCTATTTTTATATTGGGTTTTGTTACAATCGTATATGGATGTGCAAGCATGGGAACACCAACTGGAGGACCTAAAGATGAGGAACATCCACTAGTTGTAGAAAGCGATCCTCCGTTTAATACTATTAACTTTGATAGTAAAGAGATTGATATCACTTTTAATGAATTTATCCAGTTAAAAGAATTAAATAGTAATTTGATTATATCTCCTCCAATGGAAGAAAAACCGATGATTCGGGAAAAAGGAAAAACACTTAATATCAAGTTCGAGGAAGAGTTTAAAGACTCAACAACATACAATATTTACTTTGGAAATGCGGTTCGTGATTACAATGAAAGTAATCCAATTGAAAATTTTCAGTATGTTCTATCTACAGGATCATATATAGATTCATTATCAATTGAAGGATATATTATTAATGCTTTCTCCCTTGTGCCAGAAGAAGGAGTTTTTGTAATGCTTTATACTGAGCATAATGACTCAATACCCATTAAAGAGATTCCAGAATACGTTTCAAAAACAAATAAAGAAGGATTTTTTAGATTAAACAATATTGCACAAAACGAATATAAGTTATTCTGTATTCGCGATTTTAATAAAAATTACTTGTTCGATTTACCAAATGAAGAAATCGCTTATATTGATTCTTTAGTAAAGTTTGAACTTATTACAAAAACTTTTACTGATACAATATATAAAGTAGATTCACTACAAAACGAAGGAATCCATGCAGAATTTGATGATAATGAAACCAGAGAAATTGACTCAATAATTTCTCAAACTAAAACCTTTTATCCTGTTAACAATTATACCTTAAGATTATTTACTGAGGATCGCGAGGTGCAGTATTTAGCTAATAATAAACGAGAAAGTAAATACAAAATCGAAGTAATGCTAAATAAGCCTGTAAACGATAGTATTATTTTTGCTTTAGCAGATACTGTAATAAATGAGTCCTGGTATTTAATGGAAGCAAGCTCCGATATGGATTCTATTATTTATTGGTTAACAAATCCCGTTTTATATAAAAAAGAAAATATACTAACTACCCTTTCATATTATAGAGAAGATACAAATCAAGTATTACAATGGGAGGCTGATACATTGAATTTCAGGTATTTTGAGCCAAAGAAAAAGAGAAAGAAAGATGATGATGAGGAAGAAGAAGTATTTGTAGAATATGCTTTAAACGTAAAAAATAATGCAACAGTTAATTTAAACCAAACAATTAACTTCTCTTTTAATACGCCCATAAAAACAGTGAACAATAATAAGATAAACCTTATTGCAAGGGTCGATTCACTCGAATTCCCCGTGGATTATAAATTGTTAAAAGACACAATAAAGCCAAGAGAATTTAAGATTAATGTTGATTGGAGCGAGGACACTATTTACAGAATGGAAATTTATCCAGGCGCATTTAATGATATTTATAAGTTCTCAAACGACACAAATATTTTTGAATTTAAATCTCAAAAGCGAGACTATTATGGTATTGTTTTAGCTGATATTATTGGGGTTGATTCATCTTTCCAGGCAATCTGTCAACTTCTTATTCCTAATAAAGACGGTGAGCAAATTATTAAACAAGAAATTATAAAAAAAGATCAACTTGTTAAATTTGATTTTTTAGCACCTAAAGAATTTATATTTAAGGTTATACTTGATAAAAATTTTAATAATAAATGGGATACAGGTGACTATTTAAAAAATATTCAGCCTGAAGAAGTATTGTATTATACAGAAAAAATAAAGGTTAGGTCAAATTGGGATATGGAAATTAATTTTGATCTTAAAAAACAATAAATAAAATTATTATGTCTGTTCTACTTGAATTTGCTATGTTCCCTACTGATAAAACTGGCGATAGCGCCAGTGAGTCGGTTAGTAAAATTATTGATATGATTAATAAAAGTGGTGTAACATATAAGTTAACCGCAATGGGAACCATTATTGAAACAGAAACAATTGAAGAAGCACTAGATATTGTTAATAGATCATATAATGTTCTTGAACCATTCTCCAAAAGAGTTTATTCAACTTTAACTCTTGATATTAGAAAAGAAAAATCGAATCGCTTAAATCAAAAAATAGATTCAATAGAGTCTAAGATTGGAAAAGTAAACAAATAAGCTCATATCGTTTTTCGATAAAAAAGAAACAAAACAGTTCGTTTTTACGTAAATAGTTAATACCTTGTCAGGCTCTAATTTATCGACAAATTTGTTTAAAAGCCCCATGATATGACTAAACGAATTATAACATTTTTACTTTTATTGTTCATTTCGGCTTCTTTAATTGCTCAAAAAAGCCAAAAAATTAAATTGCCTCTTTTTCAAAATTCTGTGAAAAGCCAGAATAATGAAAAAGTAGTTTTTACATCAGAAAATATTATTATAAGAGAGCAGATAAAGAGCATAGAATTAGTTGAAAAAGATACCAAAAAAGGTACTTTTCTTCAATTTTTATCTGAAGGAATGACAAAAACCTTTGATCAGGGGAAACCAGATTTACCAGTTTTTTCAAAACTTATTGAAATCCCACTTAATAAAAAAGTTAACATTAAGGTTCTAAATTATGAAGAGCAGATTATTGAGTTAAAAGATTATAATCTTAAAAAAGAAATTTACCCTGCACAGCCATCTGTCGCAAAGAGCGAAGATCCAAAGGATCTCCCTTTTTATAAAAATAAAACCATTTACTCAAAGAACGAATTCTTTAAGAATGAGCTAATATCATTTGAAGATAGAGGATATTTAAGAAATAAGCATTTAGGTTATTTAGAAATATCTCCTTTTGAGTATAATCCGGTATCAAATACAGTAAAAGTTATTAATAATATTGAGATTGAAATTGTTTTTGAAGACGATGTTAATGCCAAAATAATAAATACTAAGAATTTAAACTCTCCTTATTTCAAGGAAATTACGCAGAATACAATAAACAAGGTTGAAAACTCTAAAGCTTTAATTTCAGATCCCGTAAAATATGTTATTGTTTCTGATCCAATGTTTGAAAGTACTTTAGAGCCTTTTGTTGAGTGGAAAACAATGAAAGGGTTTAATGTTGTTGTAGCTTATACAGATGTTATAGGTACCACAAATACTGAAATAAAAGCTTATTTAAAGGATTTGTATGATAATCCAAGCGATGGTGTTTCACCAAGTTTTGTTTTACTTGTTGGTGACGTAAATCAAGTACCTACATTTTCTGGTGAAGCAGGTAGTCATTATACCGATTTATATTACGCAGAATACACGGGAGATAGATTGCCAGAAGTTTTTTATGGAAGATTTTCCGCTGAATCAATAACAGAGCTTCAACCGCAGATTGACAAAACACTCGAAGTTGAAAAGTTTGAAATGCCTGATCCTTCATATCTGGAAAATGTTGTATTAGTAGCAGGAGTTGATGGGACATATGCCTCAAAATGGGGAAATGGTGCTATTAACTATGCAAATACATATTATACTAATGAAACAAATGATATTACATCTTATTATTATTTATATAGTGATCCGAGTGGTGTAATGTCTTCAAATAGCTCAGGAGCATCTGCCTCAATTAGAGGTTATATAAGCGACGGAATATCTTTTGGAAATTATTCAGCACATTGCAGTTCTGACGGATGGGCCGATCCTCAATTTTCTAAAAGTCAAATTGATGCTCTTACAAATGAGCACATGTATCCATTGTTAATTGGTAATTGTTGCCAATCTAATACATTTAAAGATAATGATTGTTTTGGCGAGAAAATTCTTATGGCAGAAAACAAAGGAGCTGTAGGTTATATTGGAGGCTCAAATTTAACTTATTGGGATGAAGATTTTTGGTGGGCAGTAGGAGCTTCTACGATTACTGTAAATCCTACATATGATTCTGATAAGTTAGGAGCTTACGATAGATCATTTCACCTAAATGGAGAATCGAAAGAAGATTGGTATTTAACACAAGGACAAATGAATGTTGCGGGAAACCTGGCTGTTGAGGCATCATCATCTCCCAGAAAAACATATTATTGGGAAATTTATCACTTAATGGGTGATCCATCATTAACACCATATGTTTCTATTCCTGCAGCGATGATTTCTTCATATAATTCTGAAATTATTGTTGGCTCATCAACTTTTCAAGTTTCAACGGAAGAAGATGCTTATGTTGCTCTTTCTAAAGATGGAGTTCTACTGGATGCAAAACTTGCAGATGCAACAGGAATTGTTGAATTAACATTTAATGCTTTGGGCGATGTAGGTAATGTTGATATTGTAATTACAAAGCAAAACAGACAACCTGTTATTGATCAAATTGCGGTTATTACATCATCAACACCTTATGTGGTGATTAATGAGTATACTATTGATGATAAATTAGAGAATGCAAATACGGAAGCTGATTATGGTGAAACAATAAATTTAGATATAGTATTAAAAAATGCGTCAGCTGATTTTAATGCTTATGAAGTAAACGCTACATTGACTACAACTGATGCCAATGTTGTAATAACAGAAGCAACTGAAAATTATGGAACTATTCTCAAGAATGAAACTGCAGAAGCAGCAGCATTTACTATAAGTATTACTGATAGAATAGAAGACCAACAAATTATTAAGCTTAATTTAATTATTGTTGGAGAAGATTCAGAAGCAGAAGAACATACATGGGAATCGAGCATAAGTATAACTGTAAATGCACCATTAATAAAAATTGAAGAACTCTTAGTTGATGATAGTAATTTCAACAACGATGGATATTTAGACCCGGGAGAAACCGCAGTCCTAAAATTAAAAGTTAAAAATGATGGAAGTGTTGTAACACCAAACCTATTAGCCTCTATTGATAAAATAACAGGAAGTTCCTTGTTAACAGTTTTAGGTAAAAGAAAAAATATTCTATTTCCTATTAATCCTCAGGAATCTGTTTATACTGAATTTGCAGTTACACTTGACGAAGCAGAAGAAAGGGAAGTGTTGGTAGGATTTGATTTTATAGTAACAGAAAATTTGTTTGACTATTATAAAGATTTTGAGTCAATAGAATTGCTAACCGGACCATACGCAGAATTTCTTGTGTCTCAAATAGGTACTCAAACAATAGATAATGGGAAGGCATATTTTTATGATTCTGGTGCAGAGGATAGTAACTACTCAAATAATGAAAATTATACAATAACATTTGTTCCCGATGCTAAATACGGAAAATTAAAAGCAAATTTTATTTCTTTTAGCATTGAAGCTAATTCCTCATGTAACTATGACAAACTAAGTATTTACGATGGAATGTCAGCAAGTGATGCTCTTATTGGTTCGTATTGTGGTACAAATTCACCTGGATTAGTTGAAGCAACGAATTCTGATGGAGCTTTAACATTTGTGTATAAATCAGATTACTCAGAGACGGAAAGTGGTTGGAAAGCTGAAATTTATGGTGAAGAGAAAGAAGAAGAAAATCCCACAGGGATAACAGAGCATGAAATTAAGGGAGCTAAGGTATATCCGAATCCTTCAAGTGGAATATTTAATCTTGAAATACCTGAATTGGAAAATGAGAAGATTGTTGTTAAGATTTATAATCTAATGGGATCTCTAGTTTATAGCAATATTGTTCCTGGAAATGAAATTAAACAAAGGATAGATATTTCAGATAAAGCCACAGGAATTTATCTTCTTTCTGTTGAGAGTGATAATAAAATAATTTTAAGTCAGAATATAATTGTAAAATAGAAAATAGATAAATTATATACCGAAAAATCGATGGTGTAAACTACCATCGGTTTTTTTATTGGAACATTATTAAAATTTTAAATTATTAACAAAGATGAAATTGAAATTTATTAACCTTAAATCCCTACTTCTTTTACTTTTTGTGTCGAGCTTTATTAATGGTTTCTCACAAGAAACCTTTGAGTTAATTCAAGAAAATAAAAAATCAATTGAAGTGAAATTCACTTTAGCAAAATATGTTCAGAATGAAGTTGCTACTGAAAAAGGAAACGCTATATTGTTTTCTTCAAATGGAAGTTCTCAAACTCAGTTAAAAGGAGCTCCAGCTTTGCCTAAGTTTTCAAAGTCAATTATAATTCCTGATAAATCGGCCATGAATTATAAAATTACAGATTCAAAATATATAGAAATTGAGGATATTCTTATTGCACCTTCAAAAGGTGTTGTTTCGCGAGAAAAAAATATTGATGAAATTCCATACCTATATGGTGAAGAATATAATGAAAATGCATTCTATCCACAAAATATTATGGAATTAGGTGACCCATATATTTTAAGAAACCATAGGGGGCAAGTTGTTAATGTACAGCCGTTTCAGTATAATCCGGTTTCAAAAACGCTTAGAGTTTACACAAACATTACTTTCGAAATAGTTGAAGATGAGGATGTAAAATCAGATATAAATGTTTTTAATAGAAGTGATGAAAAGCATCTTAATTCTGAATTTCATGAGATATATAAAAGTCAGTTCTTAAATTACTCTCCAGAATCAAAATATACAACATTGGAAGAAGCAGGTACTATGTTAATAATAGCACATTCCGATTATATTTCTGCAATGGACGATTTTGTAACATGGAAAAATCAAAGAGGTTTAAAAACGGAAATAGTTGAATTTAGCAGTATTGGATCTTCTGCTAATGACATAAAAACTTATGTAACAAATTATTATAATTCAAATAATTTAATATATCTTTTATTAATAGGCGATGCAGAAGATATTCCTTCACTTAATAAATCAGGAGATTCAGATGCAGCCTATGGACATATTTCAGGCACAGATTCATATGCTGAAGTTTTTGTTGGTAGATTTTCGGCAGAAAGTGTGGCTGATGTTGAAACACAAGTAGAAAGATCCATTTATTATGAGCGTGATATGCAAAAGACAGCTACATGGTTATCAAAAGGTGTTGTTATTGCTTCTGATGAAGGAGTCGGAGGAGATGGAGATGATGGAGAATCAGATATTCAACATATGGATAATTTACGTACCGATTTGTTAGCTTATAACTATGATCTCGTTGATCAGATTTATGATCCGGGAGCTTCGGCTTCAACTGTTGCTACGAGCGTAAATAATGGTCGTTCATTAATAAATTATGTGGGTCATGGGTCAGACTATGAGTGGGTTACTACTGGATTTTCCACTTCAAATGTAAATAGTCTAACTAACGAAAATAAATTACCTTACATTTTTGATGTTGCTTGTGTAAACGGGAATTTTCATGGAAAAACTTGTTTTGCAGAGTCGTGGATGCGCGCAACCAACAATGGAAATCCTTCAGGTGCGGTTGCAATTATAGCATCAACAATTAATCAGTCATGGGCTTCTCCAATGGATGCTCAGGACGAAATGATTGATATTCTGACAGAAAGTTATGCATCTAATATTAAGAGATCATTTGGTGGTGTTACTGTTAATGGTATAATGCATATGATTGATGAGTATGGATCAGATGGATCAAATATGGCAAACACTTGGACCATTTTTGGAGATCCATCTTTGAATGTAAGAACAGATGCTCCTAATGAAATGTCAATATCTCATAATTCAGTTGCATATGTTGGAAGTACAGACTTTATTATAGATAGTGATGAAGATGCTGTTGTATGTTTATATTTTAATGATGAAATTTTAGGAACAGGAATAGTTGATGGCGGAACAGTTACAATAACATTTGATGCTATCGCAACTCCAGGAACAATTAAGCTAACAGCAACTGGGTACAACAAAGTAACATATGTTTCAGACATTATAGTTTCGGCTTCTGATTCTCCATACATTGTAAAAGAATCGATAAGCATAAATGATGCAATCGAAAATAATAATGGAGAAGCTGATTTTGGAGAGAATCTTTATATTAATATGGAATTAAGTAATATTTCTGATATATATGATGCTTTTGGAGTTGAAACAAAAATAACCACTACCGACACAAATGTTGTAGTTGTTGACTCTGTTGAATCATTCGGTGATTTTAGTGCTTCTCAGAATATTACCGCTAATTCGGTATACCATATTCAACTTAAAAATAAATTTTCTGATCAGCAGCAAGTAAAATTTGATATGCAAATTACAGGTAAAGATGCTGATGATAAAGATTATGACTGGTCAACAAAAATGAATTTAGTTGTAAACGCACCAGTTTTAAAAATTGGTGAATTACTAATTGATGATAGCAATTATAATAACGATGGAATTTTAGATGCAGGGGAAACAGCGATATTAAAACTAACAGTTAGTAATGATGGACATGCTTCAATTTCACAGCTATCAGGTGTTTTGGAAAGTATCACTGGAAGTTCTTTAATTTCTGTTACAGATAATATAACTGATCCTATAAGTTTAGCGATCGGCGAATCAAAAACTGTAGAATTTGAAATTAGTGTTGATGGTGCTGAAACAACAGGAAAAGAGGTTGAGTTTATTTTTAGTTTAAATGATATCTATGATGGTTATTATTCGGTAACAGAAACTAAAAAATATTCAATTGGTGTGCCACCTGTATATCTAATTTCTGATCAAGGAACAAATAGTCTTGTAACAGCTAAAGCTTTGTTTTATGACTCAGGAAATGCCACCTCAAACTATAGTAATGGAGAAAATTATACCATTACATTTAAACCTCGCAGTGAAAATGAAAAAATAGTAGCAGAGTTCCTATCATTTAATGTAGAGAAAGATGGCAGTGGATGTTATGATTATCTGGAAATTTATGATGGAGAAAATACAAGTGCTGGTTTAATTGGTAGTTACTGTGATGCAAGTCCTCCAACTACAATTCTATCAACAAATAGTAAAGGTTCTTTAACGTTTATGTTTTATTCGGATGGGGCTGTTGATAAATCAGGATGGGCAGCAGAGATTACTAGTGAAGTAATTGAAGAGACTTCCACTGAAATTTCGAAGATTGATATACAGGAATTTAATATATATCCAAACCCATCAAATGGGATTTTAAATCTTGAAATATCAGGAGCGGAAAGCCAACAATATAAGGTAAAAATATTCGATGTTTTTGGTTCAATGGTATATACTAGAGTTTATACTTACGGAGCGGCAATTAAAGAACAAATTGATATTACGAATAATCCAAAAGGAATGTATTTTATTTCAATAGAAAATGAAAAAGGTGTATTATTAAATCGTAAGATCATTGTAAGATAGACTATTCTTAAATCTTTTAAAAACCGGACAGATTTCTGACCGGTTTTTTTTATCGTTAAATTTTAGGATATTTATGTTTTAAATAATTGAATTGTGAAAGAAGAGCAAAAACGATTTCTTTATAGCCTTATTTTTCCTGTACTATTCATATTAATAATATGGATAATAAAGATTTCAGAAATTTTATTGGAAACAGATTTTGTTTTTTTAGGAATTTTCCCGCAAAAAGCTAAAGGCTTGATTGGAATCATTACAGCACCATTAATTCATTCCGACATTGAGCATTTAATGGCCAATAGTGTTCCGCTATTAATTTTGGGCACAGGACTTTTCTATTTTTACAATAAAATAGCATTAAAAGTCTTTTTTTTAAGTTATTTAATAGCCAATATATGGATTTGGTTTGGTGCTCGTCAAGCATATCATATTGGTGCAAGTGGACTTGTGTATAGCTTTGCTTCTTTTTTATTTTTTAGTGGTGTTGTTAGAAAAAATGTGAAGCTTATTGCAATTTCATTATTGGTGATATTTCTTTATGGAAGTATGATTTGGGGAGTACTCCCAATACAACCTCATATTTCGTGGGAATCGCATTTAATGGGAGCAATTGCTGGAGGTATTTTGGCCTTGTATTTTAAAAACCAAGGGCCTCCATCCAAAAGATATAGCTGGGAGTTTGAAGATGAAGATGAATTAGATGATGAGGATAAATACTGGGAAATTGATCATAATAAAAGCAAGGAAAATGAAAAAGAGATATAATTTAATTAGAAAAATAGTCTTATTATTATTTGCAATCTTTTTATCTGGAATTGTACAAGCACAACAAAAATATAAAGAAACAGGGATTGCCAGTTTTTATGCTGATAAATTTGAAGGTCGAAAAACTGCTAATGGAGAAATTTATTACCATGCAAAGAAAACCGCTGCACATCAAAAATTGCCGTTCGGAAGTATTGTCAAAGTAACTAATATAGAAAATAAGAAGTTTGTTGTTGTTCGTATTAACGATAGAGGCCCTTTTGTAGATAATCGGATTATTGATCTTTCAAAATCAGCAGCAAAAGATATAGGAATGGTTGAAAAGGGACTTGCTCAAGTTGAGGTAGAACTTATTGCATCAACAGATGATATGCCCGATAAAAAGTTAGTTTCAGTTGTAAAAGAACCTTCCGAAAAATATTATAGATTAAATGTAAGTGCAGAAAAACCAAATGGAAAAGGCATACAAATTGCCAGTTATAAAGACGATGAAAACATTTTTAAAATCGCTGAGCAATTAAAAATGGAATACAAAATAGATGTTTATATTCAGATTGCTGAGATAAACAAAACAAATATTTACAGAGTTATTTTAGGAAATTCAACTGATGAAACTTACTTGAAAAAATTAAAAGAAACTATTTCAAAAAAATATCCTGACTGTTTTATTGTTACCTACAAAAAATAATGTAATCTAAACGTGCAGTTCTTTTGGATTTATGCTTAGAACTGGAATTTCAGATCTATTTAATAATTGTTGAGCTGCAGTTCCTAAAATATAATTCGCATCAGAAATCTGTTCAGTCATAATTGAAATTAAATCAGCCTTTACCAATTTGGAGTAATTAAGAATTAATTCAACTAGATTCGATCCTGTTAAGGAGTCTGTAAGGCATTTAATTTTGCGTTTCTCAAGATAATCACAAACTTGATTTGAATATAAGCTTAATTTTTTAGTTATATCTTCTGTTTGTAATGATGAAATCGTAATAACGTGAACTTCAGCATTAAATAGCCGTGCTAATTCTGCAGTAAATGAAAGTTTTTGTCTTGAATCTGTTGTAATATCTAACGGAAAAATAATTTTTGAGATTTTTTGAGGTAGCTCATTGGCTCTTATTGTAACCACAGGTTTACTTGTCGCCGAAATTATTTTAAATGCATTACTTCCAATAAAGAATTTCTCAAATCCTGAAGCACCATGTGTAGATGTTACTATAAACGATTCCTTAAAAGAATCAGCTTGATTTACAATTTCTCTATATATTCTTCCTGTTTTTATTATATAATCGAGTTTTATGTTTTGAGGTAATCTTATACTATATTTCTCTTTTAATTTTGCAAACTCTTCTTTAGCAAAACGAAGTTCCTGCTCCTTTGATCCTGGACTATAATCCATACTTTTTTTCTGAACATAAACCATCTGAATTTTACTTTCCATATTTCCAGAAAAAAGAATTGCAAGTTCTAAGCCTTTTAAAGATTCTGAAGAAAAATCAATAGGGACAATGATATGATACATATTTGCTAAATTTATGGTTTTAATAAAGTAACGATATTTTTACGAATATCGAAAATATTTCTTTATTCAGCAAAAAGATTTTTTAATTTAAATGTTTAAAGAAGGAACGTTCAAATATAAGAATATATGCTACTCCGCATGTAATTGCAGAATCGGCTAAATTAAAAACAGGTCTGAAAAATATAAATTGTTGATTGGCATTAAACGGAAACCAACCTGGATATTGTCCTTTAAAGATAGGGAAATAAAACATATCAACAACTTTTCCTTGTAATAGGCTAGCATAACCTCCATCTTTAGGCATAAAATTGGCGACCTGATAGAAACTTTCGTCAAAAATAATTCCATAAAACACACTATCAAGAATATTTCCAATGGCGCCAGCCATAATTAAGGCGATACTAATTACGACCATTTTAGGAGCTTCTTGTTTAATAAGATTTCTTAAGTACCATCCAATACCAACAACTGCAACAATGCGGAATAAGGTAAGGAAAATCTTACCGTTCTTACCCCAGAATTCCATTCCGAAAGCCATTCCATTATTTTCTGTAAAATGAATAATAAACCAATCACCTAACACTTTATATTCCTGACCTAAAACCATATGTGTTTTAATCCATATTTTAAGGGTTTGATCGAGAATTAATATCAATATAATTAGAAGTATTGACTTTGTTGTTATTGATTTCATAGTTGTGTTATTATGTTATATGCTTATTTCTTGATTTAATAGACTTGATAATTATATCTTCGGTATTCAATATTTTTATTTGAATTCGGGCATAAAACTATTAAAAAGAGTCGAATAAAAAAAAATGATTGAATCCTTTTGACTCAATCATTTCATAAAATATGTTAAAAGTGTTTTACCTCTGATTTTGTTTAGCTTCAATGCTAAGAGTTGCATGCGGTACAGCACGAAGTCTCTCTTTAGAAATTAATTTGCCAGTTTCACGGCAAATTCCATAGGTCTTATTCTCAATGCGAATAAGGGCACCTTGCAAATGTTGAATAAATTTTTGCTGACGTTGAGCTAATCTTCCTGCCTCTTCTTTTGAAAGTGTAGCAGCTCCTTCTTCTAAAACTTTAAAAGTAGGCGAAGTATCTTCGGTATCGTTGCTTTCGCTATGAGTGATAGTTTTCTTTAAAATATCGAAATCTTCCATTGCTTTTTCAAGCTTTTGGTTGATTAATTCTTTGAATTCCACCAACTCTTCGTCTGTGTATCTGGTCTTTTCCGCCATAATTCAATATTTTTATGTTGTTCTAAAGATAGCAAATTTTTTAATTTAAAAAAGAAATACCTATTATATCTTATTAACTTTAATACTTGTTTTAATTTCTTCGTCAATTTCTACCAAATGTACTGAATTTTGTTCAAAATTGTCAACTAAATTAATCGATTTTGCCAAGGTTTGAGTGCTAATATAATCAGCGTATTTTTCAATTGCTTTATTTATTAACTCATGCTTCTGAATTTCAATTTCAATTTTATCAGTCACTTCAAAATCACTGTCTTTTCTAATGTTTTGAATACGGTTAATAAATTCCCTTGCAATTCCTTCTTCTCTTAATTCTTCGGTAATATTTATATCTAAAGCAACCGTCAATGTACCATCGTTTGCAACTAACCAACCAGGTATGTCTTCCGATGTTATTTCAACATCTTCCAATTCCAAATGGATCTTTTCTGTATCAACGTTTAATTCATACTTTTCATTGCGTTCAAAGCTAACAATATCTTCTTGTGTCAATTTAGCAACAGCTTGAGAAATTTGCTTCATTAATTTACCATGCTTTGGCCCTAATGTTTTAAAGTTAGGTTTGATCTTCTTAACTAAAACGCCAGTTGTATCGGTAATGTATTCAACATCTTTCACATTAACTTCGCCCAACACTAAATTACGAACAGCTTCAAATTTTCTTTGTAATGATTTATCTAAAATAGGAATCATTATTTTACTTAAAGGCTGTCGAACTTTAATACTTACTTTTCTACGCAAAGCAAGAATCATAGACGAAACTCGCTGTGCTATATCCATTTGTTCTTCTAAAGACGAATCAATATAGCTTTCGTTGCATATTGGGAAATCAGCAATATGAACCGATTCTGTAAGATCTTTCTCAGAAATTGCATTTAAATCAGTAAATAACTGATCGGCAAAGAAAGGAGAAATAGGAGCCATTAATCTTGCAATAGTTTCCAAACAAGTATAAAGTGTTTGGTAAGCTGCAATCTTATCTTTTGAATATTCGCCACCCCAGTAACGCTTTCTGTTTAGTCGAACATACCAGTTACTCAAATTTTCTGAAACAAATTCTTGAATTGCACGGCCCGCACGAGTTGGTTCATAGTTTTCATAATCGCTTTCAACTTCTTTTACAAGAGAGTTTAATAATGATATTATCCAACGATCAATTTCAGGTCGTTCATTAACAGGAATTTCTTCTTCAGCAAATTTAAATCCGTCTACGTTTGCATAAAGTGCAAAGAACGAATATGTATTGTAAAGTGTTCCAAAGAACTTACGTTTTACTTCATCAATTCCATTTGCGTCAAATTTCAGATTGTCCCAAGGTTGAGCATTTGTAATCATGTACCAACGCAATGGGTCTGAGCCATTCTTTTCGATAGTTTCGAACGGATCAACAGCATTTCCTAAACGCTTCGACATTTTAGCACCACTTTTATCTAAAACTAAACCATTCGAGATAATGTTTTTAAATGCTACAGAATCAAATAGCATAGTAGAAATTGCATGCAATGTAAAGAACCATCCACGAGTTTGATCAACACCTTCAGCAATAAAATCTGCAGGATAAACCTGATCAAATCCTTCTTTGTTTTCGAATGGATAATGTAATTGTGCATAAGGCATTGCGCCGGAATCGAACCAAACATCAATAAGGTCTAATTCACGAGTCATTTTCTTGCCGCTATCAGAAACTAAATAAATTCCATCAACATACGGACGGTGTAAATCTATTTTTTCGTAATTGTCTTTTGAGTTATCTCCAACTACAAACTCAGCATATGGATTTTTATCCATAAATCCTGCTTTAACCGATTTCTCAATTTCACCATATAGTTCTTCAACAGAACCAATACATTTCTTTTCTAATCGATCTTCAGAAACCCATATTGGTAAAGGAGTTCCCCAATAACGTGAACGTGATAGGTTCCAGTCTTGTAAGTTCTCTAACCATTTTCCAAAGCGACCTGTTCCAGTAGATTCTGGTTTCCAGTTAATGGTTTTATTAAGCTCTATCATTCTATCTTTTATATCTGTAGTTTTAATAAACCACGAATCTAAAGGATAGTATAAAACAGGCTTGTCGGTTCTCCAACAATGTGGATAATTGTGAACGTGTTTTTCAATCTTAAATGCTTTATTTTCTTTTTTAAGCATTACTGCGATATCAACATCAAGTGTTGCATCATTTTCAGTAAGCGATTCGTCATATTCGTTTTTAACAAATCTACTTGCAAAAGGCTTGTATGTTTCTTGATTTACATTTTTAGTAACAAACTCAGGATTGATATCTTCGATTGGATACATTTTACCTTGTTTGTTAACTAATGGTTGCATCGTGTCTTCCTTATCGTAGACAACCAATGGAGATATATTATTTTGCTTTGCAACACGATCATCATCGGCACCAAAAGTTGGAGCAATATGAACGATTCCTGTTCCATCTTCTATAGTTACAAAGTCACCAGTAATAACTCTAAAAGCATCACCTTCTGGCTTAACCCAATCAATTAATTGTTCGTAATTAATTCCTTCAATATCTTTTCCGGTGAAAGTATCAAGAACTTTATATGGAACTTTTTTGTCACCAACTTTATAATCTTCAAGACTTAATTCTTCTGCTTTTTTATCGAAATGAGCATTAAATAAATCTTTAGCTAATACTACTGTTATTGGTTCACCAGTATATTGATTAAATGTTCTTACTCGAACATAGTTTATTTTAGCACCAACAGCTAAAGCTGTATTTGAAGGCAATGTCCAAGGAGTAGTTGTCCAAGCAATAAAGAAAACATCAGTATCAGTATTGTTAAATAAAAATTCTGATTTCTCATTTTTAACTGTTTTAAACTGAGCAACACAAGTAGTGTCTTTTACATCTTTGTAACAACCTGGCTGATTTAATTCATGCGTACTTAAACCTGTTCCGGCAGCAGGTGAATATGGTTGAATGGTGTATCCTTTATAAAGCAAATCTTTTTCGAAAAGTTGCTTTAATAAATGCCATAAAGTTTCAATGTATCTGTTATCATAAGTAATGTATGGATCGTCCATATTAACCCAATATCCCATTTTGTGTGTTAAATCTTCCCACACGTCGGTATATTTCATTACTTCTTTCTTGCAAGTCTCATTGTACTCGTCAACAGAAATTTTCTTACCAATATCTTCTTTAGTAATTCCTAATGCTTTTTCTACTGCTAATTCTACTGGCAATCCGTGAGTATCCCAACCAGCTTTTCTTTTAACAAGAAATCCTTTCATAGTTTTATAACGACAGAAAATATCTTTAATAGCTCGTGCCATTACGTGATGAATTCCGGGCATTCCGTTTGCCGATGGTGGACCTTCGTAAAAAACAAATGTAGGCTTGCCTTCACGAGTCGACATGCTTTTATGAAATGTATCGTTTTTATCCCAACGTGCAAGTATATCTTTATTTACTTGCGATAAATTTAACTGTTGATATGTAGTAAATTTTTTACTCATTGAATATCTATATTTTTATGGACTACAATATTTTAAAGCCTACAAAGATAGGCTTATGTGCAATAAAATGCAATCAAAATTTAAACTCTTAAATACTTTTTTAATGATTTTGTTTTATATGAAAAAGCCCCATAATATATGAGGCTTTTCCGTATATCATGTTGGTTTTATTTGTTCAACTGCTGTCTCACAATTCGTGCTACATACTTCCCAATAATATCAAACTCAATATTAACAACTGTTCCAGGCTTGAAAGTATGGAAGTTTGTTAAATCGTAAGTGAATGGAATAATAGCTACTTCAAAAGATCTGTCTTTTGAATTAACAACGGTTAAACTAACACCATTAACCGAAACAGAACCTTTTTCTACAGTGATATAATCTTCAAGTGAAGGATCATATTCGAATGTATAATACCAGCTACCGTCAGCTTCACGAACATTTGTGCAAGTTGCAGTTTGATCAACATGCCCTTGAACCATATGACCGTCTAATAAACTGTCAATTTTCATGCTACGCTCAAGATTCACTTTAGAGCCAACTTCTAATAAACCAAGATTTGATTTATCCAGCGTTTCCTGAATTGCAGTAACTGTAAATGTTTTATTTTCTTTATCAATTTTAACAACTGTTAAGCATACTCCGTTATGAGCAATACTTTGATCAATTTGTAATTCATCTGCAAAAGAGCAACGCATTGTTATATGTAAATTGCTTTTATCTTTTTCAAGTTTTACAACTTCAGCAGCTACTTCAACTATACCTGAAAACATAATCTTTGTTTTTAAATGAAAAAATATCTGCGAATTTATGAAGATTTAGATAATTCAACAAGCGATTTTCCTTTTATGAGAAAAAATTAGTTAAAGTAAAATCAAAACGTTTTTAAAATCTTATAACTTTAGCAAGTTATATCGCATTAAGAAATTTATTAATGAAACTAGATTTAGATTTTTTGAGCACACAATTCTTTAAGTGCTAAATACAATCAACCGATTTTCAATTTTAAGATTTGTAAAATTTAAATTTTTCATAATCCATTTCAAAGTCTCTTTACGGTATATAAAAACATGGGTTATGTCGTTTTTATAATACCATTTTTTAAAATCAATTGAATCGTTGTAAATGTCCGTCATGATATAAACTTTACCACCTGGTTTTAGTAGTTTTTTTAATTTTTCAAATTCAGCGTACGGCTTATAAAAATGCTCAACGACTTCACAACAAATTATATAATCATATTTTTTACTTAATGCCTTAGAGTAAGGATGAAAAAAAGGATCGAATAATTCAATATTATATCCTTTTTGGTGCAAGATATTTGAGATAACAGGTCCTGTTCCTGACCCATAGTCAAGTCCGGTTTGTTGAGCTTCTTGATTATTAATTATCTCGGTTACAATAGGCTGTACAAAATTCTGATAGCCTTTATTTTCAATATCATTATTGTGTTCTTCGTATCTTGCTTTTTCTGCTGATTCTGTCGGTCTTAAATCATGTCTTATGTAAATACCTAAACAATTGTTACAAGTATAAAAGTGTTGTTTTTTACTTTTATAAAAAGTTACACCCATATGTTCACATAAAGGGCACTGCCCGGTGAGATGATTATTTTTTATGTCTGTCAAATTGATTGGTTTTGTTAACCCGGCTGGATTAAATTTAACAAATATCGATTTTTATATTTTTAGCTAAGTTAACGAATTAACCGTAAGGAAGCTTAACTCACATTTTGTTCCATTATTTTCTTTTGAAGAAACGTTTAGCTCACCACCATGATTTCTCATGATTTGTCGCGAAAGGCTTAAACCAATTCCAGAACCTTCTTTTTTAGTAGTAAAAAAGGGAATGAAAATTTCTGATAACACATCCAGCGGAATTCCTTTGCCGTTATCAGAGATAGATAGATTAATATTGTTTTCATTTAAAACTGAACTTATCTCAATTTTACCATTTTCAGAATTAATTGCTTCTACAGCATTTTTAACAAGATTAATAAGTACTTGTATTATTTGTTCTTTGTCAATTTTAATGAAAGCAGCATTGTCGAATCGTTTGTATGAAAGTTTAATTTTCTTTTCAATGCAAAGTTCCTGAAGTATTGGATAAACACTATCAATAAACTGATTGATTTCAATTTGTTCGGTTTGTGGTTCAGGAATTCGCATCAGTTTTTTAAAGTCAACAACAAAACTACTTAATCCTTTATTTCTATTATCGATGCTTTTTAATCCTGTAACTGCAATTCCGATGTCTTCTTCGTTTAACTGATTTATGCTTTTTGTTTTATCATTTTCTAGAAATAGTTTAAGAACAGATGAGGTTAACGACCTAATTGGTGCAATAGAATTCATTATTTCATGAGTAAGAACTCTGAATATTTTTTGCCACGCTCTTTCTTCTTCTAAATCGAGTTCGGCACGTATATTTTCAAATGAAATTATTTGAATTTTACGTTGATTCAATAAAATTTCTTTATGTCTGAATAAGATGCTTTTCAAACCACGTGTAGTTTGTAAACTAATGACGTTCTTTTTTGTTATCGATAAATTATTAATTTTTGATTCTAATTCTGGTTGGATATTATTTAATTGTTTGAGATTTGATAAAACATCAAGCTCCAATATTTTTAATCCCGCACGATTTATAATTTCAACCTTTTTATGTTTGTCGTAAGTAATTATTCCTGTTGGCATTTCATCAAGCAAATGCCTTAAGTAATGGTGTGTACTTTCTTTTTCCAATTCAGCTAAACGTACATAGCGAATTATTTCGTTAAAACTAAAGTTGAGCTCTTTAAATGATTTTCCCGATGCAGCATCAGAATTTACATAATCGGAATATTTTATACTTTCCAGAAATTGTTTTAAACTTCTGTTGGTTTTATTAACATAACGGATTAGAATGCTTATTAAAGCGATCCATAAAATACTTACAGTTAGCTTAGCTATCTTAAAATCGGTATTTGTCCAAACTTCAACCAAAGCTATTCCTACAATTGCAATTAATATGCATAGTAGAACAACAGTTATGTTGAATCGATTAAAACCCATATTTCTTGATTTTGTTATATAATGTTCGTCGGGTTATACCTAATTCATTTGCTGTTTCAGTATAATTGTTGTTGTTTTTTTCAAGTGCAGTTTTTATTAATTCTTTCTCGTTGTTTTCAAGATCAAGAGTTTCGAAGTCTTTTGTAGAAGGAGTTTTTCTAAAAGAAAAGTCAGTTTCAGTAAGAGTTTCTGATTCGGAAAGAATTACTGCTTTTTCTATGGCATGTTCTAGCTCTCTTACGTTCCCAGGCCAAGAGTAATTTTGTAGGAACTCTATTCCTTTTTCTGAGATTTTAGAAATAGGTTTCTGATATTTATCGGAATAGATTTTTAAAAAGTAATTTGAAAGTCCCTTGATATCTTCTGGCCGATTTCTTAGTGGCGGAATTTCAATTGTGACTGTATTTATTCTATACAATAAATCTTCTCGGAACTGTTTTTTTTCGACAGCATCATAAAGATTCATATTAGTTGCGGTAATAAAACGAACATCAATATCGATTAGTCTAGACGAACCAACTGGGGTAATTTTTTTATTCTGGATTGTTGTTAAAAGCTTTTTTTGAGTTTCCAAATTTAAATTACCTATTTCGTCAAGAAAAAGAGTTCCGCCTGATGCAGGTTCCAGCTTTCCTTGTGTAGATTCTTTCGCATCTGTAAATGCACCCTTTTCGTGTCCAAACAACTCACTTTCGAATAATGATTCAGAAATAGTTCCTAAGTCTATTGCTACAAATAAATTATCACACCTATTTGATAATTTGTGAATTTGTTTGGCAAGAATTTCTTTCCCAATACCATTTTCGCCTAAAATTAAAATGTTGGCATCTGTCTTTGCCACTTTTTCAACCATCGAAAAAATCTCAAGCATTTGGGGTGATTTACTTTGATAAATATTTTGATCCGTTTCTATTTCCTTGCGTAAGTTTTTGTTAATTCTTTTAAGAGATTTTATTTCACGTTTTGATTTTGTTATTTCAGCTGCTCTGGCAACAGACGTCGCAAGTTTATCATCGTCCCAGGGTTTTTCAATATAATCAATAGCTCCTTCTTGTAATGCCAAAACAGCTTTTTCGAGTTCTGCATAAGCAGTTAAAAATACAATTGAAATATCAGGATCAATTTTTAAGATTTCTCTCATCCAATAGAAACCTTCGTTACCTGTATTTAATCCGGCAACAAAATTCATATCCAGAACAATTGCATCATAAGTGTGTTTCTCCAAAGTAGAATAGATCTGATTAGGATCTGAAATTGAATCTACAGAATTGCAACTGGTTCTAAGGAGTAGCTGGATAGCAACAATAACATCTTTATTGTCTTCAACAACCAATATATTGGGTGATAATTTCTTCATTATGTTTTGTTCATATTTTGATAAACTCGATATGACAATAAATAATTACTGTCACACTGGGTTTGTCGAAGTGTGAATGTATCAATTTTAAAATATAAAATAAAAGTATGGAAACGAGAATTGTTTTCCCAGTTAATGAGAAAAAATTTCTCAATCAATAAAAGTAAAAAGTAGTAAAAGTGCAGATAAACAGGGCAATAAATATTTGGCATTTAAATTGGCATAAACATTTTCGAATAATTAAATTTGAAGACTATGTTTAAAAACTTTTTAAAATTAGCAGTAAGAAACTTTTACAAAAATGGAACTTATTCCATTATAAATATTTTTGGGCTTTCTGTTGGCTTAGCTTCTTTTATTATGTTAAGTCTATTTGTTAAGTATGAATCAAGTTATGATACTTTTAATGAAGATTACAAAAGAATTTACCGAGTAGAACAAAAAGTAAATCTTGCAAATGAAACCTCCCAATGGAATCAACTTCCTGCACCGGTTAGTTCTGAGCTTCAAGATAATTTTGCCGAGATTGAAGAAGCAATTACGATAAGAGAGGTTTGGGGTGAGTATCTTTCTACTTCTAAAAAACTTACCTTTTTTGAGCCGGATGGGTTTTACGCAAATCCGGATATTTTTGAATTGTTTACTTTTAAATTTATTTCGGGAAATAAGAAGTCAGCTTTGGATGCTCCTATGAAAATTGTGTTAACAGAAACTATAGCTGAAAAGCTATTCCCAGATTCTAATCCAATGGGACAAAATATCCTGATTGACAGTAAAAGAACCTATCAGGTTTCAGGAATAATTGAAGATATTCCTTATAATTCTACTATCGGAATAACATATATAATACCATTTAGTACTTATGAGAATGTATATAATGGAAACTTTTTTGATCACTGGGAATGGCATGATTGTCATATTTATGCAAAGCTTCGTGAAGGGGTTGATGAAAATTTATTTGGAGACAAAATTGCTAATTTGTTAGATGATTTTTTAGAAGACAGAGAAGATAAATTAGTTTTGAAACATATTGAGAAGGTTCATTTAATACAAGGAGATAATGAGGGATACTGGATTGCTGTGATGTTATATGGAATGGTTGGCGTTTTTATTCTTTTACTTGCCGCAATGAACTTCGTAAATCTTACAACTGCATATTCATTAACAAGAGCTAAAGAAATTGGAATTAAAAAGGTTGTTGGAAGCAGTAAATTAAGACTAATAAGGAATTTTCTCACAGAGTCGATGATATTAGTTTTTATTTCATTGTTAATTGCCTTTACTATCGCAGAAGCTACACTTCCCATTTTTAACAAGATCGTTTCATTGCCTTTAAGCATTAACTATATTAAAGATTGGGAATTTACCCTATTTATTATTGGAATTACTTTTATAACCGGAATATTATCAGGACTTTACCCATCGATTGTTATTTCATCACTTAGTCCAATTATTACATTAAAAAATAGAATATTCGATGGAGTTCGGAATAAGAGATTTTCAATGAGGAAAGGCTTAGTCATATTCCAACTTGTATTATCTGTATTGTTTGTATTAATAACATTAGGTGTTTTGCAGCAATTTAATTATCTGAAAAATAAAGAGTTGGGATTTAATACAAACAATTTACTTAGAACTGCAATTAAAGAAACGGAGAAAGTTAAAATTAATGAGTTTGAAGCTTTAAGGAATGATTTAAAGCAGGTTCCCGGTGTAGTTGACGCTTGTTTAAGTTTAAATACTCCATTTTATAGCTCTTGGGGAAGGCTAATTGATTGGGAGGGAGCACAAGCGGGGGAAAATATGAATAGTCGCTATAATCAGGCATATTCGACCTATATAAATGTGATGGGATTAAATTTAATTGGCGGAAGAGATTTTAATGAAAACCTGGCGTCTGATTCAGCGGCTTGTATTGTAAATGAAACGTTTGTTGATGTTATTGGATGGTCTAAAGAAGAAGCCCTTGGGAAGAAAGTGTGGTATAATGGGCACACTATTATTGGTGTAATAAAAGATTTTCATGAACAATCACCTTTTACAAAAATAAAACCATATATTTTGACTAAACATCCAGGTCATTTAACGGGCTGGAAGAATATATTAGTTCGTGTTGACGATATTTCTAACTCAGAAACAGTTGGTAAGGTTAAAACCATTCTTGAAGATTATTTTCCAGAAAGCAATTTTAATTTAAAGCCATATGGTACTGATAATGGTACCAATGATGTGTATCAAGGGATGGTTAAAACCTTTAGTTTTTTCTCGTTTGTATCAATCATAATTGCAATTGTTGGCCTTTTCGCTTTAGTTTCATTTAGTAGTAAAAGAAAAGTAAAAGAAATTGGAATTCGCAAAGTGCTAGGAGCAAGTTCAATTGAGATTTATAAGAATTTAACGAAGGAATATATTATTCTTATTCTGATTGCAAATGTAATTGCCATTCCATTAGGATTATTCGTTTTCGATATGGATCCATCTTATTACAAGCCCGACATTAATTATTTTAATATTATTTATACTTCAATATTGTCTGTAGTTATAACCTTACTTACAATAAGTATTCAGATTATAAAATCTTCAAATGCAAACCCAGTAGATAGTTTGAGATACGAGTAAAATAAGGCTTAAAAAGAGTTAATTCCGAAGTGCAAAGTGTGTGCTTCGGGATTTTTTAATTAATTATACTTAGCTTTGTAAACTATTTAGTAGAATAATTGTTAGTAACAGAATGATTGAAATTGATAAAAGAATAATAGAATTTATAAATAAACACCACGTACTTACTTTAGCCACTTCAAGAAATAATATACCCTACGCAGCCAATTGTTTTTATGTTTATTATGAGGATGAAAACATGTTGGTTTTTACCACAGATCATAAAACAAAACACGCTCAGGACGCTGTAATTCAAACTAGTGTTGCAGGATCAATAGTTTTAGAAACGAATGTAGTTGGGAAAATCCAAGGAGTTCAGTTTCAAGGTAAAATGTATGAGCCAAAAGAAGATTTGTTAAAACACGTAAAGGCAAGATACTTAAAAAGGTTTCCCGTAGCAATGTTAATGAAAACTAATTTGTGGATTGTTGAACTAAGTTTTCTTAAATTTACAGATAATCGTTTAGGTTTTGGTAAAAAGCTAATTTGGGGAAAAGAAGCATCAGAAAATATTTAATAAAATGATTTTAGTAACAGGTGGTACAGGTCTTGTTGGATCACATTTGTTGTACAAGTTGGTACAACAAAATGATCCAGTAAAAGCAATAATTCGAAACAGAGATAAAATAGACCAAGTTAAGAAAGTATTTGCCTATTATTCTGATGATTCTGACAGTTTAATAAGCAAAATTGAATGGGTTGATGGTGATATTTTAGACTTATTTACTCTTAGTAAGGCTTTTAATGATGTTAAAAAAGTTTATCACTGTGCTGCGGTTGTTTCATTTGACGGTAAAAAGAAAACCCAAATGATAGGCGCAAATGTTCAAGGTACAGAGAATGTAGTTAATTTGTGTTTAAATCATAAAATCGATAAACTTTGTCATGTAAGCTCCATAGCTTCATTAGGAGGAGCTGTAAATGGAGAATTAATTAATGAAGAAACAAAATGGACTTCTTCAAAAACACGTTCTGTTTATTCTGAAAGTAAGTTTAAATCAGAAATGGAAGTTTGGCGAGGAATTCAAGAAGGACTTAATGCAGTAGTTATAAATCCATCGGTAATTCTTGGACCAGGATTTTGGGAATCAGGCAGTGGATCTTTGTTCACCAAAGCTGCAGCTGGAATGAAATATTATTCAACGGGTGCAACAGGGTTTGTTGATGTTAGGGATGTCACTAGCGCAATGATTTCATTAATGGAAGGAGATATAAGCTCAGAAAGGTATATTTTAAATTCTGAGAATCTTAGCTACAAAGAATTGTTTGATAAGATTGCAGATGTAATGCAAGTTAAAAAGCCAAGAAAAGAAGCAACAATTAAGATTTTAAAAATAGCAGCATTTCTTGATTTACTTGCAAGTAAAATAAGAATTAAAAAACGAGAAATAACAAAACAAGTAGCCATTTCAAGCTTGTCGGTTTCAAAATACTCAAATGAGAAAATAAAAGAAGCCCTTGGAATAGATTTTATTCCTATTGAAAAGAGCATAAACGAAATGGCAGAAAAATTTAAAGAAGAAATAACAATTAGCTAACACACAATTAATTGTAATTAGCTAATTTAGAATGAAATTAATAATAATATGAGTAAAGGAAAAAATAAGACAGGAAAAAGAGGGAAAAGGAATAGTTATAAATTAAATAAGCAAGTCCTTACAAATAAAATAATGGGTTTGTTTACTAATAATCCATCTAAACTGTTCAATTATAAGCAAATTGCAAAGCAATTTGAAATTACAGATGATTCAACAAAAGGCTTAATAACAGCCATACTATATGAACAAAGAGATTCTGGATCATTGGTTGAAATATCCCGCGGCAAATTTAAAATGTCGCAACAAGGTGGATACATAACTGGCGAAGTACAGTTAACCCTTAAAGGAGCCGGATATATTATTTCTGAGGAATCAGACGAAGATGTTTTTGTAACACAATCAAATTTAAAGCATGCATTAAATGGTGATACGGTAAAAGTATATATGTATGCAAAAAGAAGAGGAAGACAACCAGAAGGTGAAGTTGTTGAAATAATTAAAAAATCAAAAGTAAATATTGTTGGTGTCGTTGATGTTTCAAAAAACTTTGCGTTTATGATTGCCAATAGCAGACAAATGCCGTACGATGTATTTATTCCATTACCGAAACTTAAAGGTGCAGTAAATGGTGATAAAGTAATAGTTCAAATTACGGAATGGCCAGAAAAATATAAAAATCCATTTGGCGAAGTTGTTAACGTTTTGGGTAAACCAGGCGAAAATGAAACTGAAATGCATGCTATTCTTGCAGAATTTGATTTGCCTTATGAATTCGATAAAAAGGTAGAAGATGCTGCAAATGAAGTGTCGGAAATAATTACCGAAGCAGATTACAAAGAGAGAAGAGATTTTCGTGATATAAGTACATTTACTATAGATCCCGCTGACGCAAAGGATTTCGACGATGCATTATCTATTCAAAAGCTTAAAAATGGAAATTGGGAAGTTGGTGTTCATATCGCAGATGTTACGCATTATATAAAAAAGAAATCTATACTTGAAGACGAAGCTTATGAAAGAGCAACCTCAGTATATTTAGTTGACAGAGTTGTTCCAATGATTCCAGAAAAGCTCTCGAATTTGGTTTGTAGTTTACGTCCCAATGAAGAAAAACTTTGTTACAGTATTGTTTTTGAATTAGATGAAAATGCCGATGTATTAGATCAGTGGATAGGTAGAACGGTTATTAATTCCGACAAAAGATTTGATTACGGAGAAGCACAAACAATTATTGAAGGTGGAGAAGGTCCGTTTAAAGAAGAATTGTTGTTGCTTGATAGCTTAGCTAAAAAAATACGTGCACGAAGATTTAAAAACGGTGCAATATCTTTCGAAAGAGTTGAAGTAAAATTCGACATTGACGAAAAAGGCAAACCTTTAGGAGTGTTTTTTAAAGAAATGAAAGATTCGAATCAATTGATTGAAGAATTTATGTTGCTTGCTAATAAACGTGTAGCAGAATTTATCGGTAAGGTAGCAAAAGGCAAAAAAGCAAAAACTTTTGTATACAGAGTTCACGATAAACCAGATCCAGAAAAGTTAGCAAAATTTTCACATTTTATTCAGCGTTTTGGATATTCAATTAATACAACTGGTCATAAGAATATTACAACTTCAATAAATGAATTGTTAGATGAGGTTCAAGGCAAGAAAGAGCAGAACGTGATTGAAACTCTTGCAGTTCGGTCCATGGCTAAGGCCGTATATTCTACTAAAAATGTTGGGCATTATGGTTTGTCATTTCCTCATTATTCACATTTTACATCACCAATTAGGCGTTATCCCGATATGATGGTTCATCGCATGTTAACTTCATACATGAATGGCGATGAAAGTAAGAATAAAGGGAAATATGAAGAAATGTGTAAGCATGTTTCAGAAATGGAACGTCGTGCTGCAGAGGCAGAAAGAGCTTCGATAAAATATAAACAGGTTGAGTTTATGAAAGATCATATTGGTGACGATTTCGATGGAATAATTTCAGGAGTTACTGAATGGGGCTTTTATGTTGAGCTTAATGAAAGTAAATGTGAAGGTTTGGTTCACATTCGCGAATTAGACGACGATTATTATTTCTTCGATGAGGATAATTACGCTATTATTGGGAAAAGAAATAAAAAGACTTACCAATTGGGAGATCCTGTGAAAATTAAAATCGTAAGAGCTGATTTAGAAAAGAAACAGCTGGATTATACTCTCGCTTAATTTTTCGAATACTTTAAAAAGAAATCTTAGAATAACTCTAAGGTTACTATTGCGATATCAACAAACAATACTCGAATTTTAGAAATAAACAGTCGAGTTTATTGTTTGTTGTCTTTTTGTATTGTATTTTTGGAATTACACATCAAATCGTTCGAAAAATGATCAAAGAACATATCGTAAAAAAACAAAAAGCAATTAGGAATAAAATTGTAAGTATCTCTTCTAATGTTTTCAGTAAATTCGGATTTAAAAAAGCAACAATGGAAGACATTGCTTTAGCATCTGGAATGGGGAAAAGCTCAATTTATTATTACTTTAAAAGCAAAGAAGAAATTTTTGAAGCTGTAGTACAAAAAGAAGCTCATGAACTTAGTCTCGAACTTGAAAAAAGGGTTATTAAAGTAAATGACAACCCTAAAGACAAAATTAGAAACTACGTGCTAATAAGAATGAGATACCTTAAAGAGATGGTAAATTTTTATGAGGCTCTTAAAAATGATTATTTGGGAAATCTCACTTTTACTGAAAGAATTAGAAAGAAATACGATAAGGAAGAACAACAGATAATTAAAAAGATTTTGGAAGAAGGAGTTAATCAAGGAATCTTCAAAGTAAGAAATACAAAGTTCGCATCTATAGCTTTGGTTACTTTTCTAAAAGGCTTAGAAAGTACCTTAATTATTGATGAAGATATTAATCTCGAGAATTTAAAAGAAAATTTAGATGAAATTCTTCAGATTATATTTTATGGAATGGTTAAATAGTATAATAAAATGCGAAAAAATTTAATTTTAATATTAATTATTCTTGCTCCTATTGCATTAATTGCACAAACAAAGAAATTTACGCTTGATGATTGTCGAAATGTAGCACTGCAACACAATAAAAAAATACAAATAGCAGATGAAAATTTATTGATGATGAATTCAATTCATAAATCTGCAAAAACGCAATATTATCCTCGGTTTGGTTTTACAGGAAGTTACATTAGAATGAACCGGGAAATTAATTTGTTAAGTGAAAATGCATTTTTACCTGTCGTTCCTTATGAAGCAATTACTAACGGACAAATTAATCAAATAACACTTGGAACAAATCCAACATTGCTCGACGAAACGTTTGTGCTTGGCGACAACGGACTTCCTCTTACTGATGCCAATGGAGATCCTGTATTCGAAAACTATGCGTATTTGCCTGCCGATCAAGTAAGTTTACAATTAAACAATATATTTCTTCTGAATTTTGGGCTAACCCAACCAGTGTATATGGGAGGTAAAATAAAAGAGTTAAATAAACTTGCCCAGCTTGGAGAGGAATTATTTGATGCAAAAAAATCATTAACAGAAACAGAAGTTATTATTGAAACCGATGAAAGATACTGGAAGGTAGTTTCTTTAAAGGAGAAAGTTAAATTAACAAATATATACTTAGAGATGCTTGAAAGACTTTTAGTAGATCTGCAAAATATATATGACGAAGGTATTATTACGAATAATGATTTACTGAGAGCAAAAGTCAAGTATAATGAAGTTGGATTGAAATATCTAAAAGCAAATAATGGTTTGAGGTTAGCCCAAATGGCATTGAATCAAACCCTAGGATTTACACTCGATTCAGAAATTGAACTATCTGATTCTATAATTGTTAATCTCAATTTTATGGATCAAGAACCATTAACAGAAATGGCTTTAGAAAATAGACCTGAAATAAATATGGTTGGTAATTTAGTTGCAATGGCTGAATCCGGAGAGAAAATTATTAAGTCAAGATACCTTCCTAATATTGGATTAACAGCCAATTACTTATTTGTAAATCCAAATCCTTCTAATGGATTTGAAAATGAATTCGGTGGAGATTGGAATTTAGGTGTTGTTTTTAATGTTCCAATTTATCATTGGGGAGATAGGCGACATAGTTTAGATGCAACCAAACATAAAACAAAAGCATTTAAAATAAAATACGAAGAAACAAAAGAGCTAATTAGTCTTGAAGTTCAGAAATCTCGTTTTAAATATTCTGAATCATTAAAAAAGGTTGAAATGACAAGAATCTCCTTACAACAAGCTGAAGAAAATTTAAAAATGACCAAAGATAGTTTTGATGAAGGAATTTCAAAAACAAGAGATTTGCTTGAAGCCCAAACAATGTGGCAAACTGCATATTCAGAGTTTATCGAAGCCAAAACCGAAAATAAATTGTGTGAATCAGAAATTCTAAGAGTTTCTGGACAATTAAGAAAATAAATAGTAGAATATGAAGACGAAATCTGTTTTTTTAGCAATCATAGTTGTAGCATTCGCCTGTACTGAGAAACAAAGCGAAAAAAAACAAAGTGAAATAAAAGTTCCAATAACGGTAGCAAAATCAGTTGAGAAAGAATTTTCATCAACACTTGATTTTTCAGGAACTGCTTATGCAAATAAAGAGGCTAATTTAGGAACAGCTATTCCTGGTAGAGTTGAGAAAGTGCATTTTGCAGAAGGGAAAAGAGTTAACAAAGGAGAATTGTTGGTTGAGTTATCATCAGAATTATTTATGCAAGCGCTTATAGAAAGAAATACTTTGCAAAAAGATTTTGAACGGGTTAGCAGGTTAAGAGAAAAAGGTAGCTTAAGTGAACAGGATTTTGATCATATTAAAGCAAGATACGAAGCTTCAGTTGCTAAAACAGAAATGTTAAAGAAAAATTCTGAGATTCGTGCTCCTTTCTCTGGAACTATCGTAGATTATATTGTAAACGAAGGAGAAAATTATTTGTTTGCTCCAAGTCTAAAAATTGGTTATTCTATGACCTCAGGCATTGTTAAGTTAATGCAGTTAGACCAACTTTTAGTAGAGATAGATGTAAATGAAAAGGATTTATCAAAACTTAAGATTGGACAAAAGGCGACATTAGTATTTGATGCATATTCGGATAAATCTTATGAAGGAACTATTGCTAAAATTGACCCTATTCTTTCTACAATTACCCGAACAGCAAAAGCCAGTATACAAATTAGAAATACAGACTACCTAATTAAACCAGGTATGTATGCACATGTTGAAATTGCATTACCAAAACAAAAAGCTGTTTTTGTTCTAGCTCAGTCAATATATAGACAACCTGGAACAGCAAATGACTTTGTATTTGTTATATCAGAAAATGTTGCTAAAAAAGTGGCTGTAAAAAGATTATATACTATTGATGAGAATATTGCTGTTGATGGAATTGAAAAAGATTTAATAATTGCAGTTGCTGGGAAAAACAAACTGAGTGAAGGAGCTCAAGTAAGTATTAAACAAGAATAAATAATTGCATATAAAAAACTGATTATATGAAATTGCCTAAAATAACAGTAAACAGGCCTATTGCTACAACAATGGTTTTTGTTGCTGTTTTATTGTTCGGAATAATATCATTGCAAAGGCTTCCTCTGGATATCATGCCTGAAATGGAAATTCCATCATTAACTATTATGACCATATATCCCGGTGCTTCGGCTAATGAAGTTGAAGAGCAGGTGACCAAACCAATAGAAGAAATTTTAGCAGGAACTCAGGGATTAAAAGAAATAAAATCTAATTCTCAAGAGAATGTTTCATTTGTTTCGCTTCAATTTGAGTGGGGTGTTAATACTACCGATGCTGCCAATGATGCAAGAGACTTGCTGGAACTTACCAAAAGGAAACTTCCTGCAGAAGCAGAGAATCCAATTATTTATAAAATAAATTCTTCTATGTTCCCGATACTTGTGTATGGTATAACTGCTGAAGAGAATTATTATGGAATTAACAATATTATAAAAGATGAAGTTGCCGGTCCCTTACAAAAAATTAAAGGAGTTGGTTCTGTTGTTTATATAGGGCAGCCCGAAAGGGAAATAAAAGTTAATGTTGATCCCAAAAAATTAACAGCTTATAATGTCTCAATTGGACAAGTAGCTGCAATTCTGCAGGCCGAGAACATTACAGTGCCGGGAGGAAATGTTAAAGTAGGAAATACAGATTTTGCTGTAAAAGTGCCAGGGCAATTTGAAGATATTCAACAAATTGGAGAAATCGTCCTGATAAATTACAACAATAAAATAATTAGATTAAAAGATATTGCAGAGATTAAAGACGGATACAGAGAGAAAGATGAATTTGCAAGATCAAAAGATGGTTTGGGCGTAGCTCTATTAGTTCAGAAACAGTCTGGAGTAAATACATTGGACGTAGCTAGGGCAGTTCGTGAAAAAATAGATGAAATCAAGGTAGATTTACCTGACGACATGAATGTATTTGAAATAATGAATACAGATGAACTTATAGTCCAGTCAATAAGCAATTTAACAAAGACATTGTGGTGGGCTTTATTCTTTGTTGTGTTGGTTGTTTTAGCATTTTTACGTGAGTGGAAATCTAGTTTAATAGTTTTTATTACAATTCCTTTTTCCGTGATTTTTTCATTTATCGTTATGTTTATAATTGGATTCACAATAAATATATTTTCTCTAATGGCGATTGTTATTGCAATAGGTATGGTTGTGGATAATGCAATTGTTGTACTTGAAAATATAACACAACATATCGAGCAAGGAACGAGGCCAAAACAAGCCGCTGTATTTGGAACAGGAGAAATGGGTACAGCAATTACTGCATCAACATTAACAACTTTAATGGTTTTTATACCAATGATATTTGTTGGTGGCGTTGTTGGGTTATTATTTAAACAGCTCGCAATTATTACATCTGTAACAATGATTGCTTCTTTGGTTACAGCATTATCATTAACTCCAATGATTTCCTCAAAATTACTTAAAGGAGCAAACATCAAAAAATCCGCACGAAAAAAATCCGCATTTTATAGGAGAACAGAAAAAATGTTTGTGTCTCTTGAGGGAGCATACAAAAAATCATTAAAATGGTCTTTGAATCATAAATTCATAACAATACTTATTGCTGTTTTTCTTTTATTAGGAAGTATCTTTTTAGGCAAAAACATGGGTTCTGATTATATCCCTGAATTTGATGCCGGAGATGTAATTCTTGTTTTAGAAACAGAAGTAGGGACAAGTGCCGAAGAAACAGATAGAATTGCAAAAAAAGTAATGAAGATTTTTGATGAAGAGATTCCTGAAATAGTCCCAGGCTCACTGTCATCGATTACAGGTCAGACAGATGGTGGTACTCTAAAGTCAGTAGGCTTTTCAGAAGGTAAAAACATAAGTACTGTTTTAGCACATTTAGTTTTGCCTGATAAAAGAGATCGATCTGCAAAAGAAATTGGAGAAGCTCTTAGAAAACATGTTGCTGAAATACCAGAGATAGATAAGTTTCATGTAACAGCAGGAAGTATACTTTCTGAAGTAATTACAGGTAGCGTTAAGCCGATTGAAATCGAAATTACAGGTATTAATTTTGATGAAATTAACCAATTTGCAAGAGACTTGTACAATAAACTAATTGAAGTTAATGGCCTTACCGATGTTCAAACAACTATCGATGACGGCAAAATGGAAATCCAGATCAAAATTGACAAACAAAAAGCATCGTCGATGGCATTGAACACTGCGATGATTGCTGTGCAAGTACGGCAAAGTATATTCGGGGCCGAAGCTGGAAGCTATAGTGAACTTGGAGATGATTATAAAATTTATATTCGGTATGCACCAGAGTACAGACAGAAAATCGAAAGTTTGTCGGATATAATGATTACTAATTTACGCGGGAAAAAGATTCCAATTTCTGCCATTGCTAAAATAGAGCCAGGAATGGCACCATTGGTAATTGATCATAAATCTCAACAAAGAATTGTAAAAGTAATGGCCTCTCTTGATAGTATTTCTTTAGGAGAAGCAGCTGTTGAGGTTGAAAAAATTCTAGATGAAATGATTGTTCCTGAAAATATCGATGTTGATATCGCTGGACAGCTGGTTGAGCAAGACGAATCGTTTGGAGATTTGTATTTGATACTTTTTATTGGAGTATTTCTCGTGTATATGGTAATGGCAGCACAGTTTGAATCGTATAAAGATCCGTTTATTATTATGTTTGCTATACCATTTACAATTGTAGGTATTGTTTTTGCCTTTTTTGTAACAGGATTAACATTAAGCGTAACAACATTTATTGGAATAATTATGCTAATGGGAATTGTAGTAAACAATGGTATTGTTTTGGTTGATTATACAAACCTTCTTAGAAAGAGAGGTTATAATTTAACTGATGCTATTCTTGAATCAGGAAGATCAAGAATGCGACCTGTGCTTATGACATCCTTTACTACAATGCTTGGAATGTTGCCAATGGCTCTAAGTAAAGGAATGGGACATGAAATGTATTCACCTTTGGGTGTTACAATTATTGGTGGATTGTTATTTTCAACCATAATTACTTTAATATTTGTACCAACGATTTATAGTATTTTTCATAGAAAAGAAAACAAAATTATAAGTTAGAACCTATTAATGTAAATGGGACATATTCTTTTTTTTGTCATTCCGCACTTGATGCGGAATCTCTTAACGAGAATCAAATATTATAACATTTAACTCATAACTCGAATTAATATGAAAATGGTTTATATAACATGCAATGTCAGCGTAAGAGAACCGCTAGTTAAATTGCTAGAAAATAATAATATAAAAGATTATCAGGTTGTTGAGCAGGTAATAGCAAAAAATATAAAAGGTGATCCGAGATTAAATACTTCTGTTTGGCCAGGACACAATACTTCAATTTTCATACAGTTTTCGAACAATAATAGAGCCAAAGAAATAATGCAAATAGTTCGCGAATTTAACCAAAAGGCATTTAATGAAAATGAATTGGTAACAGCCTGTTCCTGGACTTTGGATGATTATTTTTATGAGTAATAAAAACCCCCGGCAAGTAGCCGGGGGTTTTGTTTCTTAATCTTTAAAAAGATCTTTTTCTTTAATCTCGATTATTTTACCATATTTTTTAAGCTCGTCAAGATCTATTCTTTTCTTATCACCCACAATTGCAATAACCATAGGTTTTGTTTTTAAGTTCTTGTTGTTGAATTCAACAATATCTTTAAATGTTAACTTCGAGTATATTTCGGAATTAATTTTTGCAGGATCATCAGTAAAACCTTTTTGTTTCCATTTACTAACAGAACCGCTAAGGTTTCTATAATTAGGCTTATCAATTATCGCCGATTGTATAAGATAATCTTTAATCATTGGCATTCGTTCGGCTTTTTCTGGCATCTCGCGAACAAGACCGTTGAATACTTCTAAAGCAGTAAGGGTTTTGTCTGACTGTGTTCCAACATATCCCATAAAATAGCTAGGCTTATTAATATTTAATGGAGTACGAATCGAAGCTCCTGCTGAATATGCCAACGAGCGGTATTCTCTTATTTCCTGTAAAACAAGACCAGAGAAACCTCCTCCAAAATACATTTTAAAAGCATTAATATAGGCCTGTTGTTCTGGATTGTAGTTGTCCTGATTAGCAAAAAAGTAAATTTTACTCTGCAATGCCTTTTTCTTATTCACTAAATAAACAACATTTTCTTTATACTGATTAAGTTCTAATTCTTGAGGAGATTTAGAATCAACTAAATTATCTTTAACAGAAAGTGTACTACTAATTATTTCTGCAACCTCTTTAGGGTCTTTTTGTCCTACATAGTGTATTTCAGCCTCAAACCCGGTAGCATCTACAAATGCTTTAACTAATTCAGGAGTAGTAAGCTTTTTAATTTCCTTCATTGTTAAGCGATCAATATAATCCGATTTTTCACCATATTTTACATATTCGAATAAAGCATCGGCTACTCCGTCTGCTTCTGATTTTTCCATCTTGCGGTCTGCTTTAGCATTGTCCAGAATATTATTCAATTTGTTTTCTTCCAAAGCCGGCTCATTAATAAATTCATTTATTAGTTTTACTGCTTCTGGTAGATATTCTTCAATACCCTCTATGTTAATAGTAGTATAATTATCATCTGTGAATACATAATATGAACAACCAATTTTACTGAATTCCTGTTTAAGTTCACTTACCTTTTTGTTTGATGTTCCGGCATAATTCATAATATCTCCAGCATATTCCAACAATGGAATTTCTATTTCTCCTGCACCAAATTTAATGTCAATTGAAAAAATATCATTTACTGGATTATGAACATGGTACAATGTATAGTTGTCTTTTATTTTTGTTGTAGTAATGTCTTTGTCAAAATCAATATAAACTGGTTTTACCGATGTTAAAGGCAGAGACTCAATTTTTTTAGTAAATTCTGATTTTTCATTTGTATTTGAAATTACTGGTTCAAATCCTGGTTTGTCGAGTTTTTCTGGTTTTGAGAAACCCATTTTAGAATGAAAGGCAAGATAGTTTTCACCAAAGTATTTATTAGCTGCGTGAATTACGTCTTGTTTACTTATAGCTTTAACTTTTTCAGGATAACGCAACATCTCGTCAAGATCCTCTTTTCCTGTAAATGCTTCACTAATCATGTATGCTTTACTTTCAGGGCTTTCCATCGATTGCTGAAATTCCACATACAAATCTTTTTTAGCTGCATCAATCTTCCAATCTTCAAAATCACCATCTTTTAATTTTTTAATCTGCTCCAAAACAAGTTCTTCAGCAGAAATTAATTTCTGACCAATAATTTTAGGAACAAAGAAAATAAGCGTTGCACCATAATCATTATAAGGCAATGCAAATACTCCTGATTGCATAATCTTATTTTCAATAGAAAGATTGTCAATTAAGCCAGACTGATTGTAATTGCTTAGAATATTTTGGGCAATATCCATCGCGATTTTATCAGGATGTCCATTGCTTACTGTTCTGTATCCGAGTAAACCTATTTTAATAGGGCTTAGTTTTACTTCAACCAATTCACGTCCATTGAATGGTTTTTCTTCCCAAACTTTTGGTTCTGGCAATACACCTGCTTCAAGTTCCCCAAATGTTTTTTCAATTAATGGCTTTACAGTTTCAGAATCAAAATTCCCAGATAGTACTAATGCCATATTGTTTGAAACATAATATGTGTTGAAAAAATCAAGCATCTTTGTTAAAGAAGGGTTTTTTAAATGATCAATGGTTCCAATTGTAGTTTGTTGACCATAAGGATGATTTTTAAAGAAATTTCGTTGAAATTCCTCAAATAAATTTGAAAAAAACTGATCGGAGTACATGTTCTTTTCTTCGTAAACAATCTCTAGCTCTGATTGAAAGCCTCTAAATACAGGTTCTTTTAGTCTGTGAGAGTAAAGCTCTAACCATTTTTCAATCTGGTTTGGAGGGAAAGAATTATAATAAACCGTTTGATCAGCTCCAGTTCCAGCATTGATTTTTTTGCTTCCCATGCTATTTAGTACATTACTAAATTCATTTGGAATGGCATATTCATTTGCTTTTATAGATTCTTCATTAATTTCCTTTTGAATTGCTTTTCGTTCATCTTCATCTATTGTTTTTCCTAATTTATCATACAGTTCAAAGATTTTATCAATATGAACTTTTTCTTTATCCCAGTCAGTGGTTCCAAGCTCTGTTGTTCCTTTAAAAAGCATGTGCTCTTGGTAATGGGCCATTCCAGTTGCATCCGCAGGATCATTTTTCGAACCTACATTTGTAACAACCATTCCAAAAACCTCAGGGGTGTTTTTATCTTCATTCAAATATACGGTAAGTCCGTTCTTTAGTTTGTACTCTTCAATTTCTTGCGCATTTGCAGTATTTAAGAATAAGCATAAAATAAGGCTAATAATCATGTAGTGTGTTAATTTCATAGTGTATTTTGTTTTTATGTGATATAATTAAAAACTAAAATTAAGTAAAATAATTTTATCGATATTCGATAAAAACATGTAAATATATATTTATGAATTGTAAAAGTTTAATGATTATGTTAAAAATTCTTATCTTGGCATTACTAATCTTTTAAAAACTCAGATATTATGAAAGCTAAATTTTTATTTATTGCACTGTTACTTGTTGCATTTCTTACTCCAGATTTATTTGCTCAAGACGCAGATGATATTCTTGGATATTGGTTAACCCAGGACGGGGATTCTCAGGTGAAAATTTTTAAAGCTAAAAATGGCAAATATTATGGAAATATTAAGTGGCTCGAAGAACCAAACGAAGAGGACGGAACTCCAAAACTTGACGATGATAATCCTGATCCTGAATTAAAAAAGAAACCTGTTCTTGGAATTCAGTTATTAAAAGGCTTTAAGTTTGATTCAAAAGATGAGGAGTGGATTGATGGAACAATTTATGATCCTAAAAACGGAAAAACATATAAATGTTTTATTTGGTTTGAAGAAGGAGATGATATTACATTGCATGTAAAAGGATTTATTGGTTTCTCTTTATTAGGAAGAGAAGTGGAATGGAAAAGAGAAGAAAACCTAAGAGAATAAATAAAAATAATCTTTAAGAGGCTGTCTCAAAAGAATCAAAATTGTCATTCCCTTGAAAAAGGGAATCTCATAATTTGCATACTACGGAAATATGAGATCTCCAATCAAGTTGGAGATGACAAAAGAAATTTTTGAGATAGCTTTTTTTACTTGGTAAAAATGGAAAGAACAGAAGTAATAAAAAAAACAATACTTTTTGTTAAGGAAAAACTAGCTGGCGATAGCTCAGGTCATGATTGGTGGCATATTTTTCGGGTTTGGAACATGGCTAAGAAAATTTCCGAAAATGAAAATGGTGATTTATTTGTGATAGAAATGGCAGCCTTGTTGCACGATGTTGCTGACTGGAAGTTTTATGAAAATGAAGACGAAGGATTACAAGTTATCATAAATTTTTTGGCCGACTTAGAATTAGATAAAACAAATATTGATAGAATAATTGATATTGTAAGAAACGTTTCTTTTAAAGGGGCTGGAGTGAATGATAAAATGGTTTCATTGGAAGGGAAAATTGTTCAGGATGCAGATCGTTTAGACGCAATTGGAGCAATAGGAGTAGCTCGTACCTTTGCATTTGGGGGAAAATACGGAAATGAAATGTATCATCCTGAAAAGAAAGCTAAATTGCATGAGAGTTTCGAAGATTATAAAAATGACAAAGGATCGACCATAAATCATTTTTATGAAAAACTATTACTTCTGAAGGAACGCATGCATACTAAAACTGCCAAACACATTGCTGAAGAAAGACATTGTTATATGGAGATGTTTTTAGAGCAATTTTACGGCGAATGGGAAAACATAAGATAGATGAAATTATTCCAATACATAAAAGATTTTTTCAATTTGTTTTTTCCCGATTTATGCATTGTATGTAATACGCATCTTGTAAGTCAGGAAGATTTAATTTGTACAAAATGTCTTTATAATCTTCCTAAAACAAATTATCATAAAGATCTTGACAATCCGGTTTCTCGATTATTTTGGGGAAGAACAAAAGTTGAATATGCAACGGCATTTTTTAAGTTTAACAAAGGGAGTAATTATCAGGAAATGATGCATAAGTTTAAATATCACGGCAATAAAGAAATTGGATGTGTACTAGGTATGTCGTTTGGAAATCAATTAATAAATAGTGATTTCAATAAGATTGATTTGATAGTTCCGATTCCTTTACATAAAAGTAAACTTAAAAAAAGAGGCTATAATCAAAGCGAATGGATTTCGATAGGGCTCTCAGAAACTATGCAAAAACCATTAGATGTAAAGTCAGTAATAAGATCAATAGCTACAGAAACTCAAACACGAAAAGGAAGGTATGAAAGATGGAAAAATGTTGAGGAAATTTTTAAAGTAACCAACGAAAAAGAACTTCGAGGCAAACATATTTTACTTGTTGACGATGTTATAACAACCGGATCAACAATGGAAGCTTGTATTAATACCATATTAAAAGTGAAAGACACTAAAGTTAGTGTTGCTGCCTTAGCGATAGCTTAGAAATAATCCAACTTGTTTACTATTCTATCTAGAAATTTAATAATTTATTTATTTACCATTTTACTGGTTTACCAATAAACTAGTCATTTCCCCATCGTTTAGAATCAATTTTGAAACTGGCAAGATCTAAAATCCTGTTAACTACAGTCGAAACTAAATCTTCAATACTTTGTGGTTTAGTATAAAAAGAAGGTGTTGCAGGGCAAATTATTCCTCCTGCTAAGGTGATGGTTTCCATATTCTTTATATGGATTAAATTATAAGGAATTTCTCGTAGTACTAGAATTAATTTTCCTTTTTCTTTCAAAATTACATCAGCAGCTCTGGTAATTAAATCATCAGAAATTCCCCCGGCGATCCTACCCAGAGTGCCCATAGAACAAGGGCAAATTATCATAGTGTCGTATCCTGCAGAGCCCGAAGCAAAAGGAGCATAGAAATCATTTTTCTCATAAACCTTAAATGGGAAATCTGAATATGATTTATCCTCAAGTTCATATTCCCATATTTCTTTGGCATTTTTTGAGAATACAAGCCCTACTTCATCAAACTGATCCTTAATTTGAACAAGTTTTTCGAGTAATGATTTAGCGTATACCGAACCACTTGCGCCCGTTAGGGCAATCACAAGCTTTCTTTCTCCCATTTTTCTTTTTATTTGCTATCTGATAATGAACAGAAAAAGTTAGTACATTGTTGTATTGACCTCTATCTAAAAAATAAGTTTGATCACCAGGGTGGCTTCTTACAGGTAAAATGGAGTAATTAAATCTTACATTAAAATAGAAATTATCAACGAATTCATATTCAACACCAGCCAAACCTGAAAATTCAAATTTATTAAACTCTGGATCTGCAGGTAAATCACCAATGCCATCTTTATCTTCTGATGAGCTTTGCAAATATCCTGCGGCAATTCCAATATTAGCACTAAATTTATTAAGGAAACGATATTTTAAAAATAAAGGAAGTTCTACGTAATTTATCTTAGACAAATAATAAACACTGTTGTCTTTTGAATCTGATTTACTTCCTTTTTGTACATACCGTAGTTCCAATTGTGCATCAATATAATTATTTAAAGCAGTGTTTGTATATACGCCAAAATTTAATCCGGCTTTGCTATATCCGCCCCAATTATCACCATCAAGTTGCGATGCTGAAAGTCCAGCCATTATTCCACCACCAAAAGTTTGAGAAAATAAATTTGCCGATAAAAAAAATAAAATAAGAGTAAAGAAATATTTATTCATTGGAAATATGTTTTGATGGTAAAACTACTTAAAATAAAAATCATATCTAAAAGAAGCTCATATCAAATAAGAATGATTCTATATTATATGAATAAAACAGATTGATTTTAATTTGGAAATAGTAATAATTACTAGCTTAAGTTTCAGTTAAACAATGAAATATGATTGTTGACATTCTGTTTGATATCGTAAAATTTGAAAATTAATGTAATATCAATCCTGAAAAAGATTGTAGTTGTGTGTACAGTAAATAAACATTGCTAATTACCAAATATACCTTGTTAACTATTTAGTTATTTATTAATAAATATATCGATATATTCTTCCTTTGACATATTAATATCATTGTATATGATAATAGGAAATTATATATTGGACAAATTTTAATTTCATTAACCTTAAAAATTAAACTATGAAAAAATTTTTACACTCTTTAATTCTTTTTTGTTTTGTCTCAACTATTAGCTTCGCTCAATTAGACGGAAGTGGAATAGCGCCAAACTTTACCCTTACTGATATTGACGGCACTTCTCATACCTTATATGATTATTTAGATCAAGGTAAAGTGGTTGTTCTTGATTTTTTTGCAACATGGTGTCCCCCATGTAACAATAATGCAGATGCTGTAGAAGAAGTATATGCAGATCATGGCCCTACTGGAGACAATACCATCGAGATGTTTTTACTGGAATCTGATGATACAACTCCATTGGCAGATTTACAGACTTATATGACAAACCATGGTGTAACATGTCCTTCATTTGATAATGTTGCAGCTTCTGGCGTAAAAGATACATATGGAGTAGTATATTATCCTACTTATTACGTAGTTTATTCAGATCGATCTTATATTCAGGTTTCTGGAATTTCGACCACAATTAAGTCTGTAATGGTAGCTGCAATAGCACAAAACCCAGGTTTAAGTGCAACTACTTATGATGCACGTGTATTCGAGTTCGAAAGCCCAAAAGGTTCATATTGCCAAAGCTCAATTACGCCAATAGTTACAATTCAAAACTACGGTACAGAAACTATGACTTCTTTAATAATTAATTCTATGATTGATGGAAACATAGAAAAAACATATAACTGGACAGGTTCATTAGATCAATATGAAATACAGAAAATAACATTAGAGGAGATAGTTGGAATTTTAGATGGTGATTATAAATTCACTTTAGATATTGAGTCTCCCAACGGTGAAGTTGACGAAGACGATTTAAATAATGAAGAAAATTCTACGATTGTAGTTTTATCTGAAGGAATTCAGACAACTGCAATAATAAAGACAGATGCTTATCCTTCTGAAACTAGCTGGAAAATTACAAAGGATACAGTTATATACGCAGAAGGTAGTAAGTATAAAGATGCTTCAAGTAATTATATAGAAAATATGTGTCTGGAAATGGACAGTTGTTACACTTTAACAATATATGATTCTTATGGTGACGGAATGGATGGGTCTTTCAAAGTTAAAAACGGAGGTCAAACTCTTGCAATAGTTGAAGGATTTTCTGGAGACTCAATAACAGTAGAATTTTGTGTTGAAGAAGATTTAACTAATATAGAAGATTTACATGTTCTTACAGGGGCAAATATATATCCAAATCCTGCTGCAGAAAGGATAAATATTGAACTAAATCTTGATCAAAGTTCTAATATAAAAATCCAATTCTATAATGGATCAGGACAATTAGAAAAAATAATAGATAAAGGATTACTGCCTAAGGGAAATCATAATATTGAAATTGATGTAAGTAGATTAAATAATGGTCTGTACTTTGCTAGGATTTCTTATGGTAAAGAATCAATAACTAAGAAAATTCAAATTTTTAAATAATCTTTTTAATAAATTATAATTAATCAAGAGTAATGAACATTCATTACTCTTGATTTTATTAAAATAAATCATGATGAAAAAGTCAATATTTATATTACTAATCATAACAAGTTATTTCAACTTATTTTCTCAAACATCAAATATGCCCAATGTTCAAATAAAGAATCTGCAAAATGAAATTGTAAATACTAAGGAGCTATTTGATGGTGAGAATCTAGTTATTTTAAGTTTTTGGGCAACCTGGTGTAAACCATGTATCAAAGAATTAGATGCCTATAATGAGAATATTACTGATTGGGCTGAGGAAACAGGAGTAAAGCTGTATGCTATTTCAATTGATAATGCAAGAAGCATGAGTCGTGTTGCTCCTTTTGTAAATGGACGTGGATGGGAAGATATAGAGTTTTATTTAGATCCAAACGAAGATTTCAAACGTGCAATGAACGTTATTAATGTACCGCATACCTTATTATTAGATGGCAACGGCAAAATTCTTTGGCAACACACTTCATACACTGAGGGCGACGAATATGAATTATATGAGGTGATTCAAGAAAAATCTTCTAAATAATATGAAAAGGAATATAGTAGGAAAACTATTATTACTTTGTTTAATAGTAGTAATTAGCAAAGGACTCTTTGCTCAGAATAGCAATGGGCAATTGCATGGAAATTTCCAGGTCGATGCGCAAGTTTACAGACAGGATTCTGCTATTGGTGCAGAAGTTCCTCCTGAAAAAATGGGCTTTAATTCTTACGCTAACTTAACTTATACTAAGGGCGATTTTACTGCAGGTATTCGTTACGAAGGTTATATGAATGCCCTTTTGGGATACGATGAGGCTTATAACGATATTGGAATACCTTATCGTTTTATTACTTACAGAAACGATGATCTGGAAATTACTGTAGGGAATTTTTATGAGCAATTCGGAAATGGACTTATACTTCGAGCATACGAGGATAAATCTTTAGGATATGACAACGCTTTAGATGGAGTAAAAATTAAATTTAATCCATATCAGGGAATTTATCTAAAAGGATTTACAGGAAAGCAAAGATCTTACTTTGAGCATGGACCAGGAATTGTTCGAGGAGTTGATGGTGAGTTTTTTATAAATGATATTTTATCAATTTCTACCGATATAAAATCACAATTTATTCTTGGAGGAAGTTTTGTAAGTAAATATCAGAAAGACGAAAGTCCTATTTATAATTTACCTGAAAATGTAGGTGCTTATGCAGGTAGAATTTCATATATCCGTGGGGGATTTAATTTCTCAGGTGAGTATTCTTACAAAATTCCTGATCCATCTTCTGATAATGGATTTATTACCAAGTTTGGCGATGCTTTATTAATAAACACAACCTATTCTAAAAAGGGATTTGGGATTTATCTAAGTATGAAGCGTGTGGATAATATGAGTTTTAGATCAGATCGAAATGCAACACTAAATAATTTGCAAATAAATTATATTCCTTCTATTACAACAAATCACACATACTCGCTTGCAGCAATGTATCCATATGCTACTCAGCCAAATGGTGAAATAGGTTTTCATGGTGAGATAACCAAGAACTTTTCTAAAGGAACTAAACTTGGTGGTAAATATGGAACCAATGTTGCTTTAAATTTCTCGCGAGTAAATAGCTTAAAATCAACTCCAACTATTGATGGAACAGGATATGAATCGGAGTATTTTGCTATTGGCGATGATGTCTATTTTCAGGATATTAATGTGAAAATTCATAAAAAGATAAGCACCAAATGGAAAACTGATATTAGTTATTTGAATATTATATATAATAAAGACGTTATTCAAGGCATATCTGGATATGGAATAATTTATGCGAATGTTGCAATTGTAGATGTTACATATAAATTTAAGCCAAGACATTCTCTTAGAGTTGAACTTCAGGGATTATTTACAGAACAGGATCATGGAGATTGGGCAATGGGATTAATGGAATATACAATTGCACCAAAATGGTTCTTAAATGTATCTGATCAATATAACTTTGGTAATTCTGATGAAAAACTACATTATTTTAATGTAGCTGCCGGTTATAAAAAAGGAGCAAACCGAATTCAAATAGGTTATGGTCGACAAAGAGAAGGTATAGTATGTATTGGTGGTATTTGTAGGAGTGTTCCTGCATCAAGTGGATTTAATATTTCTATAACAAGCAGTTTTTAATATTTAAGTTATGAAAGAATTAAGATTAATATTATTAGCAATTGGACTTTTATTTGTCGGTAGTTGCGATGAAATTGAAGAGCCGTTTATTGAATATCAGGGAGAGTGTGGCGATGCTAGCCTTCCTGTTCCCATAAAGCAAATTTTAATTGAAGAATTTACAGGTCATCAATGTGGTAATTGCCCTGAAGGCGCTGAAATGATCGAAACACTTAAGGAGCTATATTGCGACCATATTATTCCTGTTGCAATTCATGCTGGATTTTTTGCTAATGTTTATACAACAGGAGATAAATATACTTATGAATATCGAACTGAAGATGGAAACGATATTGATAAGCATTTTGAGGCTAGTAGTTCTGGAGTTCCCAATGGAATGATTAACAGAATGGAAATTGATGGAGATATTACTCAAGCTCCTGCTAATTGGGCAACAGAAGTAGCTGAAATGTTGCTTGAAGAACCTGTATTGGATATAGTGATTGATACTAGATACGAGAATGAATCTCGAGAGTTGGAAATTGATATTGATGTCGTTTTTATTAATGAAATGAATAAAGATTTAATGTTGTCGGTATATTTTGTTGAAGATTCAATAGTTTCCTGGCAAAAAGATTATTCACTTCCAACAGGTGAACAAGATGATGAATTTTATGCTCATAATCATGTTTTAAGAGATGCTATTAATGGGACTTGGGGAGAACAAATCGCAAGTGGACAAGTAAATGCCGCAGATATTAAAAGTAAAAGTTATAATTACGTAATTAATCAAGAATGGGTAATAAGAAATTCTAGCCTTGTTGCTTTTGTATATAAGTCAGATACAAAGGAAGTTTTACAAGCTTCTCAATTCTATTTAGAATAAATTAAACAAAAAATCCTGCTTATTTAAGCAGGATTTTTATTATTTCAGAAAATTATCTTTTTACAAGCTTTTCAGATTTTATAGGTATACCCTCCACCTCTATTGTCCATAAATATATTCCGGCATTCAAATCAGAAACATTTATTAGTAAATTATCTTCAAGGCTTGTAATGTTTTGCTGTTTAACTTTTCTTCCAGTTAAGTCAAAAATAATTATCTCACCTTTACTATTTGGCTCAAGATTAAATTCGAAAAATAAATTATCGTTAGCTGGATTTGGATAGCATGAAATACTATGCTTTATTGTATTAATATCTTGTATTCCAACAGCTCCAACTTGGTAATAGATCGTAACTGAAGCTGAATCAGTTAATGCTTTATCTTTAAAGAAAGTGTACATTACTTTACTTAATCCTGACACATTAGCGGTTTTAAGATCAGCACTAAAATCTTTAATGGTATCGTTTGCACTTGCAGTAATAGCTACTGCCGATATAGTCGCACTGGGATCATAACAGATATCCCAACAAAAATATGCTTGAGTACCAGAAACCAGGTCAACCTCATATTTTTTTACCATTACATCTAAATTTGAACCAGTTAGGTTTTTAACATATACAGGAATCTCAACAGTAGATTCAGTAATATCAACTGAAACATATAAAGAATTGTTTTCAATTGCAGAACCATCTTCTTTTAATAATTGAATGCTCTGGGCATTAGCGTTTAACGAGAAGAGTGCTATAAGAGAAATAAAAAGTAAAGTTTTTTTCATAAAAGAATATTTAAAGTTAATAAGTGTGTTTATTCTGCATTCAAAAATAAGATTAATAATGAAAAAAACGACTTTTAAGTCCTTAATTAACATATTAATTTTAAGGTATATTAATAAACTTTAACATTTTGTTTCCGTATAGATAGGTATAGTTTTTGTTATTTTGTATATTGAATAATTAAAACAGTTCCATATGAAAAGATTTGTACTCCTAATAATTTCTGTTATTGTAATAAGCTTTTCTTTTGCTAACAATAAAGTTCAGCTTTCAGATTTAGAAGAAAATCTTAGTCAAACAGATACTTCATCAGTAAATTTATACGAATTACAAACCATTAAGCTTTACCCAAATCCTGCTTCAAATCATATTTTTATTGATTATGAGATAATTTATGTAAAAGAAGCAAAATTGCAGATTTTTAATTCGATAGGAGCAGTTGTTTTTTCAAAGGAACTTAAAAACAATCACGATAAAATTAAAATATCTGTTAGTGATTATAAAAACGGTTTATATTTTTGTTCTCTTAAAATTGATGGTAAACTCCTAAATACAAGAAAAATAATTGTTAATCATTAACCAAAGTGCCTAAAGTTGAAAATACTTAAAACGTAATTTCTCACACATTAATATTGAGTAAAATATTTTCTTACTGATACATTGAAATTACTTTAGTCACTTATTATTCTAGTTCACTTTAAGTACTATTTTTTAATAAATTAATAAGCTGTTGAACTCCTGTTCCAGCTTTTTCTTTTATAAAAGTGATACTGCTATTTCTTGTGCTAACTTCGTTTGGATCAATTAAGTAAATAGGTATTCCATGTGGCGCATAATCTAAAAGGCTAGCTGCCGGATATACATTTAGTGATGTGCCAATAACAACCATAATATCAGCCGTTTCACAAATTGCTGCAGCTTCAGATATTTTTGGTACAGCTTCACCAAACCAAACAATATGAGGTCGAAGTTGAGACCCTTTAACGCATTTATCTCCAAGCTTCAATTCCCAACCATTAATTTCATAAATCAAATTAGAATCTACAGTACTTCTTGCCTTTTTAAGTTCTCCATGCAAATGCAGAATATTTTTACTCCCAGCTCTTTCGTGCAGATCGTCAACATTTTGCGTTACTATCTGAACGTTAAAATATTTTTCTAGTTCGACTAAACCTTTGTGCCCTTCATTTGGCAAAGCTTCTAAGAGTTTTTTGCGGCGTTCATTATAAAATCTAATAACTAGCTCTGGATTATTCTCCCATGCTTGCGGACTGGCAACTTCCATAACATCATACTCTTCCCACAAGCCACCCATTTCGCGAAAAGTTCTAATGCCACTCTCGGCGCTCATCCCTGCACCTGTTAACACAACAAGATTTTTCATAACAAATAAATTTTATACAAATTATAAATTTTAAACCGAATAAAAAAGAAGATTTCTTTTTAAAATATTCAGAACTTTACATATATTTTTTAGTATTTTAGCTGATAATCTCTTAATTATTAAAGCGCTGAATACCTGATAGGTAAAACTCTATGATTGACTATAATACCATACAAAGAATAATTGATACGGCTGAAATAACAGAAGTTATTCAGGATTTTGTTAATCTTAAAAAGAGAGGTGTAAATTATTTAGGCTTATGTCCATTTCATAACGAAAAAACACCTTCGTTTACGGTTTCTCCCGCGAAAGGAATATATAAATGTTTTGGATGTGGTAAGGGCGGAAACTCTGTTAACTTCATAATGGAGCATGAGCATCTTGGTTATCCTGAAGCTTTAAAATATCTTGCACAGAAATATAATATTGAGGTTGTTGAAAAGGAACTTACTGCAGAGGAAATTCAACAACAAAACGAGCGTGATAGCTTATTGGTTGTTACCAAATATGCTAATACATATTTTCAGGATAAACTTCAGAAGAACAATGATGGAAGAGCAATTGGCTTAAGTTATTTTAAAGAGCGCGGCTTTCGAGAGGATATTATTGAAAAGTTTGAATTAGGGTATAGCCTTGATGTTAAGGACGCCTTTACTATTGCAGCAAAAGAGCAAGGTTATAAAATTGAATATCTTGAAACGTCAGGTTTAACTATTGTTAACGATAATGGAAATTTTGATAGGTTTCGTGGTCGAGTTATATTTCCAATTCACGGTTTATCGGGAAATGTAATTGGTTTTGGCGGTAGAATTTTAAAAACAGATGCTAAGGCTGCAAAATACCTGAACTCTCCTGAATCAGATATTTATCATAAGAGTAAGATTTTATACGGTATGTATTATGCCAAAAAATCTATTACTCAATTAGATAAGTGTTTCCTTGTTGAGGGTTATACCGATGTAATTTCAATGCATCAGGCAGGTGTTGAAAATGTTGTTGCATCATCGGGAACATCATTAACAGTTGATCAAATTAGATTAATAAAAAGGTTTACACCAAACGTTACTATAATCTACGATGGTGATGCTGCCGGAATAAAAGCGTCCTTGCGAGGAATAGATTTAGTTCTTGAACAGGGTCTTAATGTAAAAGTATTGCTGTTGCCCGAAGGTGAAGATCCAGATTCTTTTTCTAAAAGTAAGAGTTCAACAGAGTTAACAGAATATATTGAGAAGAACGAAGAGGACTTTATTACTTTTAAAACAAGACTTTTATCTAAGGATGCAAAAAATGATCCCGTAAAAAAAGCAAATTTAATTACTGATATAGTTAGATCGATTTCTGTAATTCCTGATACAATTATTAGAACAGTTTATATTAAGGAATGTAGCAATATCTTAGATATTGATGAGAAGATTTTATACAGTGAGATAAATAAAATTAGGCGAAAAAACTTTGACAAGGAGTATAAAAAAACTATTTCTCCTGAGGATAATTTTAAATCCGCAATCCCTTCAGTTCCATCATTTGTAGATGATGTTTATTCTGAGGTGCAAGAAAAGGAATTAATTCGGCTACTATTGCATTATGCTGATAAAACATTATATACATATCAGGAAGATAAATATGATGAGCCTCGTAACGTTTCGGTAGCTGAATATGTAATAAGTGAAATGTTAAACGATGATCTTGAGTTTAAAAACCTTATTTACAAGCAAATATTCTTGGAATATCTCGAAGCTGTAAACAAGAGTGAATCTCTTGAGAGCAAACATTTTATTTATCATTCAGACACTCAAATTAGCACGCTAGCAGCAGATTTACTTAGCACTTCGTATACTTTAAGTGAAATATTCAAGAAGGGAGGAGCACATATTCAAACTGAAGACATGGTTTTAAAAAGTTTGGTGCCTGATACTATTGTTACATATAAAAGAAAAATCCTTGAAATAGCACAGAGCAAGGCTAAAGAGAAATTAAGAGAAGTAGAGGATATAAAACTTAGTCTTGAAGAAACGAATAAACTGCAAAAGGAGTTTATGCAAATTTCATCCATATTAAATTCTATTTCAAGAGATCGAGGTTGGGTTGCTTTTAAATAAAAAAACCGGCATAAAAAATAACCGGTTCTTTGAATCTAAAAAATAATCAATCAAATGAATATCAGGTATTTTCTTCAGGTAAATTTGAATACCAATCCACCTTTCTCGATAAATACATAACAATTGCCAGAGCAATAAATAATCCAATACTTCCTAGCAATAATGAGAAATCTTGAAGTTCAAGAATGGTAAACAGAAATACATAAAGTACAATTAAAACAAGAGCCACAATTGCAGTAAGTTTTTTACTTTTAAGCATGCTATATGAATAAGTAGTTATTAATGTAATAATTGCAAGACTTGCTATCAGGTAAGCCAGGTTAAAACTAATTTGTTCTGATAATGATAAAAGGAGTGTGTAAAAAACACTTAAACCAAGACCAACTAATAAGTATTGTATTGGATGAATTCGTTTTTTGTTTAGAACCTCGGTAAAAAAGAAAATTAGAAATGTGAGAGATATAAACATGATAGCATATTTAATTGAACGATGGGATTTTTGGTAATGATCGACAGGAAGAAGAAGATTTACTCCAAACTCAGAACCTTCAGTTGAAAATGAACTACCACGCCATTGTTGTGGATAAGATCTGTTTAAATGTAATACTTTCCATTGTGCTTTAAATCCTTCTTCTGTTATTTCTCTGTCGTTGGGTAAAAATGAACCTTCGAAACCTGGATCTGTCCAATCAGAAATTAAATCAACATTAGTTTCTTTTCCAACAGGTGTAAAATATAACGATTCGCTGCCGTTTAAATCAAGATTAAACTCAAAGTTGTAAATTTCAGAATCGTTAAAATTAATTTTTGCTGAAACTCCTGTGTAATTATTATTTTGATTGATTATTCCCGGATTTACTTCCGTGCTTTTCTTGTTCCACTTAACATTTATAGTATCTTTTATTCCTCGCATATCAGTTATGCGAATTATTAAAGAAGCATCTTCCCACATAATATCAGAATCACGAACTTTCCATTGACTAAAATCGGGTTTGTTAAAATGCCCATTAAAATTTAAATCAGAATTGTAAACAACAACTTTATAAATACTGCGATAGCGAATCTCAGGATTTAAATTGCCACTTATGTTAAGTTTTTCAGGAAGAAATTGTGCATAATTTATTTCTTCAATAATTTCCTTGTCTTTTTTGTAATAACTTTTATAAGGTATAGAAATAATAGGTCCAGCAATAGTCTGTTGGTTGCCCCATTTATAACTTACTTCGCTAATCACAGAATCTCTTAGCGAGCTCCTTTCATATACTAGATTTTTAATCATACCGGCAGGAATAAGAAGAGCAAGAATCATTAATCCAATAATTATAAATTTTAGAGTAATTGAATTTTTAAGTTGGAAACGTGAGGTGGTTTTTTCTGTCATTTTTAAAGAGTATTGGTTAGTACAAATATATACTGCAAATGACTTATTAAATTGTTTTACAGGAGTTAATAAATGTTAAAAGGCAAAAAAGTAAGTTGTGAATGATTTTATTTTGTAGTTCTCAAAATATTCAACTTGCTGTATTTAGTTCTTGTTTGTTAGTGGGTCAGGTGAAGAATTTTAGTACGGATATGTTAATTTGGAAAGTAATTATTGAAGAATCCTGAACCCTACCAACAAAACAAGTAATGCTAAGTCAGTAGTAATACTTCGTAAAGAGCAAAAAATTGCTTTGTACTAGTTAATTAATGTTAAAATGGAAAAATGAGATCTAAATGGAGAATTTTTTAAGAGTAAATGTTATAGTAGTTCCCAACTGGGGCTCGCTCGATACTTTAATTTCGCCCTCATTCTTTTCAATAAATTCTTTACATAACATTAATCCCAGACCAGATCCTTTTTCGTTTGATAATCCCGGAGTTGAATGATGTGCATCTATTCTGAATAACTTTTTCTGATCTTCTTTACTAATACCTATCCCTGAATCTTTTACAGAACAAATTATTGTTTCTTTATTTGTAGTTGCTGATATTTCAATTGCACCATTTTCAGGAGTAAATTTTACTGCGTTAGATAATAAATTTCTAATCACCGTCTTAACCATGTTTTCATCTGCTAAGGCGATAGCACCTTTCTCAACATCTAATTTTAATTTAATGTTTTTACTATTCACTTTTCTCGAGATTAGTTCAATGGTTTCTTTAATAATTAATTCTAAAACAACAGGAGAAGGTGAGAAATCAATGTCTCCCATTTGAGTTGATGACCAATCAAGGAGGTTCTCAAGTAAGTTAAAAGTAGTATTAGAGAGTTTGTTTAATTCTCCAATAAATCCTTTTGTTTGCTTTTTATCATAATCTTCAAAATCATTAAAAATTAAATTTGTAGATCCTGCAAGTGTGCTTATAGGATTACGAAGATCATGAGCAATAATCCTAAAAAATTTATTTTTTGTAGCATTACTTATAGCAAGTTTATCGCGTTGCTCTTCAATCTCATGCTTTTGTTTTAGTATTTCTTTTTGAGCTTTTTTAATTTCTGTAATGTCGGTCTCAATAGCAATTAGATTTAAAGAATTACCATCCTTATCAACAACATGTGTAAGAGTTGTTTGGGCCCAAAGCTCTTTTCCGTTACGTGTTTTAGTCTTTATCTCGTAAACAACAGATTTCTTATCGTTAATACACGATTTAATCGCGTCAGTTATATTTGGGTTGTCACTACTATCAATAATGTTTACACTTTTCTCTGTTTTATATTGATTAAGGCTATAACCATACATTCTTTGAAATCCCTCATTCACCCATTCAACATTTCCATCTTTATCAAAAATAGTAATTGCATTATCTGTTTCACTTGCAACTTTCGATAACTTAATTAATTCTATGTTAGCTTTTCGGAGTTTAATGGCCTGATTTGTTATTTCCCATTTTTGTTTTTCTAACTCTTCGTTTTTAGCAGTTATTCCTTCGTTAGCATCTTTTAGATGTTCAGCCTGAACAAGAATTTCTTCTTTTTGCATAAGAATTTCCTGGGTGCGTTCTATCACAATTTTTTCAAGCTTGTCTTTTTCTTTAATTAAGCGGTAAGTATAAAGCCTAACAATTACAATAATCAAAATTATTCCTAACGCTATATAAGCTAATATTGCAGCAAAGGATCTATACCAAGGTGGAAGAATTTTAAATTGGAATTCGGCAGGATCACTAACTATCTGATATATATTTTTTGCTTTTACTTTAAAGGTATAGTCTCCTTCTTTTAAATAGGTAAATTCCTTTTTTGTTTCTGTGCTCCATTCAGACCATTCTTTATCATAACCATCTAGAAAATAACTAAAAACAGTTTTCGATTCTTCTTCATAAAAAGGTGATGAATAATAAAAGGTGAGTGAGTTATCTTGAATTTCTAAAATAGTTTCCTTTGATACAACAGGGTTTGGATTTATCAAAAAGTCTGAACGAATAGGATTTGTTTCATAGGTCTTAACAAAGTTTGTACCACGGTAAATAGAAGAGTCTCCTGATGTAACGTTCCGAATTATAGCTGGAAATAATTCAGTATTATCTTTATAAAAACTTTTTACATACCTAAAAACACCCTTAGTTGTACTAAACCAAATAATCGAATCAGTTTGTGTAATAACATACAGCCCTGAAAGCACCTCATTGTAAAGCCTATAGCCTGATAATGAGTCAACAGGTTCGTTATCTTCTAAGGTGTCTGTATCATTTTCTGGAAATTCGAATAAATTAAATTTGTTGTTTTTATAATCAAACGTAAAATATTTATTGTCATTTACGAAGATTAAATTCTTTTTATTTTTTCCAATTCGTGTTGATTGTATATTTGACAAACCGTGTGTAGTATCATACAGTTCGATTGTTCGTTCCTCAGGATTTTTTAACGGTTTTTTCACTTGATATACTCCTTTATATGGAGAGCAAAACCATAATGTTCCGATCGAATCTTCATCGATATCTCGTATCATGCTTGTTATTCCAAACTGAATTCCCAGATCATACCAAGTATCATTTTTAAACTTAATTCTGGCTATTCCATTTTGCATTCCAAGAAATATTTCAGAAGGCTTTTTTTCATACTGATGAATTTTGAATATGGGTTTATACTTAGAAATAAGTATAGATTTGTCTTTTTTTATCTGAAAAAGACCATGTGTGGTTGCTGCTAAAAGAGTTTTATACTTAGACGATAAAACAGTAGTTTTTTTAGAACCGGGAATATCAAAATATTGAAAACTCCATGATTGCTCAAAATTCCCTTCAACTGGTGAAAAGCTATTTACTGAGTAATCAATATTATCTTTTTCTCTTTTTGTATAATATAATCCAGTTCCTGTTGAAATATATAAGTTGTTGTCAATGCTTGCTACATCAGTAATAGTGCCACTTAGACCTTTTTCATCGTTCCAGTATCTGAAGGGTGAAAAAAGCTCTACTTTACACAATCCATTAGCTAAAGCAAGCCATAAAGGCTGATTTTTTTTGTAGTATAGAAAATGAGCAGGATTTATAATTCCCGTGGATTCATTGTTGATATTATCAACTACCGTCCAGTTTTTATTTATAACTAAAACATTTCCAGTTATTGTGCTAATTGCAAATAAATCATCTGTAAGTTCAATGCCAGTATAAATTACGTTCTTTTTTAGAAAATCATTTAGGTTTTTGGCTTTTTGTGAAATATCAGAAATTGATTTTACTTTGGCTGTTTTCCCTGAATTATCATATAAATAAAGTCCGTGCGTTCTGGTGCATATTAATAGTTTATCCTTTTCATAAGGTAAGACAGAATGAATCCTTATTTCTTTAAAGAAGGCACCTTTATTAATAAGATTTAATGCACCATTTTCATATTTCAATAAACCTTTCCCAATTTCTTGAACATAAAAATTGTTTTTTAAATTATAACTTAAATAAAAACGTTCGCTCTTATTCTCTATTACTGTTATTTTATTGTTTTTATACTTAAATAAGTAACTCTCAGTAAGAAAAAAAACTTCATCAGATATACATTGTATATTCCATACATCGTTAAAATTTAGATAGGAAGAGTCAATTAAGTGAGTAAGCGAGTGATAATGAAGATTCCCGTTCTTATTAGAAGTAAGGTAACCAAGCTCATTATATGCACCTGCATAAATAGTATTTTTTTCATCAATAGCAAGGCTACGTACTGACGAATTATTTGAAACCGAAATTTTTCTCCATGTATTCCCATCATACTCAAGAATACCTGTAGAGTTTGCAAAATACATAACACCTCTTTTGTCTTGTACTATTGCCCAGTTTTGATTGCCAGCGTTATAATCTATGGGGGAGTAATAAGTTGAAAGTAAAAGACCTCTTTCTTGAGAGTACCCTTGTTTAATTAGAGGTATACTCAAGAAGATTAAAAGAATAAACTTATATTTTTTAAGGTAAAATCTAATCAATTGCTTTCAACTTTATTTAAATTATCTAATACTTTTATTACATCTTCTTTGTATTTTCTTCCTATGGGAAGTTCTTGATCTCCAATGTCAATTCCTGAAAGACTATATGAATCAATCTTTTTAATTGAAATTATAAATGATCTGTGTATTCGCATAAATTCTGAAGGATGCAGAATCTCCTCGAAATAGCTTAGTTGTTGTTTTGTTATAACAGTTTTACAAGATGTTACTACTTTTACATAATCTTTTAAACTTTCAAGATAGAGTATGTTTTTAAAATACACTCTAACCATCTTTTTGTTTTCCTTTAGATAAACAAAATCTTTTTGTACAGTAGAATCTATCGGCTTAATGTTACTTTCAAAAACACGATTTACAGATTTAAATAATCGTTCAAAACTAACAGGTTTTAAAATGTAATCATCAACATTTAAATCAAATCCTTCTATTGCATAATTCTTATTTGCTGTAGTAAAAATAACTGCAGGCGCATGTGTTAAACTTTTTAAAAAATCAATTCCTGTAATATCAGGCATTTCAATATCTAAAAATAATAAATCGACTTCATTGTTTTTAAGAAACTCATATACAGGAAGGGCACTTCCAAACTTCCCTATGATTTCGACATACGGTATTTTTTTTAAATAGCCTTCAAGAATAGTAATAGCTAATGGCTCGTCATCAACTATAACGCACTTTAGCCCCATAAGTATTTAAATATTAGATGATTAGGAGTACAGATCCCTTTTTATTAAAGGGCAATTTATAAATAATTTTCAAAAAACAATAAAAACTACAAATAAAAAATTCAGATTTCTAAGAAATTAGCATTTTATAGGTTAGAAGTTGTTGTTCGTCTACACGAAAAAAATGTTCAAGTTATTTAATATACTTTGAAACGATTTTTAACCCTATAAAATTTAATTACTATGAGAAAATTTACTTTAATTACCTTTTTCTTTTCAATCTTTCTAACATTTACGGTTTTTGCACAAAAGAGTTACGTTAACCCTACCGCAAAATATGCTGAAATGCTAGGTTATAGATATGAAATAGCAACAGCTGCTAAAGGCGGTGAAGTTGGAATTGTTCATTTACCAGATGGACGAATGGTTAATGCCTGGGATTTCTATAACGGAAAAGTAGCTCAGGAATTTTCATATGCAGCAAAATTAGGTTTTGATGTAGAAACAGAGACTGTTAAAATGGATGGTTATACTATTGAAAGAGCAATTTGCGTTCGCTCAAGCAAAGGTATTGAAGAAAGAATTCCTTTACTTGAATTAATGAAAATGAATGGTGATGAATTAATTGCTGAAGTTCAAAGAACTACTCCTTCAATTCAGGAAATAGCAACTGTAGATCCTAGTTTTACAACAGCAAAAAGCTTACCTACAGAATTTGACTGGAGAAACTATAATGGACATGCTTATATTGGTGATGCACGCGACCAAGGTGGTTGTGGGTCATGTTATGCTTTTGGTGCAGCCGCGGCTGCTGAAGGAACATATAATGTTGCTACAGGAAATTACGACAGTAATACTTCTGACTTTTCAGAAGCTTATATTGCTTTTTGTTTAAGCGAGATTTCTCCTTACAGTAGTCACTTTGATGGTTGTAATGGTGCTGACTATGAGTATTATGAATTACAAGCACTTGTTGATATTGGTATTGTTGATGAATCTTATTTCCCGTATACTGATGATAAAAATGCATCTTGTCCTTCAACAACAGACAATGCACCAAAAATTCAATTCGAATCATGGCATAGAGTAGCAAGTAGTGATGTTGATGCAATTAAAACTGCAATTATGACGTATGGTGTTGTAGATGCAGCTGTTTATGTTACTACGTCATTCTCAGATTATAGTGGCGGTGTTTGGTCTGACAGCAACAATTCATGTAGCAACGGAGCATATACAACTACAAACCATGCTATTGCTTTAGTAGGTTGGGGAAATGATGCTACTTATGGTGATTATTGGATTTTAAGAAACTCTTGGGGAACTTCTTGGGGAGAAAATGGATACATGAGAATTGCTGTTAATTCTGCTGCAGTTGATTGTGCCGTTTGTTATATGGTATATGATAATGTACCGCAACCTCCAGTAGCTGGATTCAGTGCTGATGAAACAAATGTATTATTTGGTAGCACAGTTAATTTTACTGATGCATCAACTAACAGCCCAACAAGTTGGTCATGGTCTTTTGAAGGTGGAACTCCATCAACAAGTACTACTCAAAACCCAAGTGTAGTTTATAATACTCCTGGTACTTATAATGTTACTTTAACAGCTACAAATGCTGAAGGTAACGATACTGAAACTAAAACGGATTATATAACTGTTCAAAGCGAAATTATTCCTGAATATTGTACTTCAGCTGGAAATAACTTCAGTTATGAGTGGATTGCAGGTGTTGATGTTGGTGACTTCAATAACACATCAGGTGCTGCTGGATATACAGACTTTACAAATATGACTGCAACCCTAAATGTAGGACAGGCATACGATATTACATTAACACCTGGATTCGCAAGTTCAACTTATAACGAATATTGGAAAATTTGGATTGACTTAAATTACGATGGTGATTTTGATGATGCAGGTGAAAATGTATTTGATCAAGGAGGTATGAGTAGCACTGTTGTTAATGGTTCAATAATGATACCTGTGGGTACAGCTCCTAAAACTACACGTATGAGAGTTACTATGAAGTATAATGCAGAACCAACAGCTTGTGAAACTTCATTTAGCTATGGTGAAGTTGAAGATTATACAGTTCAGATTTTAGGAGGAGATAGCGAAGCTCCAACTGTTCCGGGTAGTTTAACTTCTTCAAATATAACAATGACATCTATTGACTTAGATTGGAATGCTTCAACAGACAACGTTGGAGTTACAGGTTATCAAGTATATCAAAATGGTTCATTAATTGCTAACACTGCAAACACATATTATAATGTAACAGGATTAAATTCTGGAGCTTCATATTCTTATTATGTTATTGCAGAAGATGCATCTGGAAATGAGTCTGGTGCAAGTAATACAGTTAATGCTACAACCTTAACTGATACTCAAGCTCCAACAGTACCAACCGGATTAGCAAGTTCTGGTGTTGCTCAAACAAGCTTCACATTAACATGGAATGCTTCTTCTGATAACGTTGGTGTTGCTAATTATAATGTATATCAAGATGGAGCTTTCTTAACAAACACAACAGGAACTTCAATAATTGTATCCGGATTGGCACAAGCTACAACTTATGCATATTATGTTACTGCAGAAGATGCAGCTGGCAATGTTTCTGGTGCAAGTAGTACATTAAACGTAACAACAACTGATGAGGTTATTGTAGTTGATTACTGTGATCTAACTGCGGGAAGCGCTAGATTTGAGTGGATTGATGTATTCGGAATAAATGATCTTTATAATTCATCAGCAGCTGATGGTGGTTATGGTGATTACACCAATTTAACTGCAAATGTTTCTCAAGGTACAAGTTATACTGTTTCAATGAGTGCAGGATATAAGAGAAGAGTTTATACCGAGTATTGGACGGTATGGATTGACTTAAATATTGACGGTGAATTTACAAGTGATGAAATAGTTGTACAAGGAAGTGTAGCTGATGCTGGTGTTTATACTGCTACTGCTGACATTCCTGCTACTGCTACAATCGGACAAACAAGATTACGCGTTTCTATGTCTGACGCTGGTTATACTGCAGCATGTGGATCTTTCTCTTATGGAGAAGTAGAAGATTATACTGTTAATATTACTGCAAAAACGGCTCCTTCTAAAATGGTTAGTAATGGTAAATTATTAGGTAATGACGAAGTTGCTAATATTAAAGTTTATCCTAATCCTGTGAAGGATGAATTAACCGTTGAAATACCATTTAATGATGCAAAAGTTCGAATTATAAATTCAACAGGAGCAATTGTTAAGGAAGTAATATTAAATGGAAATGAAAGAAATATTAATGTTTCTGATTTAGCAAATGGATTATACATTTTATCTATTGAAGATGAAAAAGGTCCAATTACTGAAACATTTATTAAAAGATAATTAGTAGATCTTAAGTTAATTATTTTGAAAGAGCGTCGGTAATGACGCTCTTTTTTATTACCGAAATGAAATTATAAAAAAAAAGACGCAATTTGTTTTTCAGGGGTTAAAACTTGTTGTTCGTCTACTGTGAAAAAATTAATAAAAAAAGAATACTATTTTGCGACTGAAATTTTAACGAATATTTATTTAAAATATATTTTATTAACCGTAACACAGAAGTTTAACCCAAAAACTCTGATTTATTAATCTTAACCCACTAGAGCACTTTTATAAAGTGCTCTTTTTATTTGTTGTTTTCTCAGGATTTATTAATCTATTAAGTGGATAAATACGGCTAGAATAAGTAGCAAATAGATTTAAAAACTGATTTTTAAATATTATTAGTTTTTTCTAAAATAAGTATTATTTTGTTAAAATCAGAAGCACTATTTACGACATCCCTGTAATATTGATATTCGTCTAGGGTAAAATAAATTTGATCGTAAAATTCATGAATATCTATTTTGACAATATTATCCTCGATAGTATATTCTGAATTAAAAAGAAGCTTTATTTCGTTATCCTTGACATATTCGGAATGAATTTTAAGATCATTGATATTTTTTACAATATATCCTTTTGGAATTTCAATTTCAATTGTTCTGTCGAAAGTTCTTTTATATCTACTGTAAACAGGCAGACTTCGTTCTTTTTCACTATATAATTCAATTTGAGGACCAATTAATTCTCCCACTTTAAATAAATACTTGTCGCCTGCAACATCGATAAGTTCAGTGTTTGTAGCTTCAAATTCCATTACAAGAGGTTCTTTATTTACAACCGATGCATTTCCATTTTTAATATTCCATTCATTGATTTCGCAATTTGAAACAAAGTTTTCCATTGTTTCTTCCATAATATTCGTTTTTATATCATCGCTAATAATTTCAAGATATGGTTGGATAGGAGCGGCATAATATCCTAAGCTTGTTTGAATAAGGTTTAAATTTACCTGTGAAAAGTCTTCTAATATTACTGCTTTTACATCGTGGTTGTGAACAGTTTTTTCGTAAGCATATGGTTTGATAAACTTTATTTTTCCTAAACCCGTTTTTAAATCGCCCAAAGAAACAGATCTAATAAATAGCCCATAGTTGTTTGTATACTCGTAAGGTAATAATCCATACCTATACTCATAACTTGAGGGTATTAAGAAATCATCAGTATCAGGAAAATAAAGTAAATATTTTGAAAGATAATTATATGATTCAAATTTAGGATCAAATTTAAGGATTGTTCTATCAGATGTTAAAACAATTTGATGTTTGATTCCTAAACTCTCATAAACATTAGATAACAACTTTGTAATTCCAAAAAATGAGGCCATTTTTGTATTAAGTAATGAAGATATTTTTGATAGATCTTCGCTGTCGTACTCAACTAAGTGAACGTTAGATTTTATATAGTTTTCTACTAAATATATAGTTTCTGCAATAGGAGCATCCTTATTTACTTTTATTTCCTTTATTAACTTATTTAGTGATTTTAAATCGGACTTATCAAGGGTATTATAAATATTGTTATAAACGTTCTGGCTAACCTTCCCATAAGATGAAATATCTTTTAAATTCATTGCCGTGTTCCTGTCCAGTTTATATATAAACTGTTTTAGTAAAAGATTATATGGTGATTCATCTTCATCTTTTAATGCAGGAATATTTTTAAGATTGATTTTCCAATGATTTTTTTCTACGGTGCTTGTGTCAATACCAAAGGAAGCAGAATCATTAAGAATATTGAACTCAAATATTAAATTTTCAGGAGCCAGTAAATCAAACTGATAGTCTATAATTGGGTACTCTTCCTGAATAATTTTTTTGGTTCCGCTATAATAGGGTATTTTTTTAAGTACGTAATAATACTCAATAATATTTCCTTGTTCCATTCCCTCAAGAGCAAAATACTTGTATTTATAACCAGTTTCTTCGTCGTATGATTCCAGAATTTTTGATTTATCCAACTCAATTATTTTATTGTTTGGTTTGATTACTCTTGCTTTAGCGTCAACAATCTCAGAATCTTCGTTATATGGAATATATTTAATATTATTGTTTTCGACCTCTTCATTTGAGTTTATAAATTCAATATTATGTTTTAAGTTATATTGTACTAAATTATTATTCTCATATATGTATTCTACAACTTCTTTTTCTAAAAGAATTACTTTCTTTTCAGAACTATCTTTTGGGAAATCAATATTATTATCCCAATTATATGTTGAATAGAAATTCTGTGAATAAACAGTGCTAGCAATAAGAATAAGGCCTGTTACAAATAATAGCTTTCTAAATTTCATCTTTTTTAAGTAATATGGTTTGTTTATATGCATTTTCTAATTCCTTTATAAAAGAATTCCAATTTTTGAATTGATCGTTTTCTATCAATAAGGAATTTACGTTAATTTTCTGATTATAAATAATCGTATTTTCTTCGATAGTGTAGGTTATTGAAAAACCAAAGTTCTCATCATTATAGGAATAGTTTTTAGGTAAAAACGTGACAGTATAACCTTCTGGGATTTGTAACTTAAAACTATCTTCTCCCGAGGTGCAAAAGGGTAAAAATAATGGATGTTTCCTATCTTTCTTTAATTTGTATCCCAGCCAATCTTTATCTAAGTTTAGGTTAATATAAAGGGTGTTATCAAAGGAATTTATGTAATTGTTTAAATTAAAGCTATAGTTAATATTTAATTCTGGTTTGAAAGTATTTAAATCTGATATGGAATAATCATTCAAAACAAATTTATTATTACCTTTTTCGAGGTTTTCTTCCATCAATTTTTTTTGCTCTTGCTTATTTTTAAGAAATAGTCCATATTGAAGATCAGATTTGTGATATCCTGTTATTGTACACATTCCGTCACCGTGTAATCCGTTATTCTTAATTTGTAGACTAATGCTTTCAGAAATTTTATTTTCATTAGAGTGTACTGTTGGAACCTTTTTAATTTCAAAAGTTTGTTTATCAATACTAATAAGAGCCTCTTTTCCTTGAATAAATGTACTTGGGAATGTTATATTAAGATATTCACTTGTTCCGTCCAGAAAATAATAATTACCATCATTAATGTAGGTTACAATCATATGATTGTCAGCAATAGGTGTAGGAACATCACTGTAAGAATAAGGTATATCGTAAGTTCCTATCCAGGTTAAATAAGATTTAATACCTGCTGTTTTTAACATTTCAAATAAAAGTGAAGATTTGTCTTTACAATCACCGTAACGATTTTTAATTGTAGTTTCGGGACTTCGAGGTACAAGACCACCCATTCCATATTCAAAAGAAATATATTTTATATTTTTCTGAATCCAATAATACAATTTTTCAACTTTCTCAAATTCGTCGTTACAATTAGTTAATACAGAATCAACTATCTGCTTAATTTCTTTGTTTTCCGATTTGTTTGAAACAATATCTGAAATAAAGTTATAGTACCAATTGTGCAGCGACTCCGAATTTTTTAAAATATCAATGTATTCTCCTTCTAAGTTATAACCTCTTATAATCGGTATAATATGTGGGATAAAATAGGTATTATCAGGTTCATAATCTTCAGGAATTATTTTCTCAATATTTTGAATGGAGCTAGAATATATTTTGGCTCTTTTATCTTCTTTTTGGGAAATTGGATAGTTAAAACCTTCGAAGTTCATTTTAACCAAATCAATGTCAATATTTTTATCGTATTCGATTCTAAATTCAAATTCACGAATAGGAATGTATGAGCTTAGATAAATATTATTAAGTAATTGTGGTTTGTTAATTTTATGAACTGTGTTAAGCTCTATAATTGTTCCTTCAGTAACGCCTGGAAAAGTAAATGTCAATTCTTTTATATCATCGTAAAATGTTCTGTTATCAACATTCATTTTTTCATTATATTCATTTACTTTTATTTTTTTGTATTTACCATTATTAGACACATACGAGTATGCTTCGTAGTTAAGTAATTCTCTATTTGATGAATTAAATGTATTTAATGTGATAGGAAGTGTTTTTACATTTTTTAAGTATATATATTTTTCTTTTTCAGTTTGCAGAATCTCAAGTTTCCCTTTTTTAAATACTATATCATATTGAACAACTTTATTAAGTTGTACAAAGTTATCTTCAGGATATTCTTTTTTTATCTGATTTATATAATCATTTGAGTTTTGAGAGAATACGCCATATCCGTATAGGATAAAGAAAATTACTAAGCTTATTTTAGTTGTTAAAATACTCTGCATCATATGCTATTCCGTTAAAGTAAAATATCTTTTTTGAAACTGAACCATCTTCATTATAATATGTACATAAGCCAGAGTATGAATCATTTAGAAAATGCAATTCTTCTTTTATTTGCCCATTTAAGTAATATTCTTTATAATCACCGTGCAACGCACCGTTTAAATAATTTCTCTGGATTTTAATTTGCCCATTTTCATAATATTCCATTGATTCACCAACATTTATTCCTGCTTCATATTTATCAATTTCAGCAAGATTTCCATTATCAAAATATTTTTTATAAAAACCATCAAAATCTCCATTTACAAAATTAATTTCTCTGGCAATATTCCCACTTGGGTAGTAAGATTTTATTTCCGCAGTTCCATCTTTGATCTCAATCATTGGTACTACTTCTTTGTTTTTATCAAAGTATGAGTATCCTAAGAGTGTTCCATAATCGTAATATCTGATTAATTGAAGTTTTCCTGATGGACTGTAATATTTTATTTCTCCGTTTAATTCATCTTCATCATAATTAGCATCGAAATCAATGTGGCCTTCTTCTGAATAGCTACTAGATTCGCCCTGTAATTCACCATGAACAAAGTTTTTTCTAGATTTAATTTTCCCATTATTGTAATAGTTTTTCCATAAACCAGTTTTATTTCCGTAGTCATAATTTCCTTCAGACGTTTTAATACCTTTATCGTTATACCAAGTCCAATATCCATGTCGTTCTCCATTAAAATAATTTCCTCTTGAAAATATTTTTCCATTATAATGATACCAGATGAATTCCCCATGTGCATAACCGTTTAAATAAGAATAGGATAATCTTTTTGATCCGTTTTTATATTTTAAGAATCCTGTTGTGTCGGTATAATAATTTATTACATCTAATTCAACACCCTCAGTATCGTAGTACGAAGAAGAAATTCTAAAACCATCTTTATAAAAATTCTTTGAAAATAGTTTCCCATTAACAGAATATTCATATTGATAACCACTTAAATCATTATGAAAATAGTAGTTTTTAATAGAAACAGTTCCGTCTTCATAATAAAATATCCATTCCTTTTCTGCATTGTCATTTTTATAATATCCTTCAGATTTTGTACTTCCGTCTATATATGATCTTTTATAGTAACCATCTAATTCACTATTTTCGTTGTATAATGTAATGCTTTTAATGTTCCCGTTTAAAAAATAATCTTTGTCTTCTAATATTTTACCCATAGAATATTCTTCAGTAGAAGTTAGTCCTCCATAATTATTAAAATATTGCCATGATCCATCTCTTTTTCCTTTTTTAAAAAGACCATTAACCATCTTACTTCCATTTGAATGAATTCCATTTAGAAATATTTTGTTATTGTCTAATTTACCATTGCTAAGGAGTTCTCCTTTTTTATTAAAGAATGAATAAGAAACTATATCTCCATTCTTGTATTCATAAATTAGTGTCTTGTTTCCTTTGCGGTCATATTCTTCGTATAGTTCTGAAAGAATCCCTTTTTCAGTGTAATTCGTGATTGAATATAATTGACCTGATTTATAATATTTTTTCCATTCGCCATTTTTATTGTCGTTTTTAAAATGACCTTCCTCATATAAACCGCCATCTGCATAATACTCTTTATGTAGGCCGTTTATTACTCCGTCTTCATATAAATAAGATCGCAATAAATTCCCATTAGTAAAAAAGGTTTTTTCTTCTCTTACTTTTACACCATCTTCAAAATCTAATATAAACTTCTTTTCTCCTCCTTCATAAAATCCTTCTGCTAAACCATTCACTATATTTTTTTCATAAGGAATAGTTAGTCGTTTGAATTGTTTGCCTAAATTATGATAAAGTATGGTTGTCCCATTTAAACTATCTTGAACATAAGTAGAGTGCTCAGTAATAACACCAAACTGATTATATTTGAATAAATCTCCATTATATAAATTGTCTGCGTATGTTGTTTTAAATATTATTTTTCCATCCAAAGTATATTTAATATATTCTCCATTTAACTTTCCATTTTTATAGTTAGCTTCTTCTTCTTTTTGTCCATTTTCATAGTACCATACCCATTTTCCCTCTCGTAATTGATTGGTTGAGGATCCTTTGGTTCTAAGATTACCAAACTTTGTATAAAAATAACATGCTCCAATAAAGTTGCCATTTTTATCTTCTTTTCCTAAAGATTGTATTTCTCCATTGTTAAAATATGAATATGTAATTCCTTTTTTATTTTCGAACGTATTATTATCTCCAATAATTGACATCCAGGTTTCTGCTACCCAGCCTATAAATTCTTCTTCATTTTTTGCGTTTTTGCGTAGTATTTTTTTATACTTTTCATTTGTAGTTGAAGATATAATGTAATAAATGAAATCATTAAAATAACCGGAATTGAAAAGTTCTTTGTAGAACTTAACATATTTTTGCTCCCAAAAGCCACCATTTCCTTCATACTGATTTAAAAGCTCCATAAGAGCATGATTTTGTTTGACAAGAGGCAAGCCAATTTTATTTGGTGTTTTGTACGCTTTATTTAGTGCTGTATAATTCTTGATTAATAGATCAATTTCTTGAAACGAATTATCATCTACTGAGATTTCTATTCCCCGCATTTCATTTTCATTCTTTGTTGATACAATTTCATCTAACTTTTGCAATACTTCTAGTGAATTTGGCCCTGTTGGATTCAATAACAAATAAGTATTGTAGCATAAAATTGCCTGAGAAATTAAATCCTCATGATAACAAAGTTCTGCTAGCTCCAGATGTGATGCAGCGTAATATGGATTAAAAAGGATACTTTGTTTAAATGCACTTATAGCTTTTTCATATTGTTCATTTATTTGATATGAAACAGCTAGGTTATAGTAAACTAAATAACTTTTTGGATATTGTTGTAACATTTCCTTATAATGGTTAATTGCATTAATAGTCTGCTCTGATCGTAAGAATGCAAGACCTTTATATATTTGCAGCTTATAATTATTGCTTTCATTGGTTTCAAATGAATTGATTAAATCAATAAGTTCTTTGTAATTTCCTTCCCCTAGTATCATTTCAGCTTTAACTGCAATTGCTGTCATATATAAAGAGTCATTTTCATTTATCGTATTAAGGAGTAAAAAAGCTTTAGTCGTATCGTTATTCTGAAAAGATTGCGCGGCTTCTTCAATTACATCGTAAGGTTCAACAAATTGCAATTTTTTTTGTGCATAAATTTGAAGTGAAAGAAATAGTGCTGTTAGGGTTAGAATTTTTCTCATAACGATTAATTATATATTTTTATTTAAAAATAGTATTTTTCTTAGAATGGTAAAGAAGAGTAAAGCTAATTATTTTTTTTACAGTTAAAAATAGGTGAGAATAATTAAAAGAAAATTTCAATGTGTCGGATATTTATTATTAAGATAAACTGCATATTGTATCCAGCACTTTAAATGTATTATTTTTACTTCTCTATTATTAAAAAGAGAATATCGATTATAATTTTTGTAAAATCCTCTTTTTAGAATTGTTTATAAACTGAATAGCATTAATTTTACTACAATAATGTTTTTTAATATTCAAAGAATATATACAAATGAAGAAGCTACTTAAAATATTTTCTTGGTTTATTGGTATAGTTATTTCACTGATAATTGTATTAACAGTAATTGCAAAATTGGCTGAAGATAAAATAACCGATATTGCTTTAAGAAAAGTTAGTGAAAATATTGAGGCTCCTGTTACTATTGATAATGTATCGTTTAATTTATTGCGAAAATTCCCATTAGCTACAATTGAATTAAATAAGGTTTTACTAAGAGAACATAAGCATACTGATCGAGCAGATGGTCTGTCAAATGATTTGGATACCTTGGTTAGTATTAATAAAATATACGTTTCAGTTAAATCGAGACCATTATTAAAAGGGAATGTTGAGATAATAAAAGTTGATATTGATGGAGCCAATATTAATTATTTGGTTGATACAAACGGAGTCTCAAACATTGACTTTTTAATGGCAAGCTCTGAGCCTGAAGAATTAGACACTATACCTTCAGAACCGTTGAAAATTGATTTAACTGACCTTACAGCCACAAATATTATTTGTAATTATAAGGATGATACTTTGAAAGCCGCCGCCAAGCTTGAAATACCAAAAATAAAAGTGAAAGCAAAAGTTGAGGGTGATAATATTATTGCATCTATTGTGGGAGGAATAAATTTAAGTAGTTGCAGTTTTGAAGAAACCAATTTGCATTTAATGAACAATACCAATGTAAATTTTGATTTCGATTATGAAAATGATTCTGTAAATATTAAGCAACTAATTATTAGTACAGATGGTGCAGATTTGGAATTAGAAGGAAATGTTCTTTTGGCTGATGAAATTAAAACGGATATAATCTTTAAAGGAGAGAATCTTATTCTTGATGAATTAATTAAATATGCTCCAGAGGAAATGCTTCAAGAATTTGGTTTGCAAAAGGTTTCTGGTAAAATGAATATGGATGCAAGTGTTAAAGGGATATATTCAGATAATGAAATGCCAAAAGTTGATTTAAATGTTGATCTTAAAGATGGAAATGTTGTTACTGCAGATTATCCTGAATTGAAGAATATTTCATTCGAAGGAAAAATTACAAATGGAATTCTCTGCAACAATAAGTCAACGCAAGCTGATTTTAGAACTTTCTATTTTGAAACACAGAAAAGTAAATTTGATTTTGCTTTTTCAGTATTGGATATTGATAATCCAAAATATAGCGTTAGAACCAATGTAGATATATACCTAAGTGAATTCAAAGAGTTTATTCCAGACTCATTGGCTCAGAATATGAAGGGACGCATTAAAGCAAGTATTTCTACAAAAGGAGAAATACCTGATTCAATTGGCGACGATTTTATTGATCTGGTAATGGAAAATACAAGAGCTAAAATTCAGATAGCTGATTTTAATGTTGATATGGAACCAGACATATCAATTAGAGATTTCTCGACTGTTTTATCTTATAAACCAAATAATTTTTCGGTTAGTAATTTAAATATTGATATTCCAACTTACGGATTTGGGCTTCAAAATACTTCACTAAATACTGATTTTTATGGAAGTATAAATAACACTTCTGAGCTAAGTTTGAATGTTAAATCTTATCACCTTGAAACAAAAGGGGCCGAAATTTCAGGATATGTAAAAGTTAAAAATCTTGATAATCCAAGCTATGAAACAGAAACAAGATTAGCTTTTAATCTTAATGAAACTAAAGCTATGCTTCCCGATTCATTACTTACAGATCTAAGTGGAAGTTTAATTGTTGATGTAAAATCAAAAGCAACATTAGACCTAGATTCAATTGCAGATCAAGCTATTGAGGTCGCATTTAAGAAAAGTACTGTTAATGTAGAAATGAAGAATATAATAGCAATTCTTCCAGATGACCCATTGTATAAAATTGAAAATTTATCGGGTGTAATTAATATGAGCCCTGAAGCTCTTACAATAAATAAAGTAAAAGGAGTTGCAGCAGGACTTAGCTTCGAGATCGATTCAACTGAAGTTTGGAATTCATACGAAACATTTGTTCAAGGTAGTAAAGATGAAATTTTTACTGTTCAAACAAATATTAAAATAGGAGAAATTACGAATTCATTTCTTGAGGCATTTATGCCGCCAGATACAACAGCTGCTGAAGGCGCATCTCAAGAATCTACAGAAGAATTAGTAATTACAGAGAGTGTTGCAATAGCTGACACAACAGCTCCACAATATTTGCTTCCTGATCTAAGCCAGTATGGTTTACCTCATTTTCTAGTTCGAGGGAAACTGGCAATTGCTAGGTTAGTGTATGAAAAGAATGTGATTGATGATATTTCATTAAAATTTCGTTTTGCAGATAGTTTATATGTTATTGATCAATTTAAACTTTCAACTTGTGGTGGCCAAATGAATACATCATTATTACTTAATGCACGAGGTAGATTCTGGGAAAAACCAGTAGTTGATTTCAGAACTAAAATTGATAAGTTAAATATTAATGAATTGTTGCTTCGAAACGATAATTTTGGCGACACTTCAATTACATATGAAAAATTTGCTGGTTTGTTAACAAGCGAATTAGATGCAAGAGCTACGTATATTGAAGGAGAATGGCCTACAGAAAAAATTAGAGCAGAAGGGCATTTCACATTGGAAAATGGGAAAATATATGGATATGAACCATTGGTTGATTTATCAAAGAATAAAATATTAGGAGGATTAAAGGGATTAGATAAATTAGATTTTAATACTTTAACCACAAGTATTTTTATGTATAAGGATAATATTTATGTTCCAGAAACTGATGTTGTTACTTCATCAATGGATATGTCTGCCTTTGCAATGCATAGTTTAAAGGGAGATTTTGAATATCATATTAAAGCTTATCCTGGAGACTTATTTACAGGCAAGAAAGATGAGCTTATGAAAAAGCAGGAAAAACAAGATAAGATTAATGGTGATACATATGATAGAAATGGAGGATTGAAATTATTGTCAATGGAAATAGATGGCACTAAAAAGAATGGATTTGATAACGACAAATTAAAAGAAAATTTTGAATTTAAATTAAATATGCAAAAAGGAATGTTAAAATTCTCGTTTAATCCATTATTAGTTAATTTTAGTACTGATATTGATAGAACAAAATGGAATAAAGAACTTAATGAAAGATCTGAATCAGAAAGTGAAGATAAATAAGATCAGGTTATTGGTGCATTTGATAGTTGCAATTATTATTGCAGCTATTACTTTTATTGTGCTAAACAACAGTAATAACTTTAAGAAAGAGAAAAAAGCAAGCCTTGAAATTTTTGAGCATGAATTAGATATAGTTTATGGTTCAGACTCTGCAGACCTTACCATTTTCTTATTTTCTAATTATAGTTGTTCTTTTTGTAGAAAATTCTTTGCCAATGTATATCCAAAATTGAAGGAAGATTATATTGATAAAGGTAAAGTAAAGCTTGTTGTTAAACCTGTTGATCTAACAAACAATGAAAATGTAATAAATTCGTTAAAAATTGCAGTATGTATTAACGAATATGGGAAGTTTGAAAAATTAAATAGACTATTGCTTTTTGAACCAAAAGTAGTTTATAATGAAGAGTTTAGTGAATTGATTGATGAGTTTATAGAAAAGGACGAATTTGTTGCTGAGTGTATGCTTGGTGGAGAATCGGATGAATATATTGTTGAGAATATATTAAGCTTTAAAGCTTTGAAACTTACAGGTACGCCTACATTTATTATAAATAATAAAATCTACAAAGGATATCGTGATTATGAAAATTTCAAAAAGCTTATAGAAAAAGAACTAGCATATTCTTTACATTAGATTTAATATTTATTAATTTGCACGGAGTTTGAAGAGTAAAAGATAGATTTATAACAAATAAAATTTTAGATATGAAAACAAAGAAATATTTATGGATGTTAATGATGGTTTTAGCTGCGTTTGTTGTAGCGTGCGATAAGGATGATGATCCAGTCGAAGCTTGTGAAAGCGATGATTTTGCTGAAGATTTTAACTGCCCTGTAGATGTGGATGCAATAGCTACATTTTGTGCTGATGGAGTAAATACATCATATTATACTTATGCTGATACAGATTATTATTGTACTGGGGTTGATGTATCAACATGTGATGGCGCAATTAATGAAGTTGGACTTGCTTTAGTTGAAGCTGGTTGTGGTGACAAAAAGAAATCTGGTAGTATAGAAAGTGGAAAGATTAAATTAACACAAATGGCGGAAAACCTGCTCGCTGAAGTGCGATCAGGATCACTTTATGAGTAAATAATTAAGGCCAGATTATCTGGCCTTAAAATATAATTAGTCTTTTTTAATTAGTCCTTTGAAGAAAAAAAGGACTTTTTTTTTCGAATTTTTTTAAGTGCTGACTCAAGAGAATCACCTCTTAAATTTATACCAACAATAATTCCATCTCCATCGATTAAATAACTCGTTGGTATGCTTTTTACCTTATATTCTTGTGCAACTGCATTTCTCCAGCCCTTCAAATCTCCAACATGGTAAGTCCATTCCAATGAATCGGCTTTAATAGCTTTTTCCCAAGCATCTTTTTTGAAATCTAATGAAACACTTAATACAGTAAATCCTTTGCCATTCTTAAAATGAAAATCTTTGTATTTTTTATACACTTCAACAATCTTTGGATTTTCTTTTCTACAAGGTTTACACCACGATGCCCAAAAATCAATTAATACCATTTTACCACTCAATTCTGATAAATGAAACTCTTCACCAGTAACTAAATCTTGAACAATATCAGGTGCTTTATCTCCAATTTTTAAATTTTGGCTATAAAGATTTAATGTTATTAGACTAAGAGATAATAGTATGATTATTTTGATTTTCATCGTGTATTTGTTTAAAGATTCAATGAGCAGCTAAGATACATAATTAATAAATAACACCTTAAGGCTGCAAAATGTTTTTTTTATTCTTGTTAATTGTAATCTACAAAAAAGAAGCCATCTTTTCAGATAGCTTCTTTTTATTTTTTGTCATTCCGGACAAACGAAGTGCAGATCCGGAATCTATAAATTCCTCAAATAGATTCCTGCCTACGCAGGAATGACACTTGAGTTTTAATTAATAGTTGGCAAAAAAGAATACTCCTTTCCATAATTAATCATTTGTTCAGCATAATCTTTTGCGTATTCAACTTTAATGTCAATAATTTCACCATTTTCCACAACAGGAAATAAATCGGGATTTGCAAAACCAGCAAATACAGCTCGATTCAATTTTGCATATCTTTCTAATAATTCTTCATGAAGTTTAAGGTCGACTTTAACACCATAATCTTCAACTAAAGCTTCACCTGCATTATAATCTCCTTCAGATTTTATTCGTTGAATTTCTGCTAACATTTCTCCAAATAATACTCGAAGTTTGTCATAATCATTAATGCGAATAAATGTTTTTTCTTCAATAGAATATATTTCAATTACATTTTCTTCTTTACCCATTTCGTATACCCATTTCGAAATCATCTGGCGACCACGCATGTGTGCTTGCTCAATACTTTTACCAATCTTTATTCTGGCCAATTGTCCCATTAATCCGTTAAGGATATATGAATCGTATTGTGCTTTGTAAGCATCAAGGTCTGGTAATAATCCAAGCTCAACTAATTTAGCATCAGGCAAATAATATAAACCAAATAAATCAGCACGTGCCTCTTCAAGAGGAGTTTGATATCCTTTTAATGCTCCCGGATCTGTTCCTAGTAATAATTGACCACTTCCATGACCAACAACTTCGTGTAAGTCGGTATGTAACATGCCAGTTGTGTTGCCATATTTTTTCATTCTTTCTCTTACTTCGTCTATCGCAACAAACTCATCAAGATAACCTGATTTACCTACCTGATCGTAAGCAAAACCTATATTTTTCAATGTAACCGATTTTGAACCATGATCTTTTCTAATCCAATCGGCATTTGGAAGATTAATTCCAAGTGGAGAAGTTGGGTAGCATGCTCCACCTAACTGAACAACATCAATTACTTTTGCAGTAACACCAGTTACTTTTTCTTTTTTGAATTTTGTATCAACAGGAGAATTATCTTCAAACCATTGTGCTTGTTCTCCAATTATTTGAGTTAGTTTAGTTGCTTCCTCATTTTTAACATTTACTACCGATTCCCAAGTTGCCTTCATAGCCATTGGATCATCATAAACTTCAATAAATCCATTTGCATAATCAATCTGAACGTCTGTGTTTCCAGCCCAAAGAATATTATATTCGTCCCAGATTTTTAAATCACCAGTTTTATAATATTCAATTAATAATTCAAATTCTTTGGATTGAGTTTCGTTTTCAGCAACCGGAATAGCTTTTTCTAACCAGAAGATTATTTGAGAAATTGCTTCTCCGTACATTCCATCAACAGTATAAGAAAGCTCTTTTACTTTGTCATTTTCTTTTACAACTTTACTGTTTAATCCATAACTAATAGGAGTTTGGTCTTTAGAATCGATTTGTTTTTCGTAATACGAATTAACTTCATCCATTGTAACTCCTTCGTAAAAATTGGTAGCGGAATTAGCAACAACATCAGTTCCTTTTTCAGATGCAACTTTCTTAGCATATAAATCAGGATCAAACATAATTGGTGTAATAAATCCTAAAAATTCTTCTATAGTTTGATTTTCTTTTAAAGGGAGTTCTTTTAAATCTGAATTTTGAATCAAAGATTTAAGATAATTTTCAGTGAAATTAGGAATAAATTTATCAGTTGAATAGTGATGATGAATTCCACTTGAGAACCATACCTTTTTAGTATATGTCATGAAATTCGAATAGTCTTCAGATGTTTTATCACCATTGTAAGTTGTAACGATTGCATCAAGAGTTTTACGAACCAAAAGGTTGTATTTAAAATTCTGATCGAAAGTAATATCACGACCACATTTTGCGGCTTCGCCTAAATAAAAAAGAAGCTTCTTTTGGCGTAAATCCATGTTTTCAAAACCAGGAATCTGATAACGTAGAATTTGAATTTCTCCAAATCTATCAATTTGATATTTAAACTCATCCGTTTCTTGAGCTGGTTTTTCTGAGCATCCGGATATAAATAAAGTTGTCATTAAAAATAAAGTTAGTAAAATTGTTTTAATAAGATTTTTCATATTATTTGTTTTGAATTTTATACTAAGACCGAAACATTCTTACGAAGTTTAATGGTTTTAGGCTACAAATGTATATAATTCGTAATCATAAAAAGAATTGATTTAAAACAGTTTTTTTCCTGATGCATAGAATAGATAAAAATATGTTTTATAACACATTCGTGCTTATATTTGTAAAAATGAGAAAATTATGCCTTTAAGAGAGATCGATATTAAGAAATATTCAATACAAATTGCTGAAAAAAACGAAGCATTTGTATGGATAGGACCGTGCTCGGTAAAAAAATTGGACTTAGATCAAATTGCTTTAGACGGAAGACAATATGAATGTGGAGGGACTGTATACTTAGCCGTGGGCTTGGTTTTACAAGCAAGTTTCAGAATTAAAAAAACCGAAGGGCCTTTTAAAATGGATTTTGAAGGATAAAAAAAGGAGATCATTTTTGATCTCCTTTTTTTAATTTATTTTATATTAATGCCTTGACTTTGTTTCTGAAGAAGAACCAAATTAAACTTGATATTAGAAAGAGAAAGAAAGCGTACAATGGAGCTATATAAGAAACTCGTAACCCACCAGCTAATATGTTTGGCGAAATATCTTGAGCTGATGCTATAGTCGATAAAGCACCGTACATTCCAAGCATACGATAAAACCAAGAGAATAGAAAACCGAAGGTTCCAATAAATAGAATCGTAGAATTGAACTTGTCAAGTTTTTTAAGATCCTTTTCATTCGATCTGTAGTTTCGGATGAACATGACCATATACAAAATAACCAGAGCCCACATGATAAAATGTAGTGTCATAAAGAATGGTCCTCCATCTGCAAAATGTCCTTTAAATAAGCTTGCTACTGACATAATTTTAAGTTTTTTGTTTATAAATGTTGAGAATATCTAAATAAATATTAAAGAGTTTTTTATTAATCTTAATATAATTCCTTATTAATGTCATTAATTAAATTCATTAGTTCTGGGCGCAACTGGTTGGATAGTAGAATGAAATACAAATCCTTTTTTGTATCATATTGATTGTAAGCACCAAATCCAGCAAGTCCTCCAGTATGAGATACAATCCTTTTTTCTAATGCAATTGAATCTTGATTTTCTTCAAGCTTCCAGCCAAAACAGTAATCATTCATTTCTCCGTTATTTAAGGCAATGGGTTCAAACATTTTATTTTTACTGTCTTTGGTAATTATTTTATTATCCGATAATGCAATATCCCATTTTAAAAGATCTTCAGCTGACGATAATATGCAACCATCAGATGTTGTTATGAGATAATCATTTTTATTTCCGCTTTGATCATATCCAATTGCTCTTTTAATTTCTTTTCCCTCATAAACAACCGTATTAATCATGTTTGCAGGCTTAAAAATATTCTGGGTTAAGAAGTCACTATAAGACATTTCCGAAACACTTTCAATTAATAATCCAAGGAAGAAATAATTTGAATTATTGTAATGAAACTTTGTGTTTGTTGCAAAATATAGACTTTCACTTTCGTGATGGAATTTTAATATTGAATCTTTGTTGCTGATAACATCATTCTCCCAATAGTTATACAGTCCAGAAGTCATATTCATAAGGTTCTTTATTGGAATATCTTGAACTGTTGGGGGAACCTCCAAATAGTTTCCTATTTTATCATTAATAGAAAGTTTTCCGTTTTCTTGTAAAATCATTATTGCTGTTGCCGTAAATTGTTTAGTAACGGAGGCAATAGGGAAAACAGTTGAAGAAGTAATTTTTGTTTTTGTTTCAACATCAGCCAATCCGAAAGATTCCTGATAAATAATATTGTTTTTTTGAGCAATAATTAATGAACCGTTTAATTGATCTTTAGAAGCATATGCTTCAACAATTTCACTGATGTTTTCTTTGTTTAATTTTTCTTTTGTGCATGATATAGCAATTAATGCTATAACAACATATATTAGTAATTTTCTCATAATCATTAAATTGGGTTTTATAAAAAACTATTTTTCATTTGTTTTGGCTAAAGACACAAGTCCTCCCATTGCTCCTAAGTTCATTGAGTCTAATGCCGAACTCGGTACAATAACCATTGAGCCTTTTTCTTTTAAACCTTCGAATAACATATTCATTCCGCGAAGATGTAATGCCACCGGATTATCTTTGTATTGTTCACTTGCTTTTGCAAACTTTAATGCTATTTCAGTTTCTGCAGTTCCAAGAATAACTCTTGCTCGGCGTTCTCTTTCAGCTTGCGCTTCTTTACTCATTGCATCAGCTAATCCCTGTGGAATAATAATGTCTTTTATACCCACGGTTTGACAAGTAATTCCCCAAGGGTTTGTGTTGTTATCCAGGATTTTCTGTAAGTCTTCTGCAATCTTATCACGTTCTTGTAAAAGTTCTGCTAATTCGTGTTTCCCAATAATATCTCTTAAACCTGTTTGAGCAATATATGAAATTGCTCTTTGATACTCTTGTACTTCGAGAGCAGCCTTTTCAACATCCCAAACGGTCCAATATACAACAGCATCAACATTAACAGGAACGGTGTCTTTTGTTAAAGTTTGTTCTGCTTTAAAATCAGTTACCCGAACTCGTTGATCAATGTAGTCATCTACTTTATCAACAATTGGGATTATAAAAAAAAGTCCAGGTCCTTTGAGACCGTTATATTTTCCCATTCTTAGTACTACTGCTTTTTCCCATTGATCAGCAATGTTAATTGATGTTGCAATAAATATTGAAAAGAGTAAGGCAGGAATTAAAATGGAAATACTAATTAATTCCAAAAGAAACAATCCAATAGAAACAGTAAGTAATATAATTAATACTGTTAAAGAGATTGGATTAAAAAAGCTTTTTTTGATAGGTTTCATTTTCATCATTTCTGAGATTTAAGTTGGTTAATAATATCTT
>Ga0209692_10000408_pt1 | contig 108874 bp, 102 predicted proteins | sample tdDd472_FD_187129 | JGI IMG/M metagenome (GOLD analysis project Ga0209692, IMG submission 187129) | Marine sediment microbial communities from the Atlantic coast under amendment with organic carbon and nitrate - tdDd47.2 (SPAdes)... | ecosystem: Environmental > Aquatic > Marine > Coastal >...
CAAATCAATCTCTAGGTAAGTTCTCTTGATGATGACTATCCGCATAAATGCTTCTAGTCTGTGTTGTGAATTCATCAATGAGTACCCACACAGATTGCTTTTTCTTCATCTGTTTCAGAACATCGCTCCTGAGGACATGCTCAGCAAGCTTGGGCGCGAAATTATACATCCTTCAAACACCCTGTCAACGATTGATTGAAGCTTTTTTCAGCGTCATTTTGTTGACCAATTCTTCGGGCTGTTTCTAAGTGTTTCCCCCCGAAGCGGACGCGCATTATAGGCGCTCAAAATTCTTTGGCAAGCTTTTTTTCAGGAAATTATCATTATTTTTATAAATGTCAAAAGGCCATTTAAAAAACGTATACTAATTGACCAAATTGTAAGCTAAACCGACCATTTTGAACTAATCTAAAGATTATTAAGAAAAAGAGTTTTATCAACTCAAGCTTCGCTTGACGGGGATCAATGGATATTCCAGGTAAACCGCTACAGTAGTATTGCGAAACTTTTTACAACAACTGAGAAATTGCCGTCTGACATGGGGTGAATTCCATGGCAACTTTCAACCACCAAAAAAGAGCCTTGTTTCGGCGCATAGCCAACAAGGAAAGCAATCTACTCCGTCCCCCCTGGGCGATAGAGGAGTATAATTTTGTCGATCGCTGTACTAGCTGCGATGCTTGTGTAAACGCCTGCCAACAAACAATTATCCGCCTTGACTCCCGCCAACAGCCTTACATCGATTTTAATCAAAACGAATGCACCTTTTGTGGAGACTGCGCCAAAGTTTGCGAATCGGGCGCTTTAAATTTCTCAGACGAAGCCCCCTGGAACGCGATCGGCTCGATCAATAACCAGTGCCTGGCTGAAAAACAGACCTACTGCCGCAGCTGTAGCGATGTCTGCGATAGCGAAGCAATAAATTTTAACCCCTTTTCCAGAGCAATTTCAAAACCAGCGCTCGATACAGAACAGTGCAACGGCTGCGGTGCTTGCGTATCTGTCTGCCCGGTCGGCGCCATCAATGTGAATTATTCCATGGAGGTCGCAACACGTTAAATATGACAAAAATTCAAGAACCAGAAAAACTGAATATCGTAGGGATGGTCGTCAACTGTAACCCTCAACGACACGCTATTATTGAAGCGCAGATTAACCAGATTGCCGGGGTAGAAGTCCACGCCGGCGAACGAGGAAAAATTGCTATTACCATCGATGAACAAGACTGCAACACACCACTGGTGGATGTGATCTCCGAAATTAACGCTATTAAAGGAGTGCTCGCCACTTCGATCGCTTACCATCATTTTGAAGGCAAGAGTCATCAAACGATTCAAGAATCTGCCAATCAGGAGAAATCATTATGAAAATGACGAGACGTAAGTTTATCAAAGCTAACGCAGCGGCGGCGGCAGCGTCCGCAGCAGGGATTAACTTGCCGGCAGGCGCGACCAACTTAATCACCTCCTCGGGCAAATCCGAAATCAAGTGGGATAAAGCCCCTTGTCGATTTTGCGGTACCGGGTGCTCGGTTTTGGTTGGAACGAAAAATAACAAAGTAGTGGCAACTCAAGGCGATCCTGATGCGCCGGTGAATCGAGGCCTTAATTGTGTTAAAGGATACTTCCTGTCCAAAATCATGTACGGAAAAGACCGTTTAACGAAACCGCTTTTGAGAATGCGAGACGGTGAGTACGCCAAAGATGGCGAGTTTCAAGAGGTCAGCTGGGATAAAGCGTTCGACGTAATGGCAGAAAAATTTAAGTTGGCCATTAAAAGTAAGGGGCCGACTTCTGTAGGAATGTTTGGCTCGGGGCAGTGGACAGTGTGGGAAGGTTATGCCGCTTCTAAGCTGATGAAAGCCGGATTTTTATCAAACAATATTGACCCAAATGCGAGACACTGTATGGCTTCCGCGGTTGGCGGCTTCATGCGTACTTTTGGCATAGACGAGCCAATGGGCTGCTATGATGATTTGGAAAATGCCGATGCTTTTGTATTGTGGGGTGCGAACATGGCAGAAATGCATCCGATTCTTTGGACTCGTCTGACTGACCGTCGTTTAAGCGCACCGCACGTACAAGTGCATGTGCTGTCAACTTTTAAACACCGCAGTTTTGAACTGGCAGACAACCCGATGGTGTTTACGCCACAGACCGATATGGTGATCTTAAATTATATTGCCAACTATATAATTCAAAACAAAGCCGTCAATCATGATTTTGTTAGTAAGTATACCCGCTTTCGCGAAGGCGTCACCGACATCGGATATGGCTTACGCCCAGAACACCCCTTAGAGCAGTCAGCTAAGAACCCAGGCTCAGGTGGTTCAAAAGATATCAGTTTTGACGAGTATGCTAAATTTGTCAGTACCTATACGCTCGATTATGCTGAAAAAATGTCCGGCGTACCGCGCGACCGCCTGGAGAAACTAGCCAAAATTTACGCCGATCCTAAAATCAAAGTAACTTCCTATTGGACCATGGGATTTAATCAACATACTCGTGGCGTCTGGACGAACAATCTGGTTTACAACATCCATTTGCTGACCGGTAAAATTTCTGAGCCCGGTAACAGTCCTTTCTCGCTGACCGGCCAACCTTCAGCTTGCGGCACTGCGCGTGAGGTCGGCACTTTTGCTCATCGTCTCCCGGCGGATATGGTGGTTAAAAATAAAAAGCATCGCGACATTGCTGAAAAAATATGGAAACTACCCGAAGGCGCAATTCCCGACAAGCCGGGCTACCATGCGGTACTACAAAACCGGATGTTAAAAGACGGCAAGCTGAATGCCTATTGGGTGATGTGTAACAACAATATGCAAACCGCGCCTAACATGAACGAAGAAGGGTTTCCTGGCTATCGCAACCCCGATAATTTTGTTGTTTGTTCCGACCCCTACCCCACGGTCACGGCGCAAGCCTCTGATTTAATTTTACCAACGGCTATGTGGGTGGAAAAGGAAGGCGCTTACGGGAACGCCGAGCGACGTACACAATTCTGGTACCAACAAGTGCCGCCTCCTGGCGAAGCAAAATCTGACCTTTGGCAGCTGATGGAGTTTTCCAAACGCTTTAAAGTTGAAGAAATCTGGCCAGAAAACCTGATGGTCAAGGCGCCAGAATATCGAGGCAAGACCTTATTTGATATCTTGTTTAAAAACGGCGAGGTCGATAAATTCCCGCTTTCAGATATGAGCAGCGAACGTCCGAGCGACGAATCAAAAGAATTTGGCTTCTACGTACAGAAAGGGTTGTTTGAAGAATACGCCCAATTTGGGCGTGGCCACGCGCATGATCTCGCTGATTTTGATGCCTACCATAATGCACGTGGACTTCGTTGGCCGGTTGTAGATGGCAAAGAAACTCTCTGGCGTTTCCGCGAGGGCTATGACCCTTATGTTAAAGCGGGTACCGGCGTTCAATTTTACGGTAAAAAAGAAGACAACAAAGCCTGGATTTTTGCCTTACCTTACGAGCCCCCGGCTGAGGTTCCAGATGAAGAATTTGACCTCTGGTTAAGCACTGGTCGAGTTCTTGAACACTGGCACTCCGGCACCATGACTCGGCGCGTGCCTGAACTGTATCGCGCGTTTCCCGACGCAGTCTTGTATATCCACCCCGATGATGCCAAAGCTCGCGGCGTGAGACGTGGCCAACAAGTGAAAGTGGTTTCTCGTCGTGGTGAAGTGTTTACGCGCATTGAAACGCGCGGCAGAAATAAGCCGCCTCGTGGACTGGTATATATGCCCTTTTTTGACGCTAAACAGCTAGTGAATAAATTAACGCTCGATGCGACCGATCCGCTTTCTAAAGAAACTGACTATAAAAAGTGCGCGGTTAAAGTGATTAAAGCTTAATCAGGCGCTAGATTTCTCAAAAAAGATTGGAGAAAAACCATGAATAAACTCTTGATAATAGCATTAGTCACGCTGACATTAGGCTTAGTCTCATCGGTTGTTATCACAGCCGAAGAAAAAGACGATAATGGTGGCCTGGTCTCTCTCCGTGGCAATGCTGAATTATTTGAAGAAAAAGACGCTGAAGAGATGAAACGTGTTCAGCGTGACCAATCCCCTATTGCGCGCGACTATCTTCATCAACCACCATTGATCCCGCATCAAATCAGAAATTATCAAATCAACACCCAGAGCAATAAATGCTTAGCTTGTCATAGCTGGAAAAACTATCGTAAAGCTGGCGCGACCAAAATTAGCATGACTCATTTTGATACACGTGATGGTCAACAATTGTCTGATGTTTCCCCGCGGCGCTATTTTTGTACGCAGTGCCATGTGAATCAGGCTGACGCCAAACCTTTAATCGAAAATCAATTTAAAGCAGTCGATGAATTATCGGAAAATGAATAAATTTTATTCCTGTTTGATTAAAGGAGCTTAAGTTATGTCTGACAATAATTTTATTAAAAGCTACTGGAAAATGCTTAAAAAACCCCATCAGGCGACGTTAGGCACGATCCTCGCGATGGGTTTTGTTTTCGGTATTATTTTCTGGGGCGGATTTAACACCGCTATGGAAGCCAGTAACACGGAAACGTTTTGCATCAGTTGCCATGAAATGGAGAACAATGTTTATCAGGAGTACAAAGAGACTATCCACTACTCCAATCGTTCGGGCGTCAGGGCAACCTGCCCAGATTGTCACGTACCCGATGAGTGGACCCATAAAATTGTACGGAAAATACAAGCCAGTAAAGAACTGTGGGGAAAATTTACCGGCTACGTAGATACACCCGACAAATTTAATAACCACCGCAAAGAAATGGCACTGCGCGAGTGGAAGCGTATGAAAGGCAATGATTCTCAAGAATGCCGCAACTGTCATAACTTTGATTACATGGACTTTTCTGAACAAGGCAAGCGTTCAGCGGTGCAACACTCAACCGCTTTGGCCGAAGGTGACAAAACCTGCATCGACTGTCACAAAGGGATCGCCCACACCTTGCCCGATATGAGCGATATTGAAGGCTGGCATTAATCACCGAGACTATTCAGGAGAAAACAATGAGCGCCATAGAAACCACAATCTGGTATATCCTCGGCTATATCACCATGCCTCTCATTTTTATAGTTGGGTTTGCGGCGACTGCCATAGTTGCTTGCTTTTTACTCAACCGGTTTAGCAAAACAGCCGAATAAAAAAGGCGATCAAATTGATCGCCTTTTTCTTTTTATAGAATTTTGTGCTGACTTAGCTGTTCATGGTAAACAAGTGGTTTTTCTTTCGCCCTAATTTCACCAAAAAGAAACGACCATAAAGCGCTTTGTCAGTGCTAAATGTTTCACCGTTGTTCATATTTTGATCCATACCTTTCGCTTCGCCATTGACTAACACTGCGTTACGACCCAAAGCATCTTTTGCCTCGCGAGCGGCTTTGACCATGCCACACTCGGCCAATAGACTTGTCAGAGGTTTGTCCGTAAAATCTGCTGGCAACTCGGTCGACGGCAAACCATCGAGCGCTAGTTGTTCGAGATCATTTTCGCTAAGATCAGAAAGCATCCCACTAAACATCGCCTGGGTAATTCGCTCAGCAGCTTCAAGCCCTTGGTCACCATGAACCAACTTGGTGACTTCTTTCGCGAGAATTCCTTGCGCTTGTGGACGGCCTTGCGCCTGTTGATCTTTTTCTTCAATGGCAAGAATTTCTTCTTCGCTTAAGAATGTAAAGTAACGTAGGAATTTATAGACATCAGCATCAGCCGTATTCAGCCAGAACTGGTAAAAAGCATATTGGCTGGTTTTCTTTGGGTCCAGCCAGATAGTACCGCTTTCGGTTTTGCCAAATTTAGTGCCATCTGCTTTGGTGACCAGTGGCAGAGTCAGGCCAAATACCTGCTCGCGATTCATACGACGGGTCAGGTCGATTCCGCCTGTAATATTGCCCCATTGATCGCTACCGCCAATTTGCACCGTACACGCATAGCGCGAATTCAACTGCGCGAAATCATATGATTGTAAAATCATGTAGGTAAATTCAGTAAACGAGATACCCGAGCCTTCTCGCTCAATCCGCTGCTTGACCGATTCTTTCTGAATCATGGCGTTGACCGAAAAGTGTTTGCCGACATCGCGCAGAAAGGTCAACACATCTACCCCTTGAGTCCAATCCAGATTGTTCGCAACCAACGCTGAATTTTCGCCGCAATCAAAATCCACAAATTGGCTAACTTGACGTTTGATGCTTTCCACCCAACCTTCAACCACATCTTCCGAATTGAGCTGGCGTTCAGCGGCTTTAAATGACGGATCACCAACCAACCCTGTTGCCCCGCCGACTAGCGCGATAGGTTTATGACCAAATTGCTGGAAACGTTTTAGCGCGAGCAACGGAACAAGACTACCAATATGGAGGCTATCGGCGGTTGGATCAAAGCCGCAATAAACCACTTTCATGCCTTCTTTAAGATGGGCCTTAAATTCGTCTTCAGCGGTCATTTGCTGAACCATACCTCTCCACGAGAGATCTGCTAATAAATCTTGCTCTGCCATAAAATTACCAAAAAAATCAGATTTCACTTATTTACATCAATATTCAGGCCATAATTTGACCATAACATCATCATGAACACATTTGTTCATCAATGGAATTTTGCATCCGGGTCGAAGTCAGATAATATTGACCTCGGTTCTTCGAACGATAGACACCGAAGGTGCAAATCGTTATCGTAAGCGCGCATTTTATACGGAACTCAACCAAAGTTGTATGATAAAACACGATTATAAGCCACAAAATAACCAAGAGTTCTCTGGACGGTCACGTAGGGGTAGTCTGCCAGAGTGGATTTTTCATCCGTACCTGATCGCCGGTATGGCGATTTGCATTCTTATGCTGGCGTTAGTGCTGTCAGATTCAGAGTCTGAGCCAGAAACGCTGATGGTAGTCGAAGAAATCAATCAGGCGGTAGAAGAGTCTCGCGCAGACGACTCTCCCAAAGTCTATAGCGAACCGATCGAAATCCCGCTACAAATCAAGCGAGAACAAAATGGCCCGCTGCCGCTAACCGATTATGCCGAAGAGGAAAAATGGTCTACTGAGCTAGTTCGTAAAGGCGATAATCTGTCAAAAATTTTTAATCGTATCGGCCTGTCAGCGCAGCAGGTACACAAGGTAGTGACGCTGGATGACAATACTAAACTGCTCAAAAACTTAAAACCCGGCGAGATCATTTCCTATCAGCTCACCGGAGACAAGCAACTTCAGGCACTTAAATACACTATCAATATTCAAAAGACTCTCTACATCGAACTGGTTGAAGGGAAACTGGCCAGTCGATTTGAAAATAAGTCGATTGAATATCGCACGGCGTTCGCCGCTGGCGAAATTGACGATTCGTTATTTGCCGCCGGTAAAAGTGCAGGCTTGACTGATACGCAGGTAATGCAACTCGCTAATATTTTCGACTGGGACATCGATTTTATTCTTGATATTCGTAAGGGTGACACTTTTTCCATGCTGTATCAGGAAAAATATCTGGAAGGTGAAAAAATTGGCAATGGTGAAATCTTAGCTGCCGAATTCGTCAATCAGGGTAAAAGCTTTCAAGCGGTGCTTTACACCGATCTGAATGGCTCTTCCAGCTACTATACGCCAGATGGACTCAGCATGCGCAAAGCCTTTTTAAGAGCGCCTTTAAATTTTTCTTACATTAGTTCAAATTTTAAGCCGCGTCGTTTTCATCCCATTCTAAAACGCTGGAAAGCCCATCGCGGCATTGATTATCGTGCCCCGACTGGTACCCCCATACGCGCCGCAGGTGACGGAAAAGTCATTGCCTCCAGTTATTCAAAATACAACGGCAAATATGTATTTATTCAGCATGGCCAGGGAATTGTGACCAAGTATCTGCATATGTCCAAACGAGCAGTTAGCAAAAACAAACGCGTTAAACAAGGGCAGATCATCGGTTATGTAGGTGCGACCGGGCTTGCCGAAGCGCCACATCTTCACTATGAGTTTTTGGTCAATGGCGTGCACCGAAATCCTCGAACTGTAAAACTTCCTCAGGCCGAACCCGTGGCAAAATCAGAGAAAGCGCGATTTACGATCGAGACGCGCCCGTGGCTTAGCCAGCTTTACGCCAGAAACTCAGTCCAGAATAAAAATCAGAATATCGCCCCATGAACTCTAAGACGGACCAGTCGATAACGCCCCAATTTTTTATCGGTCTTATGTGCGGCACCAGCATTGATGGTGTCGATGTCGCTCTAGTCGAATTTAGTGATAATCAATGTCGTCTAGTCGATTCTTATTTACATCCGATAGAGGATGAGGTGAAACAGAAACTTCGCTCATTGTGCAGTCTAAGTAATAAAGAAATTTACCTGACCAACATCGAACATCGAATCGAACTTCTTGGCGAGCTCGACACTCGCATGGGTGAAATTTTCGCCGATTCAGTTAATGAGTTTATTCGACTAAAGCACTTAGATAAACGATCAATTGCGGCCATTGGTAGTCATGGACAAACCATTCGCCATCAACCAGCAAACAAAGCGCCTTTCACATTACAAATTGGTGACCCAAACCTGATTGCTTTTCGCACAGGGATTACAACGGTGGCTGATTTTCGTCGCATGGACATTGCTGCGGGTGGTCAAGGAGCGCCGTTGGCACCTGCGTTTCATAACGCGGTCATGCGCAGCGAGGGGGAAAATCGGATCATTTTGAATTTGGGCGGTATTGCCAACATAACGCTACTACCGCAAGATTTAAATGAACCTGTCATTGGATTTGATACGGGAACCGCCAACACTTTGTTAGATGTCTGGTATATGCAAAATCACCCAGACTCTGGCGATGATTTTGACCGCGATTCCGCATTTGCTTTGCGCGGCAATCTTGATCAAAACCTGTTAGTACATTTGTGTGATGATCCCTACTTTAAACTCCCACCGCCCAAAAGCACTGGCCGGGAGTATTTTTCCTTAGAATGGTTATGGCAGAAAATAAAACAAGTCGACAAAAATCTTCCACCAGCCGACGTACAACGAACACTGCTAGAGTTTACCGCCGTGACTATCCGTGATGCCATCAATCGACTCAATTTACCCAACTACCAGATCTATACCTGTGGCGGCGGATCCCACAACGCCTTTCTGATTGAAAGACTGGAATTACACCTTGAGCGTTCAGTCCCGGCGACAGACTCGATCAATATAAGCGGCGACTATCTCGAAGCGATTACCTTTGCCTGGCTGGCTTATTGTAGAATCAACAAAATTCCGGGCAACCTTCCTTCCGTGACCGGCGCCAGAGAACGTAAAATATTGGGAGCGGTTTATATCCCCTGAGCCTCCATCATATTTTTACTATCATTGACTCATGACATCGCCTAAAACACCGATTGCACAACTTAAAAATCTGGGGCCGGCAAGCGCCAAGCAACTAGCGCGGATTAATATTCATTGTTATGGCGAGCTGAAAAACAAAGGTGCAATCGCCTGTTATGCATCTTTGCTGCAACTTGAAAATTTTAAACCCAGTATTAATTTTCTCTACGCGATGTTAGGCGCCATAGAAAACAAACCTTGGAACGCCTACAGCGCGCAAAAAGGAGAAATCTTAATCCAGCTTGAATCTTTCCTGGAAATTGATAAGCAATTTAAGGATCCCTAGTCACATCCCCTTATTCAAAATTAAAATTTCCGTGTTATAGTTTAATTAAACTGAAGCATTGGGAAGATACCGAGAATGACTGGCGCTAAACCGCTCAATGAAACACATCAAGTATTTAACCAACCGACACCTCTGGCCAACTATAATGCCTACTTGAGTGACCGGGTGCTGACCCATTATATTGAAAAATTTGGTGGTCAGTGGGGTGAAGCAAGGCTCATCGACTATGGCTATCGGGTCGGTCACGATCTCTTGGAAGCTGGCTTCGCTGCCAATAAATTTAAGCCCGAATTCGAACCCCACGATCGCTTTGGTCATCGAATCGACCAGATAAATTATCATCCCTCCTATCATCAACTCATGAAATCGGCGATAGAAGCTGGTCATCATAGTTTTGCCTGGCAAGAGGCAAAACCAGGCGCTCACGTCATCCGCGCGGGCATCGAATATTTACACACCCAGGCCGACCCTGGCAGCGGCTGTCCTTTGACCATGACGTTTGCATCAGTGCCCGCAATTAAACATCAGCCAGACATCGCCAAAAACTGGATACCGAAAATAACCGCTAATATTTACGACCCAAGAAACATTCCATTTTTTGACAAGCAGGGTCTCACAATCGGTATGGCAATGACCGAAAAACAGGGCGGCTCAGATGTTCGCGCCAACACGACTCAAGCGACACCGATGAATCAGAGTGGCCCTGGCCAAGAATATGAAGTAACCGGACACAAGTGGTTTTGTTCGGCTCCGATGTGTGATGCCTTTCTTGTTTTAGCTTACACCGAAGTCGGACTTTCCTGCTTTCTATTACCCCGTTGGCGTCCTGACGGCTCGAAAAACAGTCTGTTTATTCAGCGACTGAAAAATAAAATGGGCAATGTTTCCAATGCCTCATCGGAAATCGAATACCGCAAAGCATTTGCCTGGATGATCGGACAGGAAGGCCACGGAATTCAAACCATCATTGATATGGTCGCGATGACTCGCTTTGATTGTATGGTCGGCTCTTCATCCATAATGGGACTGGCAACCGCTCAGGCATTACATCACACCAGCGGGCGAGAAGCCTTTGGCAAAACCTTACATGACCAGCCGTTAATGCAGAATGTATTGGCCGACCTGGCGCTTGAATCAGAAGCGTCGCTCGCCATCAGCATGCGGCTAGCGCATGCATTAGACAATCAAGCGAATGAGTCAGAGCAACATCTGGTTCGACTGGGTACTGCAATAGGAAAGTTTTGGATCTGTAAACGCGCTGCGAATCACACCGTAGAAGCCATGGAGTGCATTGGTGGCGTTGGTGTTGTGGAAGACAATGTGGTGGCTCGACTGTATCGGGAATCTCCGATAAATGCCATTTGGGAAGGTTCGGGAAACATCCAATGTTTAGACGTAATGCGAGTCATGATAAAAGAACCACAAGCCACCTCAGCCTTTATGAATGAACTTGAATCGGCCAAAGGTTTTAGCAAGATTTACGACGACCGGTTCGCACAGTTAAAAGCGGTTATTGAGAAAAAATCCATCGAAGAAAGCCAATTAAGGGTTTGGGTCGAGCAAATGGCTTTACTCTGGCAGGCTGCAACTTTGATTGAATATTCGGAAGATTTTATTGCAGAAACATTCGTTAATAACAGGCTGTCTACGGGCCAGGCGCAAATGCTGGGAACTTTAAATCATAAAGCGCCACTGACCCAAATTATTGAACGGGCAACGCCACAACTTTAAACGCTAAAAGCTCATCTAGAAGCGCCACTCGAGTTAAATCCCTTGCTTTTAGAGCAAAACGCTTTACCCTAGACAATACTTTCGTTTCGTCATATATCCTTGATAGCTGGCTTAGCGCTCGCTATTTTTAGGATTTTCAATGTCTCACCTCCGATTGTGTTACCAAACTCACGAGTTTGATAAACTTGATGTCCATTTGTGCACACTGCGCGACAAACAACAATTTCATGATCCAAAAGGTATTGCCGAGGATCTCGGTATTTCTTCCGCTGCATGGCCTATTTTTGGTGTTGTATGGCCGTCCAGCCTGGTGCTCGCCCACTACATGAATGACTACGATTGCCAATCAAAACGAATTCTGGAAGTCGGTTGTGGCATAGCCTTGTCGAGTTTGCTTTTAAATAAACAGTCCGCCGATATAACGGCAACCGATCACCACCCGGAAGTTGAAGCTTTTTTAATTCGGAACACGCGATTAAATGAAGATACACCCATTGCATTTGAACGTGTCGACTGGGCTGATAACAGCGATTCGTTAGGTTGTTTTGACTTGATTATCGGCAGCGATCTGCTCTATGAAGATGCGCATATCGAGTTGCTCGCGAGTTTTATAGAAGCCCACGCCAATCAACAATGCGAAGTGGTGCTCGTAGACCCCGGGCGTGGCCGAAAAAATAAATTACGGAATAAAATGATCCAAAATGGATTTCAAGCCTCTCAACACAAGCCAGACCAAACCGACTATCTTGACCAGGAATTCAAAGGGCACATTTTAAAGTTTGTCCGCTAGAGCTGATAAACTTTTTTCTCATTGGTTTGTGGCGATGAAAAACTTAGGTAACAAGACTCAAGTTGTAAGTCGGGTTCGTTTGGACTCAATTTGTCGTGGTTACCATAGAGACGATCACCGACAATTGGAAAACCTAAACCCGCTAAATGCCGACGTATTTGATGCTTTCTCCCGGTTTCAATTTTCAACAATAATTCGGTTTGATCTCTCGATTCTTTAAACTCGGCCTTCAGTATCAGGGTAATCGCTTTTTTCGCATCGATATCGCAATCAATCCTTTCCAGTTGTGGAAAACGACCTGTGACAATCGCCGTATAATGTTTTTCCACCAGACGACGCTCAAACAATGCAGATAGTTGAGCGGCAACTTTTTTACTATGTGCCACCAGCATCAATCCGCTGGTTGCTCTGTCCAATCGATGGACCTGATAGGCTGACCTGTCGGAAAATGCATTTGACTCGACCCAACGACAAATGGAGTTGGCATCTCCCCACCGGGTTCCTTGCGAGAACATGCCTTTTGGCTTTGACCACACGCTATAACAACTTTCATCGGCTATCAGAGTTGGTGCCTGAATAGTGCTGGATAGCACTTTTTCATCATAATAAATATGCACCTGATCACCCGCACTCAAGACGCGCTTACCTCGCCTGACTCTTTGGACATAACTACCCCGAGTTAACCAGACTGCGCCGTGTTGCAAAATACGTTTTAAGGATTGCTTCGAATACTCTGGGCAAAGATTTTTCAGGCAATCAATTAGCAACAGCCCACCTGATTCGATGGTGTGATGTTTCTCAAACTTAGATGTATGGTCGCTCATATATGTCGATTGTCTCACAGAACAGCAACTAAAATAGTCCGTTATTGGAAAGATTTCCATTACTGTAATCTGCAATCACGTGAGCGAGTCCGCTTCGCGATTGCTTTACACCATTTAAGAACAGCGCTTGAAATTGATTTTTATTCCCGCTTAAGGGACCAACAAAGGAAACGCCATATGAAAAAGCTTGGATTATTTTTGGCAATTTTTGGATTCTTATTCTCTATTCTTACTTTAATTGGTTTTAATTCTATTTTGGTGACCTGGATTGACCTCTGGGGGGAATCTTTCGGCTGGGCCATCAGAGGCGCGTCCATCCTGGTGGGAACTTTGCTGTATACATTTTCCCTCTATCAACAAAGCAATATTGTGACCGACACTGAAGAGACATAAAAAAAACGACTTTGAGTCGCTTTTTTTGTCGTCCGCCATATCCCGTTATATGGAAAATGACGAGCCACAACCGCAGGTCGTGGTTGCGTTGGGATTTTCTACGACAAAACGGGAACCTTCCAGATCTTCACGATAATCTACTTTTGAGCCGACCAGGTATTGGAAGCTCAAAGCGTCGACGACTAAAGACACCCCTTCGCGCTCAATTATCATATCATCTTCCGCGACCTTTTCATCAAAGGTAAATCCGTACTGAAAACCGGAGCAACCGCCACCGGTCACATAAACCCGCAGCTTCAGTTCGGGGTTTTCTTCTTCAGTGACCAATTCTTTGACTTTTACGCTGGCCGCCTGGGTAAAAATGATTGGACTAACTTTAGCGACACCTGACTCGGACATTACAGCTTCAAACCTATAGATATGGGTGGGCGTGGATTATTGCTTAAAGAACAGCCTAACGCAAATGTTGTGTCATAGACAATAGCAATGAACTATCATTCTCCGACCGACGCCGCAATAATCAATAATCCTCTATTTGAATCTGTTTAAGATTCACTATCAGATTTAGGCGCTGACGCAGATTCTGCAGATGAAGATAAATCATCTTTCTTGTCTTTTTTGTCTTTTCCCTGGTGACCCAGTAATTTGGGCTTTTCTTCCTTATGAAGCATCTGACCGTTAACTTCGGCCCCCATGGCCATTTCGATTAATTTATAATAAACATTACCTTCAATTCGAGCGGCAGACATGAGCTCAATGTGCTCAAGTGCATGCACATCACCTTTAACCCGACCGAAGATCATTATGTGGGGGACATTTATCTCGCCTTCAATATAGCCATTTTGGCCAACGGTAAGCAATGAATTCTCGTATTCATCGGCGGTCACATCACCCTTAATGTGGCCATCAATATGCAGGACACCTGTAAAATTAATGTTGCCGGTGATTTTCGCTTCTTTACTAATTAGCGTATCCGCGGCACCCGCTTTCGCTTTTGGCGATTGATTCTTCTTACGACCCAACATTAATTATTCTCCTAGATAGTCCAGTTAATCTGTTTCTGGGCAGTCTGATTTTTACGGAGACCGCGCGTTTTAGCCTGAACAGTAACAAATTCTGCGGTAAAGCCTTCCGGTAAGGATAGCTCACCCTCTATATTTTGAAAGTATCGAAATTGGAACTGAAAATCCTTTGCATTAAAAGTGCCTAGTTCACGAAAAGGATAGACTTTGGACTCGCCATCAAGTTTTCCGTGTAATTTGAGCTCGACGTCACCTTTTAGAAACTGCTCCTGCCGGCCCGCCTGAGTCAATACCAGTTTAAAGCGCGGGTTACCGTTATTACCGGTTTGTGTCACATCAAATTCCGCTATCGTCAAACCTTGCTTATCCAGCTCAGGTGCCATGATATTACGGTAAAATTTAAGCTCTGATTCCAATTGTCGCTGCGCTTCTTGTAATTGTTTGACCGTTTCAACCAACTGCTGATTCGACTGGTTGTCTACTTTAGCGGTTTGCGCTTGCATGACGAGATCTTCATTCGCCTGAAGATAGGCCTGACGATATTTATTGAGTTCGACTTCTAACCCGGCGACGCGCTCATTTAACGCTTGTTCCACTTCGCTAGCGTCATAGCGTCCCGCGAAATAAAAAACGGCTAACAACAGCAGCGCAAGTGATCCCCACCCCACATACCAGAGGACAGTTTTCTGTTCTTTGATAACTAACTGCGGACTCACCATTTACGACCTGCTTATGTTTATATAACTGATAACCCCGGTAGTTTAACCCGAAGCCAACTTAAAACCTACTCCCAATTCCTAAAAGTAACGATTAAGCCGGCAGAAAGCAATATTTTATTTGTCTTTTTTATCAATAGGTTATATGCTGTTCTTAAAGTTATTTAGCTAGTTTGGCGTCGCTCGCTTGCTCTCGTCTGCATTTATTAAGATTTCGCCACTGAAGCGAAAATTGAACTAGCCTTATAAACATGAACTCACAAACCCCTGGCTTGGCAAAATACAAACTAAGAATTAATGTCATTTTTTGAAACAATACGACTCAGATTGGGCAGTTTAGACGCGCTTCCGATTTTATCGGTAATGGGTTTAGTCAGCGGGTTACTCGCCGGTGCTGTCGTTATTCTTTTTCGCTTGTTTATCGAAAGCGGTATCGTCTTGTGGCACTCAGGCGAAGGCGTGAATGATTTCGAAGGCACTCCCTGGTGGTTCCGCCTCACACTCCCGCTGGTAGGCGGTTTTCTAGTAGGCTATTTATTGCATAAGGTGGGCAAAGAACGCCGCCAGGTTGGTGTGGGCCACGTACTCGAAAGGATGACCTTTCACCAGGGTTACCTCAATTGGCGTAACGCCATCGTTCAATTTGTGGTCGGCGGCATGACGCTGGCAACCGGCCAGTCTGTGGGCCGAGAAGGCCCAGGGATCCACCTCGGTTCGACCGCAGGAAGCTGGCTAGGTCAGCAGATGAAATTGCCCAACAACAGTATTCGCGTTCTAGTAGGTTGCGGCACCGCAGCGGCCATTTCTGCCAGTTTTAATACGCCTTTGGCTGGCGTGATATTTGCCATGGAAATCGTGATGATGGAGTACGCGGTGGCCAGCTTTATTCCGCTTATTCTGTCGTCGGTTACTGCGGCTATCATGTCACGAATTGTTTTTGGTAGCGATGTTGCTTTTGTTGTCCCCTCTCTTGATCTGAAATCATTATGGGAAATCCCCTACTTTATTTTCATTGGTTTGGCCATCGGCTGTTTTGCGAGTATCTTCATTATTTCAACCCGCTGGGTTGCCGTTAGTACCAAGGCGTGGAGTAGCTGGATGAAATGCGGGACCGCGGGCACCATTGTTGGCATCATTGCTCTCGGCGCGCCACAGGTTATGGGCATTGGCTACGATTCTGTTAACGCCGCGTTACACGGCGAGCTCACTTTGCAGATCCTTATCATCGCTTTCGCCGGCAAGTTTCTCGCGACCATCGTCTGTTCAGGCCTTTCATTGCCTGGGGGAGTTATCGGCCCAGCCATGTTTATCGGTGCGATGATTGGTGGCGTACTTGGTTCATTTGGCGCAATGATGATGCCTGAATACGCATCAGAATACGCCTTTTACTCCATGGTCGGTATGGCCACCATGATGAGCGCTGTGCTGCAGGCCCCCTTAGCCGCGTTAATGGCATTACTGGAATTGACCAACAATCCAAACATTCTTCTGCCCGGTATGCTGTCGCTGGTAATCGCCAACCTGGTGGTATCGCAAATATTTAAACAGCCATCGATCTTCCAATCCCAGCTGAAAGTTCGTGGACTGGAACTAAAAGTCAATCCACTTTCTCAGTTTTTACGGAGTGTGGGAGTTGCTGGGCTTATGGAGCGAAAAATAGCGGTGCATGGCAAGTTTCTTCCGTTTAATCAGGTTGAAGCCATCTTGGAAAATACGCCTCGCTGGATATTAATCACCGAAGACAATATTCCTAAGTCATTAATGCCTGCCAATGATCTGGCACGCTATTTTGTTGAACAACAGGACAATGAAGTAAAACTGCGGCAGGCACTGGAAGAAAAAGGTGAGGAATATATCGAGCGAGAAAAAGAAGATATCGATCTGTTGAGCATTCCCGGTGACAGACAAGATATTGCTTCTATCTATCTTCAGGGAAACCTGGAAGAAGCGCTCGATACCATGGACAGAGAATCGGTTGACGCTGTTTATATTTTCAGAACCACCGCGCCAATGACCGATAAGATTTACGGTGTGCTTACCCGTGAAACGATAGAATCACATTATAGCTATAAAAAATAACATCGAAGGGTTTCGTTATGCTCGAATGGTACCTTTATATCAAAGCATTCCATATTATCTTTTTTACCAGTTGGTTTGCTGGCCTGTTTTATTTACCCAGAATCTACGTCAACCTCGCCATGGTGAAAAACCAGGAAACTTACGACCATTTGCTCCTGATGGCGCGCAAACTCTATCGATTCGTCACGCCGTTTATGTACATTACCGCAGGTTTGGGGATCTGGATGTTAGCTTTGAATCAGCCACTTCTCTCAATGGGATGGATGCAGGTAAAACTCGCGCTAATCGCTTTACTGATCGTTTATCACTTTATTTGTGGATTTTATCTATCCGCATTTGAAACCAGGGGCTCGACGAAAGGCCATGTTTACTATCGCTTTTTTAATGAGTTTCCAGTGCTTATTTTATTGGCCGTTGTCATTCTGGCCGTCACCAAATCATTTTGATGGCAAGCTTTGGCGATGGCAAAATCCAACTATTGGAAAACTTCGAACTTGGTCACACGATTGCGCGCGAACGGGATAGTGATATCTCCGGTTGGCAGTCGCTGATATAACCAGAGTGATTTATCTGAAATCCGTGATAGCGTGCCTTCAAAAACACGTCCGTCATCGCGCGTAATACGAACTTGCTGGCTGACAAACTCTTCGGCTCGCACCGGGTTAACTGACTGATAAGATTTATCAATAACCACTTCACGGTAAAGCTGAGTATTGTTTTCTTCCGCTCGTTTGCGCAAAACAATGCCGGCAACTTCGTCAAAAGATTCTGCCGTCCAGCCTTCAAAGAATTCACTCACAGGTTCTCCATTCACCGTCACTCTGAGGTCGCTGAGATCTTGTAATTCTTCGAAGGTATAGTATTTTAAGCCTTCCCATTCAAAATTGGCATTCGGTTGCACGAACCAGAGGACCTGACTGTCAGGTTTCATCATCTGCGCGTAAGCCGTTTTCGCCGAGTCTTTCCATTGTATGTTAGCGTCGGTTAATAATTTTTCGACGGCCGCTAAATGGCCGGCGTAATAGTCTTCCGTGGCGACTTCTTCTTTGATTGCACAATACTCTGCCTTATTTTGGTTAAACCCCCGATCAGTCACGCGAATTTCCAACAGCGATAATTGTGGTTGCACAACGTCTTGCTGAAATTGACCAATTTGACGCACCTGAAGCGACTCCAACCATGCCATAACGCCGGAAATATTAAACTGGTATTCAATATCAAACATATCTTCAATATCAAAATTACCGTTAACAACGACGCTACCGCTGTATTTGTCGAGCATATAAAATTCTTTGCCAGAAAACGCCAGATAGTCATAACCCATTGCTTCAATCTGCTCAATCGAAAGCCGATCATTTTCGCCACAATAGGCGGCGTTAATCATATCGACCGAAGTGGGCGGCGTGGTTGGTCGCATCGCCTTGAGTAACTGAGAGTTAAACGGGATCAACACATCGGTTAGAAATAAATGGGCATTTTCCGGCAGTTGATTATGGCGAAGATTCGATTCCAAAAAGGCTAAGTCATAGAGGTTACCGGCAAGAAAACGCAGTTCACCAATTTCGACCGTTGCATCGATAGCGTCAATAAACAAGCGAATCGAATTGATGCGGACTTCACCGCTCAGGTTGATTTTTGCAGATTCATAGTCAAATTCGGCGAAAGGCTGTATAGCGCGCGCAAAGCTATTAATATCTTTTTCCAGCTTCCATTGTGCCGTCAACATAATGACTGCAGCTAAAATTATCGCCAGGAGGAGATACTTAACCAAAAATCGCAGCATAACGTAAGTTTCCGTTCAAGCGTTGTACTTTTCTTTTTTGTCAGCTCTCAAAACAGAACAGACCCTAATCTTGATATCAGTCGCTAAATGGAGCGCTAACTGACTAATAATCTTAGATATTTTTACAAGTTATGCAATATCCTACCTTTTTGTCAGTCTAAATACAAAAGAAGCCTGAAAAATTACAGGGAATTTCCGATGGTCGGATGCTGCAAAAAGTCGAATCACTTTATTTTCGGCTATAGTAAAATAAATTATCATCAGCAAAACCGAATTTTCAGCTGCGCCTGATAGGGGCGCATTTTACGAGAAGAGGTCTCGATTGAAAAAAGGGCAACTTTATAAAAACCTGCGCGCATTAGAAGATTCAGCCTATCCAAAGGAGTGCGAAAAATGCGGCCTGGTCTATGACAATGAGCGCGACTATATCGACAAAACAATTGCGTTTCACAAAGCCCCGAGCTTTACCGAATCTGTCGATAAAAATGGAAAGACTTTCTTAAAACTCATTCGACAATGCCACTGTGGTGCGCCAATCCTGGATCACTTTGGCGATCGCCGCGATATGTCAGAAAAAGGCGAATTGCGTCGCCAGGCATTTGAAAAAGTGATTCAAAGTATGCTCGAGCACGGGCTCAGCCGCAAAGAAGCACGAAAAGAACTGCTCAATCACCTGAATCACCAGAAAAGCCCACTATTGGAAAAACTAGGTATCTTAAACCGCTAAGTTCGCTAGGCAGATCCTTGAAAAAAGTCTAAAATAGCGCAACTTTTTCAGTAAAGGTAGCCACTGTGATTTTAAAAGGTCAGCACCTCCTCTCAGTTAAAGATGTTTCTCTGGATTTGATCGAGGATCTCTTTCACGTCGCTGAGTCCATGCGCCCTTACGCGACTCGCGAGAAAGTAACGCGAGTGCTCGAAGGCGCAGTTTTAGGGAATATGTTTTTCGAGCCAAGCACGCGCACCCGCGTCAGTTTTGGTTGTGCCTTTAACCTTTTAGGCGGCGAAGTGAGAGAAACCACCGGATTATCAAACTCCGCGCTAGCCAAAGGAGAATCACTCTACGATACCGCTCAAGTGTTGTCGGGTTATAGCGATATTATTGCGATGCGTCACCCTGAAGCAGGTTCGGTCGCTGAGTTTGCGGTCGGCAGCCGAGTTCCGGTAATCAATGGTGGTGATGGCCCCAATGAACACCCGACACAAGCGCTGTTGGATTTATTTACTATCCATCAGGAGCTTGCAGGTCAAGGTAAAAGTATTAACCAATTGAGTCTCACATTGTTAGGCGATCTCAAACACGGCCGCACGGTACACTCGCTTTGCCAGCTTTTAAGCTTGTATAAAAATCTGAAAATTCAACTAATTTCCCCCGATGCCCTGGCCATGCCAAGTCAATATATCGATATGCTCACTAATGCAGGCCATCAGGTTGAAGTTGGCAATACCCTCGAACAAGGATTACCGCAAGCCAACATCATTTACCAAACGCGCATTCAGGAAGAACGCTTTAGTTCGCAGGAAGAAGCCAATCGGTATCGTGGTTACTTTCGCTTAAACAAACAAATTTATGCCGAACACTGCCAGCCCGATGCGGTCATTATGCATCCTTTGCCGCGCGATTCCCGCAACGATGCCAATGAACTGGACAATGATCTTAACGCCGAGCCCGGGCTGGCAATATTCCGTCAAACCGATAACGGCATATTAGTTCGAATGGCCTTATTTGCCTGTATTTTGGGTGTCGAAGATCAACTACAGCAATACGAGCGTCCGGTAAACTGGCACGTCGGACTGGCCACGTAGCTTCGAGCTTTGGCCTTCGCAAAAATATTTAACTTACAACGCGTGAAATTAAGCAAATAACTATGAGCAAATCAGAAGACCTTTTTAATCAGGCAAAAGATTATATTCCTGGCGCAGTCAATTCGCCGGTGAGAGCATTTAATGGCGTCGGTGGCACGCCCGTTTTTGTCGCAAAAGCAAACGGTGCCTATTTTACCGACGTCGATGGCAAAGATTACGTCGACTACGTGGGCTCCTGGGGACCGATGGTGCATGGTCACAATCATCCTGATATTCGCAATGCGGTAATCGAAGCTTCCGCCAACGGCTTAAGTTTTGGTGCGCCGACGGAAATTGAACTGACGATGGCCAGGAAAGTGTGCGAAATGGTCCCATCGATTGAACAGGTACGAATGGTCAGCTCTGGTACAGAAGCGACCATGTCGGCTATTCGCCTTGCGAGAGGGTTTACCGGTAAAGACAAGTTGATTAAATTTGAAGGCTGTTATCACGGTCACGCTGATTGCTTGTTGGTTAAAGCCGGTTCTGGCGCGCTCACTTTAGGCGAACCAACGTCACCCGGCGTGCCGGCGGATTTCGCCAAACATACTCTGACCGCCGAGTTTAACAACCTCGAAAGTGTGCAAGCTTTACTCGAAGCAAACCCGAATGAAGTCGCTACGATTATTGTTGAGCCGATTGCTGGCAATATGAACTGCATTCCACCTGCGCCAGGATTTCTGCAAGGGTTACGGGACTTGTGCGACCAACACCAGGCAGTATTAATTTTCGATGAAGTGATGTGTGGCTTACGTGTTGGCCCTGGTACGGCCCAGCAGTTATACCAGGTCACGCCAGACCTGACGACTCTCGGAAAGATTCTTGGTGGTGGTATGCCGGTAGGCGCATTTGGTGGTAAGAAAGCGATCATGCAATATCTGGCGCCGGCCGGTCCGGTTTACCAGGCGGGTACCTTGTCGGGCAACCCGATTGCGATGGCTGCCGGACTGACTTCACTTAACCTGTTAAGCCAGCCCGACTTTTTTGCGCCGTTATATGACTACTGTGAGCAGCTTGTAAATGGCTTACAAGATCTGGCTGACAAGCATCATGTTCCTTTTACCACAAACCACGTGGGCAGCATGTTTGGCCTGTTTTTCACCGCAGAAAAACAGGTAACCCGTTTCTCGCAGGTCGTCAATTCCGATCAGGCGGCGTTTAAACAGTTTTTCCACGCTATGCTGGACGAAGGCGTCTATTTAGCACCGAGTGCATTTGAAGCCGGATTTATTAGCGCCGCCCATAATGATGAAACCCTCGCAAAAACTTTTGCTGCCGCTGACAAAGCATTTGCCAGCCTGAGTGTTTCATAATTCCGGATAACCTCGTCAACCCCAAAAGTCCACATTCGAGCCAATTTTAGCATTGGCTCGAAACTTTCGCGCAGATTTCAGGCTAGTCAGTCACTTCCGCCATGCCGCCTTGCAGCAGGCATATGAGCAATTGACGAATTGTTGATTCAGTATAAAGTGGCGTCAATTGCGCGACACTACAACCCTGTTTCAGTTGAGAATAAAACTCGAAATGATAGTGACTAACGGGTGAAATGGAATATCCCGTTGCGGTGCGTTCTACGACCCAAAACTGACCAATGATCCCGCGTAGCGGTCTGCTGATCTGAAAATAGGGTTGACGGGCCAACCAGATCTCCATTTCTCCATGCTTCGACTGATATAAAGCAACATTCCCAGACAAGGCGAACTTGAAGCGACTCGGCGACCTGAAAAACCGTTTTAATCGTAATAAGATGCTCTGAGCCTGATTAGTCGGCTGCGAAAGCGTGGCCAACTGGCACTCTAACTCTGTCATGGCGGTTATAAGAGGTGACGTATCTGCGTTAGCGCTGGTACTAACAAAATCGGCAAATTGAGTGACCAGTTCATCCGGTTGAAGGTTCAATTTAAAACTCTGCGCGGTGAAAGACCGACTGAGTTCGATAAAATGTTTTTTACGCAATAACTCGCAGGTTACTGGAAAACAAGTCTGCAACCATTCGACCTGCAGCGCGATGACCGAGCGACGTGAGATAGAGAGAGAGGGGGTCATCTCAGCGTATTGAAGATCCTGACATAGAACAGAGTCTTCGTACGCACACGTTTGCAGGGCTAATTGTCCGGTCGCAGAATTCATTTTAATGTTTTACCTCAACAAGACGTTACTAACGCAGATACGCCTGATTAAAGACCGCGAATGGGAACCATTTCTTTCATCCTTCGGTGATTTTTTTGTGAATTCAATAAAAACCAACTGTCCTGAAAGAAAATAATCACTCTGACGGTCTTTTATTTTGAGTGAATGGAATAAATCAATTCACCCTATACATTTACGTAACAGGCTATAATTAGATCACGCCTGAACCTGAAAAAAGGCCCCGGAGTCGATAAAAAGTTTCACCATGATGATGTCGATACAAGATCAACAATTTGAGAGCCTGGTCAAAAGTTTTTACCAGCCACTCTATCGGTACGCTTACTGGAAATGTAAAAATCGTCCATTGGCCGAAGATCTGGTGCAAGAAACCTTTACACGGGCCTGGAAAAATCTGAGTCAGCTAAAAGACGTTAAAGCCGCTAAACCATGGCTTTTTACCATTTTGAACCGCGAAAATGCCCGTCGATTCGAACGAAAACAGTTACCGATTGTTGAACTGAGCGAAGAGTGGCAGCTAGAACAAATTGCAGACGGTAAAGACGACTTGCAAAAAATGATGATTCGACGCGCTATTTTTAATCTTCCAGATCAATTTCGTGAACCGCTCGCGCTGCAGATCATCGGCGGATTGTCGACCAACGAGATTGCCGAAGTCATGGACATTAACCAAAATACTGTATCTACCCGCCTGTTTAGAGCCAGAGCAGAACTGAAGCAACAGCTGACTGAAGTACCAACCAATCGAGGTAAACACAATGGATGAGCTTGAAAAAAGACGGCGTCAGCTCGCTGATCCAAATTCCCATATAGACAGTTTGGGAGATGCGTCAATCGAGTCGTTAAATGAAACAGAACTCGCGCAGCTAAAAGCCAATCAGGCTTTTGAAAATCAGTTATCGGCGGCTTTTAATATTGAAGTGCCAGAGGCATTGCCGGAAAAAGTATTATTAAATCAGCGACTGCGTAAACGTCGAAACCGTTTAGTCAATTGGTCAGTTGCAGCATCAATGGCTTTCGCTTCTTTAATGAGTTTACATTGGCTCAGTCGGCCGGACCTTCCATTGTCACAACACGCTCTCAATCATGTTTATCATGAATTAGAGTTGCTGCAAATAAGCGACGCAATTGCCCCTGACCAAGTATTAGATGAATTAGCCAAGCTTAACATTCACCTGCCCCTATTACCCGAAAAAGTAACCTCCGCTTCAATTTGTGGAATGGCCGGTGAACGTGTGGTCCATCTAGTCGCAGAAATCAGAGGACAACCTGTCACGCTCCTGATCACCCATTTACCGATTGAAAAAACCATTCGTTTTGGTGATGAACGCTTTATTGGAAAAATGCAGAAATTTGCTCGACAGGGCCTTATCGCTATTGCAGAAGATCAACGGCTGGTTGATTCCCTGTTTGAACAGATTATCATTTAAATCGGTAACAATTGGGATGGCCTGTTACTGAACCGATTGCACTCGCTTGCGAGTAGTACTAATATTTTTGCGTCAATTGCAAAAACTGACCATCGTCTTGCATTTTTACCCGATTAAGAAATGACATTCCCAATAAGACTTCACCTGGACCGACGCCTTTAATGACAAGTGCGTCAACCTGGCTAATTTCTATGCCACCGACCCTGACCTTATCCAACTTAATAGCCCATGCGGTCGCTACTCCTGCCGCGGTATTGACGCCAACTTTATGGCCATTCATTTTGTAGAGCAAACCAACTTGTTGCGCAACTCTTTCGTTCATCGCAACTTGTGAAGCGCCGGTATCGACTAAAAATCGAACCGCCACGCCATTGATAAAGCCGGGAGTCTGGTACATGCCGACATGATTGCGGCGAATTTTCGCGACTTTGTTTAACTGAGGTTTTGCTGCGGAATTATCTTGATAATTAGCATTAAACCCACTGGTTTGTTGAAGAAAGAATTCCTGTTCTTTGCCGTTAATGGCAAACACGGCGGAATGCGGATCGGCTTTTATCAGTTTAATCTCGGGCGACAAATTTTGGCCAACTCGATAGAGCTTTTTTTTACCGGCATAATCTACCATTGCGGCGTTCTTGAATAAACCGATGACGCGCAAGGTTTCATCAGCGAGTAAATTCAAACTCAACAAAACAACGAAACTACCGATTAGCCAACGCGTCAAAACCATAACCAATGAATCCCCAAAAGAACCAACCAGGCAAAGCCACCCGCGATAACGTCATCCAGCATGATGCCAAAACCACCTTTCACTTTACTATCCGCCCATTTAATTGGCCAGGGTTTGATAATGTCAAAAAATCGAAACAGGATAAAACCGAGTAGAATATTTTGCCAACTCGCACTAAAGCCCGCCATGGTGATAAAAAAACCGACGATTTCGTCCCACACAATGCCCGGATGATCATGAACTTTCAACTGACGAGAGGAATAATCACACAGATAGATTCCAAATAGCGCAGTCGCGAAACAAACCGTCAGGTAAATCGGTAAACTGAAATCAGCGATCAACAGATATAAAGGTACCGCGACCAGCGTACCGAAGGTGCCGGGCGCTTTTGGCGCCAGACCACTACCAAATCCGAAAGCGAGTAGGTGCAAAGGATTGCTTAAAACAACTCTGGCAGGAATTTTAGTGTTCATCTAATTGGTATCGCTTCACAATTGGCCGCAACTGCCACGGTAGGATTTAACGCGACGGGTTGCAAGTCCTTTTTACGGCGAAGCCATTATTCGCCGACAAATGGCTTAAAAATGTTGATAGCCCAGTTCGCCCAGTTGAAGCTCTTGTTTATGATGCAACACACGTACCCCCGGCTTACCGGTTAAACGGCCAATCGGTATGCAATCAGTTCCGACCGTTTCCAGCGCCTGGCGAGTCGCCTCTAGCTCATCTTCTTCAACCGTAAAACACAACTCATAATCATCGCCGCCAGTGAGTGCAGCCTGCATGACAAGCTCATCATTTTCAAGAGAGCGGGCAGCTGAAGATAAAGGTATTCTTTCCCAGCGTAATAGGGCGCCCACATCGCTTTGTTGACTGATATGATTGACATCCGCTAACAATCCATCAGAAATATCGATGGCAGCGGTAGCTCTTCCGCGAAGCGCTATTCCGGCAGCAATCCGCGGATAAGGCGTATAATATTTCTTGAGTAGCTGGCTGGCGACATCGGACGAGACAGACAGATTATTTTGCGCGACTTTCAAGCCTAACGCCGCATCACCGAGGTTCCCGGTGACACAAATCAGTTGACCGGCTTGCGCGCCGCTACGTGTTAAAAAGACCGCTTCCGGAACAAATCCGTGGGCCTGAATAGTAATGGACAATGGACCTCGGCAGGTATCTCCTCCGATAATCTGAACGCCAAAATATTCAACTATCTGCTTTAATCCCTGGTTAAACGAATCCAGCCACGCTTCATCAAATTCCGGCAGACTTAGCGATACTGTCAACCAGGCAGGCTCTGCGCCCGCCGCGGAAAGGTCACTTAAGTTCACCGCCACGGCTTTATGAGCAATATCCGCCGCGTTTCCATCGGCCATAAAATGCACGCCACCAATCAAGGTGTCCATCGACACCGCCAACCTCTGACCTCGCGGCACCTTCAATAAAGCGCAATCATCTCCAATTCCATGGATTACATCTTTACGCTGACCGCTTTCAATACTGAGATAGCGATCAATAATTTCAAATTCTTTCATTGATATCCTTTTAAACTGGGCCTCGAACAACCACCTAACGCTCGCGATAGGCGGATGTTTTTCCAAGACCGGGTACGCGTTTTCGCGTACCTAGGGGCCACGATTAGATCCGATCAATTTGACAGGAAGATAACCTGGCTGGCGCCTATAAAATGATGTATTTACTGACTGACTTGTCAGAAAAGCTTAATAACCGGCTAGCACCAAACCTTCCTGGTCGCGCTAGCGGCGTAATTTTCAGCAACCCAATTGAATGCGTTATTTCGCTTCGAGTGGTCTTAATTGCCTGGCCAGCTTGTCTAAAATCCCATTCACAAACTTATGACCATCAGTAACGCCGAAAGTTTTACTCAGTTCGAGTGCTTCATTGATAACGACTTTATAAGGGATATCCATCCGCGCTTTTAGCTCGTAAGTCGCCAGGCGTAATACCGCAAGTTCAACCGGATTAACTTCTTCGAAATCGCGATCCAGAAAAGGTTTGAGCAATTCATCGAGCTCACCAACCGCCGCCAATGTATTGACCAGGATTTCACGAAAATATTCCACATCGACTTTCGCCTGGTTAATAGTTTCAAGAAACTGCAGCTCAATTTCGTTAATCGCCGCGCCACTCATATGCCATTGGTAAATACCTTGAATAGCATATCGTCGCGCTTTTTTCCGCGTGGAAGGTTTTTGGATCATAGAAGGTTGCTTGGTCATGAATTATCGGTCCAATTCATTAAAAAGGTTAACCATTTCCAGTGCACCAAGGGCCGCTTCAGCGCCTTTGTTGCCGGCTTTGGTGCCCGCTCGCTCAATCGCCTGTTCGATGCTGTCAACCGTTAACACGCCAAATGCGATTGGTACATCATGACTCAATGACACCTGCGAAAGCCCCTTAACACATTCACCTGCGACATATTCAAAATGCGGTGTACCACCCCGAATAACCGCTCCCAATGCAACAATCGCATCATGTTTTTTCTTTGCGGCGATTCGCTGTGCCGCTATTGGCATTTCAAACGCTCCAGGAACGCGAATAATCTCAATATCTGATTCGTTAATGCCGTGACGTTTTAGTGCATCAATAGCACCTTCAACCAGGCTTTCAACGACAAAGCTATTAAAGCGGGCAACCAATAGTGCAAACTTACCACCCTGACCCACCATATTGCCTTCAACTGTTTTCATATATTTCTCTCTTGTTGGATTTTTTAACTCGTTGCTTGAGACTGTTTACAAGCGCTTGCAACTATTTATCTTCAATGTATTCCACCACTTCCAATTTATAACCGGATAGTGCTTTATATTTTTTAATTGGACTCAATAAACGCATCTTGTGTACACCAAGCTCCATTAAAATTTGTGAACCTATGCCAACGGTTCGCGATGCCTTGCTCGCCTGCGCCTGGACTTTAGGTGATTCTACTTTCTGGCCTGCTAGCGTCGCTATTCTATCAATTATTGCTCTAGGCGACGATTGATTACCTAATAACAGCACAACGCCACTGCCTTCTTCAGCCACTTTGGCCAGTGCCCGGTGCATGGTCCAGCTGCCGAGACTTTTCTTTTCCTTACCGAGTAGATCAGTCGCGACGTCCATCAGGTGTACCCGAACCAGGGTTGGCTCATCCGGCCGAATATCCCCTTTAACGAGCGCAATATGAGTCTGTCCATCAATTTTGTCAGTATAGGCGTGTAATTTGAAATCTCCATATTCTGTTGGCCAGTCGACACATAACGCTTCTTCAATGGAATGTTCCGTATGCATACGATAAGCGATCAGATCCGCAATGGTGCCAATTTTTAGGCCGTGTTCCTGGGCAACTTTTTCCAGGTCGGGGCGGCGCGCCATGCTGCCGTCTTCGTTTAATATCTCGACGATTGTCGCACTCGGCTCAAGCCCCGCCAAGCGTGCTAAATCACAACCAGCCTCGGTATGGCCGGCTCGGTTTAATACACCGCCAGCTTTGGCCATAATCGGAAAGATATGTCCAGGCTGCACAATGTCAGCCGGCTTGGCATCTGGCGCTACGGCGGCTTGAATTGTGCGCGCTCGGTCGGCAGCCGAAATGCCTGTTGTCACGCCTTTTGCGGCTTCGATGGAGACGGTAAAGTTAGTTTCAAAGGATGCCGAATTGCGACCGACCATTAAGGGTAAGCGCAATTGCTCACATCGATCTTGAGTCAAGGTCAGGCAGATAAGTCCACGCCCATAGCGTGCCATAAAATTAATATCTTCTGGTTTCACCTTGCTTGAGGCCATCACCAGATCACCTTCATTTTCACGGTCTTCGTCATCCATCAGGATAACCATTTTTCCGGCCGCAATGTCTTTGATAATTTCTTCTGCAGTATTCAGTTGCATCAATTCTAATCCAAAATTATTGGCGAAAAAGCTTATTTGATAAAGCCACTATTCATTAACAGTTGATAATCGACCTGCGAGCCACCCTGCGCCGTCTGGCCTTGTAACAAGCGTTCGAGATACCGCGCGAGTAAATCCACTTCGAGATTAACTTTGGAACCCACCTGCCAATCTTGAGCATTGGTTTCCTGGAGCGTATGCGGCACCAGGTTAAGCATAAAAATATCGCCATCGAGTTCGTTCACCGTCAGCGAAATGCCATCGACAGTGATGGAACCTTTTTTTGCGATATATTTGGCAAGCACTTGTGGCGGTTTTACCTGATACTGGATGCTGCGCGATTCATTTTTTATCGCGACAATTTCTCCGATACCGTCCACATGCCCACTGACCAGATGACCGCCGAGCCGAGTCGTCGGCGTCAGCGCTTTTTCCAGATTGCAGCTGGCACCCGCCCCAATTTCCCCAAGGGTCGTCAGTTTTAGCGACTCACTCGACACATCCGCCGTATAAGAATGGTCGTCGAAGGCAATAGCCGTTAAACACACCCCATTACACGCGATGCTATCACCCAGTGCGACATCCGACATATCGAGTTTACCGACATGAATTTTAAATCGTTTGTCGCCCGATTTATTTTCAATACTTTCGATCCGTCCGACCGATTCGATAATTCCTGTAAACATTAGCCGCCTAATTTTTCATTGAGTAAATAGGTTAACCGAATATCGTCACCAATTTGGCGAATATCTGTCATCTTAAGTACGGGGGTATCGGCCATGTTGATCACTTCGAAATCAAATAATCCTTTCGCCTGGTTTCCCATTAATTTGGGCGCCATATAAATTATCAACTCGTCAATCAAACCATTTCTTAAAAACTCGCCGGCTAACTTCTGCCCCGATTCGAGTAACAGATTACCAATTTCGTTGTCGCCCAAGTCGGTCAAAAAGTCTTCAAGTGACGCCGCTTGCGGCATATGCACTATGTGTTCGTCGACCACCTGGTTGCTGGTTTTGTCACTCACCCAGTAAACTTTCGTATCGTCGTTAAATAACTTTAACTGGGTATTTGCGCGCTGTTGCCGGTCCAGCAAAATTCGCGCGGGTTGCTGAAACCCGTAGGACTCTGCTTCAGCAAACCATTGATCAATTTCACTATCGGTATCTTGCGCCCTGACCGTCAAACTCGGGTTATCCGCGAGTACCGTTCCAATGCCGGTAATTATAGCATCTTGTCGTGCACGTAACCGCTGAACATCTGCTCTTGCCGCACTTCCGGTAATCCATTGACTCGCACCATTGGCGAGCGCCGTGCGACCATCGACACTCATGGCCAGTTTGCAGGTCACCCACGGACGCCCACGCGTCACGCGTGAAATAAACCCTCGGTTAAGCTGCATCGCTTGCGACTGGTATAGCCCAAACTCAACTTCAATTCCAGCATCCAATAAAATCTGAAAGCCTTTACCCGCCACCAACGGATTGGGATCGCGCATCGCTGCGATCACTTTTTTAATGCCCGCTTTCACCAACGCTTTTGCACAAGGGCCGGTTTTACCGGTATGAGCGCAAGGCTCCAAAGTGACGTAACAGATAGCATTTTTGGCTAAATTGCCCGCTTCAGCTAAAGCATTTATTTCGGCGTGGGCCTGGCCGGATTTTTGATGGAATCCGCGCCCAACCACTTTCTTGTCCTTAACCACCACACACCCCACCATAGGGTTGGGCCTGGCGGTATATTGACCTTTTTTTGCCACAGCCAATGCCTCGCCCATCATTTGTCGATCAAATGATGTCCAGTGATTGTCAGGCGGCTGAGTGACCATAAAATGCTAAACTACTCTTTGGATTCCAGACGTTCGATTTCGTCTCTGAAATCACTCACATCTTTAAAGCGGCGATAAACAGAAGCAAATCTTACAAAGGCTACCTGGTCGAGCTTTTTTAACGCATCCATGACCAATTCACCAATCACATGGGCTGACACTTCTCTTTCGCCGAGCGCACGCAGCTGGGATTGAATATTGAGGATGGATTTTTCCACGTCCTCGACAGAGACGGGACGTTTTTCGACCGCACGTAAAATACCGGCTTTGAGTTTAGAATCATCGAATGGTTGCCGAGAACCGTCGCCTTTGATGACTCGCGGCATGACTAACTCGGCGCCTTCAAATGTTGTGAATCGTTCACCACATTCAATACATTCTCGGCGACGTCTTACCTGATCGCCTTCTGCAACCAGACGCGAGTCGATAACTTTGGTATCTTGAAAAGAGCAAAATGGGCAACGCATGGTGGCTCCAAATGAGTGAGATTCGCTCACTCTCAATATATTTAATTTTATTGAAAAACGACAAAGCCATTCCGATCTGCATCAGAATGGCTCGTCAGTATAACAATAATCGAAATTATTTTCCGTAAACTGGAAACTTAGCGGTCAGTTCCAACACTTTGGTTTTGACAGTAGCAATCACATCTTTGTTAGAAATATCGTCCAGAATATCGCAAATCCAACCCGCCAGTGCTGTCGCTTCGCTTTCTTTCATGCCGCGAGTAGTGATGGCCGGCGTGCCCATTCGTAAACCGCTGGTCACAAACGGCGAACGAGGTTCATTGGGGACGGTATTTTTATTGACTGTGATAAAGGCTTCACCTAACGCCGCCTCAGCGTCTTTTCCGGTAATATCCTTGTCAATTAAATCAATCAGAAATAAATGGTTATCGGTACCGCCAGAGACGATGTTAAAACCGCGTTCTTGCAGCACGGCAACCATCGCTTTGGCATTGACTAGCACCTGTTTCTGGGTCGCTTTAAATTCATCGCCTAAGGCTTCTTTAAAGGCGACGGCTTTGCCTGCAATTACGTGCATTAATGGTCCGCCCTGCCCGCCTGGAAAGACGGCAGAGTTAAATTTTTTGTGCAGTGCTTCGTTTGCTCGCGCCAGGATAATTCCACCGCGCGGCCCCGCTAAAGTTTTGTGGGTCGTTGAAGTCACTACGTCCGCGTGAGGAACCGGATTCGGGTAAAGACCAGCAGCGACTAAGCCTGCAACGTGGGCCATATCAACCATAAAGTAAGCGCCAATTTTATCAGCAATAGCGCGGAACTTTGACCAGTCGACAGTGCGTGAATAAGCCGAGAATCCCGCCAGAATCATTTTAGGTTTATGCTTCATCGCCAAGGCTTCAACCTGGTCATAATCAATATATCCATTTTCATCCAGACCGTATTGGACGGACTTGTAAATTTTACCGGAAAAATTGACTGGCGAACCGTGAGTCAAATGCCCACCTTCGCTCAGGCTCATACCTAACACGGTATCTCCCGGCTCAAGCAGCGCCATATAGACCGCTGAATTTGCTTGTGAACCCGAGTGCGGCTGAACGTTCGCGTAATCGGCGCCAAATAATTCTTTGACGCGTGCAATGGCCAGATCTTCCGCGATATCAACATACTCACAACCGCCATAATAACGCTTGTGGGGATAGCCTTCTGCGTACTTATTGGTTAACACCGACCCCTGTGCTTCCATGACTCGCGCACTGGTATAATTTTCTGACGCAATCAGTTCAATATGTTCTTCCTGGCGCTGCTTTTCCGCTTCAATGGATTGCCACAATTCTGGGTCAAATTCTGCGATAGTTTGTTGATTGTCTAACATGAAGATCTTCCCGCTAAAATAGATAATTCTGATGATTTCAAAAGGGCGAAATCACCAAGGTCAAAATTTGCGCGTATTGTATAGCAAATATCGTGGGATGTCGCTTTTTTGCTGAAGCTTTGCCAGAACAATTGGTTCTTTCTATACACTCAGCTTTCCAGGCTCACTAAGGCTTTGAAAACAATGACATTCATTGTCCTTTTAGCCGCTTTTAAGGAGCGCTAGCCGGGGCCAAATCGGCGTGCCTCTGCGGCCACAAAATTTAGCCGCCCCAATTCTGGCCCATTCTGCTAACCCGGCAAGATTCTCCCGAAAGCCTCCGGTGAACCGACTTGTGCGACCTGATCGGCGCTCAGCCGTTAAAACCCTGGAGAATATCTAATATTTAGAAAAGAGCGAAACGATCTAAAAATAGCCAGCTATGCGGGTCGATTAAAGCCATACTTAATCATGAGACACAAAATATCGCTATTGGAGATTTTAGTCCCCAAAAGGAATGCTAAAAAAGGAGAAGTCTAGTGATAATGTCCAAATCACTCTTATCGGTTGCCGTCGCGCTTTCTCTGGCCGGAATGGGCAGTCAACCCAAGGCGATTGGCCTTGGCAATCCGCCTGATCAAGCAACGCTCAATCGGCCACTCATGTTAGAGCTTCCGGTAATAGACGGCGCGGCCGACTTACACAGTTTAACAGCAAATTTAGCGACTAAAGCACAACATGAAAAAATTGGCTTACACTATCCCAATTATTTGCCCGAACTTTCCTTTGAATTCATCAAGACCAACGGACAGCCCGTTTTACGCATTCGGTCTCGCCAGCCGATAAAAGAGCCAGTCGTAAATTTTCTGGTCAGCCTGAACTATAAAGGCGCCAGATTGTTTAAAGAGATCACCGTGTTGTTCGATCCTGCGGAATTTACCAGCGGTTCAATTGCTAAGAAGGAAAGCAAAGCGAATGTGAACTCGCCGCTTGTGCATTCCGCGCAACACCCATTCGCACTATCGACGCCCGACGCGCCCCAGCAGCGCATCCAACCCTCGCTAGCTTCGCCACTTGCGCAGCCATCCAGGCAAAAACCGCCCAAGAACAAAATAGCGGCAAATCCAATGACGAATTCAAACCAAATGACGAATTCAAACCAAATGACGATTTCAAACCAGATAATAGTATCGACCGGGCAAACACTGTGGAACATCGCCAAACACTGGTCATTGCCAAATCGATCCATTGAAGAAAAAATGCTGCTGATTTATCAGACGAACCCCCACGCATTTATTGATCAAAATGTGAATCGAATAAAAGCCGGTGTGACGCTGACGCTTGAGCCTCATTTTGTGCCCCGCGAAAGCCAGCATCAAATAACCTATCGAGGCGAGCCCACGCTGCTATTACTACCCGATACGCAAATCAAGCAAGACGAGCGTCTCGAACAAAAAACACCACTTGAACAAGACCGTCAGCGCCAGGATGCCAAGGTATTATTGGCGAGCCCAAATCAATCACTCCCGGTGTCGGTTGCTCAATCTGAAAAACGCCAGCCGATAGAGACCAGATTACCTGCCACGGCGATTCAACAAAAAATCAACCAGCTCAAAGCGACAATCCAACAACAGCGATCAGAAAATGCCAGGCTAAAAGCGGAATTACAAGCGCTCGAGTCGACTATCGCTGACATCACGTTACAGCAAACTTTTCTTTTAAATACTAATATCGCCCAAGCCACACAGGTCCCAGTACATTCGACGTTGGTCACCGCGCCGAAAAATGATATATCCCCAGATACGCTACCTGTTTATCAAGCGGAACTCACGCCAGTCCATCTAACCAATCTCGCTGGAAATGAATCTCGCGCGAGCTGGATTTTTGCCGTTTGGATCGCGGCGGGACTTACCGCTGTATTTGTGTTGTTGCAATTTATCGGCAAACGCCGTATCGAAAAATTTGTCAAAGAACTGGACGACACCATGGAGGATATCGTCGATACCACTGCATCTATTGATAACGCCGGTCATTCGGTTAAAGACTTATCTATTCCCGAGAATTTGTCGACTCGTATGCTGATCAAATATCTCCACTCCGCGGCCGATTTCTATCTACGCTGTCGCCGCTTTGACCTGGCTAAAGAATTGGTCAATGAGTCGCTCATCCAATATTCAGGAAACACACGCGTGGTTAAAGCGCTACTCAAACTGCGTCGGCAAATTTATCAAACCCTGGACGAAAGCATGCAATCAAATATCGTTAGAAAAATCGATAGTGGAGTATTTCCCAAAGCGGGGATAATTCTCGAATCAGACGATACTGACACCGATATCATCAAAACAGAATTTTTCGAACAGTGGCGTAAAAAAGTCTCTAATAGTCGCTGATTGGCGATTTGTATTTACATCCTTAGGCGCAACCAGCAGACGATTGCGACGCCAGCCGGTAGATATTTGATCGATAAAGAAAAATCACCCGATTCATTGATTATTAGTTATCATCCGCTAAACTTAAAACAATCTTAAAATCGGCCGCAGTCTCATCCATGAAAAATCCCTTCACGCAATGTGTGGTATTTTATTTTCTTATCTCTTTAAGTGCGCTTGCTTATGCCGATGAGATCAAAATTGCCTATTTCACCCAGGACCCACCCGGCATTGATCCACTTTCACATTCATTTGATCCTGACTCTTACTCGGTAATCGCGCAAATTTTTGACTCTCTGGTCTATATGGACCTAGATGGTAATTTTAAGCCGGCACTCGCCACCAGCTGGAAACAAGTCTCACAAACACAATGGCACTTTACCTTACGCCAGGGCGTTAAGTTTCACAATGGTGAAGCTTTTAATGCCGAGGCGGTAAAATTTACTTTCGACTATATTCTAAACCCTAAAAATAATACCGGTAATCGATGGATTTTTAATACGTTGAAATCGGTTAAGACAATCAAAGGTTCGCCTTTCGAAGTGATCTTTGAAACTCATTTTCCCGACGGTATGTTTTTAAATCGCTTTCACCTTTTCGGTTCAATCTGCCCTCCTGGTTACATCAAATCCAAAGGATTTCAACATTTTCAAAATCATCCAGTTGGCACAGGACCGTTTCAGTTTTCCCAGTGGCAAAAAGGGCAACAAATCACCCTTGTTAAAAATGAGCGATATTGGCAATCTGACATTCCTCATCTATCACGCATAAAATACGTTTTTATGCCGCCATCACAATGGATCGAAGGGTTTAAAAATGAACAAATTGATTTTATTCCAAATTTAAGTGGCAACCATACGACCAAGTTGATGCGAAGTTCAATGGGTAAAGCGAGAATCGTCAAACGCCCTGTATTGGCCAGCTATTGGGCACTGCTAAAAAATCAGGGCGCACTCGCCGATATTAGCGTGCGAAAAGCGTTAAACCTCGCAGTGAACAAAACTGATATCATTAAATTTGCCGATTTTGGCAACGCCATCCCGATGGCTTCGCTCGGCAAAAAAGGGGAATTTGGTGCCAACCCCGATTTAAGCCCTTACGAATATGACCCACAACTAGCGACCGAGTTATTAAAAAAAGCCAACGTCAAGTTGCCGCTAAGGTTAAAGGTTTTAGTGGCCGATGTTGCTGAACCAACGGCAAAAATTATCCAAAGCAATTTAAGGCAGATTGGCGTCCATCTTAACCTTGAGGTAGTCAGCCGCTCTGAATGGGCTAGAAAAATTGTCGTTCACAAAATGGTCACTGGCACGTCTGCCGACTATGACATGGTGATTAATTTTGTCGATAACCCGATTTATAATATTGCTTTTCACGCCGGTCTATTTCTAAATTCAACGAGCCCCTGGTCACTGTTAGATTCACCAGAGTTTGACGCAAAATTTGAGCACGCGTTAAAGGTGGCTGATCCTAATCTACATCAAGCACGACTGATTGCGCTAGACAAATACATTCATGACAATGCACTAATGATTTTTACCAGCCAAAAAATAATTACTGCAGCGGTTCGTAAAAAGTTTGATATTGATAAATTCGGAGGAAACGGCCACTTAGGTTATGAAATCCTTTCGCAGGCTAAGGTAATTCAACAATAATGAAGTCATCATTCGCTTCTGTTTTTGGAAAGCTCCATTTTAAATTTCTTATTCGCAGTATTTTTGTACTGGTGATAGGCGTCGTGGGTTTTGAAGCCATGACTTTCTATCAAATGTCGGAAATGATCCGGGACCTCACTTTAAAAAACATGCGCAGTTCAGTTGAAGTAGCAGCGTCTAAAATTGACGATGAGTTATCTCGGCTAAAAACGGATCTTGAGATTATCAGCAGCCTGCCTGCGCTCGAAGCCTTTTATTTAAATTTAGAGTACGGCCTTGAAAGCGAAGCCAGGCAATATAAAAGTTCGCTGGAATCATTTTTCAATCGACAGTCGAGCCGAAACAATGCTTATGTGGCGTTTAGAATCTGCGACCGAAATCAGAATACGCTTTCGCTGTATTCCAAAAAACAAGCGCTTCAATCCAATATCACCAATCATCCTTGTTTTTCCGACCAAGCGACATTTAGCCAGAAATATATGTCATCTCATCAACTCAGCAGTAAACCGATACTAATCAACAGCCAGAAAATATTCCGAGACAATCAAGTTATAGGCACTATCGAAATATTTTTCGACTTGAGCGCTTATTTTGCTCTGGTTGAATCATACCCGATTTATGAATCTGGATTTCTCTCAGTCATTGACAGCAACGGTCTTTCGCTTTCAACCAGTGATAAAAAACGATTAGATTTACAGCGATTAGCCCAGTCATTTCAGAACGCAAACAATCAATCACACCCTTTATTTTCGATTTCCAGCGCGAACGAAAAAATTATCGTCTATCGGTCCAGATTAAACGAAATAGACTGGTCAATATTCGCCTTCGTATTTGAAGACGAAATTTTCGCCCCGTTGTATTTTCAAATAAAGCTGACCATTTTACTGATTGCCGCCATGATAGTGACTGAAATTCTCTTTTTGAGTTTCTTCACCAAGCGCCTGATTACCAATCGCATCAACTTGCTGGTTAATGCCACCCGGTCGATCTTGGCTGGAAATTATGAACTGCGTCTATCAGAGAAAGGGGATGATGAAATTAGCGAACTCAGCGCATCCTTTAATAGAATGACCGGTTCTCTCGAAGAACAACTTTTCAAGCTCAAAATTGAAAGGGAAAATCTCAGTAAAAGCAAACAACAGCTGCAGGATATTATCGACAACTCTTCGGCGATTATTTCCATTAAAGATATTGAAGGCAAGTACCTATTAATCAACAACGCTTATAAAGATTTTATGAAGATCAGCAATGAGCAGGTGATCGGAAAAACGGACCATGAAATCCACGACCAATCTAAAGCCGACCTATTTCGCAAGAATGACCAAGAGGTTCTAAAAACAGGAAAGTCGCTCCATTTTGAAGAAGAATCACGCGATTATCAAGGAAACAAAGTGACTTTTATAACCGTCAAGTTCCCGCTAACCGACTCCAACGGCAACGTCTATGGGACTTGTGGAATCGCAACAGATATTAGCACTCGCATAGCGGAAGAGCAGGCACTGCAAAAACTTAATGCCAAACTCACCCTTAGCAATACGGTCCTCGAGAATATCATTGAAGGCGTTGTGATTACCGATGCAACCTTTTCTATTATCGATATCAACCCAGCATTTGTTCAGCTGTTTGGTTATCGCCGAGAAGAACTGATTGGACAAAAACCATCGATACTGCGCTCAGAAATCCATGACCAGAATTTTTTTGATGAGCTTTATCAGACCCTCGAAGTTCAAGGAAACTGGCATGGCGAGATCTGGGAGAAAACTAAAAATGGCGCGGTATTACCACAACTGCTGACAGTAACCAGTTTGCGAAACGCCGACGGTGAAATCACCCACTACGCCGGCATCTACTCAGACATTACCGATCTTAAACAGACTGAAGCCGAACTACAGAAGTTAGCACATTTTGACTCACTCACCGGTCTCGCCAATCGATTATTACTCGAAGAGAGGACATCTCAGGCGATCTTACGCGCCCAACGCAGTGACCATAAAGTGACCATGTTGTTTATTGATCTCGATAATTTTAAATATATCAATGATACACTGGGGCACGATATCGGTGATCGCTTACTCAAACTGGTGGCCAAACGATTTGGGGATTTACTGCGAGACACCGATACCCTCGCGCGGCTCGGTGGTGATGAATTTGTGGTTTTGCTTGCCAAAACCGTCCACGCGGATGACGCCCGCATTATCGCCAGTAAAATCAAAGCGGCAGGCAGCTTACCTTTTCAGGTCGACGAGCACGAGCTGTATATTTCCACCAGTATTGGAATCGCCGTTTATCCAGACGATGCCGAATCGACCAATGGATTACTCAAGTGCGCAGACATGGCGATGTATGCGGCAAAAGACACGGGTAAAAATAATTTTCAATTCTTTTCGGCCAAGCTCAATCACGCAGCCGTTGATCGATTAAAAACCGAAAAGGCGCTTAGAGCCGCTATCACCAATGATGAACTGGAACTCTATTATCAGCCTCAGGTCAATGTCCAGAAAGACTCTACCATCAAAGCCGAAGCGCTACTCCGTTGGCAGCATGATGGTCAGTTTATTCCCCCTGATCTGTTTATTCCAATTGCTGAAGAAAGTGGCTTCATTGTCGTATTGGGCGAATGGATTGTCGCTCAGGCAATACGGGATCTGAACCGGATTAACCAAAACCGAAAAAATAAGATTAGCATCTCGATCAACCTTTCGGCCCGCCAATTTCGCCACCACGATCTGGCGCAAAAGCTTCATCAAATTGTGGCGGACGCCGGCGTCTCACCCCAATTGATCGAATTTGAAGTCACCGAGGGCTTGTTGATCGATGACTTTAAACTCGCGGAAACCATCTTGCATGAAATTCGTCAATTAGGGTTTACCATTGCCCTTGATGACTTTGGGAAAGGATATTCCTCGCTTAGCTACCTGAAACATTTTCCAATTGACACTCTAAAATTAGACCGCACTTTTATGGGCGATGTCATTGCCGACCCACGCACTCAAGCGATAATCAAAGCGGCGGTCGAACTCGGCCAGGCGTTGGGTATGCAGGTGGTCTTTGAAGGCGTCGAAACAGAAGAGCAATATCAGTTTGTCAAAAGCATTGGCGATGTTAATGTTCAAGGTTACTACTGCTCGAAAGTACTGCCAGTTCCCGAATTTATTGACTATCTTGAGCGTCAGCAGAATGCTACAAAAAAAGGCGGATAAACCGCCTTTTTAGTCAAACCAGATGGGTGCATTAAATTTAGGCTTTAACTTGTTTTATCATTCTGAAGAACCAGATAATTAACAGGGCAAATCCTATCGCTCCGGCGATCATCGCGAGAAAATCACTGCCGGCCCAACCCGTACCAATGCCATCAGGCTTTCTGCTCTGAATAAAGGCGACCGCGGCAATACCCACGCCGAGAAGCCCTTCACCACCAACAAAACCACTGCCAAGCAAAACGCCACGTTCACGGCGCTCTTCAAGCTGTTCCTTATTTTTGGTGCGCTTTTCAAAATAGTGGCGAATCAGTCCACCAATAAAAATAGGTGTCATAGTCGCAACCGGTAAATAGACACCAACCGCAAACGGCAACGAAGGTATTCGAAACAGCTCGCAAACAATCGCAATACCAGCACCAATAGCGACCAAAGTCCATGGCAAGTTCTGGTCGAGTACACCATCGATAACAAGTTTCATCAATGTCGCCTGAGGCGCGGGCAACTCTTTCGAGCCAAATCCAAACGTTTCAGCCAGCAACAATACCGCTAAACATACAAAAGTGGCGGAAGTTAAAACACCTAGCAATTCTGCCATTTGTTGTTTTTTAGGGGTCGCTCCTAAAAGATATCCGCTCTTCAGATCTTGCGACGTGTCGCCAGAAATGGACGCGGCGATTGCCACCACGCAACCGACGATCAGGGTCGCCGCTTTTCCAGTACTATCAGTCCAGCCCATCGCCAGAAAGATGGTTGCGGTACCAAGTAACGCTGCAATCGTCATTCCACTGGTTGGGTTTGACGTCACCCCAACTAAACCCACGATGCGCGACGCTACAGTCACAAAGAAAAAGGCAAAGACCGTCACGCAAAGTGCTGCAATTAGGCGGGTATCCATGCCCCCAACCGCGCCAAAGGCATTCGGGAATAAGGTGAGCACCAGAATAATCGCCAATATACCAATCCCAACAAATTTAAGTGGCAAATCAGCATGGGTGCGTTTTACTGTGCCACTGTCGGCACCATTACCGATATGCCTGGCTCCTACTTTAAAACTTTCCAGCATGACAGGAATACTGCGGATCAAAGTAATGATCCCGGCGGTCGCCACGGCGCCTGCGCCAATATATCGCACATAACGGGTCCAGATCTGACTCGCTGACATATCTTTTATCAAATTCACGGTTTCGGGAAATAACGGTAAGGTACGCGCATCTCCCCAATAAGCGATAGCCGGAATAATTACCAATGCCGAGAGTAAGCCACCGCCCACCATAATCGCAGCAATACGCGGCCCTAAGATATATCCGACGCCAAATAATGCGGCGGACAAATCAATACCAATATTGGCTTTCTTAATAAAGGGGATGGAAACTGAGGCGTGATCCGGTATGATTTTAATCCAGGATGTCAAAGTCTTAAACAGCGCAGCCACGCCCATACCCCAAAAAATAAACTTGGCTTTATTGCCGCCAACTTCATTGGCAACCAGTACTTCCGCACAGGCGGTGCCTTCCGGGTAAGGTAATTTTCCGTGCTCCTTTTCAATCAGGTATTTGCGTAGTGGGATCATAAATAAAATCCCCATCAGGCCACCACACATGGCCAATATGGTCATTTGCAGCAGGTCGGGAGCTAGCCCCCACATAAATAGCGCTGGTAACGTAAATATGACACCGCTGGCGACCGAACTGGATGCAGAGCCCGTGGTCTGGGCGATATTTGTTTCTAAAATTGTACTTTGAATGCCAGCTTTGGCCAGAATCCGAAACACGGCCACAGCCATCACGGCTACGGGTATAGAAGTACTAATAGTTAAGCCAGCCCGCAAACCCAGATAAGCGTTGGCGGCCCCAAAAATTATCCCAAACAACACCCCGAGGCCAACGGCTTTAAAGGTAAATTCGGCAATCGTTTCTTCGGCAGGCACATAGGGTGGATAACTCTCACCCTCCTCCAGCGGCGTATAGGCTTTAGGGTCGAGACCTTTTGGTTTACTCACTCATCGCTCCTGAGTTTGATTGTTTTTGTAATGGCACCTATTAAATACGGCGAGACTGGTGGCTGTCAAATGCTTCCAGACAAGAATCAGGGTAAATTATTCACGCACCTGCTGAGTTAAAGCTTTTAATTTTTAGCCGTTTCTTGCAGATTGTTGGCGTGGTTATCGGGACGCCAAGCGCGATGATGGGTAAATAGAAAATAAGTTAACTGGCGACACTTTAATGCCCGCACTGCCAATAGTCGATGGAGTTGGCATAATAATCGACAATTGGTTTTCCCTCGGGGTTAATTCGAATAATTTCATCCTCAACTGAAATTAAATGACGCATTTTTAGTCTGGCAATCGCCGCATCCATCGCGAGTTCTTTTTCTTTATGTGGGAAAACCATATGACCGCCTTCGGCTTCAATATTTTCCATCAATCGCTTGGCTTTGGATTTCGCCTCATCAATTGAAATCGACTCGCCGCCACAGCGACTGATCACTTTACTCATTAATACAACCGGGACAACCGGAACGGTCTTTTCGATAGATTGCATCAGGTGATTGGCGAGTTTTTCAATTTGTGGAAACCGGTCATCCATGTGCATAGCGGAAAAATTGATCTGATGACTATCACAATACCCTTTAACTGAAATCGGGGTCGCAAAACTCACGCTGGCATAGCCAAACCGGTGCCACTTGTGTTTGCGAGCGAGGCGAAAATTATGCCAGATAAATTTTAAAGTCGTCTTAATCGCAAACCAGTTGCTCTTGCGTGTTTCAGAAGGGTCGAGGCTACGTAACAAAGTCTTATCCTCCAGAACGCGATCATAATTGATCCCTACGGGAATAAAGACGACATCACGACTCGTGTTCGGGTCAAAATGACGTAGCATATAATCAAGAAACCCTAATTTGGGGGGGCGGATTTTTCCATCACGGCTTAAGCCACCTTCTGGAAACACCGCCTGACAAACACCCTCGCGGGTGGCCATATCGATATAACGCTCAAGGACTTTTCGGTAGAGAGGATTACGCGAATTTCGACGAACAAAATAAGCGCCCATCGATTTGATCAGCCCGCGCAAAGGCCAGACTCTGGCCCACTCGCCTACGGCATAAGATAACGCCATTTTTTCCGCGACTAGAAAAGACACCAGAATATAGTCCATATTACTACGGTGGTTAATCACAAACACAACCGTGGCGTCTTGACTAACTTCTCTCAGGTGGTCGTGTTTGCCTACCCTGACGCGCACGCGGTACAACATTTTGGCCACTTTTTTTGAAAGCCAATAACCGAATCGATAATAAACATAGGCATTAAATGAGGGAACAATTTCTTTGGCGTACTGTTGAACTTTTTCCATTAAAACTTCGTGTGGTACTTCATCTTGCAGCGCCTGGCTTTGAACAAACTCTAATACTTCTGAATCATGAATGAGCCGGTCGAGCAAAACCTGTCGTTTGGTCAATTGGAAGGGGCGCAGTTTAATATTAAGCCGCTGGTTCAATTCGTTGATAGCGCGATTAATTTTTTTGCGGAAAAACCAACGAACTCCAGGGAGAAGAAATTGATTCACTATCACACCGACAAAGACTGCAGCAAGCAGCAAAAAGAGCCAGAGTGGAATAGTGATTTGTGCGTCCATGATTATTATTGTTACCTTTGGAATTAATTCGTGCGATTAATTCATATAAGCGCAAACCATGCGCTCCTGCAGCCTATTGCGGTTAAAACCAGCTGTCGACTTCGTCGTCAAGATCCGCTTTGCAACTTTTCAATTGGTGGTTATATTGAGCCGCGCGATTTTTAACTTTAGTTGCCACTTTTTTCAACCAGGGCTTGCTGTTATAAGTACGCCGCTCATAGCCCCCCCGGCCTTCATGATACGCGAGGTATTGGCCGTATGCATCCCACTTGGAAAGCTTTAAACGTTTCTGACTGCCGTCGGTGTACCAACCGATAAAATCGATAGCGTCATCAAAATCATCTCGATCGGCACCACTATTGCCCGTTTGTGATGTATATTCTTCCCAGGCTGGATCTTGCGCTTGTGCATAACCATAGGCTGACGAACTTCGCGGCAATGGGATAAACCCCAAAAACCAATCTCGCTCTGGCTGAGCATCGTCTACAAATCGAGACTCTTGATGCATAATAGCCATCATTACATAGATGGGCGTGCCCCAACGGTGCTGTGCATCTCTGGCGGATTCGTACCAATCGGTCTCTCCCCAGAATATATCACAAATATTATTGGGATTGGCTGGCCGATAGGTCGCACATCCAGCCAAGGACATCATAACGAGTGCAACGATTAGACTTCTGATTTTTCCCATTTCTTCTGAATTCTCAATACGGCTTCCCGATTCATCATAACAAAGGATTAACGAGATTTTAAACTTTTGATCTATAATCCCAGCCAGATCATCCATAGATTCACTTTTTCGAGGCAAATATTAGTCACACTCAACCCATAGGTATTTTTGATTCTGGCGTCGGCGGGCTGACGGTATTGTCAGCTATTCACCGTTTAATGCCCAGTGAAAATCTGATTTACCTGGCTGATACCCAACACACCCCTTATGGAATTCGCTCAAACGCGTTTATTGAAGATCGCGTAGACGCCATTGCCAAATTCCTTATGACACAAAACGTCAAATTGATTGTGGTGGCTTGTAACACCGCGACCGCGGCGGCAATCAATTCATTACGCAGTCAATATGACATTCCAATCGTGGGCCTTGAACCAGCGATCAAACCGGCAATCGAATCCAGCCAGAAAAAAGTTATTGGCGTGCTGGCTACACGCGCCACACTTGAAAGTGAAAAATATCGTCTACTCCGGTCTCGCTTTGAGGATCAGGCGACCATCATCGAAAAAGCGTCGTCGTATTTTGTAGAGCTAGTTGAATCAGCGCCAATAATCGACGAAAAAGCGTTGCAAAAAATTCGTCTTGAACTGCAACCATTTATCGATGCCGGCATTGATTCACTGGTACTGGGCTGCACCCACTTTCCTTTTCTCACTCGGGCTATCTATCAGATCTTAGGACCGAAAGTGACTTTGTTTGAAAGCGGAATGCCGGTCGCCAAACAGGTTGAGCGCCAACTTGCAGGTCAGCTAAATGAAGCGACGACGCCAGGCTGGACACGATTTTATTCAAGCGCGCCACAAGTCGCGTTGCCCGCCTTTCATCGTTTGATCAATGAGTCGGTGACTGTCGAGCCCTTCTAATTTACACCCAACGTACGTACACCAGAATTAAAATAAAAAAGACAGGCACATGCACCATATAAAAATCGAGACTGTGTCGCCCGATAAACGCCAGAAGCTGACTGATACCCTTCTGGCTTTGCCATTGTTTAACAAATTCAAAACGTGAATTATAAAGAACTTGTTTGCCTAAAAAGAGACCGATCAAGACGACCCCAAACCAGGGAAATAAAGGCACATAATCCATCGAGTAAGGCTTTTGCGTCGCCATGCCCACCCAATAGAAAAGTTGCTGGTTAAACATTGGCTCGGATATGGTTATTCCTAGTACGCAGACTAAAATTCCCGCAATCAGATTTTGCCAATGCCAGCGAATAAATACTAATCCCAAAATACTAGCGATAAAAATAAACTGCAAAATTCCAAAATAAACTGTGCGTTGCGGATTGATAAGATAAGTGGTTAGGCTGAGCGCCAAGCCATAGACCAGCAGCTGCGCAAGGCGTCCGAAGTAGCGCTTTTTGTTGAGACCTTTGTGATAAGCGATGGTGAGGCTGATGCCTACCAAGGATAAAAACATGCTGACAATTACGACCCGAAAACTCGTCCAATAAATATTGCGAGAAAAATCCAGAAAGGCCAACTTGAACTCTTTCAGTAAAAAGCAAAAGTGAAACACCATCATTTGCACAACAGCCAGTCCACGCAATACATCCAGTAACTCATAACGATTGCCTTTGGGTTTGGCAAAATAATTTTTCACAAACTGAACTGGGGAAAATTTAAGCGCTTCAGATTTCATGGTGTCAGGTTAACTGAAAACCACGCTGATGGGAAATTGACAGTGTTGCTATAGGGGCGGAACCATGTTTCCGCCCACTGTTTGTCAGACAATGGAGATCGTCTAATTTTGAAACATCGCGGGCGGGTACATAGACACCGCCCCTACAGGCCTTAGCCAATCTTACGATATTTAATGCGCGTTGGCGCATCCGCTTCAGCGCCAAGACGGCGTTTACGGTCAGCTTCATAATCAGCATAATTGCCTTCAAACCAAACCGTTTTACTATCGCCTTCATAAGCAAGAATATGAGTTGCAACTCGATCCAGAAACCAGCGGTCATGGGAAATGACGACCGCGCAGCCCGGAAATGCCAATAAAGCTTCTTCAAGCGCCCGCAGTGTTTCAACATCGAGATCATTGGTTGGCTCATCGAGCAATAATAAATTGCCGCCACTTTTTAATAATTTGGCCAGATGGACCCGGTTACGCTCACCGCCAGACAAATCTTTGATAAATTTCTGTTGGTCGCCGCCTTTGAAGTTAAATCGGCCCACATATTGGCGGGACGGCACCTGATAATTACCGACGGTGATGATATCTGAGTCGTCGCTGATTTCCTGGAAAACCGTTTTGTTGCCATCGAGGCTGTCGCGTGATTGATCAACATAAGCAATTTGCACTGTTTCACCAACTTTTAGCTCGCCCGCATCTGGCTTTTCCTGACCCACTAACATTTTAAACAAGGTCGATTTACCGGCGCCATTCGGTCCGATAATGCCGACAATGCCACCTTGCGGTAATCGGAAATTGAGATCTTCAACCAGACACTTATCGCCAAAACTTTTCTGAATATGATCGGCTTCAATCACCTGACTGCCCAGACGTGGTCCGGGTGGAATATAAAGCTCCTGGGTTTCGTTGCGCTTTTGAAATTCTTGTGAAGAGAGTTCTTCAAATCGTGCCAGACGGGCTTTACTCTTGGCGTGACGACCTTTCTGATTGGAACGCACCCACTCCAATTCTTCTTTCATGGTTTTGGTGTGAGCAGTCTCTCGTTTTTCTTCAATTTCCAGTCGTTTACTTTTTTGCTCTAACCAGGAAGAGTAGTTACCTTCCCAAGGAATACCTTCACCTCGGTCGAGCTCTAAAATCCAGCCAGCGACATTATCCAGGAAATAACGATCATGGGTAATTGCGACGACTGTTCCTTTAAAGTCTTGTAAGAATCGCTCCAACCAAGCCACTGATTCAGCGTCCAGATGGTTGGTCGGCTCATCGAGTAACAGCATATCTGGTTTAGATAAAAGCAGCTTACACAAAGCAACACGGCGTTTTTCACCACCGGAAAGATGTTTGACTTCCGCGTCCCACGGCGGCAGTCGCAACGCTTCGGCGGCCTTTTCTAGCATTCGGTCGACTTCCCAGCCATTGGCCGCTTCGATTTTATCTTGCAATTCCGCTTGCTCTTTGAGCAATGCGTCAAAGTCGGCTTCAGGATCGGCAAACGCATTATTCACTTCATCAAAACGTTTTAAAATTTCTTTAATCTCGCCAATGCCCTCTTCCACATTACCGCGCACATCTTTCGATTCATCCAGCTGCGGCTCTTGCGGCAGGTAACCAATTTTCGTTCCTTTGAGCGGAATCGCTTCCCCTTCGATTTCCGTATCCAGGCCCGCCATAATGCGAAGCAGTGTTGACTTACCCGCGCCGTTTAAGCCCAAAACACCAATTTTTGCGCCAGGGAAAAAGCTTAAAGAGATATTTTTAAGAATCGTTTTTTGAGGTGGGACAATTTTGCTGACCCGATTCATGGAATAGATATATTGTGCCATGGTTTTGATGACCTTTACTGGTTAATCAATGATTAGAAAATTCTGACGACTCGTCTGCTTGGGAAAATCGTCTGTGCAAAGCGAAACCTTAACCTGATGCGCTGTCTGTCTTGAGATAAATTTGTCATTCGATAGTCTTGTCTTACGATAAATGAGCCTTGCGATAAACTTGAGCCTGTTTCTCATTTATCAGACAATACCCTGCAAATTGATTCAATTCACTTAGGGAATTCACTATGCGAGTATCGCATCTGGTTTTATTTTTTATCGGCAACCTTTTGTCTGGCCATTTATTAGCCTTCCACCAGCTACCGCCTGCTCAAGTTGATAAGCCGATCATACATCAAATTTACCAACTTGTTGACCAGAGAAACCCGATATCCCCCGTATTTCAACAAGCTTTGGCACATTCCGACGCCGACGTCCAGAAAACCGCATTGTTAGGACTGGCCAGAATTGGCGGTAAGCCGGTAATTAATCAACTGGTGCCTTTTCTCAACCACGCGGACGAAAGTTTTCGCCAACTGGCGGCGTTTGGACTGGGTATTAGCGCCAACAAAGAAGCGGCCTATTATCTTTGGCAGCAGCTGGAAAAAGAGACCGCACAACGCGTTAAACAGGAGATTTATCTGGGCCTTGGCAATCTGGGTCAAAATAATCTGAACAGTAAAATGATGAAGCGCCTTGACCTGGAGCAATCTGCGGAATCTCGCGCCCATTTATTCCAGGGGCTCGCGATTGCGCTGACGTTTCACCGGGATTTACAAGATAACTACGACAATATCGATTACGCAAAAATACTGGCCATATTCTCACAAGGCGATGAACAGAGCGCCATGGCGGGATACTTTTTAAACCGTGTTCCTGATATCGGCAAAACTCTTTCCGCCGATGATTTATTGAAAATCAGCCAGGGGAAACTGTCAACATCCGCGAAAATTAATCTGGCGCGATTAATTAGTAAGGTCACCGAGAATGAACATCCGAAAAATAGAGAATTACTCGCCTGGGTAATCGAGTCGAGCGAGTCAGAGGACTTAAATTTACAATTAGCCGCCATTCGCGCCTATAAAAACCTGACCAATATTCCACAAACACTGATTCAACTCGGCAAATTTCAGGCATCCTCCAATCCAATTGTCGCGCACACGGCGCTTAATGTATTGGCCGAATCCAAGCTCGATTCAGAGGAGGTTATTCGTTTATTTAAAAAACAGCTGAAAAGTGAAAACGAGGCTTTGGTCACTCAAGCCGTTGCAGGTTTATTAAAGCGACAGACACGAGAGGAAATGTCATGGATGTTGACCTTTTTACGCCATCCCAGCACTTTTGTGCAAATTAATCTGATTAGCCAACTTAAAAATAAATCGGATACCGACTTTGATAATTTTATTCGCAAGTTCACCCAATCACCTAATCAAGAAGTTGCCGACTATGCTCGCTCGCGACTCGAGAAGCAACCTGTTGCCAAGGAATCCACAGCGCAAAGCCCTTCCTATGCCGAAGCGCTCACAGCCGCGGGCAAACAGGTGACTTTAAAAACTTCGCAAGGCGATATTGTGATTCAACTGCTGGCCGACGCCCCTTACACGGCGTGGCATTTTATTAACAATGCACAACAAGGCTATTTTACCAATAGTTACTTTAGTCGCGTCATCGGAAATTTTGTCGCTCAGGGCGGAGATACCATTGGCGATTTACAGGGCTCCAGTGGCAAAACTATTCGCGAGGAAATCAACTTTCTCGCCCATGAACATATGACGGTTGGAATGGCTACCGCGGGTAAAGATACAGGTTCATCACAATTTTTTATTAATACCGCGCGAAACCCGCATCTGGATCGTAACTATACGGTTTTTGGAAAAGTCATTCGTGGTCAGAACTTGGTAATGAAAATGACCAATGGTTTAAAAGTCTTATCAGTCGAAGTTCGTTAATTTTCGTTTCAATAAGAGGCTTTAAACCCATTGTTTCTAGCCTCGTTGGTCTAGTTTTTATTAGCTAGCGCTAGATTAACGAAGTGCTTAACCTGCTTTGATTCGATTTCATTTATCGAAGCTATTTTGATATGCCTGCGATACTTACCCTGCCCCTCTAGAATACCATCTGGATCTGCCAATTCTGAGCCTTTACCAAACTCAATGGATAAGTGGTTTTTATAAACGAATATTCCACCAAGCAACTCTCCTGAATACAAATAGACTAAACCGCCATACTTAATGTCTTCATATATTTCCGGGTTTGAGCCTTTTACGAGCGGACGCAAGGCGGTTAAAATCTCGAATTTTTCTGAGGACTGGAACTGAATATCCTCGAGAAAATGATTCACTTTCTTTGATGCTAAAGAGTCCACAGCAATTCCTTATGAAAAGTTTCTACATTGTTATAATAATGTGCGACTCCTGACAACCTAGTGTCAGGAGATTGTTCCACTTTCGCTACATTTTCATTGAGCTAATTAAGGCCTGGCAACGCCCCAGAAATTAAAACTCGCGGGTCGCCAACCGGGAATGTACATAGTTTCCATCTCTAGCTTATTGAAACCGCCTTGTTGGAGAAGTTCAGGAATATTTCGATCCAAATGACAACCACCACCTAGCCGTTTCCAAACTGGCGTAAGCCGATGTTGCCATTTTTGCACCGGTAAATCTGGTGCCAGACCGTGCTCGCAAAAGACGAGATGTCCACCAGGCTTAAGCACCCGCAACATTTGTTGTAATGCGGTAAGATAATCAGGAATACTACACAAGGTATAAGTCATTACCAAAGTATCGATACTTTTATTTTCCAGTGGAATTTCCTCTCCCGGCAATCCAATAAATTCGACTTCAAAAGGTAAATCCCTGGCTGCTTTTTCTGCCTTTAACCTGATCTCCAGTGACGGGTCCAGGCCGTAAACTTTAGAAACTTTATTCGGGTTATAGTATGGAAAATTAAGACCAGAGCCGACGCCGATCTCAAGGACTCTCCCTTGCGCTAATGGGATAACTTTTTCTCGTTGACGCATATTGGGCTTGAGTCCACAGGTAAAGTGGATGATATGAGGTAATAAAAATTTATTGTAGATGCCCATGTAATCTATTAACGCTAGAAAATAAGCGCGCCACTTTTAACCCATACAAAAGAAATTTAACTTATTACCATCCAGGTCCCTGAAATACGCGGCATAAAACCCACTATCGCCTCTTGGCCCTGGCTTGCCTTCATCGGCAGCTCCGAGTGAAACCGCTTTTTCATAGAGCGTATCCACTTTTTTCGGGTTATCAACCGCCAGAGCAATCATGGTGCCATTGCCCACTGAAGCCGCCTGACCATCAAAAGGTTTTGCCACACTGAGCGCAGGCTTATCCATGGAGACGCCCCAGGCAATAAATGTCTCGGACTCCATCATTCTTGAAGCGCCTAATTCTGCGAGTAAGTCGTCATAAAACGCTGCGGCTTTGGGCATATCATTTGTACCGAGTGTAACGTAACCTATCATGATTTCCTCCGATTAATATTCCAATTTATTTAAGATTGTTCTTCGACTTCAATGGTAATCCGTTCGATTTTTCCACACATTTTTAAAAAGTCTGCCGTTGCTTGGCTCAAACGTGTCGAGCTGGTGCCAACTAACGGGCTAATAAACACTTCGCTCGGCTTATCGCAAGGCAGCGTCCGTTTCAACGCTGCGATATTGGTGTAGCGTTGATTTTGATAAACCAGATAATCATTGGCGACATATAGTGTTTGGTTTTCTTTCGGTGAAATTGAACTGACACAGCCCGATAATAATACAAAGGAAACAATGCCGAGTTTACGCCAATAATTAAAGATTAGATTTTGCGCGTTAATTACCATGGAAGTATCTCACCATCGTAATTATAGAAGGCACCATTTTTTATCGATGTTCCAGTGAGCAATTCAAAGAGATAATTCGCAGAATCGGCTACCGGCATGGTGGCATCTGGTCCGCCCATATCGGTTTGAACCCAACCAGGATGAATGGCGATTGATTTCACGCCCTGCTCAGCCAGGTCTATCGAAAGACTTTTTACCACGGCGTTAAGTGCCGCTTTAGAACTTCGATACAAATAGGCATTGCCCCATTCATTGCGTTCAATAGACGCCATTTCACTACTGATGTTGGCGATAATCTTTAAATCACTTTTACTCACTTGGTCAATCAAAGCTTCGGCCATTTTTAGTGGTGCGATGGTATTCACGGTGAACACTTCTAACCAGGCGGCGACATCTGTATCACCGAATCGTAATCCACTGGGACCATAGATGCCTGCAACATTCAGCAGGATATCGATTGATTCATCCTGGCAGTTTTCTACCAGGCGATTGATTTCAGCGGGGTCAGTTACATCGAGCGATTGTAGCGAGAGATTATGGATTGAATCCAGGTGAGAAAAATCCAGCTCATCCGGTTGCCGACAGCAAGCGATGACGCGCCAGCTTTCATTAATAAATTTTTCCACCAGCGCGTTACCGATACCTCGGTTTGCCCCCGTGATTAAAGCGGTATTCATAGGATTAATCCTTTAAAGCGAACCCTATTAATTTTAGACCAGTATTACGAGTTTTATCATCCTTATTGTGAACATAGGCTGAATTGATTAATACAGAATAAGCTCAGTCTCACCTAGCACCTAGCACCTAGCACCTAGCACCTCGCACCTAGCACCTCGCACCTCGCACCTCGCACCTAGCACCTAGCACCTAGCACCTAGCACCTAGCACCTAGCACCTAGCACCTAGCTCCTAGCTCCTAACTTTCCGCCGTTGCATAAAACAAACAATCATTCGTCGCAATTTCACAAGTCGTAGTGACCATAAAGAGTTGAAGTTTTCGGCTGGCAAATAAACATCCATTTTTCTGCTCTATCACACTATCAATTTGGTCAATACCTTCCTCATCGATGGCTTTGAGCGGCAGCGGCTGCGTTTCATCATACCAGCCTAAAAACTCGCCCATCGGCGTATGTTGCTTATTCAACTGTTCGACATCGGCGCGCAATGTGATGTCGGTAGTGGGCAGCCTTGTATGGGAAAAGCCGACCGACGCATCGCCAATCAGCTCGACGCGAATTGGATGACGGTGGACATCCACTAAATTGACATGATGATCAAAAATCTGGTCTCGGGTGAAAAATTCGTGCAGGCCATCGGTGGCAACCTGGTGGGAAAATATCTCATTGGCGCCACCACATTCAATGGTCGCGATAGGCGCGTTAAAATCCAGCTCCATAATTGCGCCTACCTGTAATCCAGTAAGAATCAGACGTTTGGAAAATAGCGAAACCAGATCAAGCACTCTATCGTCGTCGCTAACTGCGACGCCAAAGGCTGGGCTGGCTCCAGATGTATTGTGCATGTCAATGACGGCTTCCGGGTTCACTTCCTCAACCGCTTGACGAATTTGGCGCGCGCGAATCGCAACTTCTGACATATCGTCTTCAGGTGCGGTAAAAAAGCGATTGAGATCATCACTGCGGTTTAAATATCGATTAGTAAAAATCGGTTTAGTTCGGGCTGCTTCAGGATTACAGATAATGATACGTATGTTGGTTGCGGGAACCGTGTTGCTTCTCAGCCATAAATGCGCTGCGATAAACCCTGAAGGTTCATTGCCATGAATTAACGTAGTGACCACGCGAGTTCGACTGGAATCTTTACCCTTGAGATCAAAAATACTAAGACCAGAAAGCTGCCTTAAAAAGCCCAGCGCGGTCGGCTCAATTTGCGAACGAAAAGCGTCATCAAAGTAACTGATTTCAGAATGGAGTAAACTCATTTCCAGCAGCGCTCCCATTCACTGACCGGTTGACCTCCCATTTGATTAATAAAATAGCGGTCAAGCATCTGCGCACAAGCCTGACGATTATCCATAGATTTTCGCAAGTGACACATTGTACGCTTTTTCCAGCGGGCCCCGGTTATCCCCGTTGCGAGCCTGCGCTGAATAATATGTAGAAACTTATCGCGCTCATCTCTATCGACATTTAATTTAGCCAGCCCGTCTGAGGCGACCTGAAGCATATCGTCAATCACATTTTTCAGCGGAATTTCCTGAGGTTTATTTTGATATTTCTGCGGCCATAAAATCGTGGCATCGAGACCTTTTTTGGCGGCGCGATAAAAATTATATTCCGCAAATCTAAAGGGAATGCGTGCCATATATTCATCGATACGATCTTCTAGTCCCACCGCCATACCTATTGAGAACGCGGCATTCGCGGCCATATCGAGCGCAGTGGGACCGGCCGGTAAGGCTCTAAATTCTATTCTTAAATGGCCATTGCCACTATTGGAGTAAACCGCTCGATTCCACGGCCAGGTCGTCCCCATATGTAAATTCAGTTCGTTTAGCTCGGGAACTTTGAGCGACTCATCCGAATCAAATAATTCCGGAAAAATGGGTTGGTATAAATTGACGGTTTCAGAAAATAACTCCCAGGCACTTTTGCGTACCCAACCATGACCAAAAGTGACCCGAGAAGGCTGCCGCCAGCCAGAAGCATCGGGTATACGGTTATCGATAGATTGTTTAAACAGCACAACACGAGTTTCGTCCCATAAACAATTGCCCAGCAAAATACCCGAATTTGCCGCCACCCCAAGCACCATTGGTAAGGTTAATTGCGCCGCGTTAAACACGTTTGCAAACCGATCGGGCTCTATCATCAAGTGAACTTGAAACGATGTGTTAGCACCTTCCACGCAAACCTCTGATGAAAAGAAATCGACGCTTTCTTCTCCGTCTATTTTGATATGAAAGGGTTCACCTCTCAGTTTCAACAGTTCGCGCCCTAATACTCGGTATCGCGCAATATCGGTCATATAAGAGTTTGAGAGGTGTTTCTCTTGCAACGTCGGCAGGATGCCTACTGCCAGTGGGCGTGTTTGAATTTGCTCGGCGACGGACCAAAGATAATTGAATTTTGTGAGCATTTCTTTAGTGAGGTTACTAAAGGGCTTGCCGTGGGCTTTGACTGGAGAAAGGTTAATTTCAAGGTTAAATTTATTCAGTTCGGTTTGGAATTGTTCGTCGTTGAGCATATCAAGTAATTGAAGGTTTACTGGGCTGACGTCGCTCTTTTCATCCATCAGGTAGACTTCTAGCTCGGCGCCGATACAGCGCTCGTCTGTACCAAATTCGGGCCGTGCTATGACTTCTTTTAGCAAGTCGACCTGATCATGAATACGGCGATTAAATTGCTCGTAGTCGCTCGCGGAGTATTCTCGCTCATTGATATCTCGACCCATAATAGTCCCTCAGGCTTATTGTTATTTAGACAATACTACACTAACAGGAAAGCGTAAAATTTAATCTGGATCAAGGTAATTTAGTCATTCCTCCTCAGTTATGACTATTCGGGGCAGAAAAGTTAGAATTCGAGGGATTACGACTGACGAATTAATGGCTTAATCAGCTTTTCCAGGCCATTTATTTTGATTTCAAGCGTCAATTGCAGCAATTGCCCCAAATTTCCCTCTGGAAAGCCTTGATTGGCAAACCAGACCAGATAAGGCTCGGGCAATTCGATCAGGCGATGCCCTCGATATTTTCCGAAGGGCATCCGCGTATTGGCAATTTTTATGAGATTTTCTTTTTCAAACATGACAAGCGTTAGCGTTTTTTCTTTTTAAAGTTTTTCTTACGCGCCGCCTTTTTTTCTTCCTTAAGGCGAATTTTCTCGGCCAGCTCAATCAGCTCTTTTTCGATCATTGCTGGCGTTTCCAGACTAATAGTGCCGAGGCCGGCATTTCGATACTCATGGATAAGTATTTTACAGACTTTGTCTAAATCGACTCGGCCGCCGGCTTTTAGACATCCCCGCTTTCGCCCTATCGCTTCTAATGACGCTAAGGCGTCTTGTCCGAGTTCAGTTAGTCCGAATTTTTCTTGTAAAGCCGCTTGATAGCTTTCGCTAAGATAGTCCATCGCATAAAACGCAATATCATCATAATCCAATGCGGTATCTTTTATCGCCCCCGTAATCGCCAGCCGATAACTACTATGGCTATTTTCAATTTTTGGCCACAATATACCAGGCGTATCAAACAAGGTAACTCCCTCATCAAGATCGATTCGTTGTTGCCGTTGCGTCACCGCCGGTTCGTTGCCCACTTTGGCAATCGTACGACCCGATAAGATATTAATGATGGTGGATTTTCCAACATTCGGGATCCCCATAATCATAGCGCGAACTGGTAACTCTTTTTCAACACGATGCGGCGCCAGTTTACGACAAAGCGCAATAATTTTTTTGACCTGCTCAGGTTTATTCGCGGTAACGGGGAGCGCTTTAACACCTTGTTGTTGGTCAAGATAATCGCACCAAAGCTGGGTGATTGTGGGGTCGGCAAGGTCAGTCTTATTGATGACTTTAATAATCGGCTTGTTGAGCCCTTTAGTTTGTGACAAATCGGCAATCACCGGGTTAGCACTGCTAAATGGAATTCGAGCATCAACAACTTCGATGATCAAATCAACGCCAGGCAATGCCTGTTTGATTTCTTTTTGGGCTTTGTGCATGTGCCCGGGGTACCAATTGATTGCCATTCGCTAGTTCGCTTAATCTTAAAAAGCATATTTTAACCATATCAACCAAAAAATTATACAACCCAGAAATACAAAACCCCGACAATAGGCCGGGGTTCCGTTCACGCAATTCAAGGGCATCATTCATAATGTGCCCCAAATACGAGACTAATCTATCATTTCTAAATTATTGTGCATTTTAGATTTTGATACATTTGACGTTAGCGCTGTCCCAGGAATAGCTATTGGACGTTCGTCGACTTTTAACCAATAACGAATGTCCGTCGCCGCGTACCCTAAGATATGACCAGTTACTGTCTGATCTTGCATCCAACCGCGACCAGCATCTTCATAAAAGCGATGAATGTGGTCCATGTAGTATTTTTCATCAGTCGTCACCTGGTGCAAATCCCAGTCGCGTTCATGCCAAAGGACACAGTCATCCGAATCGGCTGGCTCCCAGCTCGCTGGTGTACAATAAGCAAACGATCCACCATTTAGCGAGTTTTCACGATATCGACGAACGACTAAACTACCATTGCTGTCAATTTGCCATAGTCCCGGTGCCAGGAAAAACTCGTCGTCAGTTAATACTCCGTCACTATTACTGTCGTTTGAAGAAACGGTTAATGCAGTTCCGTCAGCATTGACTTCAATCCAAAAGTAAGTCAGTGGCTCAAAAAAGTCCCAAGGCAAATCGTAAATTCCGACCGCAGTTTCATTCGTCCAGGTAGCAACTTCCTTTAACAAAACATTGTCAGAACCCGCGGAGCTCTTTTCACCTTCAGTTGCAAGGACATTGACGTAAGGAGTCTTTCCTTCATTTTCAAGCAAAAATGCATAATCGTAAGATTTATTGCCAGAAACGATGAGGTGTCCGTTTTCATCAATATTCCACTGCATTACCTGCGAATCATTGCTAATGGTCCCTTCACCTGAAATCGCTTTCGAAGTCACGGTTACATTTCCGCCAGCTTCAACAGTGCCGCTGAAAACCATTTTAGTGGACCAACGTCGGTATTCTAAAGTACCGAAAATAACGCCTTCGGATTTTGGATTCTCAATATCGTCATAAACCAACGGTACAGGAAACGCGTACACTTTTTCCATCAGCAATATATCTGCTGCGTTTAATACACCTGCAGTTTTGATTGCATTGTGAAAAGTTTCAGTGGAAATGGAAGCTTCATCCGCTGCTTCCCCATTTGGGAAATGACGATAAGTAAAATCAGTCACCATTAATTGATCGGCTTCAGCCGATTGATTAATCCACTGAATGACCTTTCCGGTGCTTATCACGTGTACTTCAACAAGATCTTGAATACCTTCGATATATTCAAATGATTCAGATACTACTCGCTCTCCACTAGGGTAAGCAATTTCAATACCTTCTTCAGCCTGTGCCCACTCAATATCGTATGTGCCCGTATACTCACTTATAGATCCCGTGCCATCACTATTTAAAGTCATACGGCCGTCACGAGTTGTACCATTTGGCGAAATAAAATAATAACTATCAGCGATTGAAACAGACGAATCGTTTGTACCACCGGAAATCACTTCTTTATCATTGATAATCGCCGTCTGAGCGCTGTTAAATTCGTCTGCAAAATTAGCCTGTGCTGACGATACATAATCACTGACCAGGTTGATATCTGCAACAAATGCCATGGTATCAGTGACACCTTCTGGCAATGCCAGTTCAGCATTGTCCGCCGAATAGTCGATTACAAGTTTGATGGCTGTCGCTAAAGGTAATACTCGTGAACCATCATATATTTTGGCCGCTTGTTCAAATGTTGTCGCATCGACAATCGGCTGGTTACCATTTGCGTCTTCCATCAGCGCCGCTACAGCGGTACTAACATTGGTAATATTAACTGCAAATAATTCGTTTTTATCTAACGTCTGGTCGTCACCAGCATTCGACACAAGATCTTCGTAAGTGCCTAATATTGAAACAAGTTTAACCGAACTATCTGTTTCCGGACCTGTTGCTGTAGCGGTCACAAATTGGCTAACAAACGAATCATCCACACTGAGGTCAACTGAATAAAGACCGTTTTGGTCTGCGACTGTTGAAAATTTTTGGCTTCCGACTGATAACTCGACATGAGCGCCAGCAATAGGACTGTCAGTTACGAGCCCATTCACCACTACGTTCACCATATTCGCGTTGATTGTAACTGTCGCTTGCGCGCTTGCCGTTGCTCCATCGTCATCAGTAACCGTAACACTCAATTGAATTTCTTCGGTAGCGACAACTTCAGGCGCGACAAAAGTAACACTACTAGCGGCGGCATCATCCAAAGTTACGCTAGGTCCTGATACTTGCGTCCAACTATATGAACTGATTGACCCGTCTGAATCACTCGCTTGCGAGGTAATAGTGATACTCGATTTTTCAGTTCCGGTTTGATTGGCAACCGAAACAATCGGCGCTTGATTGGTAGGAGGAGGCGGTGGAGGTGGCTCTGGGTCTGGATTGCTACTACCGCACCCCAGCGTCGAAATTAACAATATTCCCAAAAGTGAACTATTTAAATTCCCTGATGTTTTCATAACTACTCCCAATTATATTCTTATATTATCCAAACCCAGGCTGCGTCTGGGCGATTGGAGAATAAAATCGGATGTAATCAAAGTCAAACAACTGGCGAACCAAAACCGTCAAAATCGAGCAAAATGGTTAATATTTCACAAAAAACTGCTGGAAAATAAGGAATTATGCTAAATTTAAACTAACGACTACTCACAGAAAAGAAGCTATGCAAGATTCAGAAAGAAGACAATTCAACCGTGTTAACTTCAATGCCGAAGCCACGTTGCATTCTAATGGCGACAATCTTGCCTGTCGTATCATTGACCTCTCTTTGCATGGCGCACTCATTACTTTGACGAACCCAGCCGACTTGCAAAGCGGTAATCTGTACAATCTGGAAATCCCACTATCAGATAGTGGTGAAAAAATTCTGATGGAATTAACGCTGGCGCATCAATCACAGAGACAGCTCGGGTTAGAATGTCATCATATTGATCTTGACAGCATTACTCATTTACGTCGCTTGGTTGAACTTAATTTAGGCGATAGCAATTTACTCGAACGAGACTTTGAAGCGCTTTGCGTTGAGCAGGGGTAGTCGCGGTTGGGTGCGAGGCGTTACATCCATTCTAATCTAATTCATTCCATTCCAATCCAATCAAACCTAAGCTAACCTATCTGCCTCATTTGATTCAAACGGCTTAGCAGACTTCATTTAACGCACTGAGTGTTTCTTGTAACTGGGATACGCCAAGAACGCGAATTCCTTCAATGGCTTTCTTAGGCGCATTCGCTTTTGGCACGATTGCAGTTTTAAATCCGTGTTTTTTGGCTTCTTTGATTCTTTCCTGCCCGTTAGGAACAGGACGAATTTCTCCAGACAATCCGACCTCGCCGAAGACAATCAGATCCTGCGGCATCACCTGATTCCGCAAGCTTGACACCACTGCGCTTAGTAGCGCTAAATCCGCACTGGTTTCCATAACTCGGACGCCGCCGACCACATTTAAAAAGACATCTTGATCGTGACAGAAAACACCGCCATGACGAGATAAAACCGCCAACAACATCGCTAATCGATTTTGGTCCAGACCGACCGCAACACGGCGCGGGTTGCCAAGGTGCGATTCATCGACCAGCGCCTGTACTTCAACCAGAAGCGGTCTTGACCCTTCCCAGGTCACAGTCACCGCACTGCCAGCGGCAGCTTGTTGATAGCGAGACAGGAAAATCGCGGAAGGATTTTGAACTTCTTTTAAGCCTTCTTCTGTCATCGCAAATACGCCGAGTTCGTTAACGGCCCCAAATCGATTTTTAACGGCGCGCAAAATGCGGTAGCGGCCATCGCGCTCCCCTTCAAAATACAACACCGCGTCCACCATATGCTCTAGCACCCGCGGGCCAGCCAGAGCGCCATCTTTGGTTACATGACCGACAACAAACAGGGCAATTCCTTTTTGCTTGGCATATCGTACCAACTGAGCCGTACTTTCCCGCACTTGCGCAACGCCGCCCGGAGCCGACTGCAGTAATTCGGTGTAGATGGTCTGAATGGAATCGATCACCATCACTTGCGGTTGAGTCGTCTGGGCGGTAGCGATAATGGTTTCAACCTGAGTTTCAGTCAGTAAGCTTAATTTATCGCCCGCCAGCCCCAAGCGTTTAGCGCGCATTGAAATCTGCTGCGCCGACTCTTCCCCGGTAACATAAACCGCGTTTAACGTCTCACTCAAGTGGCACATCGACTGCAGTAATATGGTAGATTTTCCGATCCCCGGATCACCACCAATCAATACTACTGAACCAGGCACAAGCCCACCACCCAATACGCGATCGAGTTCATTTAAGCTGGTCGCGATGCGTGCCGTGTCACTATGTTTCACTTCACTTAGTTTCTGTAACTGTTTTTCTGCTCCCGCATATCCGGCAAATCGAGCGTTTTGCGCGGGCTTTTTCACTTCAACCTGTTCGACCAGGCAGTTCCACTGGCCACAGTCACTGCATTGGCCTGCCCATTTAGGCGAAATGGCACCGCACTCACTACAGGCATATTGTGTTTTAGTCTTGGACATAGTTTCTGTTGTTTTTAGTTGTTCGTTTCTTAATCATTCGCCGCGGCCCGCTCATTGAAAGCAAAACCCCTGAGTCTCAAAAAGCCGACAGTGGATGAGTCGCGGGAAAGGTAACCCAATGACTCATTCGTCGCTTTATCGTGATCGACTGATGGTAATTTGCTAATATACCATTATCAGTTTTTGACGCTACCTTTCGCTGCTGAAATCGCCATAACAGATCAACTGGCAACACATCACCAGAGAATCGGTCGCCAACTTACAGAGTAACCCATCATCAACAAGACAGATTCATACGCCTGGCAACCGGACACCTGGCAAAATTTTCAAATATCCCAACAGGCTCACTATCAGGATAAAGAGCAACTTGCCTCGGTAATAGACGAGCTGAGTCTGCTACCGCCGCTCGTCAGCGTTGAGGAAATAAACGATCTGAAAAACAAGCTGGCGTCTGCCGCGCGAGGTGAGTCGTTTATTCTTCAGGGTGGTGATTGCGCTGAGTTATTTTCCGATTGTAATGCTGATGTGATAACCAGCAAATTAAAAATTTTGCTGCAAATGTCTTTGGTGCTGGTGCACGGTCTGAATAAACCCGTAATAAAAATTGGTCGCATGGCTGGTCAATACGCCAAACCCCGTTCCACCGCAACCGAAACCATCGATGGTATAAGTTTACCCAGCTACCGTGGTGACCTGATCAATGGCGCGCCGTTTGAAAGAAACACTCGCCAACCCGACCCAAGACGACTATTAAAAGGTTATTCATTTGCCTCACTCACCCTCAATTATATTCGCACGCTAGTTGAAAATAAGTTCGCTGATTTTTCAAAAATGGACAGCTGGGATCTCGACTTCGTCTCCCATTCACCCTTTGCCGACGAATACCATCAGATTCTGGCGCAGATCCAAAATTCATTGTCTTTAATCGAAAATTTGTCCATCAACCAGTCAGCCCATTCAATCAAAGACAAAGTCTATACCTGCCATGAAGCGCTGCACTTACATTACGAGCAGGCGCTCACTCGCCAGGATGATAGTGGCCAGTGGTATAACCTATCCACTCACCTACCCTGGATAGGTATGCGAACGGCGCAACTTAATTCTGCCCACGTGGAATATATGCGCGGTATTGCTAATCCAGTAGCCGTTAAAATCAGCGCCGCTTGTAATCCCGAACAATTAATTCAATTGTGTAAAAAACTGGATCCGGATAATACCCCTGGACGTTTGCTGTTAATTACCCGCTTTGGTAATCAGAAAATAGCCGAACACTTACCGCCATTGATTAAAGCCATTCAAGCAGAAGGACGGCAACCATTATGGTGCTGCGACCCCATGCACGGTAATACTTCAGTCACCAGTCAAGGTGTAAAAACCCGCCGTTTTGACGCCATCATAGACGAGTTGACACAAGCGTTTACGATTCACCGTCAACTCGATAGCCATCTTGGCGGTGTTCATTTTGAATTAACCGGCGAACACGTGACGGAATGTATTGGTGGCGCTCGAGGTTTAACCGAGCTTGATTTAAAAAGAGCTTACAAAAGTCTGGTCGACCCAAGGCTAAATGCCGATCAATCACTTGAGATGGCGATGCGTATTGTGCGCTTGAATCAACAACTCAGCCAAGCATCATCGGCAGATGCCCATAATCAATCCGTTGGCTAACGGAGCCGGTTTGAGTGAACTTGTTTTTATGGAATTTCAGCGGATTTCTAGCGACGGCCAAAAGACGATGATACTATCGGTAAAACCTGAATCAGGTTTTAAAACCAACACAGTATTGGACAACCGTTAAATTTAGCTATGAAGCCTTCAGACGAAAATCAAATGCCACCAGATGCGCACTCGCCCGAGCAAGGGGCATCGAATGATATCGACTCAAACACTTTGGAACCACAGCCGTCTACGGCGCCAAAACCGCCAGGTATTTTTGCGATCATTCAAAGCGTGCTTGCGGCCATGTTTGGCGTTCAAAGCGAAGAAAAAAGAGTTCAGGATTTCGAATCCGGCCATATCGGCAGTTATATTTTTGTCGGTATCCTTTTTGTGATTGTTTTTATTTTCACTTTGATCGCTATCGTCAATGCTATCCTCGATTAGTCGTGAGTAGTTCGAATGACCGAACAACCTATTCCCTATGATTGAAATAAAACGAGCCAACCTTTCCCATTTAACTAAACTGCATGAACTTTTTGAGCAATACCGAGAGTTTTATCTCATGCAACGTCAGCCAGAGAAAAGCCTTGAGTTTTTGCGAAAGCGACTGGAAAAACAGGACTCGGTGATTTTGTTGGCATTCAATCAACAAGATCTCGCGGGCTTCGTGCAGATTTACCCTGCTTTCACTTCTGTAGCGATGCAACCATTGTGGATCCTGAACGATCTTTTTGTCACTCAGGTTCAGCGACAGCAGGGTGTCGCCAGACAATTAATGACACAGGTTGAATCGCTCGCGCGCAAACAGGGGATCTTTTCTATCAAGCTCGCCACTCAGGTTAATAACGCTTACGCCAAAAAATTGTACGAGTCGTTAGACTATCGCTTAATTGACCAATTTGACCATTACAGCAAAAAAATCTAGTTTGCGGCCGCCCAAAACCATGGGCTATCCGCGGTAACTATTCTCCCTTTTTATGAGCGAGATTCTGCTCGTGGTTTTCTTTTACGAAGTAACAAGAAATACCATACGCTTACAGCAAACATAACGATAATCATCGGTACGGCGACCGAAATTAAAACACTCCAGCCGCGACTAAACAGGATCATTCCAGCAGAAAGTGAGCCCATGGCCTGCACGAAAAAAATCGAAAAATCATTGACGGCTTGCGCTTTAAAACGTTCATTTGGGCGGTAGACTTCAGGGAGTAACAAAGTACCGCTGGTAAATAAAAAATTCCAGCCGACGCCAAGTAAAATCATCGCCCACCAATAATGCATCACGGCATTGCCGGCCAGCGCGACGATTACAACTGCAGCGTACATTAAGCACCCTAAAATCATCAGTCTGGCGACTCCAAGATGACGAATTAAAAGCGCCGAAAACAAAGACGGGAAATACATCGCAATTATATGGCTTTGTACAACCCATTTAGTCGCTTGCAAACTATGGCCTTCGACTTCGTGCATGCTCAGCGGTGTGGCTGTCATCACATAGCTCATCACTGAATAACCGATTGCGCCTGCGCAAACGGCAATGATAAAAATCGGTTGGCTGATAATTTGTTTTAAAGGCCGCACGCCCTGATCGATTCGTGATGTTTTCACTTCGATTGGCTCAAGAAAAGCAATAATCACTATTGCGGCCAGCAACAGCAAGGCCAAGCTCAGGAATGAACCGGCAAATCCATAAGGTGAATCGAGCCACAACTTGCCCGTTACCGCCACTTCAGGACCGAGTACCGCCGCAAACATACCTCCCACCATCAGCACTGAAATGGCTTTTGGCGCATCTGCCGCCTGCTCAACACTTTCAATGGCAGCAAAGCGCATTTGTGCGACAAAAGCGAGGCTCGCACCCAGCAACATACTGCCGATAATGAGTAAGCTAAATAGCGCTTTTATCGCTGCGACCATGGCGAGTAACGAGCCGACTACGGCAATTGATAAACCGAGCATGGTGCCTTTTCGGCGACCCATTTTATTCATAGCAAAGGAAGCTGGAACTACCGCAGATGCCGTACCTAAAATCATTAATGTGAGCGGCAAGGTAGCGTACTCAGGTTGGGGCGCAATTTTGGTCGCGACTAAACCGCCGGCAAAAACCACCATACTTGAAGACGCCATAGCCAGCGGTTGAGCGGCAAATAATAACCAGATATTTTTAGGCAGGTGGATAAAAAAACGGCCAAACAGGGCAATCGCGATGAGTGCGAATAAACTAATGATGAGGGTTAAAGACATAAAAACACGCTCAAGTGCAAAAAAGCAATCGAGAGCATAACGTGTTCTTTAATTGATTAACATGTATTTTTTACGGGGCCAGCAGGACCAGTTAACCCCATTAATTCGCTAGCGTGGATCCTGCTCTTCCAGCGTCATGCCACCCATGCCAGATTCGAATGCGCCACCGGCCCCTTCCGAAGCGTCCAATTTGATCATCAAGCGCAAGTCGTTTGGCGAATCGGCGTGATGCAGCGCATCTTCATAGGTAATTTCGCCGGACTTGAATAAGCGGAACAGCGACTGATCAAAAGTCTGCATCCCTTGTTCGTTCGATTTCCCCATCAAGTCTTTCAACAGATGCAGTTCGCCTTTGCGGATATGATCAGACAGTAATGGCGTATTGATTAATATTTCAATCGCAGGACGCCGCCCTTTTCCATCCGGTGTCGGAATTAATTGTTGCGCGACAATCGACTTTAAGTTGAGCGACAGATCCATTAAAACCTGATTGTGTTTTTCTTTAGGGAAGAAATGTAAAATTCTGTCGAGTGCCTGATTCGCGTTATTGGCGTGCAATGTACACATACACAGGTGGCCGGTTTCAGCAAAAGCGACCGCGTAGTCCATGGTTTCTGCCGTTCGCACCTCACCAATCAAAATAACGTCGGGTGCCTGACGCAAGGTATTTTTTAACGCAATGTCGAAAGAGTCAGTATCAATGCCAACTTCGCGCTGGGTAATGATACATTTATCATGATTGTGGACAAATTCAATCGGGTCTTCGATGGAAATTATATGCCCTGTGGTCGAGCGATTTCGGTAACCAATCATAGCCGCAAGAGACGTCGATTTACCGGTACCGGTAGCTCCTACAAAAATCACTAATCCGCGTTTGGTTAAGGATAATTTTTTGAGAATATTCGGCAGTCGCAATTCTTCGATGGTTGGAATTGTCGTTTCGATTCGACGTAAAACCATGCCAACATGATTACGTTGTTGAAAAGCACTGACACGAAAACGTCCGATACCAGCGGCACTGATTGCAAAGTTACATTCATGGATGCGGGCAAAATCGCGGCGCTGTTCTTCGTTCATGACACTCAGCACAACCTCGCGTGCTTTTTCGGGCGTTAAAGCTCGCTGAGTAACCGGCATGACCTTGCCGTGGATTTTGATGCTGGGCGGAACGCCAGCGGTAATAAAAAGGTCAGATGCCTTTTTGGTGACCATTAATTTAAGTAAACCTTCAAAATCCATTGCTAATAACTCCGGGTATATCTTTTTTACTTGAGCCTTGAGTCCTCAAGTATTTTTCAATTGGTGACTAAAATTCTTCTTTATTTTTCGCTTTGTCTTTAGCGTCCTGACGACTGATTAACCCTTTCGCCAATAAGTCTTTTAAACACTGATCCAAGGTCTGCATTCCAACGCCTAACCCCGTTTGAATGGCGCTGTACATCTGGGCAACTTTATCTTCGCGGATCAGGTTACGAATTGCTGGTGTACCGATCATAATTTCGTGTGCCGCGACACGGCCGCCACCGTTTTTCTTAAGCAGCGTTTGCGAAATAACGGCTTGCAACGACTCTGATAACATCGAACGCGTCATATCTTTTTCCGCCGCTGGAAAAACGTCGACAATACGGTCAATGGTTTTGGCGGCAGAAGAAGTATGCAGTGTACCGAACACTAAGTGACCCGTTTCGGCAGCGGTCAAGGCGAGGCGAATAGTCTCCAGGTCACGCATCTCACCAACCAGCACAATATCTGGATCTTCACGAAGTGCAGAACGTAGCGCTTCACTGAATCCTAAAGTATCCCGATGAACTTCGCGTTGGTTAATCAGACATTTTTTACTTTCATGAACAAATTCGATGGGATCTTCAATGGTTAGTATGTGGCCGTAATGATTGTCGTTAATATAATCAATCATAGCCGCCAAGGTCGTTGACTTACCAGAACCTGTCGGTCCGGTCACAAGTACCAGCCCGCGCGGATGCATACACATTTCTTTAAACACTTGTGGCGCGCCGAGTTCTTCCAGGGTTAATACTTGTGATGGGATGGTACGAAATACTGCGGCCGCGCCGCGGTTCTGGTTAAATGCGTTGACACGAAAGCGAGCAATTCCAGGTAACGCGAATGAGAAATCAGTTTCGTAAAATTCTTCAAAATCTTTACGCTGTTTATCATTCATGATGTCGTAAACCAGACTATGCACCATTTTATGGTCCATGGGCGGTACATTGATTCGACGAACGTCACCATCAACACGGATCATTGGCGGCAAACCCGCTGAAAGGTGTAAGTCGGATGCTTTATTTTTTACACTGAATGCAAGTAACTCGGTGATATCCATGGATCGAATACTCCAACATTTCTTATTTTTAGATGCTAAAATACTAGCGGATCTTTTAATTGATTGATACTTTTACATTTTTCCGTCAACTACTGGTGTAAAAACAACCAATTCCAGTAGCGAACAATGCCCAAAAGCGCTTCTATGACTATAGCAGATCAAATCCAACTGGTTCGACAAAATATCAAGCAATACTGCGAAGAATCTGGCCGACAACCTGAAACGGTTCGGCTTTTGGCGGTCAGTAAAACACATCCGGCCAGTGCAATACAAGAAGCTTATGAGAGCGGCATCACAGATTTTGGAGAAAGCTATGTTTCAGAAGCGGTTAAAAAGGTAAAAGACATCCAAAATCAAGCAATAAACTGGCATTTTATCGGACCGATACAAAGCAATAAAACCCGCCCTATCGCCGAGAATTTCGATTGGGTTCATAGCGTCGACAGGATGAAAATTGCGCAAAGATTAAGCGATCAACGACCTGCGGATAAAAAGCCACTGCAAATCTGTGTTCAGGCGAATCTGTTCAATGAACCTCAAAAAAAGGGCGCTACTCACAGTCAGCTTAACCAACTGCTTGCTTTTGTAGAAGAACAGCCCAATATTCAATTGCGTGGATTAATGGTTATTCCACCGCCACAAGCATCACATGAGAAGCAACTGGCACAATTTAACCAGGTAGCCGAAACCTACCGAACTTTACAGAAATCATTCCCCTCAATGGACACCCTTTCGATGGGAATGAGTAACGATCTCAGCGCAGCGATTGAAGCGGGTAGCAATATGATTAGAGTGGGTACCGCGATTTTTGGACCTAGAGGAAACAACCACCAATGACAGTAATAACGCCGGAACAATCAAACGCTCTGCTCTACGCCAATAAAACCTTTGGTTTTATTGGTGCAGGCAATATGGCCAATGCCATTGCCGGGGGGATAATAAAAGCGGGATGGCCAGCCGATGGGATTTTAGCCAGCAACCCTACTTTGCCAAAATTAGCGTCGTTGAAACAAAAATTGGGCATTAACATAACCCAGGATAATCAAGAAGTGGCGCGAGAGGCGAACATTCTCGTTCTCGCGGTTAAACCACAAAAATTGGGCGGTGTTTGTGCAGAAATTGCTTCTATCGATTTATCTGACAAGTTAATTATTTCAGTCGCGGCAGGTTGGCCTATTAGCAAAATTGAAGCCGGTCTTAAACAAAAGCCAGCCATAGTACGGGCGATGCCGAATACCCCTGCGCTGATTGGCGAAAGCGCTACCGGTCTTTTCGCTAACAAGCAAACAAGCACTCAGCAACAACTGAGCGCTATAGCAATATTTCAATCAATTGGCGTCACTTGCTGGATAAATTCAGAATCTCTCATGGACACGGTAACCGCGATAGCCGGCAGCTCTCCTGCCTACGTCTTTTTGATGATGCAAGCCATGATTGAGCAGGCCATGGAAAGTGGCATGGCCGAAAAGGATGCCTTTACGCTGGTCACTCAGGCGTTTTCGGGTGCGGCGCAGCTAGCACAGCAAACGCCTGATAAATCTCTGGATACCTTGCGAAAAGAGGTCACCTCTCCCGGGGGAACCACCGCCGCAGCTATAACGAGCTTTAAGTCAGATGGCTTCGAGCAGATTGTCAAAAAAGCCGTTATCGCCTCCATTAAAAGAGGTCAGGAACTTGGCAACCAATAACCACGAATCGGAAAAATAACAATGAATCCTTTTGCAGAATTGTTTTATATTATTATCGGAATTTACGTCAATATAGTCCTGTTGAGGTTCTTCCTGCAGTACTTTCGCGCTGATTTTTACAACCCACTGTCTCAGTTTGTGGTGAAGGCAACCGACCCATTTGTTAAGCCTTTAAGAAAAATAATTCCGGGGATAGGTGGTTTAGATCTTTCTTCAGTGGTACTAGCCTGGCTAATCACCTTACTCAAAATTGTACTGGTGAGCCTCATGGCCGGATATTCACTGAATATGCCTGTCGCGAGACTCATACTGTTGCCCATTTTTGAGGTCGTCGATGGCGCGATCGATTTGTTTATGTTTTTAATCGTTATTCGAGCCATCATGAGCTGGTTTGCCCACGGCGGTTACAACCCTGTTTTTGCCGTGATCGGCCAACTGACCGAGCCGCTTTTGTCGAAATGCCGACGATTACTTCCGACTGCGGGCGGATTTGATTTTTCCCCAATTATTGCGTTGCTTGGCCTGCTTTTTATCAGTCGTCTGCTCGCTTATTACATCCACCCGTTGATTCCTTGAAATTATTATCACTGCAGTGTCACTTTTTATGCGCTGAATTTAAACCTTTATTCAGCGCGTAACCTATTGTAATTATTAACAAATAATTTAGAGCATCGCTACTTTATTGCATCAAAGTTTCAATTCCGCCCCCTGAATTGATCTCTATCAATCACGCCATCCCCACTTGCGGCTATTCTAAAATAGGCCTAAAGGGTTTTTAGGACTAAGATGCAGAACAAATCAGGGGACAAATTATGGCTTTTATCGAATGGTCAGAAAAATACAGTGTCGGGATTGCCAGCATCGACGAGCAGCACCAGAATCTGGTATTACTCATCAATAAGCTCAATGAAGCCATGGCCTGTGGCGAAGCGAGTACCATTATCGACGAAATCCTCATTGGCCTGACCGAATACACCAAAATGCACTTTGCTTTTGAAGAAGCGCTATTTAGCCAGCATGGTTACCCCGAAAGCGAAGCCCATATCGCTCAGCATGAAACCATGATTAAACGGGTAGAACAGTTCGAAATGGACTTCAGACAAGATTCCAGCGGGGCCATCAGCCTGGAGTTGATGCAATTTATGACCAATTGGTTGCTACATCATATCAAAAAAAGCGATAAGGATTATGCCGACTTCTTGATCACCAAAGGTGTCAAATAGCCATAAAATTGAGCTAACTCGCTGAAACACGTTAAAAGTAGTGGTTTTTCCTCTCCGTTCAGGCTCGGAATCTGCCCATTAATCTAGAATTGATCACAATATTGAGATTTATATAACGGTTTTTTAAGGGAATTCTGCTAGACTTTGGTCAATGTGCGGTAAAATCCGCGATAAGTTGCAGTTGAACTAATTCACCGTTTATTCAATAAATTTTGTGCAAACGGTAGAAGTTACGATAAGAAAATACGCCGTTATGTCACAAGAATTTTCAGACAACATAGACGCATTTGACCAGTGGAAGTCAGATATTGGACGCTCTCTCAGCCGTTTTCGATTGTGGTTAAGACGGAATGAATTATTCAATGAAGATCTGGACAATCGTTTATACAAGCTCCAGGAATCGCTCAAAAGTGAATACCTGACACTGGCGTTTGTCGGTGAATTTTCGCGCGGAAAAACCGAACTGATTAACTCCCTGTTTTTCGCCGAGTACGGACAGCGGATACTACCCTCTGAAGCGGGCCGCACGACCATGTGCCCAACTGAGCTCTTTTACGATCGTAAAGAAAACCGACCTTATTTGCGCCTGTTGCCCATTGAAACCCGATTAGAAAGTACGACCTTAAGCGAATATCGTCAACTGCCGAGCCAATGGACTGAAGTACCTTTGATGACGGCGTCAGCGCAAGAAATGACTCACGCGCTCCATACCATTACCCAAGTCAAGAAAGTTACCCTGGACGAAGCGCTTAAACTCGGCTTTGATCAGGAAATGCTAGAGCGGTGTGAAGACGATGATTCGTTAGTCGAAATTCCAGCCTGGCGACATGCCCAGGTCAGTTTTGACCACCCATTATTGAAACGAGGCCTGTGTATTTTAGACACCCCCGGCTTAAACGCCCTGGGTAGCGAGCCCGAACTCACTTTAAAACTACTCCCCAATGTTCAGGCCATCGTCTTTTTGCTCGGCGCCGATACGGGTGTTACCGCATCGGATATGAATATCTGGGAAAATTATATCCAACCACTCGATGGTGATAACAATCTGGGCATGTTTGCCGTGCTCAATAAAGTCGATACTTTATGGGACGAGCTTTCGAGCCGCAAGAAAGTTGATAAAGCCGTCAAACGCATGATTAATACCACCGCACGTCAGCTGCGAATAGACCCGAGTCAGGTTATCCCGGTATCCGCCCAAAAAGCGCTGGTAGCCAAAGTACGCGCGGATAAATCCATGCTGATCCGCAGCCAGATCACCGAGTTGGAGCATTTACTTTCAAGCAGTTTGTTAGAAAATAAAGAGCATATCATCTGGGGCTCGGTAGTTCGCGAAGCCAAAGAGCTGGTCGAAGAAGCCCTGCAATTATTGGCGAATAAAAACGAACGAATTTATGCTCAGCGCGAAGAGTTACAGTCGCTGACCGGCGACAATAAACAGCGCATCACGCAGCTGATCGCCGAAAATAAGAAAGATCTCCAGGCGTTTGAACACCGGCTAGTCGCTATCCGCCCAAGCCAACGGTTACTCGAGCGTCAGACACAAATTTTACTGTCAACTATCGGTTCGACCGTTTTATCGAAAGAAGTCGAAATTACCCTGAATGAACTGGTCAATAGCAAAACGACCCTTGGTTTATTCAGTAATATGCGTCAGTTCTTTGTGGCGGTAAATACTATTATGAAAGAGCTCACTCGCGAAGCGGAACTCACCAATAAAATGGCGATTTCGCTTTACGATAAGTTCTCTAATGACTTTGGAATGACACTTTTAGAGCCCAAGTTATTTCCGGCGAAAAAACTGAGCCGAGAGCTGGATGATATTATCAAACATTCCAAACGACTCAATAACAACGTCTTTACTACTTTTACCGAACATAGTCTGGCCGTCCGTCGGTTCTTTTCAGGCACGGTCACAGACGTTCTTAAATTCTTTAAGTCTACCCGGGAAGAGCTCATGACATGGACCCAAAATGTTGTCCACCCGCTCACCCAACAGCTGAAAATTCAACAAAAACTAATCACAGACCATCAGCAAGAATTAGCAGAATTGCAAAAATCTCGCGCTAATCTCGACGGTAAAATAAAAGCGCTCAACAATTTGATCGATGAAATTGAAATGGAATCACAGACCGCCAATGACTTGATTAAATCGCTGAATGAAAAAAAACCGGCTGAGGAAAACTCCAATATCGTTCGAATATCTAGCGCCAACCGATAAAGTCTTTTAGCTTCAAGCGGTGATAAAAATTTTAAAATCTAGCGCGAGAAGTTATATCAAGACTTACTTTCATCGGTTGTTCGTTATAACATTCCTATCTTAAAAATAAATTTTTAGGTATAACTACTAGAATTAAGAGTAAACTAGTATCTCTGGTTAATTTTATTCACCCCGTCAATTTGATAGTCCACCTTAAAAGGAGCGTGTGATGTCAGCGAATAAGAGCAAGTGTCGTCAACATTTGAATCAAATATTCAGCATAATTGGAATTGCGTTATTAACCTTGTCGGTTAACGCCAATCAACACAGCGTTGGTGATGTCACCATTCACTACAATGCATTAAGTACCGCCAATATACCTGCCGAAGTCGCATCGCAATATAAAATCACACGCAGTAATCGGACTGGCATGGTGAATATCAGCGTGATGAAAAACGATAAAGCAGTAGAGGCAAATATATTCGGGAATGGGAAAAATCTAGCCGGTCAGCTCAAGGAGCTCGCCTTTAAAGAGGTTCGCGAAGAAGATTCGGTATATTATATCGCCACATTTACCTTTACTAACAAAGAGACGATTCGATTTGACTTGCAAGTCCAGCCGGAGAGAAAAGGGAAACTGATCCCACTACAATTTAAGCAACAGCTCTATGCTGATTGATTGAGATTATTATCGGGTTAATCTAGGGCTTTTAAGCCAGTTTTGGTGTCATCTGACGCTGTCGGCAGTTTTCTCTCCGAGGGGAATTCGAGATTCTAATAAAGACTCATTAAAAGCGGTTTCGTATCACTGCGAAACGCTTTTAAATGCTTTTCCAATAACAACGTTATAACTCCGCTAAAGATAAAGCGCCGCTCCCACCGACTCATAGCTCAAGAATTTTTATGATGATATAATCTTTCACACAAATCCATTCACTTTCAAAGTTGTTCATGCGTCCCGATCAAATCGTTTTAGCCAGCGGCAATCAAAAAAAACTCAAAGAACTCAGCGGCATTTTAAGCCAGTTTGCGATAACCCTGGTACCTCAGTCTCATTATTCAGTGAGTGAGGCGGTTGAAGATGGACTGACATTTGTAGAAAACGCGATCAAAAAGGCGCGCCACGCCTGTGAACAAACCGGTAAGCCTGCCATCGCTGACGATTCGGGCATTGAGGTTGATTTTCTCGACGGCGCACCTGGTATTTATTCGGCGCGCTACGCCGGGGAAAACGCCAGCGATGATGACAACCTTGATAAATTACTGGCAGCGATGAAAGGCGTCGCGACAGTAAATAGAACGGCACGTTATCAATGCGTGATCGTGTATATGCGCCATGCGCTCGACCCGACCCCGTTAATCTGTCAGGCAAACTGGCAAGGCGAATTATTAACCGAAAGGCTCGGCGACGGCGGCTTTGGCTATGATCCCATATTTTTCTGCCGCGAACAGAATAAAACGGCAGCGCAAATGAGCGCGCAAGAAAAAGCCGCCATTAGCCACCGTGGCAAAGCGCTGGCCCAATTTCAGCAAGCGTTCGAACAGCTTGACCACTAATCGATTTACAATATGGCCATTACCCAACTCCCCCCGTTATCGCTGTATATTCACACCCCCTGGTGCGTGCAGAAATGTCCCTATTGCGATTTCAATTCTCATCAACTAAAAAAACCGATCCCAGAAGACGACTATATCGAGTGCTTGCTACGCGACCTTGAGCAAGAGATGCCTTCGGTCTGGGGACGGCAACTGTCGAGCATATTTATTGGCGGCGGCACGCCTAGCCTGTTTTCGCCACAAAGCTTTGATCGTCTATTCAGTGGTGTTCGCGCTTTACTCCCTTTTCACGCCGATATGGAAATTACCATGGAAGCAAATCCGGGTACGGTCGAAGCCGAAAAATTTAAAGGATTTTTTGACGCCGGCATTAACCGAATTTCCATCGGTGTGCAGAGCTTTGATAATCATTTTTTACAATCGCTCGGCCGTATACACGATGGTGATGAAGCTTTGCGCGCGTTTGAAATAGCCCGCAACGCCGGCTTTAACAACATCAATCTGGATCTGATGTATGCGCTGCCGAACCAGACGATTGCCCAAGCGTTGGATGATCTGACTATTGCAACTCAGTTAGCACCTGAACATTTATCCTGGTATCAATTAACACTTGAACCCAACACGCTTTTTTATCACCAACCGCCGCCATTACCGGACGACGAAGCCGTTTGTGATATTGCCGAACAAGGGTTAGCACTACTGTCCTCAACTGGCTATCAACGTTACGAAGTATCCGCCTATAGTCGCGAGGGTCAATTCCCTTCAGCGCATAATCTCAACTATTGGCAATTTGGCGACTACCTTGGTATCGGTGCTGGCGCCCATGGCAAAATTACGCGCGCCGACAATCAAACCATTACTCGAATCAGTAAACGTCGAAATCCCAAGGATTACCTCAATCCGGACAAAAGTTTTATTGACACCAGTCGTCAGATCCCACCAGCAGAGTTTCCGCTAGAGTTTATGATGAACGCCATGCGGTTAAAAAATGGCATCGATGAATCCCTGTTTTTCAAGACTACGGGCTTATTGCTCGGGCAAATAGAGCCCGCGCTGGCACAAGCCGAAAACGCAGGATTTCTTGAACGAACCGAAAGCCGATTACGGCCGTCCCCCAATGGATATCAGTTTCTCAACGAGCTATTAGAATGCTTTATGCCAGAAAACTTCAGCCAGCTGGGCTCTGGAGAGCAAATTAAAATTAAAAATCTGAGCGAATAGTCTTTGCTTCAAAAAGGCTAAATTGGTCACATCTATTTTCAATTGATGCATTGTCGTCGCCCTAATCCTATGGTGTAATCGAGTGATTACTGAAGCCTGTTGGACGTAAAAATTTCCATGAAGAAAGCTGTCTTTTTTTGTTTCCTTATTTTCACTAGTCTTACTACATTTGCGGTAACTGCGGCTGAATCTGCTCGCTGGGAAAAAACTCTCAAGCAAGTTGCCGATGCGGTCGTCAGCATTCGTGTCAACGCGGTGCGAACTTTCGATACCGAAGGCAGCATGACGACTCAGGCGACCGGATTTGTCGTGGATGCGCAGCGAGGCATTATTCTGACCAATCGCCACGTCGTCAATCCGGGCCCCATTACAGCTGAAGCGATTTTTTCTAACAGTGAAGAAATCGATCTCAAACCCATTTATCGCGACCCTGTCCATGACTTTGGCTTTTTTCAGTATGACCCCAAGGCGCTGCAATTTATTCAACCAAAAGCCTTAAAGCTCGCCGCACAAACGGCAAAGGTGGGTGATGATATTCGTGTGGTAGGCAACGACTCAGGTGAACATATGTCGATTCTTTCAGGCACCTTAGCGCGCCTGGACCGAAGCGCCCCTCAATATCGCCGTGGCGGTTACAACGACTTTAACACCTTCTATTTTCAATCTTCAGCGGATACTTCTGGCGGTTCATCGGGTGCCCCTGTAGTGAATGTCAAAGGTGAAGTCTTAGCGTTGAACGCGGGCGGCAATAACCGCAGCTCTTCCAGTTTTTTTCTACCCTTGTTCAAAGTTACTCGTGCCCTCAAAGCGATCCAACAAGGACAACCGATTAATCGTGGTACCATTCAGGCAACGCTGGATTACCAGGCATATGATCAAGTTCGTCGCTTAGGTTTGCCCGAATCGATCGAACAGAAATTTCGTGAAAAAAATAACGGCAATGGTTTGTTAGTCGTTGACCAGACGGTTCCAGAAGGCACGGCTTACGGCAAAATTCGACCGGGTGATATTATCATTTCGCTCAAATCTGAACGGCAATCACTGGACTATATCAGTCGCTATGAAGCGTTTGAAATTTTTCTCGATGAAGAAGTCGGCAATGCTATCGAGTTGACCGTATTGCGCCAGGGAAAAGAACTCACGGTTCCATTGCAGGTTGATGATCTTCACCAGATTACACCTGATGAATATCTGCAAATTGCTGGTGGCGTCCTGAACGATTTTTCTTACCAACTGGCGCGCCAAACCAATTTGCCTACTCGCGGCGTTTACGTGGCTTCGCCCGGTTTTATGTTTGGCAATGCCGGAATCGGCCGCGGCTCGGTCATTCAGACGATTAATGAACAATCGATCAGCAATCTTGATGACTTTGAAAAGGCGCTCAGTAGCATCAAGCAACAAGAACAATTTATCGTTAAATATCTGAATATCGGCGCACCGAAAAATTTAAATATTGCGACCGTAAAATTTCAAACCAACTGGCATCAGTCAGAACGCTGCAAGCGAAACGATCAACAAGGCATTTGGCAGTGCAACGCCGTTGAATGGAATCAGGAGATAGAAACGCCCGCCCCGACGGAAGTCAAGTTTACCGAATACAGTGATCGTCAGACCGCTAAAATTGCACGGTCGTTAGTGATGGTCACGGCTAGCTTACCCTACCATATTGATGGGCAAAATTTTGACCACTATTCAGGCACAGGCCTGGTGCTCGATGCAAAAAATGGTCTGGTATTAGTTGACCGAAATACGGTACCGATAAAAATGGTCGAAGTGACTATTAATGTTTCCGGAATCGCAGACATTCCAGCAGAAGTGCTATTTGTCCATCCACTGCATAGTTATGCGTTGCTAAAATACGACCCTGAATTACTTCCGGGCAATCCGCTGCGCTCGGCGCCGCTGTCAAGTAAACCACTCAACGCGGGAGACTCAGCGTGGCTGGTTGGATATCAGGCTAGCAATCGATTGATCAGCGAAAAAATTAACGTCTCATCGACTGAATCACTGAATTTACCACAACCTAGCATTCCACAATTTCGCGACGTCAACATCAGTGGCGTTTTGGTGAACAACCCGCCTGATGTGGCCAGTGGTGCCATTATTGATAAACGCGGCAAGGTGCTATCTTGGTGGACCAATTTTACCTTTAGCCGAAGCGCGACTCAGACGCTGGATAGAGGATTACCTATGGCCCATATTATCGATATGCGCGACCAATGGAAATCAAACCAGAAAATCGATGTTTATTCTCTCGAAGTTGAGCTGCGTCCAATCACTATTGCCACTGCGCGCAATTTTGGATTATCAGACGAATGGATGGAAAAATTACAGGACGGCAGTAAAAAACCGCAAGCACTACGGATTATTAAACGCGTTGCCGGATCCGATGCGTTTCGTTATTTTCAAGATGGCGATCTACTGTTAGCTATCGATAATCAGGCCATTAGAGACTTTAATGAATTAGATAACGCCATTCGTAAACCGACCATCAAGGTTGCTATATGGCGCGATGGCAAACAACTGGACTTCACCGTCAATACAAAAATGCTATCCAATACCGATACCGAAGAAGCCTATCTTTGGTCGGGGGCCCTGGTGCAAAAACCGCATCGCGCTTTAGCGGCACTGCATGGCATCGAAAGCCAAGGAGCTTATATATCCTGGTATTATTTTGGTTCACCTGCCAATCGGTATCAGTTACGTCCACTGCATCGTATTATCGAGATTGAAGGCGAAGCGGTGAACAATCTGCATCAGTTTATTGAGCTGAGTCAAAAACACAAGACCAAGTCTTATGTCCGTCTTCGCTTGCTCGACTTAATTGGCAGGGAATCTTTAATAACAATAAAACAGGATCACCGCTATTGGCCGACTCAACGCATTTATTTTGACGGCGGTCAGTGGTATAACGAACTGGTCAAATAAAACAAATAAGCAATAAAAATAGAAATATTAAAATAACAATATAAAAAGGGATTTAACAATGACAGACAGTCACGCTCATCCAATATCTTCGCGCACCCGTATCGTCAGCCTCGATTTAATTCGAGGCTGCGCATTACTGGGTATTTTGATTATGAATATTCAGTCGTTTTCGATGCCCGGCGCGGCCTATTTAAATCCGACAGCATTTGGCGATCTTAACGGGGTAAATTTTTACACCTGGCTCGTATCCCACTTATTTGCCGATATGAAATTTATGAGTATCTTTTCCATGTTGTTTGGCGCCGGCGTACTGGTTTTTTGCGAAAGAGCGCAACAGAAACAAGGCGGCGCCGCTGGGTTGCATTATCGAAGAAATTTCTGGTTATTAGTGTTCGGATTAATCCACGCTCATTTTATCTGGTACGGGGACATTCTCTATCCATACGCCATGTGTGCTTTTATCGTTTTCTGGTTCAGAAATTTTAGCGCCAAGAAACTGTTTTGGACGGCAATTATATTTTTGATTATCGGTTCAGGATACAACCTGTTTGCCGGATATAGTCTGCCCTACTTTCCGGAAGAAGCCATACAAGAAATCATGCGTGCCTGGCGACCGGACGCGGCCCATATAGAAAAAGAACTGGCGGCTTATCACGGTGATATCTTTGAACAATTTGCAAAGCGACACAAAGAAGCTACTTTTATGCAAACTCAGGTTTTCTTCACGATGTTTCTTTGGCGTATTGTAGGCATGATGTGCCTTGGAATGGCGCTATTTAAATGGGGCATTTTGTCAGCGGAAAGAGACGCTGCTTTTTATAAAAAACTGGCATTGATTTGTTTACCGATTGGATTCGCCTTAATTGGTTACGGCGCGATGAAAAATATCGCGAATGAATTTTCGATGGAGTTTAGTTTTTTTATCGGCAGTCAGTTTAATTTCTGGGGAAGTATTTTAGTCGCAGTCGGTTATATCTCGCTGTTTTGTTTGTGGTCAAAATCAGAGAACCTCAACGCTTTAAAAGCACGCTTTTCTAACGTCGGTAAAATGGCTTTTACCAATTACATCCTTCACTCCTTAGTGTTTACCTTTATTTTTTATGGACACGGTTTGGGTTTGTTTGGGGAAGTCGAGCGAGTAATAACAGTCCCGATGATTATTGGCATGTGGATTTTTCAATTATGGTATTCGCCAATCTGGCTGAAGCATTTTAAATTTGGTCCGCTAGAATGGGCTTGGCGCTGTTTGACCTATTGGGAAGTGCAGCCGATGCGGCGGGCTTAATTGATTGAGCGGTAGTTGTTTGGCTACCGCTCTATTTTGACAGGAAAGCCCTAAACCGAATATTAGGATTTTTAATAAGAATTTACTCACTTAATCTGTAGGTTGCGGTGACATAGGAACCCCAACACTTTCAATATTAAGTTTTCGTATTCAGCCGATAGTTAGTCGTATTATTCACTCAATGTTGTTGAGGTTTAATCACCCCAACCTACCGGGCTGATTCACAGTAATGACTAATCTCATGAGTTAAATCACTCAACGTAAATGTTATATTCAGTGAGCTGTTACCAGACTCACAATTATTATCTGAGTTGTATTCTATGGCAACAGTCAAGTACTCGAAGTTTCCAAACTTCATGATTGTGCCGTGATCCGACTCAACGAACTCTGTAGGTGCACGCGAAGTTCCTATTACTATTGTTCTAGTTTTCAAACCTACGATCCCAGAAAAATCGCTTGCCGGTATAGCCTTTTCCTTTCCATCAATCGAGATTTGAAAAAGCTCTATCGATTTATCTTTTTCATGGAGCTTTATATCAAGCGAGTACTTCTCATAGGGCTTTAATAGCACTCCTTTTAGAGACAACTCAAGAGGATCATTGTAATAAAACCCAGATGCAATTCCATTTGAGCATACAAGTGATAATAATATTGATAAGAAGAACTTTTTCATTTATTCATTGTACCAATTTATCATCCCGGCAAAGATTATGACGCTTAAGGAGGAGAAAGCGTCACACAACTCATACAACTAGCGCTTAGCTAATCTTGCGTGTCTTTTTACGATAAATTTCAGTGCATTGTTAGAATTCATTTAATATCCTCTAAATAAAGAAAATATCAGTCGCACTTGCTCTTTTCTGTTTTTCGAGAAAAGCAACCAAGTAAGTAATACGGAAGACATATAGCCTAGCAGTGTGAATATCATAGTATATTGAACAGAGGGAACAGGCTTCAAATGAGCTAAAGTAATTAATATAGCTACAAGATAAAAAGCTAAGAATTTAATTAAAAAGCCTCTCCAAATATATCCCCACACATTTAGTTCAAATTCAACGTCCGGATTTTTTTTACGTACTATTTTGTTTCCGCGCAAAATACGAATTAAGAATACAACCAAAACACACCAAATAAATTCTGTAAAGAAGGACAAAATATGATTAGCATTACTAAACTTGCCAGTTTCAACGTCTGAAGGAATAAGTAAAAAACTAAACGTAATAGCTACAAGTCCAGCAATTGCGATATACATAGTATTATCAAATGGTTTCAAGGTGCTCATCCTAGTAATTCAAAAATTAGGGTCAGTGTCAATTATGTTTACGGTTATTTTATTAACACTGATCCAGCTTTATAATTCATCCTTACCAACTTTGTATTTTCTTCACTCTTTTGGCCAGGCAGCTGAATCATACGAATCATAACACGCAGTTTAATTTTTTTCGTAATGGAATGCCTTGGGATTATGTTTTAACCGCATTTCCTCTTGCACTTCTTCATCGGCTTCCATATATCAAGACTCTTCGCCCAAGTGTCCTTCCCTTATACATAAAATTAAAAGCTCTTTACCTAGCTATGCCCCCAGTTCTCCGGATCATCATTATCATTAGGCGATAACCCCAGCACATCCCCTTTAATACTCACTCCTAACCCTAACACTGTTCGATTGGCGTAGTTAAAATATGCGACAACTTGATTCACTTCAAGAATTTGCCCGTCGTTATATCCGGCGCCACGCATTTTCGCCAGGTCCATTTCGTTGACGAGATTGGGAGTCAGAGTCAATCGTCTGGCGTAGCTAAACAGGGTATTTTCCTGCTCGTTAAATACTTCGGTCAGGTCATTGGACTCCATGGCTTCGCGAATTTGTTGGGCGAGTGCGTCATTGCCTAACAACCTTTTGTAGCCTTGAAAATGGTGTTCAACGCAATAGTCACACTGGTTTAACAAACTGACGTACACACCTAATGCCTCCAGCCAGTGTTTGTCCAGCTCATTTCCGTTGTGATGCAGGACATTTTTGTAAAGCGCCATATGCCCCTCGAGCGTGTGAGGTCTTAGGCTATGGGCCAAAAGAATGTTATCGACATTGTTATTGGGGCCAGCGATACGCTGATAGATTTTGGCGAGTTTTCCGGTGGCCTGTTCAAAACTTATTATTTTTATCCAGCTCATTATTATTATCCCTACAAAACCGCTGTTAAAAACCATATTAACAGGCCTTAAAAGATAAAAGCCAATTAAAAATCACCTAATCGCGGATTTTTGTCTAATTCTTAGATGCGTTATCCCCTTGATTTAATAGCAAAAATAAAAAACACTTGACTTACAAGACGACCGGTCATATATTCTAGCCGTTATGGGAAGAATTGGTTATTGTAGAGAACATATTTTAGACGCCGGCCTTAAAGTCCTTTTGCAAAAGGGCTACAACGGGACCGGGGTTAAAGAGATCGTGGACGCCGCTGGCGTGCCGAAAGGGTCTTTTTACAACCATTTTACCAGCAAAGAAGCATTTGTCATCGAGGCCGTCGAACGGGTAGCGAATGAAGATCTGGAATTGGCAAAATCGATTCTGGACGATCAAAACAAAAGCCCAAAGGAGCGCCTGCTCCAGTTTTTCAATGGTGGCTGCGATCAAATCAAAGAAGACGGGTTTCACGGCGGCTGTTTAATTGGCAACCTCTGCCTCGAAATGGCCGACGAAAATGAAGCGATCCGCGAATCGACCTCAAACATAATGTGTCAACAGATAACCTTAATCCGACGCTGTTTGAAAGACGCCGAAGAACGCGGTGAACTAAAAGCTCAACTGACCCCGGAAGACCTGGCGGAATTTATCTATTACGCCTGGGAAGGTGCCATTATGCGCGCCAAGGGCAGTCGAGACTGCAAACCCTTTGAAGTATTCAAAACGCAACTTCAGGGATTTTTTAACTAGATTCTGCCAATTCGGCAATCAAACTAACCCTCTGTTTTTAAATTAAAAATATATTTTACGGATTAGTGTAACAAACTTTAAGACGACCGGTCATATATATAGAAGATTTAAGACGATTGGTCATATTAATTGGTCGTATTAAATAGGTTTGAGACGGGCTCGTCCATTTTGGGAATTGATAGGAAGTACACAATGAAACGATTAACAAAAACGGTGTTTAAGAAAGTCACTACTTTACTACCGCTGTTTGTTTTGGGGATTTCTTCGGTTTTTGCAGAGACGCAGACTGAAATCGAATACGACTCACTGCAAAACTACGATAGAGGCCTCCCGCTGGTGGCAAGTATCAACGCCGAAAAAAATCCCCACCGTGACTGGATCTGGGAAACAGAAGAAGAGCCGTATGATACGGGTTGGGCACTTTATGTAGACAACGATCTCTTCGCCCTGCGTGATAGCGACAAAGATTATACCGGCGGAATATCCTTAACCTTAGCCGGTAAGCGCGCCACCGAATACGCCTTTTCAATTGACCCGGTACTCAAATGGGTTGACTCGGCGACCGGATTTGAATCGCTGCGTGCCGATAGCGACCGTCATCTCCATAGCCTGGAAATGGGTTTTACCGTCTTTACCCCTGAAGTTATTACCGAGCGGGAAGCGCAACTGGACGATCGCCCTTACGCAAGCTTGTTATTTTTATCCAATACTCACGAGTCGATTGATTTTGAAACTGACTCGGCGCTGATTTCATCCTTCTCAATTGGCGTATTAGGCTCCAAGTTAATCAGCGAAGTTCAAACCCAGGTGCATAAATCTCTTGGCAGTGATGAACCGGTAGGCTGGGACAATCAAATCAGTGATGGCGGCGAGCTGACGTTTCGTTATAGCATCGCCAAGCAAAGCCTGTTTCATTATGATTACGAGGGCGATTACAATCTTGAAGTAAGTACTACCTCACAAGCTAGCGTCGGCTATATAACAGAAGCTTCATTTGGAATGGCCGCCCGTGTCGGTGACTTCAATACCCCCTGGTACAGCTTTCGCCCGCAGTTTAACGACTACTCGGAAAAATCGGCGAGCCTTGCCGGCTTAAACGAGCCGAGCGAAGAATTTTATTACTGGGGCGGATTTAACCTGCACTTAAGAGCCTATAACGCCTTTTTGCAAGGTCAATTTAGAGACAGCGACCATGTGTTTCATTCCGATCAGGTTCGTCGCATGGTCGCCGATGCCTGGGTGGGCGTGACCAAACAGTTTGCGAGTGGATGGCGCTTAAGTTATCTGTTGCGCGGGCAGTCTTCGGAAGTGAAGGAAGGCAACGCCGATCGAAGCGTAGTCTGGGGTGGTCTGATTATCAGTAAAGGCTGGTAAACCCGCACTTATCAAAATCAATTCTCGCGCCCCTTGATAGGGGCGCTTTTGCTTGTCGGTGGAAAATTATCTGGGTAGACTGGGTGCCAATAAAAGCCCCGCTTAAAACGTGTTATCTATGCTGGAAACACGATATTACAGTGGTCACAATTCTGTTCCTCCCCCTGCCAAGGGGGAGGTTAGGCGGTGCGACGGATCGCGGGGGTATAGAGTTTTCAATCTTGGAGATTTCCGAAGATTTAAACAAGTTTACCCCACCCTAACCCTCCCCTTCGCAGGGGAGGGAACCGTCAGTTTTGAAACCTCGACAAAATATAAAAACGACAAGGTATCCATTTAATGAAAAAACGGCTAGCTCTACTGAGTGTGATGGCGCTGATAATTTCGCCTATCGCCATCGCTAAAAAACTCACCATAGAAAGGATCTACTCCTCCCCTTCCCTGACCGGCCCATCGGTGCGCGGATTACAAATTTCACCGGACGGCTCTCGTGTGACATTCCTCAGAGGCAAAGAAAGCGACTACGAACGCCTGGACTTATGGGAATACCATATAAAAAGCGGCGAAACACGATTATTGTTTGACTCTGACGATTTACATTCAGGAAAAGAAGAGCTATCCGATGAAGAAAAAGCGCGCCGTGAAAGACTGCGTTTGAGCGGTTCCGGTATTGTGAGCTACCAATGGTCAAAGGACGGTAAATCACTCCTCTTTCCACTAGCGGGTGATATCTATTACTACAAAGTCGGCGATAAAAAAGCCCGCAAAGTCGTCAGCACTCCGGAATTTGAAACTGACGTTCGTTTCTCGCCAAAAGCCAATTACATTTCTTATATTCGCGAGCAGAACTTGTACATGATGCACCTGGCAAGCGGCAAAGAAACACAATTGACGACTGACGGCGGCGGCACCATTAAAAATGGTATGGCGGAATTTGTCGCGCAGGAAGAAATGGACCGAATGACAGGCTACTGGTGGGCCAGTGACGAATCAAAGATCGCTTTTACCCGCGTCGACGAATCGCCCGTTGAAGAAGTCACTCGTAGTGAAATTTACGCTGATGAAATTAAAATGATCACACAGCGTTATCCGTTTGCCGGTAAGCCCAATGTGGAAATTGCATTGGGTGTGATTGGTCTGGATAACAAAAAAGTAAAATGGGTCGACCTGGGCGACGATAAAGATATCTACCTGCCAAGAGTGAAATGGACCAACGATAGTTCAAAGCTTTCTTTCCAGTGGCAAAGCCGCGACCAAAAACAGTTAAAGCTACAACAGTCTGATTGGCAAACCGGTCAGAACGCTTCGCTGATAAATGAAACAAGCGACACCTGGATTAACTTGCATAACGATTTACGATTCCTCGACAATGACCATATTGTCTGGGCATCCGAAAAAGACGGATACAAACATCTCTATTTGCACGATAAAAATGGGAAGCAGCTCAAGCAGCTCACCCAAGGCGAGTGGGTTGTCGATGACATTAAAAATATCGACGAGGAAAAAGGCCTGATTTATTTTACCGGTCGCAAAGATACACCGCTGGAAAAACACCTCTATTCGGTTTCTTTGAAGAATGGAGAAATCAAAAAGATTACCCAACGAAGCGGATTTCATAAAATTACTTTTGCCAATGATGGTAGCAGCTATATCGATAATTTTTCTTCGATTAAAGTGCCACCACAGGTGAGCTTACATGACTCGAACGGAAAAAGATTGGCCTGGTTAAGTGAAAATAAAGTTGACCAAAATCACCCGCTGAACGAGTATCTGCCGGACTGGATTGACCCGGAGTTCGGTAGTTTTTTAACGGAAGATCAAACGCGACTTTACTACCGCTTGTTTAAGCCGGCAGATTTTGACCCCAAGAAAAAATACCCGGTGTTTGTCTATCTTTATGGCGGTCCTCACGCGCAACGAGTCACCAACGTCTGGGGCAATTACTTTTTACAGTATATGGCGCAACAAGGTTATGTGGTTTTTACCGTCGATAACCGCGGCTCTAACTATCGCGGTAAAAAGTTCGAAGATCACCTTTATCGCGCAATGGGCGGTATCGAGGTTGAAGATCAGGTTAATGGCGTCAAATTTCTACACCAGTTCCCCTGGGTGGACAAAGAAAAAGTCGGCGTACATGGTCATAGTTACGGCGGTTATATGACATTATTGACCATGTTTAAGGCGCCCGAATATTTTAAAGCTGGCGTCTCTGGCGCACCGGTGACCGACTGGTCACTCTACGATACCCACTACACTGAACGTTATATGGGTACGCCAGAAAAAGACGCCGAAGCCTATGAAAAATCATCGGTCTTTCCTTATGCGACTAACCTGGCTGGACCGCTATTAATCTATCATGGAATGGCCGATGACAATGTCCTGTTTAAAAACAGTACCAAGCTGTACAAGTTATTGCAGGATAATAATATCCCGTTTATGACAATGGATTACCCGGGTAAAAAGCACGGCATCCGCGGTAAGAAAACCCAGATGCACCGGGCGAATATGATCCGCAATTTCTTTGATTTGCATTTTGGGATTAAACGTTAAACCAGATTTTTCGATAAATTCCAGCCGCTTGATTAAGCGGCTTTTTTTATTCTAATTCGTTTAACAAGCTTGACTTAACTGGCGCTCTAACCTTTACTCATTGTCAGATCAATAACAAAGCAAATCGCAAGGACTTTGGTATGCCCACTCAAGCTCAACAACGACCTATCCCCCAAGAAGCCTTTGACTGGTATGACGAATATGCCCACGGCTTAATTGATCGCAGAACTTTCCTGAGCCGATTGTCGTCACTATCTACTATAGGTTTAACTGTCAGCGTATTAACGTCGGCGTTAATGCCAGATTACGCCAAAGCAGAACAGGTATCCTTTAACGATCCTGATATCATTGCCAGCTTTAGCCTATTTAAATCCCCCGAAGGCCACGGTGAAGGGCGAGGATACCTGGTGAAACCTCGACAGCTCGAAGGAAAAGCGCCGGTCGTTTTAGTTGTACATGAAAACAGAGGCCTTAACCCTTACATCAAAGATGTTACCAGACGTCTGGCGAAAGTGGGCTTTATCGCCTTTGCCCCTGACGCGCTGTACCCGTTAGGCGGGTATCCCGGCAACGATGATGAAGGCCGACAAATGCAACGCTCAATGGAACGAAGAAAAATTGAACAGGATTTTATTGCTGCTGCTCATTTTTTAAAAAATCACGAGCACAGCAATGGAAAATTGGGTGCAGTCGGTTTTTGTTTTGGTGGGTATATCGTCAATATGTTAGCGGCAGCCGTTCCCGATGTATTGAATGCGGGCGTGCCTTTTTACGGTACACCTGCTGCAGAAGAAATTCGCTCGCAAATTAAAGCGCCTTTGATGATTCAACTTGCCGAACTCGACCAACGCGTTAATAAAAGTTGGCCCGACTACGAAGCCTCATTGAAAGCCAATGGTAATGATTATGTGATGCATATGTATCCTAAAGCAAACCACGGCTTTCATAACGATTCAACAGGGCGATATAACGAGGCGGCGGCGGAGCTGGCCTGGTCGCGGACCATTGCGTTTTTTAAACAGCACCTAAATTAAAACTGGATTATGCACGTGAATATCTTCCAGCTCTAATCCTACGCCTATGGTCTCTAGCCTGACGTCACTCTCTCTAGATTGAATCGTATCAGGCTAAGCAGAAACCCAAAAGAATAAAGCTGGTTTCAAACAATGCTTCAAACTAGGTTACTACTTAGGCTGTAAATTCCACCGCCCCACCACAATTCCAACACAATTGAAACTGACCTTCGATTTGTTCACCGCACTGCTCACACTCCCAGTCGACATTAACTTCCGGCGGCCCTGTCGTTATCTCGTGAATAAGCTTTAACGCAGCACTCTCCTGACTCAGATCTTTAAGCCAAAGTTCAGGCCAGGCGACAATCGGCGGTAATTCTCCCGCAGTTGAACCTAAGCTTTCATTTCTAATCAAGCAACCGATGCCATTATTTTCAAGCACATTTTTTATGTGATTCATTGACAGGTTATTTTCACAGGTATAAATTTTTTTCATTAGATTAACTTTTAGCTGTAGATTTCTGTTATTCAGCGGGCTGCAACGTTTTTTTAGTTGCCCACTGTTTGTTGACAAACCAGCCAAACAAACCACCCGTAACAAACATAATCAAACTGTAAGTAATCGCGGGCGTAGTCATCACTGTACTTCCCAGAATTGTGCCAGTAACCAGTAAGGCAAGCGTGCCATTTTGAATACCTACTTCTATGCCAATACTAATGGCTTGGGGTTGAGTTAGCCCCGCTAATTTTGCGACCGAAAAACCTAATAACAATGTCGCTAAATTCAGGATTAACGTCGCCACGCCTACTTCAATAAAATAACTAGCCATATTATCCCATTCGCCAGCGACAATGGCCGCAATGATGACAAACAGAAAAACGATTGAAAATATTTTTACTGGCTTTTCAGCTTTTATCGCGAAGAGTGGGAGCTTTTTATGCACCAACATACCAATGGCAACCGGCACGATGGTAATCACAACCAACTGAATTATCGTCTTTAATAAAGGAATTGAAAACTGTTGAGATTCCGCCATAAATAATGACATCATCCAAAGCGTCAAAAGTGGAATTGTAAAAGGTGTTAGCAAACTCACAACCGCGGTTAGACTGATCGACAATGCGGCATCTCCCCGTGATAAATAGCTTAAAAGATTTGAAGTGACGCCCCCCGGACAAAAAGTTAAAATCATCAAGCCAACTGCCAATTCGCCTGTCAATCCAATTACGCTAACCATTAAATATCCAACAAGGGGAAGCAATATCATTTGACTGAATACACCTATTGCGGCCGCTTTTGGCTGCAACAACACACGTGAGAAGTCGGCGGGTTTTAACGCGAGTCCCATTCCCCACATGATGATAAAAAGCGACGCAGGCAAAATCACCTGAGAAAGAAATGTTGCTTCCATACTTCCTCCCTTATTCTTATTTAACTCTAAGCGGAAAAACCACTACTTGTTTAAGCGCGCTTGAAAAAAATCAGCAGATTAGATATCGCTGTTTTAATCAATTATCAGCATAACCATCAAACCAGGTTCGGGTCTTGTCATGGTTTCTAAGATCAACGCCGAAGTCCACCGCCGCTTTCATCGCCATTAACCAGGATACCCAGCCAGCCGTCACCTCAGCTTTCTCATTATCGGCAACCCCTTGAGCGATCATTTCCATATCAGTTCCGCCTTGACCATCGGGTTCCAGGTTAAAGGTAGTCGTCCATCCAAAATAGGTTACCATGTATTTTTTCCCTGGAATTTCTTCCAACACTTCGCCTTCGTTTTCAATATCATTGAGGAATACGTAGTGAATTTTTCCTTCCGTTTCAATCGCCGACTCGGCCCAGTAACGCTTGCGGCCTTCGTCGGTACTTAAGGCAACATAGACTTTGGCGGGTGAGGAGCTAAAGTGCATTTTCCATCTTATAACTTCAGCTTCGGCTTGAAAAGAGTCGTTAAGATCATGAGTCATGACAAAGTCCCTGAAAGTTTAAAAAATTTATTGCTCTTCTTTATCTTCGGATAAATATGGGTCCAGCCATAATTCCGCTTCGTCGAGCGGCGTTTGAGGTGTTAATAGCGGATTAACAAGCTGAAATACCTTTCGACCTTTAACATTTGCTCGTTCAAACACTTCACTACGACCAGGATATCCGTAAAAGAGTTGATCAAATGTACCGTCATTTATGGCTAATCGCAAACCGGTTTCTATTCGCTGCGCCAGCGCTTTTTGACTTTGATGGACAAAAAAGTAGATGGGTGCACGATACTGAAGCATTAAATTTTTTTCTACCACAAACCCTTTTTCTTTATGGGTTTCAATCTCATTCCATGGCTCATTGATACCACGCGGAATATAATCAATGCGCTTTTTTTCAAGCATCGGAAACAACGAATCATAATCGGTGATTCCGATCGTCTGGATATCATTGGCCCGCAATATGGTTGTATCTGGCCAATCAGTGCCTTGTCCAGCCTGCAAGCGATTTAAATCTGCTATCGATTTCACCTGAGTAAACTTTTCTTGGTCTTCTTCTCGAATAATAAATATTCGAAAGCCTAGCAACCCTTTTATCAAAGGGATGCGAATCGGGAGCATCTGTGCTTCTCGCACGTTGGATGTCATCGTCCAATAAATATCCAGCTTTCGGCCACGGGTTAGCTCATAAATGGCACGCTCCTGAACCATATAATAGTCCAGCGGTTTTAATTGAAAACTTCCGTGTGATTCAGTAGTTCGTTCTAATGCAAGTCGTAGCATATTCACATAATACATATGCGAATCATAATCAGGATTCTCTGGAGGAACATATCGGATTACAAGAGGTTCGGACGCGCATACACGCATTACAAAGAAAATCAGCAAAAACATTATCACATATCGATACACTACATTTCTCTACTATCTATCGAATTATTCACTCAAGGCCTTCTAAAGTTATCCAGAGTTTCTTTTCATTTGTAGGTGTTGCCGGAGGAAGATAAGGGTTTTTCAATTGAAATATTTTACGTTCTTTCACCCGTGCACGGTTAAATATTTCGTTGTGACGGGTAAATTCAAGAAACCGCTGCTCAAAAGAGCCATCTTCAATCGCCAGTCGTAACCCTCGTTCTAGTCGATTCGCTAATTTGCGATTATCGCGATGAACAAAAAAATAAATAGGCGATTGATAATGCAGTAATAGACTTTCCTCAATGGCTAAATTCAGTTGCGCATGTTTTTCGATTTCATCCCAGGGTTCAATCAGTCCTCTTGGAAAATAGTCGACCCTTTTTTTTGCTAACATCGGAAATATCGAAAAGTAATCGGTGATCCCTAACACGTTTAGACCGTTAAATTGCAAAACTTTGGTGTCAATCCAATCTTCACCTTGTCCAGCGACCAGTCGACCGAGCGATTCTACTGCGTTAATTTTCGCAAATTCAGCCTGCTCTCCATCACGAATCATTAAAAGACGATAACCAAGTAGGCCTTTTAACAAAGGTATGCGTATTGGCAACATATCTTGTTCACGCGCATTTGATGTCACTGTCCAGCAAACATCGAGTTTATTTCCGGTGACGACTTCTTTAATGGCTCGAGGTTGAACAATATAATAATGACTGGGTTTTAGCTCAAAATCGCCGTCAGTTTCCCGTGTTTTTTCCAAAGCCAGCTTTAACAAACTGACATAATACTGATGAACCCGATGCTGCTGGCTCTCAGGTGGAGAGAAGCGAACGGTTGTAGTTTTATCGCTCGCGAAAACCGAAGCAAAATTCAACAATAATAAGCCGATAAAAAGTTTAAATATCCCGTGCATAGAAATCCTCAAAGTCTGGACTCTACAAATAACTATACACCATCTCGCTTGCTTCTGGTGGGAAATTAATGGTCTCCGCTGAAGTTACCAGCTGATCAATTTGCCGTGTAAGTCGTAAAACTTTCCATTGTCTGACTTTTTCAGATTCGACACGACTTTAAACAGGCCCATCGCGCTTTCTTCCGGAGAGTAAGTCGCCCGTTCACTAGTCATGTCCGTTCTCACCCAACCTGGGTGCAACACGACAAAAATATAACCTTGATCCGCAAACTCCAGAGACAACGAGCGGTTAAAACTATTCAGCGCAGTTTTACTGGCACGATACCCCATCACGCCGCCGCTATTATTCTGCGAAATACTGCCCATGCGACTACTAACGCTGGCGACAATTCGACGATCACTTTTTTCCAGATTAGGCAATAAAGCTTGTGTAACTCTAAGTGCCCCAAGACTGTTCACGTTTAGCACCCATTGCAACTTCTCAATATCGAGATCTTTAAAGTGCTGCGTGCTGTGACCGCCGATTCCGGCATTATTCAGGAGTATATCGATTTTGCGCCCGGCAAGCCGCGCTTTTAACTCTGCGACGCTTTTACTATCAGTGATATCCAGCGGCTCAATTTGCACACCCAGCTTTTTAAGCTCAGTCGCTTTTTCCGGTTTGCGCGCGGTGGCAATGACTTTATAGCCCGCTTGATGAAACTGCGTGGCCAGTGCCAACCCGATCCCGCGATTAGCACCGGTAATTAAAATGGTTTCTTTGTCATCGGCACTGACTTGCTGCGGAAAACTCAACAGCGATGCCAGGACCAACCCTATCAATATTTTAATCAATGCGCTCATCACCCATTCCTCTTAGTTTATTATCAGGAGTAATTGAAGACTGTGACGCACCATACTACAGAGAGTTACACCAGATATGAAGGATAAACGCGTTGAGTCGAGTCACCAGTTCGACCAGAGCAAAGAGCGTGATTTAAAGCGCTTTACGGCCGGTAAGAAAAATTGACGGCAAACTCACGCCCGCTGGCGAGCGTACTTAAATCGTCGGCAGAATTATAAAAAGTTTCATCAAATAAATTATCTATCACAAGCTTAACGGCCCAGCCATCAGGCAGATACCAGCCGACTGTCGCCGCGCCTATGTTGGCGCTAGCAAGGGCTACCTCTCCGTCGCCGACTTGTAATTTTTCAAGTCGGTGAGTCAAGGACAGGCGCGAAAACCATTTTTCCGTTTCGTAACTGGCACTCACGCGATGCCTGTCTGGCGGAACGTCGGCCAAAGGGTTACCCATTTGATCTTTGCCGTCAATCGACTGTCCCGACACTTCAATTTTAAAAGCCGAATCGAACGCGTAGTTAACTTGATATTGCCAGCCAGAAAGATTTCCATGAGTCACATTGCGATAAGTACGCGTGTCTTCATCTATCGATACTCGCTCAATAAAATTATCGATATCGGTTTCAAATCGGTGTATATCGACAAGCCAATTGTCTTGCTGAAATTTAACCGACAGATCGAGTGATTGCGACTCTTCTGGTTTTAGATTTGGGTTGCCAATGGTTTGCCCGCGGCCAGTCGTGCCTGAAAAAAGTCGTTCCGACAAGCTGGCAAAACGAAATCCGGTGCCATAACTGAGGCCAAATTCAAAGGCATCCACGGTCTTAGTCACCGTAGTAAAATAGGTCACGTAATCGTCAGAAAGGCTGGCGGAGTTTGCGCTCGATTGAGTTTGATAATTTAATCGCAGTCCGCCATGAAATGCCCAATTTTTCCAACTCTGATTGATAGTCGCAAACACCGCAGATTCTTGCTCTTCACCATCGACCAGCGCCTGGAAGCGAGTGGATTGCAAACTGGTCAAGTCGGTTTCGGTCTCGTGGCTATCGACATCTTGTCGGGCAAAATAATCAAAGCCAATAAGTCCACTCCAATCTGACAACCGCCATTGCTCTTCAATGGAAAATCCTAAATCGAGCGACTCGGTTTCGACCAGATTAACCCGGTTAAGCGGCCGTTCGTCTCGTGTTTGTAGATTTTGATCGTGAAAATACAATCGCGCCTGCCAATCACCGTTTCCAGTAATACTCACTTGCGACAACAGGTGATTCTCTTGTGGATAAGTGGTGATGCGAGAGTCAGGATAGCGCAAGTTATCTTTTCCGAGATCGTCGCCGCGGGAATAGATGAGCTGCCAATCGAGCTTCAGGTTATCCAGCTCAAAATGCTGTTGGTAATTGGTTGAAAATTGGCTGAAGTGGTTATTTTTTTCTTCGCCTGTAATCGTCTCGCCATTGTCGCGTTGGCGAAAAGCAACGCCAACCACATAATCTTCGCCCCCGTTGCCGACGGCGGTCACGGTTTCATTGCCATCACTATTAAAGCCCGCATTAAACCACAGACCATCATCCTGCCGCGTCACTAGATGAACGCTGCCCGCTATCGCGCCACTTCCATAATAAGTCGAGGCTGGACCCTGAGTCACTTCTGCGCCACTCAACAGCAAAGGGTCAATAAATGACGCCGCCACGCCTGCACGACGCTCAGAAGTAATTCGCATACCGTTAACATAAGCATGCACGCGCTGACGTGCCAGACCTCGAATACTTAACGTCTGAAATAATCCGGGCTGGCCATTCGCGTTGAGACCCGGCTGAAGTGAAAGCAACTCTGTGATATTGGCCGGCGAATTGGCAACCGATCCGATCGAAACGAAATCGTTAATCAGCGCTTTATCTTTACTGTGGCGCGTGGCAGTGACCACCACGGTCGGTGTATCCCCGAATGGCATATCGTATCTTGTGTCACTATGGTAGGAGACTTTTGATGTATCAGTGCTTTCCTGCGCTTTAGCTATACCCTGCGCTTTAGCTCTATCCTGCGCTTTAGCTCTGTCCTGCGAATTTGCTGATGGTAAAACCGGCGCAGGCTCAAAAAGCTCGCCAGCCTGCGTCTTAAGCGGCAGCGTAACTATAACGCTAGCGCAGGTGCAGACTATCGCTAATCGCGGGAGCCGAAACAAGCTAGATTGAATCTGGATTAATTGAAGCAATGAGTGTCCCTGAATATAACCGGCTTAAAAAATCAAACCGCTAAACTACCGCAACCACCTGCGATTGGAAACCGATTGTGGCGATATTTGTGAATATTTACTCCACAAGCGATTGCCTGGATCGTCTACACGGGACACTGGCGATTTAAAACAACTACATTCTTTCGTTGAATTCCCTTCAAGCAAACCGTATATTGCCCGATTCTTTTTACCCGATAGCCTAATAGCCAATCGCGACTAATCAACTGAACTATGCCTTATCTCGGAGAAATCGCCGCGCTCACGACAGCCTTTTGCTGGGCTATATCGGTCGTCTATTTTCGAAGACTTGGCGGCGTTTTTTCTCCCTTGTCGCTCAATCTCTGGAAAGGTCTAATTTCAATTGCTGGCCTGTTACTTATCGTGTTTATTTCGCCTCGTCCTGCGCCAGAACATCAAGAAATTCTCTGGTTAATGCTGAGTGGCGTCATTGGCATTGGTATTGGTGATACCGCATTTTTTGCCGCACTCAACCGCATGGGCGAGCGTTCGACGTTGCTGCTGGCGGAAACTCTGGCGCCCGTATTTACCGCTATTTTGGCGATGTTATGGATTTCAGAATGGTTAAGCGTCTTTCAATGGCTGGCAATTGGGGTCATTCTTCTAGGTGTCGACCTGGTGCTGCGCAGTAAAAAAGATAGCGATGAAAAGCCGACTTTTTCCGGCTTGTCTTTTGCAGCACTGGCGGCACTTTGCCAAGCCGTGGGCGCTGTAATCGGACGCGATGTGCTGATAAGTACCGATATCGATGTGATCAGCGCAAGCCTGCTCCGCTTGCTCGGTGGCCTGATTTTTATCGTCCCAATGTTATTATTTAGTCGTCAACGTTGGCTGCCAACGCGAGCAGTCGGCGGTCAAACCTGGAAGCTCATGTTTTTAGCGACCTTTATTGGTACCTTTATCGCCATGGTATTGCAGACATTTTCATTCGCGCATGCGCCAGCGGCAATCGTGCAGTCACTCTTTGCCAGCAGCATCATATTTTCACTGGTGATTGCCAAAGTGCAGGGTGTCGCCCTGGCGCGCCAGGCAATACTCGGGAGCAGTATTGCTACTTTAGGCGTGGCGTTGATTTTTCTGAGCTGACGCCAATAGTGTAAAAAATGTAACAAAATACCAGAACACCTGAAATTTGCGGCTAAATTCGTTAAAGTGACGGCCGAATAACAATAGAATCAACCTCAAGGTGGATCCGCTCCACCGTCAATCAGGAAATTCCTATGAACCGAAGCATGATTAAATTCTGCGGTGGATTGTGTGCGTTAGTATTTTGCCTGACCACTCAAGCGTTTACCGACGTACCAGGCGGACAGCTGCCAAGCTATATTGAGCCGACTCATTACCAGCTGGAAATTCGACTTGACCCTGAACAAACGCATTTTTCAGGTACCAGCACTATCGATATCAAACTCAACAAATCGAGAGACTATTTTTACCTGCATGGTCAAGACATGACCATTGAAAATACCACCATTCAATTGAATAGCGGAAAAATTATCGCGGCCAAAGTGGATACCACCAATGTTGCTGGCGTATTAAAAGTGACGGCATCGCAAAAGCTAAAACCCGGAAAGCATCAGGTTACCTTTCATTATTCCGCCCCCTTTAACACTAATCTGCAAGGCCTCCATCGTGTTAAAGACGGCGGCGTTTATCATGCTTTTACTCAAATGGAATCCATCTACGCGCGTTATGCCTTTCCATCGTTTGACGAGCCGCGTTTTAAAACCAAATTTGACCTCAGCCTGATTGTACCTGACCATCTGGTCGCCATTGCCAACGCGCCAGAAACCAGTGTCAGTCCATTGCAAGACGGCTGGAAACGCGTCAATTTTGCCACCAGCAAACCGATGCCAACTTATCTCTTTGCTATTGCTGTAGGGGATTTTGACGTCGTCGAATGGGCGGACCTTCCGGCAAATGAAGTTAGAAAAACGCCTATCCCTCTGCGCGGCATTGCGACCAAAGGCAAAGGTGAAAAGCTGAAATACGCGCTGGAAAATACTCAAGGGGTCATGGACGCCTTAGAAGATTATTTTCAGATCCCTTACCCCTATCGCAAGTTGGACATTCTCGCGGTACCAGATTTTGCAGCGGGCGCGATGGAAAATCCCGGCGCCATTACTTATCGCGAGCAATTACTTTTACTCGACGATTCCGCGTCGATTGGTCAGAAGCGCAGCTACAAATCGGTTCATGCCCACGAACTGGCTCACCAGTGGTTTGGCAACCTGGTCACCCCGGTTTGGTGGAACGACATCTGGCTGAACGAAGCCTTTGCCACCTGGATGGCGGCGACGGCGCTACATCGTAAATTTCCAGACGAGCAATGGCGTCGTCAACAAAATAGAAGCTCAAAACGAGCGATGGATTCAGACTCTATCCCCTCGGCACGAAAAGTTCGTAACCCGATCAAATCCAACGGCGATATTATCACCGCATTTGATGGCATTACTTACAGCAAAGGCGGCGGCGTTTTATCCATGGTAGAAAGTTTTATGGGCGAAGAAAATTTCCGTCTGGGCGTGCAAAAGTATATGAAAAAATACGAATGGGGTAACGCCGATGCCATCGACTTTTTTGAAACTATCGCGAGTGTGATGGAACCCAAAAGAGCGGAAGCGGTGGTCAAATCCTTCCGAAATTTTGTCGAGCAAGCCGGCGTACCTTTATTAAATATCGCCCAGTCTTGCGAAGACGAACGCTCGGTTCTGGCTATCGAGCAAGAACGCTATGCACCGTTAGGAACAGAATTTAAAGAAAAAACCCTCTGGAGCATTCCCGCCTGTATGAAATATGAAGTTGATGGCGAAATCAAACAACAGTGCGAAGTCCTGTCAAAGAAAACCCAAAAAGTGAAACTGAAAATTTCAGGCTGCAGTGATTGGGTGATGCCAAATACCAATGCTGCGGGTTACTATCGTTTTAACTTCGACTCAAAAAGCTGGAAAGATCTGTTAGCCAACCTCAATAAAGTCAATGCACAAGAAGCCAATGCCGTTCTCGACAGTATGAGCGCTTCGTTTAATAGCGGTAAATTAAGCGTCAAAGAATTATTGGATGTTATTCCCGCAACGCTGAAATCTGATTCATGGGAAGTACAAACTTCGGGTCTGGAAACACTGGCGACGCTGATCGATTACGCGGACGAATCGCAAAAAGCCGAATTACGCAAGATGGCCGGCAAAATTTACAAACCAACGGCTGATAAGCTGGGCTTTGTCGATGATACCGAATGGGATAAAAGTAATCCCCTGGATACCAGTCAGTTAAGAAACCGCCTGGTAGACTTTATGGCCAATACGGTGAAAGACGAGCAATACCGCGCTCAACTTACCGCAATGGCGCAGCAATATGTCGGTTTTAACGCAGATAACAAAATCGATGAAAATGCAATTATCCCAGCTCTGAGAACCACGGCTATGTCGGTTGCGGTTCAGGAATTAGGCCAGCCGTATGTTGACAGTTTGATTACCCAACTTAATTCCTCAGCCGACGGCACATTCCGCGGTCGCCTGGTCCGCGCATTAACTGCCACCGAAGATCCCCAGATTGGCGCTCAATTAATCGCGCTAAGTGCCAGCGACAATATTCGTGACAATGAAAAATCAACTTTCCTGTTCCGGCTGATCGGCAAAAAAGAACTCGACGCGACTATTTGGCCCTGGTTAAAAGTTAACTTTGATCAACTGGTCTCTGATTTGCCGACCAACTACCACAGCTACACGCCTTACCTGTTTCTGGGTGAATGTGATGCCAAATACAGTACCCGGTTGGACGAATTTTTAAAACCACGTTTGCCGCAGTTAACGGGAGCCGATAGCAATTTCGCCAAGGCAAAAGATTATCTACAGCAATGTCTGGCCCATAAAGCCCACGTAAAACCGCAAATCAAAGATCTTGTGAGTTCACTCGGGCATTAACCGATCCCGACCACGAATGAACAACACCATACCCCTTCAAACTGAAGGGGTATTTTTTAGTTATATCCCTTAATTTTGGCTAAATTTTAGTCACTAGATACTGGAAGCAAAAATTCCTTCTGGTATAATCCTGCGTCTAAGAAATCCCCTTCAATGCTTGTCTGTCATGTGCGTGTCAACAACGCTCAAGCACAAGCTATCGGAAAGCTCGATGCAAAAAGCCGCCCGATCCGATTTTTTAGACTATTCTTTTTTTTTAAATTTTAAGTCTTTCGATAGTTTAAGAGGACAATTTGATATGAGTCTTGCTGACAAAGTATTGGCAGTTAATGATGATCTACCGATCCGTACAGACCTGCCAGTCCACAGTGGTAAAGTTCGTTCCGTTTACTGGTTAACTGAAGCCGATAGCAAACGCCTGATTGAAGAAAAAGGCTATGATGTTGCTGCCGACGCTCCCTTAGCCATTATGGTGATTAGTGACCGTATTTCTGCGTTTGATTGTATCTGGCGTGGCGAAGGCGGTATGAACGGTGTTCCCGGTAAAGGCGCCGCGCTTAATGCCATTTCCAATCACTGGTTCAGATTGTTCCGAGAAAATGGCCTGGCCGATAGTCATATTTTGGATATTCCCCACCCGTTTGTGTGGATAGTACAAAAAGCCAAGCCTGTGATGATTGAAGCCATCGCGCGTCAATATATTACCGGTTCGATGTGGCGGGCTTACGCCAAAGGCGAAAGAGAATTTTGCGGTATTCAAATTGCCGAAGGTCTCGAGAAAGATCAAAAATTACCTGAGCTGTTAATCACGCCGTCTACCAAAGGTATTTTGGAAGGCATTCCCGGCGTTCCAGCGCAAGACGATGTCAATATCACACGCCAAAATATTGAAGATAACTATCAAGCGTTTAACTTCAAAAACAAAGATGATATCGAACTTTATGAAAAGCTGCTAAAAGAAGGCTTCGATATGATCAGCGATGAACTGGCCAAGCTTGACCAGATTTTTGTTGATACCAAGTTTGAATTTGGCTACGTGACAGACAAATCTGGCAATGAAAAACTCATCTATATGGATGAAGTCGGCACGCCGGATTCATCGCGTATCTGGGATGCCCCCTCACAACGTGAAGGAAAAATTGTTGAGAAATCAAAAGAAGCTTTCCGTCAGCAATTATTAAATCACTTCCCCGATCCAGATATTTTACTAAATAAAGATCGCATGGAAGAGCGTGCTGCGCTAGCCAGAGACAATGAATTACCCGCCGAATTATTGATGGAAGTTTCTAAAACTTACACAGGCATCGCCGAAAAAATTACGGGCGAAACAATTACCTTGTCAGATAATCCAAAAGCAGAAATTGTTGAAATCCTGCGAGACCAATACGGTCTGATCGATTAGTTCTCGCATTGAGAGTTAGCTGAAGAAAGGCGCATATTATGCGCCTTTTTTTACGCCTAAAAACTGCGGCTCGTCTAAATCCTCTCGTTTTTGTAACAAGGGTTTGGGTAGAATCGATTAACAATCCTTTACCAGGAAGCCTTATCGCAATGACTAATGTGAAATAGCGGCGCGCTATTTATCTCACCAGCAATATATTGAAAACGTAAAAAATATTTTGCTTGAGACTGCATACGTATTCAATGACCCAAGAACTGAGATATAGGTTTGAATACGTTTGCAATGTGCTAGTTTATTTCATATCGATGAATGCATGGCATCGCAAATACCATGACTCAGCATTTCATTGCCGACTACCCAAAAATAAAATTGAGCGACCAAAAAATTTAATTCACACTTCTCAGGTTATTCATTTCATTCGGTATCTTTGTATCGAAAGAATCGCCGTACTGAGACTAACTATTGAGGGCATAGTTATGGACCAGTCATTTGGAAAAAATTTCATTCACGCAAAAAAACTTGCTTCGTTAAACTCCCTGACGATCATTTTCGTTTGCTGTTTGAGTTTAACTTTTAGTCTTTCACCACGCGCAGAAAACGGCGTGATGATGCAGTACTTTCATTGGTACCTGCCTGCCGATGGTTCGCTTTGGACTCAGGTTCAACAACAAGCGGACGACCTTTCAGACGCCGGTGTTACCGCGCTTTGGCTACCTCCCGCCTACAAGGGTAACGCCGGTGGTTCTGACGTCGGCTATGGAGTTTATGATATGTACGATCTGGGCGAATTTAATCAGAAGGGCTCTCTCAGAACCAAGTACGGCACAAAGCAGCAGTACGCTCATGCGATTAATATTGCACATCAAAATGGTCTGCAAATTTATGGCGACATCGTTTTTAATCATCGCGGCGGCGCTGACGCAACCGAGTCAGTCACAGCGGTTAGAGTCGCGCGCGATAATCGTGATTATGAATTTGGCGGTGACTTACAGATTGACGCCTGGACACAATTTAATTTTACCGCTCGTAATAATACCTACTCTGATTTTAAATGGCGTTGGTATCATTTTGATGGCGTAGACTGGGCCGAAAATTTAGGCGAAAGTAATATTTTTAAATTTCGCGGTCTCGGCAAAGGCTGGGATTGGGAAGTTGATACGGAAAATGTCAATTACGACTATTTGATGTTTGCCGACCTGGATATGGATCACCCGGAAGTCATACAGGAATTAAAAGACTGGGGAGAATGGTACGTTGCTGAAACTCAGGTTGATGGCTTTCGCATCGATGCGATTAAACATATCCGCTATGACTTCTTTAATGACTGGCTGGATCATATGCGCGTACAAACAGGAAAAGCGTTATTCACCGTGGGCGAATTTTGGAGTTATGACAAAGCCAGACTCCACAACTACATCAGCAAAACTGGCGGCCGCATGGCTTTATTCGATGCGCCGCTTCACCTTAATTTTCACCAGGCTTCTACCGCCAGTGGCAACTATGATATGCGCACGATTCTAGACAATACGCTTATGAAAGAGCAGTCGGGACTTGCTGTTACGCTGGTTGAAAATCACGATACGCAGCCTTGTCAGGCTTTGGAATCTCCGGTTCAGGACTGGTTTAAACCCATGGCGTACGCGCTTATTTTATTGCGCGCTGAAGGCTACCCCAATATTTTTTATGCCGATTATTACGGCGCCAATTATACCACTTCCGATAACAACTGCGACAATACATCCATCTCAATGGCATCTCATAAAAACGCCATCGATCAATTGCTCAGCGCTCGCAAGCACTATGCCTACGGCGCACAGATCGATTACTTTGACCACTGGGATGTGATCGGGTGGACTCGCCTGGGTGATAGCAGTCACCCAAAAGCGATGGCAGTGATTATAAGTGACGGTCCTGGTGGCAGTAAGTGGATGAAGGTAGCGCGCGTGAATACCACTTTTATCGACGTCACAGGCAATCGTAGCGATGTTATCACTAGCAACAACGACGGCTGGGCTAACTTTCCAGTAAACGGCGGATCGTATTCGGTATGGGTTGAACAATCCGCTTCTGGCGGCGGTGATGTATCGGTCAATTTCACTTGTACCAACGGTTATACCTATTGGGGCCAGAATGTCTATGTGGTCGGCGATCATGCTTCGCTTGGTAGCTGGAATAGCGATGGCGCTATCAAACTGGATGCAAGCAACTATCCGACCTGGAGCGGTAATATCGATTTGCCTGCCAATACCGGCATTGAATGGAAATGTATTAAAAAATCCGGCAGTAACGTTGAATGGCAAAATGGTGCAAATAACGTTTATACGACTCCATCCTCGGGTCAAGGACAAACGCAGGGCTCGTTCTAGTCCCGCAATAAACAAGAATAAAAAAGGCGCATCGCTGCGCCTTTTCTTGTGCCATAAAATTCAAACTTTTCACCAGCGGTTAATCACCACGTTTAAATTTGCTCGCGGAAGATTGCGCGGTTTTATAAAAACGGCCTAGCGCTTTATCACTCGCTCGCCTTTCAGCCAGCGTGGCACTATTTAGTTTTTCTTCCTTGAGCAATTTCAGATAATTACTCAGCCGCCGAGGTTCCAGTGCGCCCTTATCGACCGCGGCTTGCACCGCACAGCCAGGTTCAGACTGGTGCTGGCAATCGTTGAATCGACAATTCTGCGCGAGCGATTCGATATCAGCAAAGGTTCTTGCTAATCCCGTTTCGCAATCGGCAAGCTGGAGTTCCCGCATTCCCGGCGTGTCTAATATCATCGCGCCGAATGGCGACATTATTAGCGAACGACTGGTGGTGGTATGGCGTCCTTTGTCGTCACTTTCTCGAATACCGCCTGTTGATTGCTGCGTTTCTCCCACAAGCGAATTAATAAGCGTCGATTTCCCAACACCGGATGATCCAATTAACGCGATTGTCGATCCCGACTTAAGCCATGGTTGCAGTTTTTCGACATCACTTAAGTCTAAACAGTTAAGTGACTCAATCTCCAGCATAGGGTCCAGCTCACGAACTTGTTGAACCTGCGTTTCTACTTGATGGCTTAAATCCGATTTGGTTAAAACGACAACCGGTGTTGCACCCGACTCGTTTACAACCGCCAGATAACGCTCGATACGATTGAGATTAAAGTCTTCATTTAACGAGCAGACAATAAACGCCGTATCAACATTCGCCGAAATCAGCTGGGTCGATTGTTGCGTTCCCGCAGCCTTTCGACTAAAACAGGTTTTCCGCTCTAGCAGACGAATAAACTTTTGAGAATGATCGAGGAGAATCCAATCCCCTACCACCAGCTTCGGAAACGATGCCAAGATAGGTAGCGAGATTGTCCCTTGCTCGGTAATGACCTGAAGTTCAGATTTATGTTGCTCAATCACGCGCGCGGGAGTAACAGACTCCCATTCTTCGAGACTGAGTTGTTGTTGAAAATGTGGTTGCCAACCAAGATTGGCAAGACTATAAAAATTTGACATAGCAAACCCTTAACAGATTTATTGTTAATGTGATTTAAGGGGCTATTGGCCCCGGCTCTAAACCGGGCTTTGAGTGACTAGTTTTTCTAGAAATTCGGCCCGGCTAGGATTGCTACTATCATGTTTTAGTCTCCTAACCAGTTATTGATGACACTATTTTAATAGAAAGAAACTCGAGTTAAAAGCTAGTTGTCGAATAAACTCGACTAAGATCAAAGATAATTGTATCGAAATATAAAAGGCGCAGAAATGCGCCTTAGAAAGAGTGAGATTCACCAGGCTTTTTTAGCGTCACCATAGCGAACTAACCAACCGGTTAAGTAAGCCGACAAGAATATAGTTGGCGTAACCAATGTATCCGGCCTGACTATCCAGCTAATAAAACCTAAAACTAACACCAAAACTTCAACTATTAACACTGTTCGACGCGAACGAATTCCAATAAAATTCACCCGGAACCACCAGGGCTGGCTTTTCCATGCAGCAGACTCTTTATCTATCACAGTAATCTCCTCTGTAAGCTTTTCAATGTCAACTTCAAATACAGAGGCGAGGCACTTCAAGGTTTCAAGGCTAGCTTTTTGACCGTTTTCCACTCGCTGGATGGTTCTGACGCTTAATCCACTCATAGTCGCGAGCTGTTCCTGCGACCAATTATGTTTTTCGCGTAACTTCTTGATAATCATAAAAACGTCCTCGGCTCCGTATGAGGAAATCATGGCAGATCAACCCGACTGTCGGCCACGACAAGTACCCGACAGTTGGGTAACTGGGCTTATAAAGTATTCTATTTTTACTTTTGGTAGCTGGCAATGATAGTCGTGCTACTGACTGACGATTCAAAATATTCACTTTTGACCTTAAGATAATCCGGATCTGAAAAAAACTTATTCATCATATCTTCATCGGGGAATCGAATGGTAAACACGCGGTTTATATTTTCATCCACTTCAGATAGCAAAACTTCAGATACCTTAAAGTCATAACCAAAAGAACCGCCAAATTTAGTCAAGATAGGCTTCATTGCACTTCGATAGTCCTGATAAGCTCTATCGTCGCTGACCTCTAGTCCTACAAGCATTTCAAACAATATACAATCTCCAAATTAGTTGCTTGATTAAAGTCCTCTTAAGACCTCAGTATGGCTCCTTGGTTCAAGGATTTAGTGGCAATCCCAATTATACCAGACCTTAGAAAAATCCAGGCTCTTTAGGTCGTCAGGCCGAATAAAGAAATTCGCAATCCCGGCATCTCCCCACATGATATCGATATTAGAATTAGAGTAGGTATCCATCTGAAACAGCAATAACCACTCTTCGTCTGGTGCGTAATAACCTCGTGGATCTTCCTGAGTAAAAGAGGCAAATCCACCAATTTTGTGATCTGGCGTTTTCATTAGCGATTCATAAGCGTGTTCTTCTAACTCGTCATTGAGCCGACCGAATGGCTGGATGATTTTGTCAAAGCGATAATCTACCGGCGATGCAATGTCTTTGACTTTGCTAAAACCAAGTGCCGACTCACCCGAGTAAGGCGACATATCACTTTTAAATGTTTCAGAAATTTCTGTTTCGAAATTTTCAACGGCATTTTGTGTTTCAGGATGGTAAACCACGGCGAAATCTTTTTGTGCTTTGTTTAAGTAGGCTTCCAGCGGATTCTTGTTACTCAGAAACTCTAAACCCCATACATCATCGGTGCCGATAAAAAACTGAAGTAGTCCTTTTTTGGGATAGTGTTCGAGCAATCCTGGCACTTCTGCAAAATTGATTTGCGCAATAAAAGTTAACGGTTTGCCATTAGTCCCGTGCGGATAAGTTTTGTCTTTCGGCCAATAAGGGACACCGCCAAATTTCGATTGCTCAATTGAAGTTGGCTTTTCATCCAATAATCTGATTTTAATACTCGGCAAGGTATTTTCTTCGAGCAAAGTTTGAACCTCGCTCCATTTCTCAGGCTCCGCTAAGTCTTGTGTAAGACGAGGATTATTCAGGTTCTTTTTGCTGCCTGTCCTATTTAGTAAAAGAAAGACAATTGCGATTGCGAGGATTATAAAGATAAATTTCATTGAGTTTCCTTTTTTGAATAAGGTCTGGGGCTTTACAGCGAATGCAACCTAGTGTTTCTATTTGTCTATATTCGTTTCAATTTCCGGTAACTCTAAGTCAGTTTTTATTTTCCGAACGATTTCAAACTCTATTTCGAGAATTTGACCAGACACCGGATAACCATTCAACATATCAAATCTTGCCTTAGAGAGGGATTTCTTAATTGGGGCAATTGGTAATTGTTTTGGGGTAATTTCTATAATCTCATATTTTTCAAGCTTTCCACCGCCGCTTATCCAAACCTTCGCTTTTACTTTTCCGGTGTCGATATCAACTGCTAGATCACCATCAAACATTGGTTTTGGAAAAAATCTGACCTCCGCATGAGAATCAGGCTTTGGAGCACAGGCTATGACGCCTAGAGAATTTAAAGAAAAAACAACTATTGAAGCATTCAGTATAATTCTTTTTAGATTTATTAATTTAAACACTTTTTAATCCTATCAATTGCGTTCTTAAACCAAGCAACGGTCCATCGACTACCGATGTATAATAAGCGCGTATATTCAATTAACGCATACCACTATAACTTTTGACATTCAATACTAAAGTCTACGTGATAGTGTTCATCATGCCTTACCCAGGAGGGCTTTGTCGATAAAGTGATATTTTCTTTGATATAGCGTCCGTATTGAGTCTTTAATAATTTAGGTTGCAATTTAGGGTCAAAAATTACTCGCCATATTCCAACGCCGTGCACCTTTGCTGCTTTATCTAGAGCAACCAGGTGAGCGGCAAGCGCCTCGTAGTCTATCGTGTAATCGTCATAGCGATCATTTTCATCAAACTCAATATTATATCCATACTTATTTAAAGCATGGGTCGGCAAGTGCACAGATTCACCCTTTTTATCCAATACAGGCGTCATAAAATCAACGGATAAACCATTTCTATGAGTTTTATGGGGTTTAAACTGTCCGCCTTCTTCAAAACCGGTTTCAGCGTATTTATAAACTTTGGATGGCTGCTCAGTTTCAAGATCTTTATACGCATCCAAAATAATACTCTTTACTGTAGAATGAACATAAGTACGCCCTGCGACTTCGGCAATGGAGCTATAACTGACAAAATTTTTCCCGTCGGAAGGTAGCTGCACGCCATTTTCTAACCGGCCATTTGAAGTGGTTCCATAGCAGGTACTTTCTTGTGCGTGCAAATAGAAAGGAATTGATAATAGAATAATTAATAGGATGTGTTTCATTATTTTTGTATTCGAATTGCCTTACGCTAGTATTGTAGGTTGCGGTGACAAAGCCCCCCCAACATAGTAGGTTTTAAGTGTTTGTAACTATCCGGTTGTTAGTCGTATTATTCAACCATTTTGTTGGGGTTAATCACCCCAACATACCGAGCTTTTTAGTAAATGGCTTGCCATTAAAAGTATGCGAACAGCATTTACAGGTTGGAGTTAGACTTGTTTCATCTATCTCTGGCGAAACTATCTGAAGCAGCCCGTTTTTATCAACAAATAGGCCACTAAAATAGCTGCTTTCGCTTGTTACAATGTAGTCGTCTGCATTTTCAATATTCATTGAGACCATCCAAAAAATTGGTTCTTTCTTATCAAGCCTAGCTACGGCCTCACTAAAAACAGTATTCCATTTTTTTCCCGCCTTAGATAGGAGAAACTTAAACAAAGGCGTGTAATCCAAACCCCGATGAACATCCTTTTTCATCTTTACGGATTCTGCAGCGTTGGTTTTTCTGTCGTAACGATAGCTACTACCAAAATGATGATGAACACCGCGAGCTTTGGTATTAACTTTTCTGTATAGAGGCTTAATTCGATCTCTCTTCATACTATAATTTTAATAGCCTAATGCTTACAACAACCGACCAAAACAGAAAACGAACAGTTCTGTTTTTGGTTGGCGCTTGTTCTGATTAAAAACTGCTTTAGCATGGCGCAAAGCTCACAGCATGACCTATAGCATTAAAAATAGAGTTTAGGATTTCGGTGGTTACTCGAGCTTTATTGAATGCTATATCGCAGAGTATGGCAAATACGAGCATTAAATAGGCTAAGTAACCTAAACCTGTGTAATCGTTGTAGATGATCGTGTAAAACCAATTTTGTTCGAATATATAAAAGTACGAACAAATAATGGTTGATATCATCATCAAAATACCGGGTAAAAATAAGTGACGAATAGCCTTAGGCTTGAAAAACGAAACTAGTAACAAAAAAACAAAGATTACGGAATTTATTCCCAAGAAGATTCGAACATCCAAAGTCAACTTTTCTACTATTTGCATATATTTCACTTGACCGAAGTCTACTAATTTTGATTTCGCATTTTCTAGAGATGCAATATTCAATTCCATTGATTCTCGTATCTTGTTTTTCCACTTCATTCGGCATTCACAATCAAGATCTCGCATTTTCGCAACTTCAGCTGCAAGAATATCCGGCACATCGTCTTTGAGCTGTTGTTTTAGTCTAGCGAGGTTAGTCTCAGCTTCCTTCCTTAGTTCTTTAGCTTTACTACCAAGTAACTTTTCGAAACTTTTTTCTTGAGGTAATTGAACGGAATCGATTTTTTTATTTGTCTCTGTGTTCAACTTCCATTCTACAAACGACTTTGCCGCTGTTTCTATTAGTTGAGGGTCGGTAAATGTAAAAAGAAAGAGTGGTAAAAATATTGATATTCCTAGTATGCCTAATCCCCTGAGTGAAATCCGCTTCATCAATACTCCCTTGCACTTAACGCTGATTCGATTCAAAAAAAGACCAATGAATCCCTTAGAATTTATTTGGGTTTCGTTCTTTTATTCAAATTTTCAACAGCTTACCTTTGAGTAAAGAAAAAAACAAGATAGTCTTATTTCCGCTGCTAAACAAAATACTGTAAGTTGGAATAACAAAGGAACCCCAATACCAATAAGTTTAAATTTAGTTGATGCCCTGAAGCTCATCGTTTTATCCAACCATTTTTGTTGGGGTAAATCACCCCAACCTACCGGGCTAACAAGCGTTGCTGTTATCGGCGTTTTTTCAGCGCCTTGTTAGATTTCTTGTTTTCGTCGTCAACAGGCAGCAATGAGATCCTCGAACTTAAGACACCTTTCAAGAGGTTAGACGCGATCTCAAGGTTCCCATTTCGCTTTTCAATATATGCAAGAGCAAGTTTCTGCCCTGTGTCGTCGATGGCTTGTTTCTTAATATTGTAATCTTCACCGATAGCTTTAATGCCCGCTTCGAATGCCGCAAACGCCTCTTCGAAATACTTTAGCTCAATTGCCTGTTCACCTAGATTATGGAAACATTTCGAAAGATATCCTGTTGAAGTTCCCCTTTGGCAGGGGATGTCATCTGAAGCACTAATCTGAATCGAGCCCAAGAACACGGCCAATATAATAATTAAAGTTAAAGTCTTCATGCAATTCCAATTCAGTAAATCTAACGCCCCGCTAACCCGAGACAAATACGGAGGTTGCCTTGTGATAAAATGAGCGAAGCGAATCACAAGGCAACTGGAGTGTTTGGCTTCGGTTTAAGCGGCTTGTTATGTGTATTTTACAATGATTGTTCATATTCATTGATGTAATACTCTATATCATGAGCTGTACCAGTAATAGTTACATCGCCCGTTACGCGATTTACGATTATTGGGGCGTTGCCACCCAACATGTCTCGAAAATCACCTGATTCGACGAAAGCCTTAGTTTGATAAAAAAACACCCATCCCCATTCCTTGGCAATAGTTTCATCTTCCAGAATTACGCATTCATATGGAGATTCAGGAATTTCTCCTTCTGCGATTATTTGAGCTTCTGCTTGATTCATGATTTACACATAACGCCGAGCACAACTGCAAAACGCTTTTCTGTTTTGTCGGTTGCTGCGGCTTGTTCCGTGCGAGTTGGTAATATCTATCAATCTTGTGACGGTTTTTCTCACACGATTGATCCATTTAGTTACAAC
>Ga0209692_10000413_pt1 | contig 107594 bp, 109 predicted proteins | sample tdDd472_FD_187129 | JGI IMG/M metagenome (GOLD analysis project Ga0209692, IMG submission 187129) | Marine sediment microbial communities from the Atlantic coast under amendment with organic carbon and nitrate - tdDd47.2 (SPAdes)... | ecosystem: Environmental > Aquatic > Marine > Coastal >...
ACCTCGATGTCGGCTCATCACATCCTGGGGCTGTAGCAGGTCCCAAGGGTATGGCTGTTCGCCATTTAAAGTGGTACGCGAGCTGGGTTTAGAACGTCGTGAGACAGTTCGGTCCCTATCTGCCGTGGGCGTTGGAAATTTGAAGGAAGCTGCTCCTAGTACGAGAGGACCGGAGTGGACGAACCTCTGGTGTTCCGGTTGTGTCGCCAGACGCATTGCCGGGTAGCTACGTTCGGAAGGGATAACCGCTGAAAGCATCTAAGCGGGAAGCCCCTCCTAAGATTAGATTTCCCTTGATCCTTGAGATCACTGTAGGGCCGTTGGAGACTACAACGTTGATAGGCTGGGTGTGGAAGTTCGGTAACGGATGAAGCTAACCAGTACTAATTGCCCGTGAGGCTTGACCATATAACACCCAAGAGACTTGGGTGCACTATGCAGATCTAAGCAAGCTCAACTCAGATGTGTATTACACATCAAAAAAGTACGTAAACAGTGTTGCCGCACTGCTTACGCCCTAGCGTCAAAACATTCCAGATTGTTATTTTTTCGAGATGACATGATCAGATTCATGTCGGTCTCAACCAGTTTGCTTGGTGACAATAGCGAGTAGGAACCACCCGATCCCATTCCGAACTCGGAAGTGAAAATGCTCAGCGCCGATGGTAGTGTGGGGTCTCCCCATGTGAGAGTAGGACATTACCAAGCATTTAAATACGAAAGCCCCGCCTTTATGGCGGGGCTTTTTTATTTCTCCTTTTATTCCAGCAACGCTGCGCGGTTGCTGGAATTGCGCCGTCACTTATGAATCCGGCGCGAGCCAAGGCGCGAAGCCTCTGACTAATGTCAGGGGCTTTTTTGTTTTCTTCGTGTATGTTCCGAAGCTGTTGATCTTTATGGGGCCTGACAGGCAAATGAAAAGAAGCGCGCTGATCCTTATTTTTTTGGCCAGTTATCTCGTGGTCGGGAAGTCCTATGCCCAATCCATCGATGAAGGCCAGACCGGTGCCTGGTACATGTACTTCTTTGACTGGGAGGCTTCTGAAAGCCAATGGGGCGTGCAGGGTGATCTGCAGTACCGTTCGTGGAATCTTGCTAACGATTTCGCTCAGGCTATAGCACGCGCAGCGGTAACGTATCGTCCTAAAGGGACGAAGGTCAAGGTTGTTGCGGGCTACGCACATTTCACCAGCGGAGTTCCCGGCGACAGCAGCCTGCGAATCGATGAAAACCGCACGTATGTGGATATTAATGTGCCGCAAAAGGTTGGTAGTCGGGTGAAGCTCAGGCACCGGTTCCGCTTTGAGCAGCGCTGGATCGAGAACCTGGATTTCCGCACACGATGGCGTTACGCGTTGTTCGCCGACATCCCGTTTAATGATACGGCAGTGGGCAAAGGTGTTTGGTACGCGTCGCTAATCGGTGAGCTGTTTATTAACGGTGAGAAAGATATTGGTCAGGGTTTGGAAGTGAAGCGCTATGACCGCACCTGGCTTTACGGTGCGCTCGGCTACGGCATAACCGACAAGCTTCGTTTTCAGGCCGGCTATCTTCATGAAAATACCAACAACTACGACAAGGGCTATCTGCAGTTTGGTTTTAGTCAGAAGTTCTGAGTACAACGCCGCCGGTTAGTCCAAAACCGGCGTCAGAGTTGCATTTTGGCGGGGCGTTTGCATTTATAGCTTATTGCTCTCTCTCGTCGAAATGTCACAGCCCGATATATGCCGAATTCCGAAGAAGTGTCGACATCCCGAAACGTTTAGAGCAAAGCTGGCGAATACTGATGCAAGGAACGGAAAAACCGAAACATCGCTTCGAAACAAAGTGAATGTGGGGCTTCGCAGCTCTCCGCTAAGCTTTATTTGCCGCGGATTTTTGATCGAGAGATCGCATATAACGCCATGCTGACTAAACAAGTTGAAGTAACTGCTGAGTTCTCGCTCAGCAAACTGTACCGCTTCGCGATTACCATTCTGGGTCGCGATTCGGGCTTCTATTGGCTGGCGATGCTGTATGGCATCGGCATCAGCGTGTTGTTTCTTGCAACACCGGTTTCGGTTCAGATTTTGGTGAATACGGTTGCGAACACCGGAGTGATGACGCAACTGTTTCTGCTGACGTTCTGCCTGTTCGTGTTTCTGCTTTTGTCAGCATTGCTTAATGCGCTCCGTATTCAGTTGATGGATGTATTCCAGCGAAAGTTCTATTCGCGGATGGTTTCAGAGATTTCTCTGAGTGCATTGTTTGCAGCGAACCCGTTTTTTCAGGATGAGCACCAGGGTGGGCTGTTTAACAGATACTTTGACATCGTCATCGTGCAGAAGAATTTGCCGAACTTGCTTGTGAGTGGCTTCACGATCTTTCTGCAATCAGTCGTCGGTTTTGTTTTGGTGTCGATGTATCACCCGTTGTTTCTGATGTTCAACCTGATCGTCGCCTTGATCATCTGGATCATATGGACAGCTTGGGGGCGCAGGGCTATTCGCAGCGCCGTAATGGTTTCTCACAAGAAACATGAGATGGCTACCTGGCTGCAAAGCCTCGGTCAGTCGAACGGCTTCTTTAAAACCGACGCAACCATCGATGAAGCGCTGCGCATGACCGATTACATGACGCGGCAGTACATCGACAAGCATGTGCATCACTTCCGTCATCACTTTGCTCAAACTGTTGGGTTTCTGCTGCTCTATGCAGTGTCCAGCGCTGCGCTCCTTGGTTTGGGTGGTTGGCTCGTTATCAATGGCGAGTTGACACTGGGTCAGTTGGTGGCGGCGGAGTTGGTGCTGTCGGCAGCGTTTTACGGCGTCTCCTATCTCGGGATTTATCTGGCCTACTTCTACGAGCTCTGTGCTGCGGTTGATGAGTTGTCTTTGTTCCTTAATGTTGAGCAGGAGGATCTGAGTGGTGACATTGATGTGTTCGATGGAGACTCCAGGCTGAAGTTTGTGGCCTGCAGAGGCAACGAACATGGCATGACGCACCGGATTGACATTGAAACGAAGAAAGGTGCGCGTGTTATGGCTGTCGCAGAGACCCCGGCCGTGCAAAGAGAGTTTTGTAACCTGCTCAAACGCCATATCCGCCCCAAGGCGGGCTATATCACCCTTGGTGGCGTTGATATCTCATCGTTGTATGCCACCACACTCCGCAAGCAGATCCGGGTGATCGACAGGCCTAGCACAGTAGATATGACAGTTCGTGAGTATCTGCGGCTGAATTCATCTGAGCCTGGCTCTGAGAAGGACCTGGAATTACTTCGTCTGGTCGGGCTGGAACAGGTGCTTATGTCGCTTGATGACGGTCTCGACACCCGCCTTGCGACAACAGGCTGGCCGCTGACGACCACTGAAACATTTCTGCTAAAACTGGCAGCCGCCATTATTGCCACGCCCCGGATTCTCGTTCTTAGCCAGCTCTTCGACGTAATGCCGACCGAGCAAATTGCTCGTGCGCTGGATTATCTGCAGTCGAAAACGGATTGCACGGTGATCTACTTTTCTTCCCGGGATCAGGACCTCGGTTTCGATACCTACCTGTATTTGGGTACAGACAAGCAGGAGATTTACCCGACATTTGAAGCCATGCGCGCAGTAGTCGGTGAAGAGGCTTTGCGCAACCAGGCGTAGGTGTTTGCCGGGTGAATTACGATGATTTCTCGAATTGATAAACAAGTTGCAGAAAGAGCTGAAGTCGAAAAGTATTTCACTACGTTTGCGAGCATTAAGACGCCACGACCTGTAGTGGCGGTCGCGTGGATGATCGGATTCTTCTTCGTCAGCGTTGCATCGTTTCTGGCGTTTGCACCTTGGGTGCAGACAACCTACGGGGCGGGAACGATTACTGCACTCAATCCAAATGATCGTTTGCAAGAGGTCAATGCGCTTGTTTCAGGAAGAATTCAGGAATGGTATGTCCGTGACGGCAGTGCGGTGAAGGTGGGTGACCCTATTGTGCGTCTGGTCGACAATGACCCGAACCTGATCCAGAACCTCGAAGCAGAACGCAAACAGGTGATGGCTCGTTTGCAGGCGGCTGAAACAGCTGTCGCAACGGCAGAAATTGATATGCGACGTATGGAAGGCCTGTTTAATAAGGGTTTGGCCGCTAGGCGCGAAATGGAACAGGCACGGATTCGTGTTGAGGAACTGCGCGGCAAGGTTGCGGAAGTGGCTGCAGAGCTCAGCAGAGTCGAAGTAAAGATGTCCCGGCTGTCGGTGCAGATTGTTCGCGCACCGCGCGATGGAGTCATTCTTCGTGTTAATGCGGGTGACACAGCCACCTTCGTCAATGCAGGCGAAGTTGTTGCGACATTTGTACCGTATAACGCCGAGCGTGCTGTGGAGCTTTATGTCGATGGCCGTGATATAGCCTTGTTGTCTCCGGGTGCCCGGGTGCGCCTGCAGTTTGAAGGCTGGCCTGTTATTCAGTTCAGCGGTTGGCCGTCGATTGCTGTAGGCACATTTGGCGGTGTTGTGGTCGCAGTAGATGCTTCTGCCAATGCCAACGGTCGCTTTCGCGTGCTGGTTTCTGAAGATTTGGACGACCCGAACCCATGGCCCGGTGAGCAGTTTGCCCGGTTCGGCACTAACGTGCGTGGGTGGGTGTTGCTAAACAGAGTTTCGGTCGGTTACGAGCTTTGGCGGCAACTCAACAATTTCCCGCCGGACTTTGTAACTAAGGCAGAGCAGGGCGGGGCAAAATGAAGCCCGTAACAAAGCGAGCCTGTTTGTTCGCTATAACTGCAACTCTGTTAGTGCTGAACGGTAACGCTTCCGCTCAACAGTACCCGGCGCCGTTGCATGTTGAAACTGTGCTGGCCTCATCGCATGAGCATTTTCCGGAAATCCTGGATTCGCTTGCAAAGCAGCGCGGTGCGGATGGTCGTGTACTGGAGGCCGACGGCGCGTTCGATCTTGTGTTTGACGCCGATGGGTTCAACCGCGCTGACGGCTTTTGGGATGGTTCTGCTGTTGAAGCACAGGCGACCCAGCCGCTCGGTCCGCTTGGCGCAGAGGTGTATGCCGGATATAGATTGTCGGACGGCTTCTTTCCTGTTTACGAGGACTATTTCTACACCAATTCCGGCGGCCAGCTTAAGGCCGGTGTGTTGTTCTCTTTGTTGCGTGACCGCACCATCGATGAACGCCGTTTCGGGAAGAGCGATGCCCGGTTAGCGCGTCGTCAGGCTGATTTTGATGTGCTGCTGACAAAGATTGGTGTGCAGCAGCAGGCACTTGTTGCCTATTGGCGCTGGGTTACTGCGGGGCAGGTGCTTGGCACTTACGAACAGTTGTTGCGTATCGCGCTGGATCGTGAAGCCGGCCTTGAAGAGCAGGTTTCCAGTGGAGCCCGAGCTAAAATCTTTCTGGTAGAAAACCGGCAGAACATTACGCGCCGTCAAACGTTGGTCGCGTCAGCTGAACGCGATCTGGTGATGGCAGCAAATGCTTTATCTCTTTACTACCGTGATGACAATGGCGCCCCGCTTATGCCGCAGCGAGAGCAATTGCCACCGGCCGGAAACATTGAAGAGACAGAACCTCTGAGTATTCCTCAGCAGGATGTGACGACAGTTGCATTGGCGCGTCGCCCCGAGCTGGAAATTTTGGATACCGCGGTGAAACGCGCGCAACAACGCGTTGCATTAGCGGAAAACAGCGCTAAGCCGCGTCTGGATTTTGGTGTTGAGCTGCAGTCGCCGTTAGGCTCGGTTGCGGAGGGCGGTATTTCACGTGATACGGACAACACGATTATAGGCTTTCAGTTTTCGGTACCTATCCAGCGACGCGGTGCCAAAGGCCAGATCGCGCAGCAACGAGCAGAGATAGATTCATTGCAGCAACAACAGCGACTCATGACTGACCGGATCGAGATTGAGGTAACCAACATTCTCGTGGACCTTAATGTTGCTGAGGAGTTGCTGGTGCTGGCGGCACAGGAAGTCGGTCAGGCGGAAATATTGGCTGTCGCTGAGCAGGAACGCTTTGCCAATGGCGCCAGCGACTTTTTTCTCGTCAACATTCGTGAGGAAACCGCGGCAAATGCCGTCATTAAGTACTACGCAGCTGACCTGAAGCGCCGCGTTGCCCGTGCCGACTTTGATGCTGCGACTGTCGATCTTGAACGGCTCGGTATTAATGAAAGTGACGTGCAGTAAGCCAGTCATTACTTAGTCGTCCCGTTGTCGCCTCTTCGCTGGCAGGGTGCGCAAAATAATGCCTGCTGACCGGTGTTCGCCGGTGACTGTGTCTGAACGCCCAAGCCACTAGAATTTAGACTATTTTCTCTTAGCCCCTGCGATAAAAGGCGCGGAGAGAGACCTGCGAAACCACCCTGCCGCATTCCTTTACATAATCACAATGATCGAAATTGTCTCGTATCGTCCGATTGAATTAGATTGAGGTGGGGAGCAGGCTGCATGCGACATCCAAACCGGGCAGCCGCCGCACACAATAAAGGTATGATATGAACGGGTTTTCTTTGAAGCCGGTTGAGGGGATTTCTATAACCGGCGCCTTCGTAAAGCACTTTTCACAAATTGTTTGTTGCACAGCGTTACTGACGCTCTCATCACTGGTCTCACTGGTTCACGCGGCAGACATCGATGGTGATGGCATCAATGACACCTGGGAGACGCGTTACGGTCTTGACCCGACAAATGCCAGCGACAGATTGCTCGATCAGGACGGTGACGGCACCAACGCTTATCAGGAATTCCGTCTCAACTCTGATCCTCTTGACCCAGTTTCCCGCGGCTACACCGACCTCTACAAAGACTCCTTCGAATCGGGCTTCATCATCTCGACCTGGAGCTGGACCGGAACATCTGACGCCGGTTGGTCAATCGACTCATTTACAGCTTCCGATGGCACCAAGAGCCTGAAGTCACTGAACATCGGCGATGGCGAAACAGCGGCCATCCGCCTTGCTCTTAAAACCCACGAGTCCCGCATTCGTCTTCGCTACTACTGGCACGCAGAGGATGGCGACCACTTCAAGATTCTGCGCAATGGCGTGCAGGTATTTACCACCGTTAATGGTGAATCCCGGAACTGGAAGTACACCCCTTATATTGATCTGCCCGCCGGCTACAACGAGCTGCAGTTCGTCTTTGAGAAAGACGGCTCCGGTAGCGACTACTGTGACTGCGTGCGTATTGACGAGCTGGAAGTCCAGACGCTGGATGCCGATTTTGACGGAATGACTGATGCGTTTGAGAATACCCACGCTTTTCTTGACCCTAACGATCCGGCCGATGCGGAAACTGATGCCGACCTCGACGAACTTAGCAACGTCGGCGAGTTCCTGGCTGGCACCGACCCGTCCAGTCCCGACTCGGACGGCGACACGCTGCCGGACGGCTGGGAAGTCCGCAAAGGTCTCGACCCGCTGGATCCGACCGATGCTGCTATCAATAGCGACGGCGATGCCTGGACCAACCTTCAGGAGCGCACCAACGGCACGCATCCGCTGAAGACCGACACTGATGGCGATGGTCTGAGCGATTCAGACGAGGCAAGTATTCACGGCACTGACCCGGCCTTTCACGACTCTGATCTGGATACGCTGGGTGATGGCTTTGAATTGACCTATGGCTTCGACCCGCTGGTCGATGCGGGCGAAGATCTTGTCGACCATGATGCTGACGGCTATCCGACCAACCTCGAATATTTCTATGGTTCCGATCCTCTGGACCCGACATCTGCGCCGACACCTGCCCCGGGCAGCGAGTATTCGTTCGAAGACGGCTATATGCCGACTAATTTTCACGCACCAAACTACACATGGGGACGAGTCTGGGGCGTTAGCGACCAGGATGCTTCTGACGGCACGTTTGCCTTGCGCGCCGGTCGCTCGAACATGTCCAGCTATGCAATTCACGAACTCGACTGGGAATTCATTCTGACCGAGCCGATGGAGTTGGAGTTGGACATGAAAATGTCGACCACCTACACCAGCAGCTCTTTCTATTTCTATGTGCGTCACCTCGAGTCCGGTACCAACACCTATGTTGATGCTGCCGTCAAAAATGTTGGCTGGCAGGCCATTGATCCCTATCTTCTTCAGCCTGGCTTGCACACCATCCGCTTCGACTTCCAGCCGGCCGGTTCCAATGTCAACGACTACGCAATGGTCGATAACATCCGTCTTACGCCTGTCGATGCTGATGGTGACGATATGCCGCGACGTTGGGAGTTGGCGCATGGTCTCGATCCGAACGATGCTGCAGACAAGTTCGCCGATAATGACGGCGACAATCTGACCAACTGGCGCGAGCTTCAGGAAGGCACCAGCCCTGTCGAAAGCGATTCCGATGGCGATGGCCTGACCGATAAGGCTGAGATTCTTACCAATCTGACCGACCCGACTTCTATAGACACCGACCTCGACCAGATGAATGACGGCTTTGAGGTGGCTAACGGCTTGAATCCGTTAAGTGATCTCGACAGGGATCTGGATGCTGACGGCGATGGTTGGTTTAACCATCAGGAAGGCTGGTTTGGCACCGATCCGAACGATGCGTCTTCGGTTCCGCAGAAAACCTTCTTCTTTGAAGAAAATTTTGAGCAGGGTAAATTGCCGCAGGGCTGGACCACCTATCAGGCTGCAGGCGGTACTCATACCGGCTTCGAATGGGAAGTGACCCGCGCCGATGCCGCGCATGGCCGCTTCAGTTTGCGGAACACCTCTGAATGGCCTGACAGCAACAATTACTACGACTACAAGTACGCTACCTGGGCGGTATACACCCCGGCGACAAAACTGGAGTTTGATTACTTCGTTCCCGAAGACCAGGATCGTGCGATGCGCGTCTGGGTTTACGGTGCTACCTCGGCAACCGTTTTCAACTATACGCTTGAAACAGAAGGTCGCTGGGCTACTGCTTCAGTTGATTTGAACGAGGGCGTAAATGTTCTTGTATTCCGCATGGACAAGCTGACCGGAGCGTCAGGTCACATTCTTATCGACAACATTCGTCTGACCCCGCTGGATAACGATCAGGACGGCATGCTGGATGAGTGGGAAGCGGAATACGGCTTCGATAATTTTGATCCGACCGACGCTCTGAGCGATCTGGACGGCGACGGACTCAACAACCTTGGCGAGCATGACCTGGGTGCAGATCCGACAACCACCGACAGCGATGGCGATGGTCTGAATGACGGTGACGAAGCGAACCTTTACGGCACCAACCCGGCGTTGGCCGACACCGATGGTGATCGCATTCCGGATGACTGGGAGCTTGCCAACGGTCTGGATCCACTAGACCCGTTAGACGGTGATCTCGATTCAGACGGCGATGGATTACAGAATGCCGGTGAGTTTGAGTTCGGTACAGACCCGTTCGATCCTGCTTCCGTGCCGGTCTTTACCAGTAATTTCTACGACTCGTTTGAGGGCGGCGGTCTCGCGCCTGAATGGCAGCCCGATTCTTCCGCGGAGCATGCATGGGATATTGAGGCGGTTAGCGCCAGCGATGGTACTCAAAGTCTGCGCAGCGCCTTCAATGTAGAAAGGCCGGAGCGTTCAACTATTAGGTTGCCTCTGGCGGTGTATGACTCGGAATTCAAGTTCAAGGTGTATCGCAATTCCGCTGGATCTAATGACCTACGAGTCTATGTTAACGGCGTCCAAGTCTGGAGAACATACAACAACAGTACGCCGCGCGGCTGGATTCAGTCCCCAATTATTCCGCTCAATGCGGGATACAACGACATCAAGTTCGAGTATTTCAAGTCAAGTGATATCGAGTTGCCGGGCTGCGACTGCATTCGCATCGATGAAGTAACAGTCACCACACTGGATGCCGATGGCGATTTCCTGCCCGATGCGTGGGAGTTGGCCAACGGTCTTGATCCTGCCGACCCTGCGGACTCTTTGCTTGATCCTGACGTTGACGGTCTTAATAACCTCGGCGAGTACAAAGCCGGCACAGATCGTCTGGTTCCGGACACGGACGGCGATGGTCTGAACGACGGCGACGAAGTTAATCTGCACAGCAGTGATCCGCTGTCTGCCGATGGCGACAAAGACTATCTGCCTGATCCCTGGGAAGTGGCTAACGGTTACGATCCGCTGGATGTTAGTGACGCCACCGCAGATCTTGACGGTGACGGTTATGACACAGTGACCGAGTATCGCCTAGGCAGTGATCCGGCTGACCCTGCTTCTGTGCCGCCTTATGCCGGCATCAAGACGGTCAGCTTCGACCAGCCGTTGTCGAACGCCTGGTACATGTACAACGACTACTCTGATACCTATAACTATCAGCCGTGGGTGATTGACCCGGTTGAGTCTGCCGACGGCATTGGCGGTTCGTTAACGAACGCCACAGCCGACCCGCTGCATCCTGATCCGCATGCCCGCAGCTCTATCTACTACCTCTTTAATATTGGTGAAGATAGTGATGTAAGTCTCGACTTCCGTCTGGACTCGGACAGCGTTGGCTACAACAACCTCAACGTCTATCTGTACCGGGTTGACGCCAGCGGGAGTTGGCAACTGGTCTACGTATACGGCAATACCGATCGTCCGGAACACAATGCCGGGTGGCTTGAAAACAATCCCAGAACGATGGTCGGGCCAGGTCTCTATCGTCTGCGCTTCGAGGGTTATCTGGAAACGCCGGGCGCTGGTGATCAGCAGTGGATAGACCGTATTCGTATTATCACGCTTGATGGGGACGCGGATGGCATGAATGATCGCTGGGAGCTGGACAACGGCTTCGATCCGGCTGATCCGTCTGATGCTGCGCTCGACAGCGATGGCGACGGCCTGGATAACCTCGGTGAGCATGATGCCGGCACTGATCCGTTTGTCACAGACAGTGACGGTGATGGCATTGATGACGATACCGAAGTGAATGTTCTCGGTTCTGATCCGCTGTCACTTGATGGTGACGGTGACCAGATGCCTGACGCCTACGAGTTCGCCTATGGTCTTGATCCGGCTTCTGACGCCGATGCGCTGACCGACCTTGATGGCGATGGTCTGGCTAACCGTGGCGAATTCCGTTTAGGTAGTGACCCGTCAGACCCGGCCTCAATTGCAGCCCGCACCACCAATCTGGTCGAATCATTCGAGGCTGGAATACCTGCTGCATGGGTCACTCCTGACGGCACCGATTTCGGTTATGAGATCAGCGGTACTCAGGTGACTGACGGTGTGCAGAGTCTGCGTTCGGAGGTGGCTGCGACCGGTGTGTACAGAGCGTATTCATCGATCACCATTCCGGTGTATAGCTACGACTCGGATCTCACCTTCAAGTATTTCCGTGAAGGTTACGGTCACCTGTATGTGGATGTGAATGGCGAGCGGGTCTTTACTCCCAATAGCGGCACCGGTGAAGGTGCCTGGCTGGATACACCGAGTATTCCGCTGGCGAACGGTTACAACGAGATTACGATCACCCGTTATGGTTGGTCCACCACCGTGGTTGGTTGTGACTGTTTCTTCATCGATGAAGTGTCGGTGCAGTCGGTGGATGCTGACCTTGACCTGATGCGCGATGACTGGGAGCTGTCTTACGGTTTGAACCCGGCAGATCCTTCAGATGCCTTGCTTGATAACGATGGTGACGGGCTGAGTAACCTTGAAGAGGAAGATCTGGGTACCAGTCCGCTTGCGACTGACACCGATGCTGACGGCCTTAGCGATAAAGACGAAGGCACGCTGTACGGTACTGATCCGTTGTTGGCTGATAGTGATGACGACTACATCAGGGATGGTTTCGAGGTCGATGTAGGCCTTGATCCGCTGGTGTCGAACTACTACGGCGACCTCGACGGCGATGGCTGGCTCAATCTTGATGAGTTCCGCTTGGGTAGTAACCCGAATGACGCTGCTTCAGTACCGCAGCTGCAGACTTCATTCTCGTATGACTTCGAGAACGGTGTTATTCCTGACGGGTTCCACAACTCCAGAGGTCTGAACTGGAAGGCCTGGCGTATTCGCGAAGACAATGCGCAGTCCGGGACCAAGAGTCTCGGGGTGCGCTTTGAATCGACATGGTCGGGTGCGCACCTTCTCTACTTCACGATCTACGTGCCCGACGGAACGCTTTACCTGCCGCGCACGGTTGAGACCTCCGGTTACTACACCGAGGGTCTGACGCTTATCGTGGACAACAGCTCCGAGCCGCGTGTCGGCGACACCGGCGGTTTCTGGGGCGACTTCCCGATCAAGCTGAAAGAGGGTGTGCATGTTATCCGTCTGGATATGAGCTTCCGCAACGGCTTCGAAGATCAGGGCGGTGCCTGGCTTGACGATGTCTACTTCATCGCTGATGACGGCGATGAAGATGGCATGTTCGACCAGTGGGAGCTCGACAATGGTCTGGATCCTGCAGATCCGTCCGATGCCTTCGGCGACCTTGACGGTGACGGTCTGAACAACGTCGGCGAGTACGATGCCGGTTCAGATCCGAACGTGACGGATACCGATGGCGACGGTCTGAGCGATGGTGACGAAGTGAACACCCATCTGTCTGATCCGGTGGTTGTCGATACTGACAGCGATATGGCGCCGGACGGCTGGGAAGTAAGCAATGGCTTGAGCCCGGTGAACAAAGCCGATGGTATGCAGGACGCCGATGGCGACGGTTTGCAGAACGCCGGTGAGTTCCGTTTCGGTACGGATATGAATGATCCGGCATCTGTTGTGCCCTACACCGACAACATCTTCGAGTCTTTCGAAGGTGGAGCGATTCCGGTCGGTTGGGTTGTGCCTCCGGATGCCGACGGCGGCTGGAATGTTGATAACGTCAGCTCATTTGACGGTGCCTGGAGTCTGAAAAGTGATCCGACAGGACCAAGCTCGAATGCACAAATCGAAGTGCCGTTATTCGTGCATGCGTCTAACCTGAATGTGCGGGTGTTCCGCAACAGCGGTTTAGGTGATGAGCTCAAGATATATATAAACAACGAGCTGATGCACGAGACGACCGATGCGGATGGTCCGTACTTCAAGCCGTCTCCGACGATCGAAATGAAGCCCGGTTACAACCTGCTGCGTTTCGAGTTCTCGAGAAATGGTAGTTTCAGCGGCGGTTGCAACTGCATCCGTATCGATGCGGTAGATATCAGCAATGCGGATCTCGACTTCGACGACATGGCGGATGACTGGGAGCTGGCCAACGGACTGGATCCGTCTGATCCGGCCGACGGTTTGCTTGATCCCGATGGCGATGGTCTGAATAACGCAGGTGAATTTGCCGCCGGTACCGACATCGGCAATGACGATACCGATGGTGATGGTCTGAGTGATGGTGACGAGGTCAATGCTTACAGCAGTGATCCGAACTCCACCGACGGCGATGACGACCGGATGCCGGATGCCTTTGAGGCCGCCAACGGTCTGAATGCGGGTTATGCCGGCGATGCCGGACTGGACCCGGACGCAGACGGTGTTACCAGTTTGCAGGAGTATCTGCTCCAGACTGATCCGCAGGATCCGGCCAGCGTTCCGGCTCCGATGAGTGGTTTGGTTCATGACTTTGAGAGCGGGTTGCTACCGTTCGGCTGGACAGTGCCGGAGTGGGCTGATGGCGGTTGGCAAGTATTGGACATTTCGCCCGATACAGGCACCTACTCTCTTGAGTCGGATCAGATAAACAGTGGCTCGGGGTATCAGCATGCTGTCATTGAGATGCCATATTACGGTAACGCTGCGGATTTGCAGTTCCGTTACTACCGGAATGGTGGTTATTACTCTGATCTTCAGGTCTTCGTGAACGGCGTGCGGGTGCAGTCCGGTTTCTATGCGGACTGGGAGACCTCCGGCACGGTGCGGCCGACCTATCTGACTTCACCGTCTATTCGTCTGCCAAGCGGCTTTAGCGTGATCTCATTTGTCTGGGAGCGCCATCCGACCAACGCAGGTTGTAACTGTGTACGTATTGACGACATCACGGTTACCGAGCGCGACCTGGATGCCGATGGCGTGCATGACGGCTGGGAAACAGAGTACGGTTTTGATCCGGCTAATTCATCCGACGGCAACGCGGATCCTGACGGTGACAGCCTGACCAGCGGCGATGAGATGCGCCATAAAACCGATCCGTTCCTTGCCGACACTGATAATGGCGGTGTCAACGACGATGTTGAGGTTAAGAATGGCACCGATCCGGTCTGGAGTTATGACGACAACTAGGCCGCGATTTATGTTTGAACCGAAAGGCCCCAGCATCAGCAGGGGCTTTTTTTATTGCCGATAGCACGCCTTGCAGGGTGTAGTATTGGGGTGTAACTCAGTGGGGAGTTGATGATGAGTGAACAGAGTTCATTCGATGCAGGGCAGTTCCGTCTGTCTACCGGTGGTTTTTACTACACGTTGCTGACACGCATCGGTTTTCTGAAAGAGGGTGAGTACTGCATCAAACGCAGGATTCTGCTGCTGTTAGCCGTGACGCTGTTGCCGCTGCTACTGTTATCCGGGTTTGAGGGCACGCTGTTTCCCGGACAAACCGGTATTCCGTTTCTGACTGACTCTTCGATGATTCCCAAGTATCTGGTTGGTGTGCCGTTGCTCGTGGTGGCTGGTCCCGCGATAGATGCGCGCCTCAGCGAGTTGCTTGGCGCACTGCCGCGGTTCGGTTTCTTTGATGACAAGGGGTTGGAAGAATTCGGAACGTCTGTAGACCGGATTCTCGAAGTCAAAGATTCATATCTGGCCGATATTGTGATCACTGTTATCGGTATTACTACGATGCTGTTTCTGGTCGGCAACCCACTTGTTTTTGAGCTTTACGAAGGCAGCTCCGGTTGGGCTAGCACACCTGGACCGGAAGGTGCAGAGTTGACGTTGACCGGATACTGGGCGGTATCGGTAAGCGCAACAATCGTGCTCGTACTGATGCTGCGTTGGTTTTGGCGTTATCTGCTATGGCTTGCGTTTATGTTTAGGCTGTCGCGCCAGAAGTTTAAGTTGCAGGCCAGTCATCCGGATCTTTCCGGCGGTCTGGGTGTGTTCGCCAATGCACAAAGCATTTTCGTGGTGATTTTTCTGGCGCTCGGGGTGTTTATCTCGGCAACAATGTCGGCGGAAATGCGCCTGTCGCTTATGACGCTGTCCGAGTTACAGGGGTTTATCTTCGGCTTCATTGCCGTCAGTCTCATACTGATGGTGTTGCCGCTATTCTTCTTTGCGCCGCTGCTGATCAAAACAAAGCGCTCGGGCCGGGTAAAGTACGGCTTGCTCGGTTCAAAGTTGTCGGCGGCGTTTGAGGAGAAGCGCCTGCGTACCGACGAGAAAGAGTGGGGTCCAAAACTTCTGGAGTCAGGTGACTCATCTGCGGTTTGCGATTACAAGGACGTATACGGGGCGGTGCGTGACATCCGCGTAGTGCCGGTCAATCTAAAGGACCTCATTGCTACCGGTGTTCTGCTGGTAGTGCCTTTTGTACCGCTCGTTTTGATCGGTGTGCCGGTAAAAGAACTGTTTAATCGTCTGTTACAGGTTTTGTTGTAAAACGTTTTTTATGACAAATGCCCGTGAAATGATCTGCCGGAGTCACACTTCTGTGCTGTCGAAATTGCGCCATATCGCAGCCACGGCTATATTGATTGAATGATTTTTTAAGGAGGCCGGGCAGGGGCCGGGGACTCAATGGTTTCGAAGGCAAGTAAGTTCTGGTGGAAATATTTTATTGCATCGCCATTGAGTGCGATCGCCGATACTGTTCGGCAGTTCTTTGGCGGGATGAACCGTGCCGCCCAAGCGGTGCAGGTAGTTAATGATGCCTTAAGCGAGCAGGAGTTTTCGGAGCTTCAGGCATGGGCTGAGACTGTAGACTGCAAGTTCAACAGGGATGACCGGAACTGGGAAGCTGGCCTGAAAGTCGATTTTGAAGATGTAAAGATCAGCGATATGTTTTCGGCCGACCATGGCAACCTTTCCCCGTCTCTTGAGGCGCTTTATCAGCGCATCCGGCAAATGACGGATATGCCGGAGAACGTTTCGGTTGGTTTTATGGTCTACCGCTGGCAGCGCATGTCAGGTATCGGGGTGCATTCGGACGGACATTGTCCCCGCGCGTTCACTTTTCACCTGTGTAAGGAGTGGCGCCAAAACTGGGGCGGGGAGTTCATGTATTACGACTCTGAGTCAGACATGAAGTCCGGCCGGGGGCAGTTGGTAGAGCCGCGTCCCAACCGGCTCGTAATCAATAATTCCCACGTGCTCCACCGGGTTGCATACACATCAACCGATGCTCCCGAGCGCGTTACTATTCAGGGCTTCCAATACGATAGGCAACCTGCGGACACCTGAGTCATTGCTTTGACTTAGCGGTCTGCGCTGTTTTAGCGTTACATGATGACGTGATTTCAGGTTGCTTAGTTTATTGTTCAGGAGTATCGCCATGCTGACGCGTTTAATTCGTGCTACTTCATTTCTTTTTCCCTTCATTTTGCTGGCCGGTTGCAGCTCTATGGCCCCGGAAAGTGGTTCTTTAACCGATCTGCAAACCAGCAGCTGGGTGTTGAACAAGCTGCCCGGTCATTCCTTTGATACCGACAGACGTCCCACACTTCGCTTCAACGACGAAGGCAATATCGAAGGCTACTCCGGCTGCAATAGCTATACGGCTTCGGTGTCGGTGAACACTGACGATATTCGTATCACTGATATCTACGGTACCAAGCGGTTGTGCAAAGACTCGGCGATGACTTTCGAAGCAGAGTTTCTGGATGCGCTAACCCGGGCGAGAATGTGGAATGTCGAAGGCAAGATTCTGAACCTTAAGAGTTCGAGCGGCGATGTCATTATGAAGTTTGGCCGTTTGGGTAATCCGGCCCGGCCGATAACGAACTAGTCTCTTGCATTCTGGCCGGGAACAATTGGAAGACGAGTCTGAAACTGCCCGGCAGCCCTACGTTCACACCATCTCGCCTGCAGAGAATCGCTCGATACGTCACTTCACCTATTGGGCTGCCGGGATAACTGTTCTAAGCATTCTGACTGCCGTGGTATTTATCGCGACGGCAAACTGGTGGGTGCAGTTCATCAGTTTTGAGGCCGAGCGTGATTTTGCAGAGCCTTATGTGCGCTTTTTCTCCGATACCGACGATTTCTCGGACGAGGATTACCTCGTTCAGGAGTGGCTGCAGGGTATTGCTGAGAAAGTTGTTGAGCAGGAAGACTTGCCGGACGATTTCGAAGTCGAGGTTCACTACGTTCGTTCGCCGGAAGTGAATGCATTCGCAACGCTGGGCGGGCATGTCTATATCCTGAGTGGTCTGGTTGCCGGGTTGCCGGATGAAAACAGCCTGGCGATGGTTGTGGCGCATGAGGTAGCCCACATCAAGAACCGTGATGCTTTAACCAGCGTCAGTCGCGGCATTGCTATTCAACTGATACTCAGTGGTTTGGCGGAAGTCCGCAGTTCACCGGAAACGTTTGCGGGCTATGGAAGCGAGGCAGTGCTTTTCGCTTATAGTCGTGAGCAGGAGCAGGCGGCAGACATCGATGCCGCTCATGCGCTTGCCGCCAGCTATGGCGGTGCGCATGGCATCACGACGTTTTTTGAGCTGACGAAGCCGGAAGACGAAAATTCTGACGAATACCTTGAATGGCTGCAGTCGCATCCTGATCACGAGGACAGGTTGGCCTATCTGTATCAGCTAATTCAGGACGAGGGCTGGGACGCCGGCGAGCCACTAAGCTACCCGGAGTTTGTGGGTGATGCGCTGAACTGGCTCGACGACCTCGAAGAGGAGCCAAAAGAAACGGCGCCTTCTGAGACAGAAGACGCCGCGGGTCCTGCTGCGGAAGAGCTTATTGTGAAGCTCTGATCACACGACCTTGTTTGTCGGTGAAGTTGCCGCAGATGATGATAATCAGATCGATCAGTGCCCAGATGCCGAAGCCACCCAGAGTCAAAAGCATCAGAATACCTGTGCCGATTTTGCCGACATAAAAGCGGTGAATACCGAAACCGCCTAAAAACAGGCAAAGCAAAATACACGGTACAAAGCCTTTCGGGCTGATTTCCTGTGGGGCCTCGGTCGTAACTTCGTTCATTAGCTGTCTCCTATGTTGATCTTCTGTCCGGGGTAACAAACCAGTTTGCCCGACCCGTCTTTAAACGAGCCGGTTAAAAGCATGATGGTCACGATGAAGGTGTGCATGCTGTCGATAGCAAACACGAGGAACGCCCATAGCAGTTCACCGTTAACGTAGAAGTAGATGGTTAGAGCAAAAAGCAGAAAGTCGATGGTGCCTTCAATCCAGCGACCCAGATAGTAGTGCTGGAAGCCGACGACACCGAAGATGGCCGACATGCAGACGGCCACCACGTAGCTCTTCTCGGAAACAATGTCCGGTTTACTCATCTGTACTCAGGCCCGCTCAGGCATGGAAACGCGCAGCTAAACAAGCAGCTGGCGGCAACAACAATGAGCTCACCTTACGTGTGCCGCAGGTGCTCGTCAAACGACTGCGTTCAGGAATTACCTTTTGCGAACTTGTCTAAAAGCGGAATTATGACCGTGCCGGTGTCGGGGAAGTCTTCGGCGACAAAACCCGCGGTCTGGTCGGTTCGTAAGCGGGGTAAGCGCGGACACTCAACCGTCAGGCCGGTATTTGCAGCGGAGAACCCCTCGCAGAGTGCTTCCATGTCCTTTTTCGCCTGTATGTATTCGCGAAACTGCTCGTCCGGTTCATCAACATAGACGGTTGAGGGTGCAAACACCCCCCGCAAAGACAGTTGCTGTTGCGCGACCAGTGCTTGCAGCGCATCGCAATACACATGTTTGAATGAGTGATATAGCGACTCGTTAAACTCGCCGTTATTTGGTTCAATGCGTGGGCTGGCGAAGAAGTATATGTGCGTGAAGGATTTATCTTCCAGTGCTTTAGGCCACGCGGGGTCGTCTGTATCCAGTTGTAGGTAGTCAGCCTTGCCGCCGGCGCTAATAATATCGTCGCAGATCGCCATGGCTTCCTGCTGACCGCTGCGATAGGTCATGGTTACATGGCCGCCGCCTGCTGCAATCAGTTTTGCTGTGTACTCGCCCAGCCCGCGGGAGCCTCCGACAAGCAGTGCCTGCTGATTTGCAAACAGTTTATTGTCGATCAACTGTTTGAGATCTGCGCAAGATGCTTGCTCAACAGGTGCGGGTCGTGCGTAACACTCGGCGTGACCGGTGACATCGCCTGCAGAAAAATGCACATCAAGGGTGCCAAAGCGTGAATCAAAGTTGGCGGCCTGATAATTCAGTGTGTCGCCGACGTTAAAGTTGTCCGGGAAGTTCAGTTTAAGACCCGCATATAACGAGTGCAGTCCCGGGCAGAACATGCCAACCACACGCGTTGTCGAGAGCAGCAGGGAAGTAACATCTGCACCAAATGCCCTTAGTAGGTCCGGAAAGAGTTCATTGGCTTTGGCGGTATCGAGCAGCAGAGGCGTTACGCCCGAGGCTTTGGCAAGCTCCTCCTGATTCAGCTCTGTGGCGCCGAGCTTTTCCGGAAGGCCTTCGGCCACTTGATTGTTGGGGCTATTACCACTGCCGGTCACGCTGAAGCGCGCTTTGATGGCGATCTCGTTGTCTTTGCTGACAGTCACGGTATGACGGCCGTTCTTCTCGGTTGCGGTGACGGTCAGCCTGTCTCCGGCAAACACGGGTTTCTTGAAAGACGCAGACAGTGCGACAGGACGAAGGTCCGCTTTCTGCTCCTGAGCCCAGGTGTCGAGAGCCAGGCACAGAGTGTGTATGCCATGGACTACCGTGCGTCCATACAGAAGCCGCCGTGCTGCGGTCGCATCTACGTGAATAGGATTGTAGTCACCGCTCAGTTCGGCAAACTTCTCCGACTGTTCCGCGGTTATTGTGGCATTGGCTGTCATGTGGCTTGTCAGTATATAGCTCTGAGAGCAGCGCGAACATGTCACCGGACAATAAGTAAAATAATAAAGTGTGCGTCAGTTGTAGACGCCAATTGCGTACTTCTGACAAGATGCTCCATTGGTTCAGGTCAGATTGCCCCGCGTCACTGAGGATGTTTCAAGATCGCTCTGGGCACCGTTGACCAACATACAGAAGACCCCCAGATAGCAGGCTCATGACGGATCAACAAAATAACAGTGTGGAAGTGCCGCCACAGGTGAACCGCTTGGTTGCGTTGATTGCAGAGCGTAATCCGACGCACGCCAAACATCTGGACCGGGTAATGCCCCGGATTCATGCTGATGAATATCAGCATCTGGAAACCTATCTTGAGTACTGCCTGGAGTCCGGGCTCGAACTCAGCTATCTCGCCGATTGCTATCTGTTGCTCGTTGCAGATGCGGTGAATGAATTAGCGTACTTTCAGCGGGAGGGTAACTACCGTTACTCGACCTTTGCGGAGGTGGCGGACCACGTTTACTTCAACAAAGAGTACATGGATCAGTATATGTATGGTCTGGCGATCTCTTTGATCTTCTGGTCGAGCCATATGGAGATTCACCGCTACTTTGAAGAGACGTTGCCGCTCGATAAAACCGGCAAGTATTTGGAGATTGGTCCCGGGCATGGCCGGTTTCTGATGTCCGCAATGGAACGTTCATCGTTCAACGCATTTGTCGGTATTGATATCAGTGAAACCAGTATCGCCCAGACGCGCGCGGTGCTGTCGCACTTCAATCCCTCTCCGGATGCGGACCTGTCGTTAGTCGTGCAAGACTTTCACGAAACTGAGCTGCCTGCCGGTAGCTGCGATGCTGTTGTGATGGGTGAAGTCCTGGAGCACGTTGAAGATCCCGCCAGTTTTCTGAGCAAAATCCGCGAGCTGGCTGCTCCGGAAGCCCATATTTTTATTACAACCTGCGTAAATGCACCGCAGATTGATCATATTTACCTGTTCCGCTCTCTGGATGAGGTCAGAGACCTGATTGAGTCGCAGGGATTGGCTATAGTTTCCGAGAAGGCCGTGCCCTACGAAGGGAAAACGCTGGAACAGTGTGCCAAGCATGCGCTGCCGGTGAACGTAGCATATGTGTTGAAAGCCGTTTGAATTAGCGGCGCCGTTTCGATTTAAACTGGAACCCGTTTTATGTCTGACAATATCTACAGTCGTTTGGCACCTATCTTTGAAGAGGTGTTTGATGAGGATGATCTTGAGGTGACCGCTGAGCTCACAGCAAATGATGTTGCCGAATGGGACAGTCTTAGCCACATTCGCTTGATTATTGCCGTCGAGAAAGAGTTTGGTGTGAAGTTCCGTACGACTGAAGTAAATAATTTCCGCAACGTTGGTGAGTTGGTGGAAATGCTGCAGGCAAAAACCTCCGCCTGATAACGGGCTATGGCCGGCGACTTTTTTCTCAATCTGAACTGGCTGCCGAAACCGCCAGAAGACTTCCGGCAAAACTTAAAGGAAGCTCAGGGTGACGAAGCGGCACTGATCCGCCTTTCCACCACAGCTCTAAATCTTAATCAACTAAACGCGTTGGCGAAGCGGGTTGTAGCTGCCCGCGCCGACGTCGGTTTCCGTAAGCTGACACCCGTCAGGCTTGGTGTGATCGGTTTCGGTACAAACGATTTCCTTGCTGCTGCGCTTACCGCCACCGGTCTCCGGTTTGGTCTGGATGTTGAGGTGCAGATAGCGCCGTTTAACCAGATGGCTCAGGTTTGTGCCGGCATCGCGCCGGCCTTTGAGGGGTTTGACCCGGATATTATTCTTTTAGCGCCTGACCAACGCGGTCTTCCCGGTGACAGTGCTGCAGCGCTGGATGAAATTGACCGGATGCGTGCCGGCATCCGTCAGCAGTGGAATGTGCCTGTTATCTATCAGGGTCTGGCACAGTTTCCGCAATCGTTGTTCGGTAATCATGATGTGTTTCTCCCGGGAACAGACCGGCAATTTTGCAATGCTGTGAATGCGGGTCTGGCGAGCCGCGTAGCTGATACCGACGATCTGTTTCTCGATACAGCCACCATCGCAGCAAACACTGGTTTGGCTATTTGGCATGACCCGGTGATGTACGGGCACGCAAAGCTGCCTTTCTCTCAGGATGTTGTGCCGTTATATGCAGACAACCTGTGTCGCCTGCTTGCTGCATTTCGCGGTAAAAGCCGGCGATGTCTGGTTCTGGATCTCGACAACACGCTGTGGGGTGGCGTGATCGGTGACGATGGTCTGGGTGGTATTCAGCTCGGTCAGGGTGACGCCGCCGGCGAGGCGTTTATAGATATTCAAAAGGCCGCGTTGGCGCTACGTGATCGCGGCATAGTATTGGCTGTTTGTTCCAAGAATGATGATGCCGTTGCCAGGCTGCCGTTCCGGGATCATCCGGACATGCTGTTGCGTGAGGAGCATATCGCGGTGTTCCAGGCAAACTGGGATGACAAGGCCAGCAACATTAAGGCAATTGCCGATGCGTTAAATCTGGGGCTGGAGTCGCTGGTGTTTTTCGACGACAACCCGATGGAGCGGGACATCGTGCGCAGTCATCTGCCACAGGTTGCTGTGCCTGAGCTGCCTGAAGAGCCGGCTTTGTTTGTCCGGTGTTTGCTGAACGCGGGTTATTTCGAAGCACTGTTTCTTTCTGATGCCGACAAGCTGCGTGTTGCCGACTATCAGGCGAATGCGCGGCGAGTTGAAATAAAAGAGCAGGCTGCTGATCTCGACAGCTACTTGCAGACATTGAATATGTCTGCGGATCTGCGGGCTTTCGATGAAGCCGGTATGCAGCGGATTACGCAACTTATTAACAAGTCCAACCAGTTCAACCTGACTACCCGGCGTTACTCGGAGCCTGAGGTTCGCGGGTTTGCCGACAGCGACGAGTATTCCACCTGGCAGGTGCGTCTGAGCGATGCCTTCGGTGATAACGGCATGATCAGCGTGGTGATCTGTAGGAAACTGGGGGCCGTATGGGAAGTTGATACCTGGCTGATGAGCTGTCGCGTGCTGGGTCGCCGGGTAGAGGAGCTGGTGTTAAGTTGTCTGGTAGATGCAGCAGCTGCCGCCGGTGCTGAGACTCTGCGCGGCGTCTATATTCCCACCGACCGCAATGGCTTGGTCAAGGATCACTACAGGAAGCTAGGTTTCAGTCCTGTTTCGGAAGCGGAGGATGAGTCGGTTTGGGAATTGTCCCTGACGGATTACAGCCAGTCTGACGACTTGCCGTTCACAATGCAGGTGGTGGAGTAAACTCTACGCATGCTGTTTAACTCCTTCGTGTATCTGGCACTGTTTCTGCCTGTTACGGTTCTGGTGTATTTCGCCATCGGATCGCAGCTTAAGCATCGCCTGTCGATCACCTGGCTGGTTGCCGCATCCCTGTTTTTCTATGGCTGGTGGAATCCGGCTTATCTCGGGCTGATTATCGGCTCCGGCCTGTTTAACTTTGCGGCAGGCATGACTCTGGGTGCGGGTAAGCTCGGACAAAAGTCCCGCACTGCACTGCTTGCCGCAGCGATTGCGGTCAATCTGGGTGTGCTCGGTTACTTCAAGTACGCCAATTTCTTTGTCGACAACATTAACTGGCTGTTCGGCACCGATTTCTACCTCGGGCAGATTGTGCTGCCACTCGCCATTTCATTTTTTACCTTTCAGCAGATCTCCTATCTGGTTGATGCCTATCGCGGCGAAACCAAAGACTATGATTTTCTGCACTACATGCTGTTCGTGACGTTCTTTCCGCAATTGATTGCCGGGCCTATTGTGCATCACTCGGAAATGATGCCGCAGTTCGACAAGGACGAGACATACCGCCCGAAACGCCGGAACCTGCAGATCGGTTTAACGATTCTGATTATCGGTTTGTTTAAGAAGGTGGTGGTAGCTGACGGTATTGCAGCCTATGCCACGCCGGTGTTCGCGGCTGCGGAGGCCGGTCAGGCGCTAAGTTTCGGGGAGTCATGGCTGGGTGCGTTGTTGTTTGCGGTGCAGTTGTACTTCGACTTCTCCGGCTATACGGATATGGCGATCGGTTCCGCGCGTATCTTCGGTATCAAGCTGCCTATCAATTTCTATTCACCCTATAAAGCTCTCAATATCGCCGAGTTCTGGCGGCGCTGGCACATGACACTGACCCGCTTTATTACGGCGTACATCTACATGCCTATGAGTATTCACTGGGCACGCAAGGGGATAGAGAAGAACTGGGGGCCAAGTCGTCAGTTCTGGCTGTCCGTAGCCTATCCGGCGATGTTTGCCTTTTTTCTGGCGGGGCTATGGCATGGCGCTGGCTGGAACTTCGTGATCTTCGGTGTCTTGCAGGGCGTGTACCTGACGATGAATAGTGTGTGGCGGGAGTTCCGCAAGAAAAAGCTCGGTCACAAGTTAAAGCACTCGACTTTGCCGGGCAGGGTGGCGGCCCGGACGTTGACCATTCTGACGTTTGTCTGGAGTCTGGTGTTTTTCCGCGCCCAGACCACCGATGGCGCCTTCGCGCTGACTTCTGCAATGCTCGGGGCTAACGGCTTGGGTGGTGGCGTCGAAATCATTGCTGCAACACCGGCGATTCTTGTCCTGATAACAGGTTTCGTCGCGGTATTGAGCCTGCCGAATACGCAGCAGTTTATGCTGGACTACGAGCCTTCGACGGAGCCTGTCCATAAAGAAGAGTTGAGCCGTCTGGAAAGCGTTCGCTGGACGCCGACTGCGCGTTGGGCGGTGTTGTTTGCGGCGATGGCTGTTACCGCGTTACTCAGCATGAACCGTGTCAGCGAGTTCATTTACTTCCAGTTCTGATTGCCTCTGGTATTGACTGCTCGGCGGATTTATTCGAGTCCGGCTTTGCGCCGTGCCGCTGCGCGAATTTTCTCAACATCTTCAGCGTTGCGACTGCGGTAGTCGCGGCGGCGCTGCCGCTGCTCGGCCAAATGCGCTTCGATTGACCCGGGCGTGAGGCGCACACCAAAGTCTTCGTATTCTGTTCCATCGAACAAAGTATTCAGTATCCGGTCGCCCAGTTCGGGTTTGTAATGCCCGGCATCCCAGAACCATTCGGGGGCGTACTCAGGGCCGATTGAATTAGCCACTTTCTCTGTATTGACGGTGTTGTAGCCGAAGAAGTCCCATAACTCGAAAGGTGGTTTGCCGGCAAGCTCTGCTTCTTCGAGGTTTACCCGCATCAACGTGCGGCGCAAATCTTCTGTGGTTTCGTAGAGACCAATCGCATCGAGAATTTCCTGCAGGTAAACGTGTGCGGGCGAGAACATCAGGTGGAGGGTTATATCTTTCTTGTAGGCGTCACGCACCATTAGACGGAAGGCCCGGATTTCAGTGCTCTCCCCGCCGTACTCATCTGTCAGGGACAGGCTGTCCACCGGTGCCCACCAGCGATCGATATACGCCACACTGTTGTTCAGAAACCTGAAGCGCCAGGAGGTCTGGGCGTTCTTCGGAAATACGGCCGGATCCATGTAGCCGTCTTCGTCGACCGGAATGACCAGTTCGTCGCTTGGGTTTCTGTAGGTAGTTAAGTTCCGGTACAACGCCCGCAGCGAGCTCTTGAAGGTCGATGCTGAAAAGATCGTGCTGAGTTGGCTGAGCGGCTGGAAGTCAGGGTTCGGGCTGCCATCAGGCAGGTAGGCCATGATGCTACTATCGAAATCGGCGTTTCGGGAGCCGTTAAACATCGACAGGCTCAGCCCGATGACCATTTCTTCCGGTTGCTGACTGTCTGCGGCGTGACGATAAAACTGGTTCGACATCGACATCGTCGATGCACCCAGCGCCAGACTGTATACCGGGGTGGCGGTCCAGCCGGGGTGCCGTGGCCGCAGACCCGAGTCGCTGTTTGAAGCGCCGAAAATCAGCCCCTTGGCCTCACGTCTCTCAATTGCATAGGCTTTAATCTGACGCTCGAAGTTGCCCATGTTGGGTTTGGCGTAGTTGAAGCCAACGATGCGTGGTGATTCGTAAAACAGGAAGGGGTCCATCAGCAGATTGAATCCGGCAACACCCAGAACACCGATTGCGGTGCATAGGGTCAGTGTTTTCAGATAGCCGGAAGAAGTAGCCTGAGTCACGCTTGCGTTAGGAAGGTCTGCCAAGAACTAGAGCCGAGTGTAGCAGACTCGCCCACCAGCCCCGCATTCAAAGCGTTATGTTATTTATTCCGACTCGGAGTTGATCTTGAGTTGTTCGCGAACATGAATCAGCCCGCGCCGGACTTTGGTTTTGACGGTGCCGAGCGGCATGCTCAATTGCTCAGCAATCTCCGAGTGGCTGTAACCTTCCTGAATAGACAGTTGCAGAATCTGCTGGTGTTGTTCGCTGAGACCGCTGAAGGCGGCTTCGATATTGTCCAGTTCGGCATGATGCGGCAAAGATTCCTCACCTTCGCCCAATGCAGACTCGGGCGCATCGTCGATGTCGCTGATGCCGGGTTTGCGGCCTTTCTTGCGCAGGCGGTCGATCATTCGCCGCCGGGTAATGGTCGATACAAAAGTGACTTCACTGCCAGCGTTTGGATCAAATCTGCCGGCATTGGACCACAGCTCTATATAGATTTCCTGAACGGCGTCTTCGGCGTCGGCATCCATGCCCAAATAGCGACGCGCAAGCGACCAGATCAGATCTCCATACTGATCCATGCAGTCGCTGACTGCTGTCTGATCGCCGGCCGCGATTCGCTGTAGTATCGAAGGCTCGCTCATTTAGAAGGGTTAGTGCGTTGCTAACTCGATTCCTTTTGCGATGGCGTCCTGAGCGGTGGCGGTGTAAGCATCCGCTCCGACTGTGGAGGCAAGTTCAGGTGCCTGATCAAATGCATATCCGCCTACGAGAATCCTGACGGGGTTTTCGGTTCTGCTGCGCACCGCTTCAACCGCGGTTTTGACGTTGGTGATCTGCGTGTCGAGCGTGGCGGAGAGTACGAGGAGTTCCGCGTCGAAGTAGCCGATCATGACCGGCAGGTCTTCAACGGGTACATCGGAACCGAGATAGATAACGCGCCAGCCTTCAAGCTGGAACATGTCTGCAATTGCACGGATGCCGATGTCATGGGCGTTATTGGCAACTGATGCGGCGATGACAGTACGCCCGCATTCCGGTTTCGACGGCGCAACCTGACTGATCACTGCCATGGCTTTCTGCGTGGCTGCGGTAACCAGGTGTTCCTCGGCAACGGTCGCGTCACCAACGTGCCAGAGCCTGCCAATCTCACGTTGCGCGGGCATTAGCACATCAGTGTAGAGCGTCGGCGCATCGCGCCCCGACTTCAGTTCTTCGAGCAGCTCGTTAATGGCCTTTGCAGAGTTTCCTTCCAGCACACCTTGCAGATACTGCAATGCCAGTTTGTCGGTTTCCGACTCCGGGTTTAGTTCCGAGTCTTCCAGCGAACCAACTTCATTGTCGAGGGCGCTAAGTGCCAGATTGATGTACTGCACCGGCGCATTGCGTCCCGCCTCGGGCAGGCGCTCTTCCAACGTATCTCTAAGACAAAGCAGACTGGCATTGACGAAAGATTCATCAACATTGCGGGCTTTAAGCGCTTTACGGAACCACGTGGCGCGGTTGGTAAAGAGTTCCGGCTCTCCAACATTCAACGCAGCGGATAGTTCTAGGACCCGCTGAGTAATATGCTGTTTCCAGACTTCATGGCTGGTGTTTTCGGTGGAGGCCTGTGGATAGCGTTCCAGCATCAGGCTGGCTGCCATACCGGCATAGCCTGAGGCGCCGCGTTCCAGCAAGGCCCCTGCGAACAGATGAGGTTCTGTCATATCAAACTCCTCGTTGACGGGTTCATTATAGTCAGTGAACCCTTAGTAAAACCAAGGCATTCATGTGTTGCCGCTGTGCGGCGCTTTGGTCTTGGAGCGCGCAGCGGGCAAAAAAATGCCTCCATACAGGAGGCATTCGTTTGGCAGGCCGTTTCGGTTGCGAATTAAGGCCAGAAAATGACCTGAATTAGCCGGTTTTACTTGTCTCCGGAGCCGTGTTCGGGGGCTTCCGCAGCCGCGTTTTCCTTACTGTATGCGGTTTGTTCCAGCTGCTGGCGCGGTGCGGAGGTGTGAATGTGATGCAGGCGCCATTCACCGTCCAGTAGCTCGAGGACCGCAGTACCGTAGCCCGAGATACTGGTGGGCGTGCCGCGGAACTTGCCTGCCGCGGTGTATTTGTAGATCGCAAAGCCCAGAGTGCCCTGAGTTTCTCCGACGATCAGGTCTATCTGATATTCGATATCGGAGAAGTCTTCCATTTCCACCAGGAAGTGGTTGTCGCGGAAGTCTTCCCACTCCCAGTTCGGGTAGCCGCTTTCGATAATGTAGAAATCACCGGGTATAACGGCCCTCTCGGCCTTCTCCAAAGATTTTTCAGCAAAGGCTTCTGCATACAGAGTCAGCAGATCCTGAATGGTTTGTTCTTCGGGAGTCAGCGGCCGGGATTCGATGATAGGTTCTTTCGGCGGTAGCCCCGTGTGGCTCGCACCACTGGCAAGCACGGCGCCGGGAATCAGCAATACTAGTGCGGCCACGACTGTAGTGTATGTATTCATGATTCCTATCCTTTGCAGACGGCGATGCCGGCGAGAGAACGAAACGGTGCTGTAAAGCCGGTGTCGATGAGTTCCAGCGGTTCGTCGCCTTCAAGGTCGATGCGCGCAGCAACGCCGGTCCAGACGTTGGCGGCGAGAGCGTACCGTTCATCCACATCGGCGCAAACCTGCGCCCAGCCGTAGCCGGGCAGAGGGATGGTTTTAATAACAGCGCCGCTTTCATCGAAGATTTCCAGACCGTTAGCGGTGGTGCAAAGCAGTCTGCCATCGGACAAATAGTCCGGTGCGATAAACCAGCGTTTGTCTTCGCGGTCGAACGGGTCGGCATCGGGGAAACCGGCCAGGTCTTCCATCTGCTCGCCGGTGTGCACGTTTAACCGCATCAGTCGTCGGGCTGTCTCGGTGGTATAGGTGATGAAGTCGCCGGATGGATGCATGGTTGAATGCGTCACCCCTTTAAAGCGGGTGAACTCCGGTGCGTTCTCCGCGGGGTAGTGATTCAGCAGTTCGAAATCCGGGTTGTACTTGTACACATCGCCATCGCCGAGACGACCGTCGTCCTGGGTCTGGCAGGTAGTGCCTTTCCAGATAGTGTCACCGATAAAGTACTCACCGAATACCAGACTGCCATCTTTGCAAAAGTTAACACTGCCGAAGCCTCTGCCGGGGTGCCAGTTTTCAAGTTGCTTGCCCTCCGGACTGACGCGGACAACAACGTAGTTTTGGCTGTCGAAGGCCCACAGGGTGCCGTCGGGTGCGAAGCGGCAGCCCACGATCAAGTATTTGGTGCCTTCGGTGTAAAGAGTGCCTTTGGGACGCCAGTGCTTGTCGAACTGCAGGATGCGTCCTTCGCCTGCATGATCGTCATTAATGTCGTTGAGGTAGGTGCAGCCGAGAAAGATGTCTCCTTTCTCGAAGGGCTTCATTGTTGAAACCTTTTGTTCGGGCAGGGCGCTCATGTTCTGTTCCTAAAGTGCCGATGTGAAAGCGTTAAAAATCTACTCTAAAAATGTAATGTGAGTCTTTAACGCTTTTTTGGCAATACCTGTCCGACCGGAAAATATTCCGGACTGATACGTCCCGTATGGTGCAACCGGTAGTCGGGCTGCAGGCAGAGCAATCTGCCAGCGCTTATCCCCGACGATGATATTCCTGCAGCTGCTGATACACGTCGGCGACTTCAGGTGGCATTTCGACTTCGGCAGTACTGGCTGAGGCCTGATTGCGCAGTGATGTGTCAAAAAAGCTGCGTGCTTCTTCGGCACGGTCAGCTTCTATACCCAGTGCGACGAGTTTGCCTATAACGTCGTTCAGATAAGTTTCCGGTTCGGCATCGAAGTCCACGATGTCGAAATTGTATTGGTGCAGCAACTCTATAAGCCGGAGGTTGTAGCGCAGCCAGAGTTTCATGCCGACATCGAGCGGTGTGTTGTCGCGGTTGTTCAGTGAGCGCGCAACCCGGTAAGGATGGCGAAACGTGCCGATAAATTTCATATCCGGAATGGCGCCCTGCCAGAAGTCCAGAGCGAACATGGTGCGCGGGTCTTTAAAGCCCCAGTCTGACGTGGCGCGACCGGCAGACGCGGCGCGGCCCGACAGCTCGGCAATAATGGCGTCGCGCTCATCGGTATGTCCTTCATGCCACTCGGTGACATCTACCGGATCGTTCCAGGCGCCGCCGTTGCTCGTGAGCAGTGCATCGTTCAGATAAACGATACGGCCGTTTTCACGGTTGCCTTTCTTGTTGTATTCATTTTCGGTGAAAACTTCGCCGAGCTCGATGCCGAGTCCTTGCATGATGCCGGTCAGGCAGCTGGTGCCGCTGCGGTGCATGCCGATTACACAAATACAACTCATTAAACTTCCTTCAGGGATTCGGACGCCTTGCCGGCGATCATCTCATGCAGAGCTTCACGCCACGGGCGGCCAGACAGCTCAAGTATCCTGCCTGTGGCAGCGGAATCAAGTGCACTGTACGCAGGTCTGCGCGCTGGCGCAGGAAACTTGTCAGAGCTGCAGGCGCTCAGAGCCGGTGATTTTTCAAGAAGACCGGCGTGCATCGCTTCCTCGAGAATCGCCACGGCGAAAGCATGCCGGGTGACGGCTCCTTCGTTCGCAAAGTGCAGCAGGTGTTGCTCAGGCAGCGTGTCGAGCAGCGCCCACAAGACTGCGGCAAGATCTTTGGCGTAGCAGGGGGTGCCGGTTTGGTCGTCGACCACAGACAGTTCATCGTGACGCTCTGCAAGCCCGATGATCTTGTTGACGAAGTTGTCGCCTTGTTCGCTGTATACCCAGCTGGTTCGAACAATATATGCAGACGGATTGGCGGCCCGGACCAGTTGTTCACCGTCGAGCTTCGACTGGCCGTAGACCGACAGCGGATGGGTCGGATCGTCCGGCAGATAAGGGCTGCTTTTATCGCCTGCAAATACAAAGTCTGTCGATACGTGGATGAAAGGGATGCTTCCGGCAGCGCAGTAGGCGGCGATGCATGCGGGTGCTGTGGCATTTATGCGCTGCGCCAGATCAGCTTCCTCCTCTGCCTTGTCGACCTGTGTATAGGCTGCGCAGTTGATAATGGCGTCCGGCTGTATCTGTTCGAGTGCTGTTGTTAGTTCGGCATCGTCTGCAGCTAAATCGAGTTCATTGCTGTTTGGGGTGAGCAGTTTGTGTTCCGTTTCACCGGGGCTGCCATACAGACAGTCCAGCCAACTGCCCACTTGCCCGCTGCTGCCTGTGACTAGAACCTTCTTCATGGCTTAGTCAATGATGCCTGGTTGGCGATACAGTTCGGTGACTTTATCTGAGGTGAACTGCAGAGAGTCCTCGACTGCTTTGTTACCCACGAAAGGCAGTTTGGGCAGATGATGGCCATCGACCAGCGCATGAAGCAGCGTATAAAAATACTGTGAGGCGACACCCCGCCGGCGGGCGCGGCTGGCCAGATCAAGGCGCTCGCGTTGCGATACGTCTTCAACGATATAGCGGTTGCCATAGTAGAAGTCGCCATATTTCAGCACCAGACGGCCTAGTGGCGTGTTTCTCAGGCGCACGGCAACGCGGTCCACGCGGCCCCGTACCAGCTGTCGTGAAATATTGCGCTCGGCGAGGCTGATGCCACCCAGATGCAACAGGCTGGGCAGGTCGACATAGCTGATTCGTTTGCCCTGATCTGTAAGTAACAGGGTCATCACGATCGCGGTGTCATAGTCGGTCTTGCGAACGCCAAGTTTCTCGATTATTTGTTGATGCTCTGCAGGCAGGTCTTCCCAGTAATAACGTTCAAAACCTATGCCGGTCGTCCTGCGTATCTCGTTAATGACTGCATTGTTATAAACAATAAAGTACGTGCAGCCGATACGAATGCCACACTCCAGTTCAACATGAGTGCCCTGCAAGCGGCCAAAGCCGGTTTTTAGAACGGTGTCGCTGTCCACGCACCACACCGGCAAGCAGGACGACATCAGATCATAGTCTTTGCTGAATCCCGCAAGTTGCTCAGTAAAGTCTCCGGATGCAAGGATGTCCGAGTCCATGGCACAAAACCATTCGCCGTCATGTTCAGCTTGCAGAATATTCAGAGCATCGCCGTGTTCGATCATTCCGTCTTCAGAAATGCAGCGATAGCTGAGTCGTTCGTCCCGCTCACAGAATTTTTCCAGCCAGGCTCTCTCATCCGCATCACAGCCGTTGGCGATCAGGCGGTAGCGGCAGTCGGAGTATTCCAGTAGCGTCAAGGCCAGCGGCGCCAGATACCGGGCGGTATCCGGCGTATAAATAATGTTGAATTCAAGCTCGGCGGTATTCATTCAGTAGTGGCTGTCAGGAATGTTGAGGCGGGCCGGGACGCTGCGGCTGCAAGTACGAAAGGCTGACAGTGTCGCCAATACGCAAGGTCTGCGCAACAGCCCCGCCTGGGTTGCCCGAGCCTATGCTCGGTTGCCGGACGGGCGTTTTTCATAACGCTGCTTTGCCGGCAGGAATTGCTGTAGTATCGGGCGCAGAATCAAGCTCAACAATAAGAAGTAGAAGATGCTGAAACGACTGTATACAAACCGTGCGCTTGTCGTCATGACGGTCATCGGGCTCGCAATATTTGTATTCGCTATTGCCGTGTTGATGACGCCGTACACCAACGTGGTCGGTATGGATCAGCTGGGCGCGCTGACTTGTTTGCAAATGGCCGGTACGCCCGAGCGTGCGGTAGCCGCCATACAGGTGTATGACGAAAAACAGCTGGAGGCTATCAAAGGCCTGCTAATTCCCGGTGATGTGACTTTCGCCTGGGGCTACGGCTTTCTCTATGCCGGTTTGCTGGGGCTTTTAAGCTTGCGTCTGAACGGCGGCTGGCAGAAAGCCGGTCGCATTATTATGTGTGCGCCGCTGATCGCATCCTTGTTTGACGTATTCGAAGACCTGGGTCTCTACAGTGTAGTGGGGCAGGTGCTGGCAGGATTGAGTCTGGAGATTAATCCTGCGACAACGGCAATCACCTTCGCGTTCGCATCTCTTAAGTATTTTCTGCTGGCGGTGGTTGCGCCTGTGTTTGCATTTGCGGGCACCGTTCAAGCCATCAAGACTGACCGGCGGTGGACCTCGATAATTGTTTATGTGCTGGTCGTAATTTGGTCGGTGAGTATGGTGCAGAAGCCGCTGGCCGAAATTCCGGCCTGTTTTTAGTTTCTGCTCAGTCTGACGGGAGGCTGCTATGAGTAATCGTTACGAGAATATCCTGGGCACTGTCGGCGGTACGCCGGTGGTAAGAATCAACAAGCTCGCTCCGGATAACGTCAATCTGTTTGCCAAGGTTGAGGCATTTAATCCGCTGGGTTCTGTGAAAGACCGTCTGGCATTGGGTGTCATCGAGCATGCGGAGAAAACCGGTGCGCTGCAGCCCGGACAAACTGTGGTTGAAGCGACCAGTGGTAATACGGGTATTGGTCTGGCCATGGTTTGTGCCCAAAAAGGCTATCCGTTGGTCGTGACGATGGCCGAGAGCTTTAGTCTGGAGCGCCGCAAGTTGATGCGTTTCCTGGGCGCCAAGGTGGTTTTGACGCCGGCGGCCGAGAAAGGCACGGGCATGCTGGCCAAGGCGTTCGAGCTGGCTGATGAGCATGGCTGGTTCTTGTGCAGGCAGTTTGAAAACGAAGCCAATGCCGAAATGCACTCAAAGACTACAGCACCGGAAATTCTGAGTGACTTTGAAGACGTCGGGCTGGACTACTGGGTTACGGGTTACGGCACGGGCGGCACGCTGAAGGGCGTGGCGCGGGTTCTGAAAGAACAGTCGCCTGATACGAAAGTCATAGTATGCGAGCCGGACAACGCTCAGTTGTTCGGCAGCGGAGTTGCGCAGGAGCGCGATGATCGCGGTCAGCCGGCCGGAAGTCATCCGGGTTTTAACCCGCACATGATGCAGGGTTGGACGCCTGACTTTATTCCTAAGCTGGCGGAAGACGCCGAAGCTTCAAGCCTGATTGATCAGGTCATACCTGTGCCGGGTGAACGGGCATTGGAATGTTCACGCAACCTTGCTCGTCAGGAAGGTGTTTTTGTCGGGATTTCAGCCGGAGCCACTCTCGCAGGCGCTCTCGAAGTCTGTAAAACGGCACCTGATGGTTCAAACATTCTGTGCATGCTGCCGGACACTGGCGAGCGTTATCTGAGCACACCGCTGTTCGCCGATGTTCCTGAGGCTATGACCGATGAAGAGGTGGCAATTGCGGCGTCGACGCCTAACTATCAGTTGCCGGCATAGCAATCGCGGATAATTCTTGATGTCCGAGCCGGCTCAGCCGCAAGCAGCAGAAGTAAAAGTAGGCCCTGTTCGTCTGGAGCGGGGTATCCGGAAGTCCCACTTCTGGACCTTCATGTATGCATCCTTTATCTGCATAGGGATGCTGGCCGGAATGAACTTCCTGCAGAGCTATGTGCTTACAGAGCACTTACAGGTGCCGCTCGACAAACAGGGTTCTATTACCGGCGATCTGGCCCTGTGGACCGAAATTATCGCCATTCTGCTGATTGTGCCGTTTGGCATTCTGTCCGATCGCATCGGCAGGCGCCCTGTAATGGTTATCGGTACCCTGTTTGTTGCCGGGGGTTATGCGCTGTTCCCGTTTGCTTCTTCCGTTGCCGAACTGATTGCATGCCGAGTGGTTTTTGCTATTGGTGCGGCGGCGCTGTCGGCGCTTATTGCTGTTGTCGGCAATGACTACACGCAGGAGGTTTCGCGCGGTCGCCTCTTTGGCTTTATGGGGCTGATGAATGGTCTGGGCGTGATCTTCATGAGCCTGGTGATCGCCCGCATACCCGCTGTGCTCACCGCTAAAGGCGTCGATCCCGTGGTTGCCGGTATTGCGATGTTTCTGGCGGCAGCCGGGCTATGTGTGGTCTCGGCAATGATTTTCGCCCGCGGTCTTAAAGGTGGCACTCCCGCAGAACCCGGTGAGCGATTGCCGCTAAAAGTTCTCATAACCAGTGGTTTGCGTGCGGCGTCCAATCCGCGCGTCGCACTCGCCTATGGCGCGGCCTTTGCCGGTCGTGGCGACAATGCGGTGAAGGGATTGTTCGTATCGCTTTGGGCCGTGCAACTGGCGCCGGTCATCGGTATGACCGTGCCTGAAGCGCTTGCCGGAGCAGGTAAGCTGATGGGACTGATGGGTGCGGTTATCCTGGTTTGGACGCCGTTGTTCGGCTATTTGCTTGATCGTCTTGATCGCGTGACAGGTATGGCGCTGGCGATGGGGTTGGCTGGTCTGGGTTACACATCAATGATGTTTATTGATAACCCGCTCGCGTCGTCGAGCATCCCTTTGTTTGTGCTTCTGGCCATTGGTCAGGGCAGTGCGATTATCGGCTCGGTAACCCTGGTGGGTCAGGAAGCACCGCCCAAGGAGCGCGGCACGGTGGTGGCAACCAGCGGTATGTTTGGTGCGGTCGGTATTCTTATCGCGACAGGCTTGGGTGGGCGTTTATTCGATGCCTTCGGGCCGTCGGCACCCTTTGTTTTCGTCGGTGTGCTGCAGCTGATCCTGTTTGTGGTTGCAGTGCTGATCCGGATTGCCGGTGCGGGTCGTGCGCAAACGGGTAGTCAGGCGGACTGATTCTGCCGGTTCTTTTTCATTGCTTTGTTGAAGCGCCACCAGCCGCGCGTCAGACCATACACGTTGCCCAAAAATTTTAGCGGGACGAATACCAAGCGCCATGCCCAGGTGTCGAGAATTTCGGTGAAACCGGTTTCCGGTTTGTAATTCCTGTCGCAGTACTTGCGGTACAGGCGTTCCCATTCTGCATGCTGTAGATAGGTGATTTGAGTCGACTTCTTGGCTTGCCGGTTAGTGACGAACTTGTTCGGCAATGCCAGATTGATCTGTTCCGGAGTTACTACAACAAAGTTGTTGGCAAAAATAATGTCGGAGTTGCGGCGTGCGTTGAACCGCAGGTCGTGCTTGTGCTCAACGCCGATGTCGACACCGTAGTTCTCAAGCAGAAAACGTTTTGCCAATTGTTGGTCGACGTCGAGGATAGGCCACGGTGAGCCGGGGTGCTGTTCGCAGCCTTTCTGGTCTTCGCGATACGGGATGTCTTCAATGTGCGGAATATCCCAGATGCCCAGCAGGTCTTTGGTCAGACCGAAGTAGAAAAAGTCGCAGATATAGAAGCTCATCGGCAGGCCGCGGTAGTAGCGGCGGGAGAATGTGTTGGAAATAACCACACGCTCTTCAAGCAACTTGAACTGCTCACCTCGTGCCTGCCAGTGTTTCTGCAGTTCTACGAAGTTGTTGCCGGTGAGGTAGTTGTCGGCACGCAGTTTGACTGCGTACTTGGTGGTTACCTTTCGCAGTCCTTCGACAGTAGTGACGACTTGCCGGTTAGTGTTTTCGTAGCGCGGTTCGCCGCCGCGTGTGTATCCGACAATATTGCGTCCCGGGTCTTCGCAGATGATGAGTTCATCGTAGTCGAGTCCGTCGAGATTCTGGTCGGGCCAGGTGGAGAGGATCAGTCTGGCGCCCGGCAGATACTGCCGGACGCTGTCCAGGCAGCGGGAGGTGATGCCGTCGTCTTGCGCGCGCTCAGCCAGTGCCTGCACCGGCCCCTGTACAACTACGGTGATGTCTTCATAGCTCATTGGTGGCTAGTTTACCGGAGGCTGTCGGGCAAGCGGGCAAGCAATGCATCGTATTCGTCCGGCACGCCAAAGAACACAATGCCGTCTTCGTCTGTGACCCGGTAACGTATGTCAGCGCCACGGCGAATTAACTCGTTATACATGGGGGCTATGTAAAACTCGTTCAATGGCAGTGCTTCGACGCCACCCTCAAGTTGCAGCCGGAACACATCCAGAAAATCCGCGGCGCGACGGAAGTGATACAGGCCGGAGCTGCACAGATCCGAAATGGGGTTTTTCTCTGTGGTTTCTATGGCCCGGCCCGGCTCGTCCGGATGCGGGCGCACATACGACCAATTCGCTCCGCTGCCAATGAAGACATCTAGGTAGCCATCGCAATCGTCCGCAAAATCCGGCTGGCGGAAGCCCGGCAGCGCGGTGTCGCAATTAAAAATGGTGATTGGCAGCGCGCTCATATCGCCGGCAAGTGATGTGTTCTCAAGACCGACCGCAACGGTTTCAGCCTGCCCGCGGGTTACTTCCGGAATTGCGACGATGTCGAACGAGTGTATCCCGAGTTGCCTGCACTGATTCTCGACGAAAGCCGGTGTGTCGTACTGGTTCAGTGTGACGAACAGGAAGTCGTCTTTGTCGAAGTATTCACTAAAGCTTTTGATAGACAGAGCGAACAGCGTTTGCCCGTGTGCTTTGAGCATGTATTTAGGCAGCGTGTAGCCTGCTTTGAAGAAGCGTGAACTCATGCCGGCCATCGGGATCACGATCATCGGCTTCAGGCTCCGTCGAGTTCAGCGTACAGGCGCAAGGCGTTTGCCAACATGGTGCGCTGACGTGCCGGATGGTCTGCGTGCAGCGGGAGCATCGACAGAAACAGCTGAATCTGCATTGCGTTCAGCGTGTTTTTGTTCAGGCCAAACTGTTCTTCAATGACCAGCAGGAACAGGCTCTGAATGTCTGTAAGCACACGGCTGTCCGGGATGGTCAGTTCCAGATCTGCGGCATCCCCTGTTGCCTGAAGGTAACCGGCAATAATGAAGTCATACAGGCCCAGCACCGAATGAGCCAGCTTGGCGATGTCGTAGTGCTGGTTGCCAAACACGGACAGCGAGCCGTCCGTAGTCAGACCACGGGGGTCGATAACCCGCACGGCCTCAGTACGGAAGTCGAACAATACGTTGCTGAAGCAAAAATCACCGTGGATCACACAATGTGGGCCGTCCGCCGGGATTAACCCGGCCGACTCTTCTGCAATAGTGCGCAGGTCGGGTAGGCTCTTACCATTAAGTTTCCGGGACTGATTCAGCGCAAGCCCTGACAGCTCTGTCTGTTGCTCCAGTCGCTGCAATGTCTTGCCAAGAAACAGCTCGGAAACCGGCGACACGTTCTCTGCAGCGGGGTGCTGGTTGCAGGCTTGCAGGAAGCTCAGGCAACCGTCGAATATTTTCCGCCATACAAAGCGGGGCAGGCGGCCAAACACGTACAACTCGTTAAGCGACGTGAGGTACAGGTACTCAACTTCATAACCCGACTGCCCGTTCCTGTCTGCGGTGCCTATGAGTTGCGGCAGGAATATCCGCAATTGTTCCGGCACCGAGTTGTACCACTGATATTCCGCAGCCATTTTGGTGCTGTCGGCACTGCTCTTGGTCACGGTGCGGCGGCCGATTTCCAATGAGTTGAACGCGCGTTGCGTGGTCATGCGGGCTTTCGATCGGTAGTAGGTGTGAATGTGACCGAAGTCGAGCCAGTCCTCGGTTTCCTTCCCGGCTATGCTGCGCTCCTGCGCATAATGGTTAATTGCTGCGATAAATGAGCCGTTGGTTTTCTGCACCATGTCGGCAAACATGGCCGCACTGCTGAAAGAGAAGTAACCGTTGGCAATGAGACGCCGGCCACCTAAGGGGTCATCGTCCAGCTGGGTCAGCAGGTCTTCGCCCGATTCATTGAATACGGCCCAGTTATAGGCTCCGTCAACGGCACTCAGGGTGATCAGGTCGTCCGGGGAATCCGGCAAACCACGAATCAGTGTGTCGCCATGAAGTATCCGCAACGGTTCATCTTTGCCGGTGCCGGCCTGTTCGAGGGCGGCCAGTACAGAGTTTCCGAGTGACAGGCCTTCCTCGATGCGAAGCAGGTTCACGCCCGCTTCGTTGATGAGCTCCATGTCATGCGGTTCGATGATGAACGACGCAGGAATAGTGAGGTAAATCGACTCGCCGAGTTTGCCGAGGCTGTCAAACTGGTAATTGAATAGGCGCTTGTTGCCAACCGGCAAAAAGGCGGGCGGGATAAGTCCCAGCTCAGAGCTGAATTCCTGATCAATATACGAAGCTGAAGTGATAATGATCATAGGAGGAGTTGTCAGGTGTTAAGGCTTGCTTCTTTTTCAAGGAGGTTCTGAATCTCGTCGTAGCTCAGGGCTGCAAACTCTGACGGGCGCACCGTCTTGTCATCAACGTAAAAGCCTTCAAAGCCGCACCAGGGTTTGCCAACCACAACTTCATCGTAGGGCACATCGTGTTCAGCGAGCCAGTCGAGAATCACCGGCAGCGTATGCACATTGATTTTGCCGACCTGGCCTTCATAGGTGCGCATATTGCGGCTGGTGTAAATCACGATCTCAAAGCCCTGCTCTTTGTACCGGCGCAAAGCTTCAACGACTTCAGTCGCGGGGGCCACGCCTTTGTAATCGCTGGTTTCCTTGCGCGTAATGGTGCCATCGAGGTCGATTACAATTTTTTTCATCAGGTCGGGTCCGCAGGAGCTTGTTGTTGCGCCTAATAGTAAATGATTCGGTGCTTAGTGATAAAGCAGCTGCCGGTCACGGTGCTACAATTCGCAGCGGTAGATTTGTACAGGCGGGAAGCAAATGCTTGAGCTCGGACTCAAGATATTTATCAGTTATCTGATCGGCTCGATTAACGGTGCGCTGTTGCTGGGGCGGTTGCGCGGTATCGATATTCGTAAGCAGGGCAGTGGTAATGCCGGTGGCACCAATGCATTGCGCACGCAGGGCAAGACGTTCGCGGTGTTTGTGATGATCGTCGACATCGGCAAGGGTGTATTGCCGTTGTTGATATTGCCCGGTCTGGCGCTGCCCGGGGTCGGTATAGATCCGGAAGTGTCACGTGAGTGGCTGACCTATGCCTGTGGTCTCGCGGTCGTAGTCGGCCATTGCTACCCGGTGTGGTTTGGTTTTGCGGGAGGCAAAGGCGCGGCGACTGCGGTTGGCGTGCTTGCTGTCGTTGCACCGCAGCTGTTGATCCCGGGTTTGATTGCGTGGGTACTGGTATTGAAGCTGTTCGGCTATGTCGGTATCGCAACCATTGCTGCCGGGCTGGCGATGCCCTTGTATGTAGCGGTGCGCGGTTTGCCGGAGCAGTGGCCGCTGCTGATATTTGCCGCCGCAATGGGCGCGTTCGTGTTCTATACCCACCGCTCCAACGTGTCGAAACTGATGCAGGGCAACTACAACACCGATGTGACTCCGTGGCTGGGTTCTGGAAAGTCTGCTGACCAGGCTGCAAATGAACAAACAGACCCGGTGGAATAACTCTCTATATGAATACCTCCCAACAGCTTCTGACATTGCTCGGCGATGGCGAAGTGCATTCCGGTGCGGCAGTGGCCGAACGGCTGGGCGTATCGCGCACCGCGGTATGGAAGCAGTTGGCGCGACTGCGTGACTTGGGCGTTGAGGTGGAAGGTGAAGCAGGGCAGGGCTATCAGCTTCGCTATCCCTATCAGGCACTTGAAGAGGCGCGTTTGTCTGCAGCGGTGGACGCCGATGTCAGTGTGTTCTGGGAGGTCGATTCCACCAATGATTTCCTTCTTAACGAACTTGCACAACAGCCGGATCGTCGCTGGCCGGCGCCGCGCGTGTGCATTGCAGATTATCAAACCGGTGGTCGTGGCCGCCGCGGCCGGCGCTGGCTCTCGGCACCGGGTGCAGGTTTGTGGCTGTCGGTCGGCAGGTCCTGGGAGGTGCCACCGGCCGATCTGCCAGCCTTGAGTCTGGCGGTTGGCGTGGCGGCGGCCGCAGTGCTGACGGACTGCGGTGCAGAAGATGTTGGTTTGAAATGGCCAAATGACTTGCAGCTGGGTGACCGGAAGCTGGCGGGCATTCTGATCGATGTCCAAGGCGATTCTTCGGGGCCGCTATCCGTCGTTGCGGGTATTGGCGTTAACTTATATGTGCCGGCGGAAACAGCAGCTGCCGTTGCAGAGACGGGAAGTATTGAGCCTGTCGGATTGTACGAGGCCGGTGTTAAAGCAGACCGGAGCGACCTGGCCGGGAAACTCGCCGGCGCTTTGATTGACGTGCTGGATGGCTATAGCGAAACGGGCTTTGCAGCGTATCACCAGCGCTGGCAAAACTACGATGTGATGACCGGACGCGATGTTGAGGTAAGCGGCGGCAAGCCGCTGGCCGGTAAAGCGCTGGGCGTGAATGATCAGGGCTTTCTGATTGTCGACTGCGACGGTCATCAGCATCTTGTAGGCGCCGGCGAGGTGTCTCTTCGGGGAAAGGCGGGTTAGCTCATGATCTTGTTGCTCGACATTGGTAATACCCGGATTAAGTGGGCCTTGAAACAGAACCTGCAGACAGACAGTTTTGTAGCATCAGGTCAGTTTGTTCACAGGGATGCAGATGGCAGCGATTGGTCGGATTGGGTATCTGATCTGCACAGATATTCAGACCAAAGCAGTGTTGTTCAGGTTGTCGCTGTAAACGTTGCAGGTGAAGCCGTTGCCTCACAACTGGAGTTGTATCTGCAGGTGCCGGTTACTTTTGTGGCCAGCGAGGCCGGGCGTAACGGACTAAAGAATGGCTATGGTGACATCCGGCAACTGGGTCCCGACCGCTGGGTAGCGATGGTGGGTGCGATGCAGTCTGCTCCGGCACCGTTGTGCGTTGTTGACGCCGGCACTGCAGTAACCATCGACGTCATCAACGCCGAAGGACAGCATCTTGGCGGACTCATTCTGCCCGGCTTGAATTTGATGCGTGCGGCTTTGTTCGGTGATACAGGTGATATTGCCGCCAACGCTGCACTGCCGGATAGTGACGCCGGTGAGGTTGTAGGTGAAGGCACCGCTGCAGCTGTCAGTCTGGGTGCTTTGCATGCGGTATCAGGTGCTATAGAGAGTGCGATTGCGAAGCTGTCGGAACAACATGAACTGGACGGAATTCGTGTAGTGCTGACCGGTGGTGACGCGGCACAACTGATGCCCTGGTTATCCGGGCTCGATGCAGAACACCGGCCGGATCTGGTGCTTACCGGTTTGGCAGAAATGGCATCCGGCAAATGAAAAATGTGCTCCTAGCGTTGCTGGCGATTAATCTGCTGGTGTGGGGTTGGTACACCTGGGTGGAGGTGGAGCCGGTTACACCGTCCGCGAAAAAAGCATCCGTCGAATCATCTGCACCGGCAGGCAACGTTGAACTGCCGCCCGACTCAGAAGCAGAGAGCGTAGCGGAGGAGTCTTCAGGTAAGCCGGTGAGCTTGCCGTCCGCTGCTGACAACAGTCCGGCAGAAAAGGGCACACCGGAGGCGCCGCCAGAACTATCAATTGAACCATCGTCTGAAACACAGCCAGAGCAACAATCAAAACCGCTGCAGCGGGTGTGTTACCGCGTTGGTCCTCTGGATTCAGAACAGCAGGCGCAGGATCAGGCCGCCAAACTCGAGTCTGCCGGATACGAAGTAGTTCAGAAGAAAGAGCCCAAGGACAAATGGGTAGGGCACTGGGTCAAAGTCACCGGCTTCGATACGAAGGCAGCCGCTAATGAAGTGGTGGCGCAGCTGAAACAGTCGGGTCTGAATGATCTGTACGCGATGACGGATGAAGGCCGCTGGGAAATCTCGCTGGGAATCTTCCGCAATAGGGCCAGCGCAGACCGCGTCTACGCTGCGGCGCAAGAGGCTGGCGTCAGCCCGGTCATGGTCGACCGCTATAAAGCAGGCAGTGTCTGGCAGGTGACAGCAGCAGTGATGCAGGCGGAAGGACAGCGTCCTGTGGGAATTCCGGCAGAAGCAGCAGTAGTGGCTTGTACAAATTAAAGTCCTCTCCTACAATGCCGCGCCTTCGCAGGAGAAATGCCGGAATAGCTCAACTGGCAGAGCAACCGCCTTGTAAGCGGTAGGTTGGGGGTTCGATTCCCTCTTCCGGCACCATTTTCCGTTCTCCTTTGTTCTCGGTCACTCGCATAGCGGTGCTATGCGTCGTTCCCTCGGCCGCGGATAACGAAAAATGGCTTTATCCCTTGGCTCCGGTCGCTTGCATAGCGTTGCTATGCGGCGCTCCCTGCGGCCTCAATCAGCGAAAAATTGGCTCACAATCCGGTGAGCAGCTCCGCCATTCAGCTTAAGTCCTTGTTAATCATGAGCTTATCGATGACCCGTCGTTTCTGAGCCTGGATCGGGTCTGGTCTTGAGCGAACTTTGATCTGAGGGCCGGCTGTCGCCGTCTTAGCAGCTGCAAAAAATAGGCGTTTTAGCCTGTTTAGACTGTTGACATGGGGGGCGCAAATCTAGAGAATGCCCCGCTCGCACCTCGGAGGGGTACCCAAGCGGTCAACGGGGGCAGACTGTAAATCTGCTGGCTATGCCTTCGTAGGTTCGAATCCTGCCCCCTCCACCATCTCCTTTTTGAAGTAAATTCAAAAAGTTGTAGACGGTAAAAGAGGGGCGGCGAGGCGCGGATAACGACGAGAAAAACGTCGCGCTCCGCCGACAATTCGAATCGAGCAGGGAACCCGGCTGCAAGGCGGGTATGGTTTCCCCTGCTCGTTTTGTTTGTTGATTTTGCACCTGAAAGGTTACTGACGGGTGTTTTGTTATCGGTGCCGTTTACGTTAGTTGAGTGGCTGCCGGTAGCCAGTAAAAAAGTATTGGGAGCGCTGAAGATTTGGCTGCTTAAGCTTTGAGACAAAGCGGGTGTAGTTCAATGGTAGAACCTCAGCCTTCCAAGCTGATGATGTGGGTTCGATTCCCATCACCCGCTCCACTCAGGTGGCAGGCAGGGGATGCGTTTCGGCTACAGCCGGTAAGGACTACCGGGAAGTAACAAAGAGGCGATCGCGAAGGCGATTGGTACTTAAAAGATTTGGCCCACGTAGCTCAGGGGTAGAGCACTTTCTTGGTAAGGAAGAGGTCACGAGTTCAATTCTCGTCGTGGGCTCCACAATTTGGTTTTTGTATTTTTTGTTTTTATAGCGCCGGCCAGGCCGGTAGTTAGAAGATCTGGAGATCGATTCGATGGCTAAAGAGAAGTTTGAGCGTAATAAGCCGCACGTGAACGTAGGCACCATTGGTCACGTTGACCACGGTAAAACGACGCTGACTGCGGCTTTGACTAAAGTAATGGCGGAAACCTACGGCGGTGAGCTGAAGGCATTCGATGAGATCGATAACGCGCCGGAAGAACGCGAGCGTGGTATTACGATTGCAACCGCTCACGTTGAATACGAAAGTGACGTACGCCATTACGCGCACGTTGACTGCCCGGGTCACGCTGACTATGTGAAGAACATGATCACCGGTGCTGCGCAGATGGACGGCGCTATCCTGGTATGTTCAGCTGCTGACGGCCCGATGCCCCAGACCCGCGAGCACATCCTGCTGGCGCGTCAGGTAGGTGTACCGTACATCGTTGTGTTCCTGAACAAAGCGGACATGGTTGACGATGAAGAGCTGCTTGAGCTGGTTGAGATGGAAGTACGTGACCTGCTGAGCACTTACGAATTCCCGGGTGATGACACCCCGCTGGTAATCGGTTCTGCGCTGAAAGCGCTGGAAGGCGACCAGTCAGACATTGGCGCACCGGCTGTTGTGAAGCTGGTTAAAGCGATGGACGACTACATTCCGCAGCCGGAACGTGCTGTAGACGGTGACTTCCTGATGCCTGTTGAGGACGTATTCTCAATTTCAGGTCGCGGTACTGTAGTAACCGGTCGTATTGAGCGCGGCGTAGTAAACGTTGGCGACGAAATCGAAATCGTGGGTATTAAAGACACCCAGACCACCACCTGCACCGGTGTTGAAATGTTCCGCAAACTGCTGGACCAGGGTGAAGCTGGCGATAACGTCGGTATCCTGCTCCGCGGTACGAAGCGTGAAGAAGTTGAGCGTGGTCAGGTACTGGCTAAGCCGGGTTCAATCACCCCGCACACCAAGTTTGAAGCTGAAGTCTACATTCTGACGAAAGAAGAAGGCGGCCGTCACACTCCGTTCTTCAAAGGCTATCGTCCGCAGTTCTACTTCCGTACCACCGACGTAACCGGTGCGTGTGAGCTGCCTGAAGGCACCGAAATGGTTATGCCTGGCGACAACGTTCAGATGAAAGTAGAGCTGATTGCACCGATTGCTATGGAAGACGGTCTGCGCTTCGCGATTCGCGAAGGTGGTCGTACCGTAGGCGCCGGTGTTGTTGCAAAGATTATTGACTAAGTAAGTTATAGATATAGGAATTAGCTAAGTCCCCGTCGCGAGTCCATATGGACCCGGTGCTGCATTGGCCGGGTAGTTCATGGGCAAGTAAACGGGGCTGGCATGTGAGGTAGGAAAAGTGGCAGAGAATCAAAACATCCGCATCCGTCTGAAAGCGTTCGATCATCGTCTGATCGATAGCTCAGCGCGTGAAATCGTTGACACCGCTAAGCGTACGGGTGCCCAGGTTAAAGGTCCTGTGCCGCTGCCTACCAAGATGGAGCGTTTTACCGTTCTTATCTCTCCGCATGTCAACAAAGACGCCCGGGACCAGTATGAACTGCGTACCCACAAGCGTCTGATGGACATCGTAGAACCCACCGACAAGACAGTTGACGCGCTGATGAAGCTCGAGCTGCCGGCCGGTGTAGATGTTCAGATCAAGCTGAATTAAGACTTCGCAGGGTGCTGCCCTGCAAAATGCTTAATTAGCTATAGCAGTAACGGAAATTTCCGGCTATAATGCGCGGCTCTCTGTAGCCCTGCAGGCGGTTTTGCCGCGCGCGGGGTTTCGTGATGCCGGCAGGATCGCTTAAGAAATCCACCTGGCAAGGGAATTACCGGGTCAAGTAATCGTTATTCGGGCTTAGCAGCCTGAAGGGGTTGCCTGACCTTTTGCATACATGAATTTTGTTTGTTCCGCGTCTGAAACGGAGGCGGGGCGTAATACTTGTTTAAGGGTATGACTATGGCCATTGGTCTCGTAGGTCGCAAAGCAGGCATGACCCGCGTCTTCACTGAAGACGGCGCGTCTGTACCTGTGACCGTAATCGAAGCACTGCCGAATCGCGTTACCCGCGTTCGTACGGCTGATGAAGACGGCTACACCGGTGTTCAGGTAACTACCGGCACTAAAAAGCCTTCACGTGTTTCTAAACCGGATGCCGGTCAGTTTGCTGCAGTAAATGCAGAGCTGGGCGAAGGTCTCTGGGAGTTCCGTGCGGAAGCTGATGATCTGGCAGAAATTGAAGCCGGTTCAGAACTGACTGTTGAGCGCTTTGAAGCCGGTCAGATAGTTGATGTGCAGGGCACCAGCATCGGTAAGGGTTATGCCGGTGTGATCAAGCGTCATAACTTTAAGACTCAGGATGCTACTCACGGTAACTCGCTGGCACATCGTGCTCCGGGTTCTATCGGTCAGAACCAGTCTCCGGGTCGCGTATTCAAAGGTAAGAAGATGGCCGGCCGTATGGGTGGCAAGAAATCTACCGTTCAGAACCTGGAAGTTGTTCGCGTTGACGCTGAACGCAACCTGATTCTGGTCAAGGGCGCCGTGCCGGGTCACAAAGGCGGCCGTCTGTTTGTTAAGCCTGCTGTTAAGGCAAAAGGCTAAAGGGTTCGGGCTGAGCTATGAAACTCGATGTAATTAATGGCGGTAACGTAGAAGTTGCAGATGCAACTTTCGGTGCCGACTTCAATGAAGGCCTGGTTCACCAGGTAGTAACTGCGTTCCTGGCGAAAGCTCGTCAGGGCACGAAGAAGCAGAAGAATCGTTCTGACGTTCGTGGCGGCGGTGCGAAACCCTGGCGCCAGAAAGGCACCGGTCGTGCCCGTGCCGGTACCAGCCGCAGCCCGATCTGGGCCGGTGGTGGCGCCACCTTTGCTGCCCGTCCCCGTGACTACTCGCAGAAAGTTAACCGTAAGGTCTACCGCGCTGCTATGCGCAGTGTCCTGTCAGAGCTGGTTCGTCAGGACCGCCTGATTATTGTTGAGAACTTCGATCTTGAGGCGCCGAAAACCAAGGGTCTGCTCGCCAAACTGGGTGAACTGAACGCCGGTACCAACGTGCTGATTCTCGACAAGACCTACAACGAAAAAGTTTGCCTGGCTTCCCGCAACCTGCACACCGTTGACGTGCTGGACCTGCGTGAAGTTAACCCGGTCAGCCTGATCAAGTTCGAAAAGGTTGTCGCCACTGTCGATGCAGTGAAAGAGCTTGAGGAGCGTCTGTCATGAGTACGCAGGCTCAGGAAAAAATCATCAACGTTCTGGTTGGTCCGCACGTCTCTGAAAAGAGCACCATCGCGGCTGAAGAAAACAACCAGATCGTTTTCAAAGTACGCGTTGACTCCACCAAGTCTGAAATCAAGAAGGCTGTTGAGTTGATGTTCGACGTAAAAGTGGCCGGTGTTCAGGTTGCTAACGTCAAAGGCAAGCGCAAACGTTTTGGTCAGGTCCAGGGCAAGCGCAAGGACTGGAAAAAAGCTTACGTCACTCTGGCCGAAGGTCAGGACATCGATTTCATCGGTGCCGAGTAAGCTCCGGTAAGTCTTAAGAGAGATTTAGAACGATGCCATTACAAACGCTGAAACCGACTTCTCCGGGTCGCCGCTTTACGGTCAAGGTTAATACCCCGGGCCTGCATAAAGGCGAACCGTATGCTCCGCTGCTCGAGCCGCTGAGCAAGTCAGGTGGTCGTAACAACAAAGGTCGTATCACTACCCGTCACCGTGGTGGTGGTCACAAGCGCCATTACCGCGTAATTGACTTCAAGCGCAACAAAGACGGTATTCCAGCCAAAGTTGAGCGCATTGAATACGATCCGAACCGCAGTGCTCACATCGCTCTGGTTCTCTATGCAGACGGCGAACGCCGCTACATCCTCGCGCCGAAAGGCCTGCGTCCGGGTGCAGCGATCGTTTCAGGTTCCGATGCCCCGATTAAGCCGGGCAACGCGCTGCCGCTGCGTAGTATTCCTGTCGGTACTCTGGTTCACGCTGTTGAACTGAAGCCCGGCAAAGGTGCGCAGCTGGTTCGTTCTGCTGGTGCTACTGCACAGATTGCTGCCCGTGAAGGCGTTTACGCCACTCTGCGTCTGCGCTCCGGTGAGATGCGCAAGATTCACGTTGAGTGTCGTGCCACCGTTGGTGAAGTCGGCCACGGCGAGCACAACCTGCGCAAGCTCGGTAAAGCCGGTGCGAAACGCTGGAGAGGTGTTCGCCCGACTGTTCGTGGTGTTGCCATGAACCCGGTGGATCACCCGCATGGTGGTGGTGAAGGTCGTACTTCGGGCGGTCGTCATCCTGTTTCACCCTGGGGTACCCCGACCAAGGGTTACAAGACCCGTAACAATAAACGTACTGACGGCATGATTGTTCGCCGTCGTAACCGGAAATAAGCGCCGGTATAAGGCGGAGATTTAGACGTGCCTAGATCAGTAAGAAAAGGTCCTTTCGTAGATGCTTCACTGGCTAAGAAAGTCAAAGAAGCGAATGAAAGCAACAACCGTCGTCCGATCAAGACCTGGTCGCGACGTTCGATGATTCTGCCCGACATGATCGGTCTGACCATTGCCGTACACAACGGCCGTGATCACGTGCCGGTGCTCATTAATGAGGACATGATCGGTCACAAACTTGGTGAGTTCGCCGTTACCCGTACCTTTAAGGGTCACTCCGGCGATCGCAAGTCGAAGTAAGAGATTAGCGATATGCGAGTTTCAGCAAAATTACGTTACGCAGGAATGTCTGCGCAGAAAGTACGCCTGATTGCCGACATGGTTCGCGGCAAACCGGTTGCTACCGCTCTGCAGGATCTGACGTTCATGCCGAAGAAGAGCGCGAAGATGGTGAAGAAGGTTCTCGAATCTGCCATTGCTAACGCTGAGCACAATCACGGTGCCGACATTGATGAACTGAAAATTTCCAGCATCTGTGTCGACGAGGGTCCGGGCTTCCGCCGCTATCGCGCACGTGCGAAAGGCCGCGGTACCCGCATCATTAAACGCAACAGCCACATCACCATTCAGGTTGCAGACGAGTAAGGATTCAGAATGGGTCAGAAAGTACATCCAATTGGTATCCGCCTGGGTATCACCAGAGACTGGGCCTCTCGCTGGTATGCAGACAGCAAGACGTATCCGGATTTTGTCCACATGGACTTCCAGATTCGCGAAATGCTGAAGAAGAAGCTGAAAGATGCTTCTGTTGCAAAAATCCAGATCGAACGCCCTGTTAACAAGATTCAGGTGACCATCCATACCGCTCGTCCCGGTATCGTGATTGGTAAGAAAGGCGAAGACATTGAGAAGCTTCGCGCAGAAGTGGCTGCACTGGCTGGCATGCCGGTTGGCGATGTTCGCATCAACATTTCTGAAATCCGCAAACCGGAACTTGACGCGCAGCTCGTTGCTGAAGGTATCGCCCAGCAGCTGGAGCGCCGTGTAATGTTCCGTCGCGCTATGAAGCGTGCGGTGACCAACTCTATGCGTCTGGGTGCCGGCGGCATCAAGGTGAAAGTCGGCGGTCGTCTGAACGGTGCTGAGATTGCACGTTCCGAGTGGTATCGCGAAGGCCGTGTGCCTCTGCACACCCTGCGTGCTGACATCGACTACGGTTTTGCTGAAGCGCTGACCACCTACGGCATCATCGGTGTGAAAGTCTGGATCTTCAAAGGTGAAGTTCTGGAGCGTCTGCCGGTAGCCGAAGCGCCACAAGCTAAAGAGCAGCGTGCCCGCTAATAGCAGGCCAGGAATTTTTTGAAGGTATTGAGCAATGCTTCAGCCGAAAAGAACGAAATTTAGAAAACAGATGAAGGGTCGTAACCGCGGGCTTGCCCAGCGCGGTAGTTCGGTTTCCTTCGGTGAGTTTGGCCTTAAGGCTACCGGTCGCGGTCGCATCACTGCCCGTCAGATCGAGGCTGCACGTCGTGCGATGACCCGCTCGATCAAACGTGGCGGCAAGATCTGGATCCGCGTCTTCCCGGACAAGCCGATTACCAAGAAGCCTCTCGAGGTTCGTCAGGGTAAAGGTAAAGGTAACGTTGAGTACTGGGTTGCCCAGATTCAGCCGGGCCGCATGCTTTATGAGATGGAAGGCGTTAGCGAAGAAGTAGCACGTGAGGCGTTCCGCCTGGCTGCTGCCAAACTGCCGATTGCCACCACTGTAGTTTCACGTCAGGTGCTGTCATGAGTGAGTACAAAGGTAAAAGCGAAAGCGAACTGAACGATGCGCTGATTGAGCTCCGTAAAGAGCAGTTCAATCTCCGTATGCAGCAGTCTACCGGCCAGATGGCTCGCCCTGATCAGATGCGCAAGGTTCGTAAGAACATTGCCCGCGTCAAAACCGAGCTGCGTGCTCAGGAAATTGCTGCCGCTAAAGCAGCTAGCTAAGAGATAGCGTGATGACTGAGAAAACTGAAGACAAACTGCGCACGGCTACCGGCAAAGTTGTTAGCAACAAAATGGATCAGACCATTTCTGTAGCTATCGAACGCCGCGTGAAGCATCCGTTGTACGGCAAGTTCATTCGCCGTACCACGAAGCTTATGGCTCACGACGCAAATAACGAATGCAACGTTGGTGACACCGTTGCGATTACTGAATGTCGCCCGTACTCCAAACGGAAGTCCTGGCGTCTGGTTGAAATTGTTGAGCGTTCCCAGGGTTAAGGCCCGGTAACACTTTTTACTGGAACAGAATCATGATCCAAATGCAGTCAATCCTCAGCGCAGCGGACAACAGTGGTGCCCGCCGCCTGATGTGCATCAAGGTTCTCGGTGGCTCTAAGCGCCGTTATGCCCGAATTGGCGACGTCATTAAGGTGAGCGTTAAAGACGCAATCCCCCGTGGCCGCGTTAAGAAGGGTGAGGTTTACAACGCTGTTGTCGTGCGTACCCGTAAGGGCGTGCGTCGTGCAGACGGCTCGCTGATCCGTTTCGACGGTAATGCTGCTGTTCTGCTGAACACCCGTCTGGAACCGATTGGTACCCGTATCTTCGGCCCGGTAACCCGCGAACTGCGCACCGGTAGCTTTATGAAGATCATTTCACTGGCTCCGGAGGTGCTCTAAGTCCTTTTGGATAAAACAGAGCACATCGAGATAGAGACATGAACAAGATTAAGAAAGGCGATCAGGTCATCGTAATCACCGGCAAGGATAAGGGCCGTACCGGCACCGTTATCCGTGTGGATGCTGATGACACCGTACTCGTTGAAAACGTCAACGTAGCGAAGAAGCACACCCGCGGTAATCCGCAGGCTGGCATTGAAGGCGGCATCGTAGAACGCGAACTGCCGATTCATCGCTCAAACGTCGCGATTTTCAATCCCCTGACCAACAAGGCAGACCGGGTTGGAATCAAGGTTCTTGAAGACGGCAAGAAAGTCCGCGTCTTTAAGTCCGACGGCGAAAACGTAGATGTCTAAAGCGTTCAGGCAGAGACAGAAGAATGGCTAGATTACAGGAATATTATCGCGACACCGTCGTTGCTCAGCTGAAAGAGCAGCTGGCTCTGGAGAACGTCCAGGAAGTGCCGCGCATTACAAAAATTACGCTGAACATGGGCGTGGGCGAAGCTGTGGCCGACAAGAAGCTTGTCGACAAAGCTATCGAAGACATGGAGCTGATCGCTGGTCAGAAGCCTGTCAAAACCCTGGCTCGTAAATCTGTTGCGGCGTTCAAGATTCGTGACGGTCAGGCGATCGGCTGCAAAGTCACCCTGCGTCGTGAACGTATGTACGAATTCCTGGACCGGTTGGTAAACATCGCCGTGCCTCGTATTCGTGACTTCCGCGGTTTGAATCCGAAGTCTTTCGATGGCCGCGGTAACTACAGCATGGGTATCCAGGAGCAGATCATGTTCCCGGAAGTTGATTACGACAAGATCGACTCAATTCGTGGCATGGACATCACCATCACCACGTCGGCCCGCAATGATGAAGAAGGTCGCGCATTGCTTGATGCGTTTAACTTCCCCTTCAAGAAATAGGCGAACGGGTAATGGCTAAGAAATCAATGTTGGCGCGTGACGCCAAACGACTGAAGCTGGTACAGCGCAACGCTGCTAAGCGTGCTGAGCTCAAGAAAATCATCAAGAGCGTTGATAGCACCGACGAAGAGCGTATGGAAGCTATAGCCAAGCTGAACAAACTGCCGCGCGATGCAAGCCCCGTGCGTCTGACGAAGCGCTGCGCGATCACCGGTCGCCCGCAGGGTTATTACAGAAAATTTGGTCTGGGTCGCAACAAGCTGCGTGAACAGACCATGCAGGGAAATCTCCCTGGTTTAGGTAAGGCAAGTTGGTAGTTGGCCGTTAGGCACTACTGAGGATTACTCGATATGAGCATGACAGATCCAGTTGCAGATATGCTGACCCGGATTCGCAACGGCCAGAAAGTGGCTTTGCAGTCCGTAAGCATGCCGTCTTCCAAGATTAAGGAAGGCATTGCTGCCGTATTGAAAGACGAAGGTTACATCGAGAGTTTCGATGTTGAAGACCTCGGCAGCGGCAAGAAAGAACTGCAGATTACGCTGAAGTACTTTGATGGCAAACCGGTCATTGATCAGATTCACAAGATCAGCCGCCCGGGCCTGCGCATCTATAAAGGCAAGGAAGATCTCCCGAAAGTTATGGGTGGTCTCGGTATCGCTATCGTCTCCACTTCACGTGGTTTGATGACTGATCGCGCTGCCCGCAAAGCCGGACAGGGTGGGGAGGTCATCTGCGTCGTCGCCTAATGACGAGCGGAGTACGGAACAATGACTGAATTATCACGTGTAGCTAAGAAGCCGGTTGACCTGCCGAATGGCGTTGAGCTGAAAGAGACCAATGGTGTGCTTTCAGTCAAAGGTCCTAAAGGCGAACTGAAGCTGGAAATCAATCCCGAAGTTGGCGTGTCTGTTGAAGACGGTAAAGCCAGCATCGAAAACAAAACCGGTTCAAGTTTTGCTTTCGCTATGGCCGGTACCACCCGTGCCCTGGTGAACAACATGGTCACCGGTGTTTCAGCAGGCTTTGAACGCAAGTTGGAACTGGTTGGTGTTGGTTATCGTGCCAAGGCTTCAGGCAAGTCCCTGAATCTGACGCTGGGTTTCTCGCATCCGGTTGATTACAAAGCACCGGAAGGCATCGATATTGAAACCCCGAGCCAGACCGAGATCGTCGTTAAAGGTATCGACAAGCAGGCAGTTGGCCAGGTGGCCGCTGAAATCCGTCGCTTCCGTCCGCCCGAGCCTTACAAAGGTAAAGGTGTTCGTTATGCCGATGAGCGTGTCGTAATTAAAGAAGCGAAGAAGAAATAACCATTAGGTTGTTTGGAATAGCTATGAAGAACTCAAACAGCAGAATTCGTCGTGCAACCCGCACTCGCGCAAAAATCCGCGAGCTGGGTGTACCGCGTCTCACCGTACATCGTACGCCCCGGCATATTTATGCTCAGGTAATTGCGGCTGATGGCGCCACCGTTGTGGCTTCCGCATCAACTGTACAGGCCGACGTGCGCAAAGATCTGAAGGCAACCGGCAACAAAGATGCTGCCGCTGCCGTTGGTAAATCCATTGCCGAGAAAGCCAAGTCTGCGGGTGTCGAGAAGGTCGCTTTTGACCGCTCGGGCTTCCGTTTCCACGGACGTGTTAAGGCTTTGGCTGACGCTGCTCGCGAGCAGGGTCTCGACTTTTAAAGGTACGTAAAGATGGCAAAGGTTGAATTTCAGCAGAGCGGCGACGATTACATCGAGAAGCTCGTAACCATTAACAGGGTAGCCAAAGTAGTTAAGGGTGGTCGTCAGTTCGGCTTCACCGCTTTGACTGTAGTTGGTGACGGTAACGGTCGTGTCGGTTTCGGCTACGGCAAAGCCCGCGAAGTACCCCTGGCTATTCAGAAAGCTATGCAGGCTGCCCGCAACAACATGCAGACCTGTGCTCTGAAAGATGACACGCTGCACTATGAAATGGTCGGCAAACACGGTGCTACCAAGGTTTACATGCAGCCGGCATCTGAAGGTACCGGTGTAATTGCCGGTGGTGCGATGCGTGCAGTATTTGAAGCTGTTGGTATCCGTAACGTACTGGCTAAAAGTTTTGGTTCGCGTAACCCGATTAACGTCGTACGCGCCACCATCAACGCCCTGACGAGCGCCCGTTCTCCGGAACGTGTGGCTGCACGTCGCGGTAAATCTGTAGAAGACATTCTGAGTTAAGACGATGGCTGAAGCTAAACAAGTAAAAGTCACTCTGATCAAAAGCAAGTTTGGTCGCCTGAAAGCGCACAAAGCTTGTGTTGCCGGTCTGGGCCTGCGTCGCATCAACCACTCTGTTGTTGTTGCTGACACTCCCGAGAACCGCGGCATGATCAACAAGGTTTCGTACCTTCTGCGAGTAGAGGACGTATAAATGAAACTGAATTCACTGAGTCCTGCTGCAGGCAGCCGCAAGGTTGGCAAGCGCGTGGGTCGTGGTCATTCTGCCGGCCAGGGTAAAACCTGTGGTACCGGTCACAAAGGCCAGAAGTCACGTTCAGGCGGCTACCACAAGGTTGGCTTTGAAGGCGGTCAGATGCCGATTCATCGTCGTCTGCCTAAAGTCGGCTTTATCTCACGCTCTGCTTCACGTAACGAAGAAGTGCGTCTGAGCGAAATTAACAAGATGGACGCTGACGTTATCGATCTGCTGTCGCTGAAAGCGGCCGGCTTTATCGGTGAGCGTGCGCTGAAAGCCAAAATCATCCTGTCCGGCGAAATTAATAAAGCCGTCAAGGTGAAAGGCGTGAGCGTCACTAAAGGTGCCAAAGCTGCAATTGAAGCAGCCGGCGGCTCCGTCGAAGAGTAATTACCGGGTAATTTGAGATCTAGGTAAATGGCAAAAGGCAAACTGGTCAATCCGGCAGCAGCATTAGGTGAAGCATCACGCTTCGCAGACTTGCGTGCGCGCCTGTTTTTCCTGGCCGGTGCCCTGATCGTTTACCGTATCGGCACCTTTATCCCGGTGCCGGGTATCGACCCGATCGCTCTGGAACAGATGTTCCAGCAGCAGTCCGGCACGATCCTGAGCATGTTCAACATGTTCTCAGGTGGCGCGCTTGAGCGTTTGAGTATTTTTGCGCTCGGCATCATGCCGTATATCTCTGCCTCCATCATTATGCAGATGGCCAGCGTGGTAGTTCCGACCCTGGCGCAGCTGAAGAAGGAAGGCGAGGCCGGTCGTCGCAAGATCACCCAGTACACCCGCTACGGAACGCTGGTACTTGCAGGCTTCCAGTCTGTCGGTGCAGCAGTAGCACTGCAGAATCAGGGTGTGGTTATCGCTCCTGGTCCGAGCTTTGTGTTCACCGCAGCCGTGACTCTGGTTTCGGGCACTGTATTCCTGATGTGGCTGGGTGAGCAGATCACCGAGCGTGGCATCGGTAACGGCATCTCGATGATTATTCTGTCGAGCATTATTGCCGGCTTGCCGTCAGCTATCGGCGGTACTTTGGAACTGGTTAACACCGGTGAACTGGCTGCAGCGGTTGCGCTGATCCTGTTCCTGCTGGTGATTGCTGTGACCTACGCGGTTGTGTTCATCGAACGCGGCCAGCGTCGTATTACAGTGAACTATGCGAAGCGTCAGCAGGGCCGCAAGATGTATGCCGGTCAGACTACGCACCTGCCGTTCAAACTGAACATGGCTGGTGTGATTCCGCCGATCTTCGCGTCCAGCCTGATTCTGTTCCCGGCCACTATTGCCAGTTGGTTCGGTACCAGTGAAGGCATGGGCTGGCTGCAAACTCTGGCTGCTAAGTTGTCGCCGGGTCAGCCGATTTACATCATGATTTATGCGTCACTGATCATGTTCTTCTGTTTCTTCTACACCGCGCTGGTATTTAACTCGCGTGAGACAGCAGACAACCTGAAGAAATCAGGCGCATTTATTCCGGGTATCCGTCCGGGCGTTCAGACAGCTGAGTACATCGATAAAGTACTGACCCGTCTGACCTTCTGGGGTGGTATTTACATCACGCTGATCTGCTTGTTGCCGGAATTCATGATTTTGTATTGGCAGGTGCCGTTCTACTTCGGTGGTACCTCGCTGTTGATCATCGTGGTAGTCACGATGGATTTCATGTCTCAGCTGCAGGCACACATGATGTCGCATCAGTACGAAGGCATGTTGAAGAAAGCAAATTTAAAAGGCTACGGCCGCACCGGTCAGGTTCGCTAAGAACCGTCGGTTGGTCTGGTCTGTCACTGGAGTTAGTGAGATGAAAGTTAGAGCTTCTGTAAAACGTATGTGCAGAAACTGCAAAATCATTCGCAGAAACGGCGTTGTGCGCGTTATCTGCTCTGACCCTCGGCATAAACAGCGCCAGGGTTAATTTCGGAGATTTAAGATGGCCCGTATTGCAGGCATAAATATTCCCGTTAACAAGCATGTCAACATTGCGCTGACGAGCATCTTCGGCGTTGGCCGCACCCGTGCAGACCAGGTCTGCGAGGCTGCAGGTATCGCTAAAGACGTGCGTGTTAAGGATTTGAGTGAACCGGAAGTTGAAGCCCTGCGTACCGCAGTCGCTCAGTTCACCGTTGAAGGTGATCTGCGTCGCGAAAACGCACTGGCCATTAAACGTCTGATGGATCTGGGTTGCTACCGTGGTATGCGTCACCGTCGCGGTCTGCCGCTGCGTGGCCAGCGTACCCGTACCAACGCGCGTACCCGTAAAGGTCCGCGTCGTCCGATCAGAAAGTAAGCCCGAACATTATTTGAGTAAAACGGTATGGCAACTGAAAAGTCAAAGCGTAAAGTGAAGAAGAACGTGGTCGATGGTATCGCTCACATTCATGCTTCTTTCAATAACACGATCATTACGATCACCGACCGTCAGGGCAATGCTCTGAGCTGGGCGACTGCCGGTGGCTGCGGTTTCCGCGGTTCACGTAAAAGCACGCCGTTCGCTGCTCAGGTTGCTGCTGAGAAAGCAGGTGTCGCTGCTCTTGAGTACGGCCTGAAGAACCTCGAAGTTAAAGTTCGTGGTCCCGGCCCCGGTCGTGAATCAGCTGTTCGTGCGCTGAACGCTGCCGGTTACAAAATCACCAATATTGAGGACGTCACTCCGATTCCTCATAACGGCTGTCGTCCTCCGAAACGTCGCCGCGTGTAAGGTTAAATATCATGGCTAGATATCTTGGACCCAAATGTAAGCTTTCGCGTCGTGAAGGCACGGATCTATTCCTGAAAAGCGGCATTAAACCGCTAGACGCAAAGTGCAAACTGGAAACGCCTCCGGGTGGCAACGCTGCCAACCGTCGTGGCCGCCTGTCTGACTACGGTCTGCAGCTGCGTGAAAAGCAGAAGCTGCGTCGTATGTACGGTGTTCTGGAACGTCAGTTCCGCAACTACTACAAGACTGCTGCCCGTAAGAAAGGCTCAACCGGTGAAAACCTGATCAAGCTGCTCGAAGGCCGCCTGGATAACGTTGTTTATCGTATGGGCTTCGCTTCTACCCGCGCAGAAGCGCGTCAGCTGGTTAGCCACAAAGCAATCGTTGTAGACGGCGCCATTGTGAACATTCCGTCATATCAGGTTGTTGCCGGCCAGACTGTTTCCATTCGCGAGAAAGCGAAGAAGCAGAACCGTATTGAAAATGCCCTGGAAATTGCCCGTCAGGTTGGTTTCCCGGAATGGGTGGAAGTTGATGAAAAAGGCCTGTCGGCTGTATTCAAATCTCTGCCGGAACGTGAAGACGTTCTGCCGGACATCAATGAAAACCTCGTTGTTGAGCTCTACTCGAAGTAATCGGGAGATAGCAGATCTATGAATGACTCAAATGATTTTCTGAAGCCGCGTACCGTTCGCGTTGAATCCGCTACCGGTAACCGTGCCAAAGTTGTCCTCGAGCCGTTTGAGCGTGGCTATGGTCACACTCTGGGTAACGCCCTGCGCCGTATTCTGCTGTCCAGCATGCCTGGCGCGGCTGTTACTGAAGTAACTATCGAAGGCGTTCAGCACGAGTACACCAGTGTTGAAGGTGTGCAGGAAGACGTAGTTGAAATCCTGCTGAACCTGAAAGAGCTGGCAATCACCATGCACAATCGCGACCGCGCTGAGCTGACGCTTAGCAAGTCCGGTCCTGGTGTTGTGACTGCTGCCGACATTCAGGTTGATCACGACATTGAAGTGGTTAACCCGGATCTGGTTATCGCCAACCTGAATGCTGCCGGTTCTCTGAACATGGTGCTGACGGTTGAAGCAGGTCGTGGTTATCGTCCGGCTGCCCGCGCTTCTGAAAGCGAAGGCCAGGGCGCACAAATCGGTCGCCTGACGCTGGATGCGTCTTTCAGCCCGGTTCGTAAAGTGACCTACACCGTTGAGGCGGCGCGAGTTGAACAGCGCACCAACCTCGACAAGCTGATTATCGACATCGAAACCAACGGCACGATCGACGCTGAAGAAGCTATTCGCCGCGCTGGCAGCATCCTGAAAGATCAGCTGGATGTCTTCGTTGACCTGCAGGGTCAGGACGAAAGTGCTGCTGCTGGTAATGAGCCGCCGGTTGATCCGATTCTGCTGCGTCCGGTTGACGAGCTCGAACTGACTGTTCGTTCAGCTAACTGCCTGAAAGCAGAAAGCATTAACTACATTGGTGATCTCATTCAGCGCACCGAAGTTGAGCTGCTCCGTACGCCTAACCTCGGTAAGAAATCACTGACTGAAATCAAAGAAGTTCTCGCCAGCCACGGTCTTGCACTGGGTATGCAGGTTGAGAACTGGCCGCCGGCCAGCCTCGTTACTGACGATGCTGCCTAAGCCACGTACTTATTAGGATAAGACAATGCGTCACCATAAATCAGGCCGTCGTTTAGGCCGCAACAGCAGCCACCGTAAGGCAATGTTCCGCAACATGGCTTCATCGCTGATCATGCATGAAACCATTCGCACGACTGTGCCTAAGGCAAAAGAACTGCGTCGTGTTGTAGAGCCGATGATTACCCTGGCTAAAGAAGACAGCGTAGCTAACCGTCGTCTGGCGTTTGACCGTCTGCGTGACAAAGCTACCGTTGGTAAGTTGTTCCGTGAGCTCGGTCCTCGTTTCAAGAACCGTCCCGGAGGCTACCTGCGTATCCTGAAGATGGGTCACCGTCCGGGCGATGCCGCTCCGATGGCCCTTGTTCAGCTGCTCGACCAGCCGGTTGAAGAAGTGGTTGAAGAGGCTGCTGCCGAGTAACACCGGTCGCTAAGAAATACGAAGAACCCCGCTCTAAGCTGAAGCTTGAGCGGGGTTTTTTGTGTTTGTAGGGAAAAGATAATCAGCTGGCAGCGCGAGTCAGGTTGGTGGCGCCGGATTCAGTCACTACAAGGTTGTCTTCAATCCGGATGCCACCGTACGGGCGCAATTCGTCGACCTTTTGCCAGTTGATCGCTTTATTTCCGGCAAAGTCCTGCAACAGCATATCGATGAAGTAGATCCCGGGCTCGATCGTTAAAGCCATGCCGGGCTCCAGACTGCGTGTCATGCGCAGGTGGGGGTAATCTGCCGGTGGTGGTGCCTGAGTGCCTTCAACATCAGCCATGTGACCGCCAAGGTCATGCACCTGAATCCCGAGAAAATGCCCGAGGCCGTGCGGGAAAAAGGCTGATGTGATGTGTTCTTTGATCAGCTTCTCCGGCTTGCCATTCAATATATCGTGGTCGATCAGCAGTCCTGCAATCTCGGTATGGGCTTCATGGTGTAGGTCGCCGAACGAAATGCCTGGCCGCACCAGGGTGCACAGATGCTGCTGTACTTTGTCGAGCCCGCTGATCAGCGCACTGAAAGCATTGTCGCCCGCCGCATAGGTGCGGGTGATGTCCGACGAGTAGCCGTTTACGGCAGTGCCGGCATCGATCAACAAACTTTGCGGGTCGGTCGCGTGAGTGCGTTTTTGATAATGCAGTACCGCTGCATGTTCATTGCAGGCGACGATATCCGGATAGGGCAGTTCATGTTCGCTGCAACCAACCGCCTGCATAAAAGCGCAATGAATATCGAACTCGCTGCCGCCATTTTCAAAGGCCTGCTTCGCAGCCTGATGACCTGGCAGGGCAGTGGCGGTCGCCGCAGCCATGCATTCGACCTCGTAGGCGCTTTTGACGGCACGGTGGTAGTGCAGAAAATTCAGCAGTGGTTGCAGTGCGTCTGAAGTGCCTTTATCCGGATCGATTGCGGCGACACTGCCCGGCACGTCATCTACGGCTTGCCGCGCCAGTTTGGCATCGGTGAATACCTGTACATCGAAGTGGCTCAGGTAGCTGTCGTCAGGGAGTTCCGGCGTTGCGTGCCAGAAATCGGCGGGCTGCAGGATGACGAGCTGTGGTTTGTCACCGGGGCGGTATATCACCCATGCGTTCGGCTGGTCGGTGAGCGGCACCCATTGCACAAAGTGCGGGTTGGGTTTGAAGCGGTAATGCTGGTCATCGAGGAAAACCGGCAGCTCTTTGCCTGCGGCAATGACGACGGCATCCAGTTGGCAGTGTCTGAGGGCGGCCTGATAACGCTCGCACAGCAGCTGTATATGCCCGGCGTAGCTGTCAGGTGCGATTGCCAGATGTGTAGTAGCTTCCATTAGGGCGCACTATAGCAACGAATCCTTTATTATTGCGCCATCCTCAACATTTGACTGAATTACGACATGACCGACACCGTCCTCACCGGTATTACCACCACCGGCACACCGCATCTGGGTAATTACGTGGGCGCTATCCGTCCTGCTGTTGAGGCGAGCAAAAGCGGTGACGTCAATTCGTTCTACTTTCTTGCGGACTATCACGCGCTGATCAAGAACTCCGATCCGGAGCGTCTCAAGCAGTCGAGCCTTGAGATTGCCGCCACCTGGCTGGCTTTCGGCCTGGATACCGACAAGGTGACGTTCTACCGTCAGAGCGATATTCCCGAGATTCCCGAACTGACCTGGATCATCAGCACGGTTACCGCCAAAGGCCTGATGAATCGCGCGCATGCTTACAAAGCAGCGGTTGCCGACAATGAAGAAGCCGGGGGCAAAGATCCGGATAAAGGCATCACGATGGGTCTGTTCGGCTATCCGATTTTGATGGCGGCGGATATCCTGATGTTCAGCGCTAACAAAGTGCCTGTCGGCAAGGATCAGATTCAGCATGTGGAAATGGCCCGCGACATTGCCGGTCGTTTTAACCACATCTACGGTGAGACGTTTGTACTGCCGGAGTATGTGGTGGATGACAACGCTGCAACTCTGCTTGGGCTCGACGGTCGCAAGATGAGCAAGAGCTACAACAACACGATTCCGTTGTTCGAATCGCCGAAGAAACTGCGCAAGCTCATTAATAAGATCAAAACCAACCTGCTGGAGCCGGGCGAGCCGAAAGACCCGGACGACGATTGCGCCGTTTTCGACATCTACAAGGCGTTCGCTACAGCAGAAGAGACGGCTGTGTATCGCAAGCAGCTCGAGGAAGGTCTCGCCTGGGGTGAGGCCAAGAAGCAGTTGTTTGAGTATCTCGACGCCCACCTGAGCGGCCCGCGCGCAGAGTACGAGCGTCTGATAGCCGACCCCGCCAGCATTGAAGCGGAGTTGCAGAAGGGGGCGGAGAAGGCCCGCGAGCGTTCCACTGCACTGATCGGCAAAGTGCGTGATGCTGTGGGCATTGCGCCGCTTAAATAAGCCTGTACCGGGTTAGCCCGCTTTTTTTACTTTCGCTTTCTTTGCAGGCTTTAGCATCGGCTTCAGATACTTGCCGGTGTATGACCCTTTCACTTTGCAGACTTCTTCCGGCGTGCCTTGCGCCACGATGGTGCCGCCGCCATCACCGCCTTCGGGGCCTAAGTCCACAATCCAGTCAGCCGTCTTGATGACATCGAGATTGTGCTCGATGACCACTACCGTGTTGCCCTGATCGCGTAGCTGCTGCAGTACTTCCATCAGCTTGGCGATGTCGTGGAAATGCAGACCGGTGGTCGGTTCATCTAGAATGTACAGCGTGTTGCCGGTGGCGCGTTTCGACAGTTCTTTTGCCAACTTCACTCGCTGTGCTTCACCGCCGGATAACGTAGTCGCGCTCTGGCCCAGCTTGATATACGACAGGCCGACATCCACCAGTGTCTGAAGCTTGCGTGAGATCACCGGAATGTTTTTGAACTCTTCGCAGGCATCTTCAATGGTCATATCCAGCACTTCGTGGATATTAAAGCCGCGGTAGCGAATCTCCAGCGTTTCCCGGTTGTAGCGCTTGCCTTTGCACTCGTCACAGGGCACATAGACGTCCGGCAGGAAATGCATTTCCACCTTGATCATGCCGTCGCCCTGACAGGCCTCGCAGCGACCGCCTTTCACATTGAAGCTGAAGCGCCCGGGCTTGTAGCCGCGGGAGCGGGCTTCCTGTGTACCGGCAAACAACTCTCTAATAGGTGTGAACAGGCCCGTGTAGGTAGCCGGGTTGGAACGCGGAGTGCGGCCGATGGGGCTCTGGCTGATATCGATGACGGCATCAATATGTTCCAGCCCTTCTATGCCTTCATTCGCTGCCGCTGCAGTCGTTGCCCGATTAATTTTCTCGGCAGCCAGGCGGTACAGCGTGTCATTAATAAGGGTGGACTTACCCGAGCCGGAAACGCCGGTGATGCAGGTCATAACGCTGGTCGGGATGCTGGCATCGATGTCTTTCAGGTTATTGCCTTTCGCACCACGCACGGTGATGAACCGTTCCGGATCGACCGGCAGACGTTGCTTGGGTACGGCAATCTCAAGCTCGCCAGACAGGTACTGACCGGTGAGCGATGCCGGGTTGCGCATGATTTCAGCCGGTGAGCCTTCGGCCACAATCTGACCGCCGTGCACGCCGGCACCGGGGCCGAGATCGAGCACATGATCGCTGGCCAGAATCGCATCGGTGTCGTGTTCAACTACCACCACCGTATTGCCCAGATCACGCAGCCGAATGAGCGTACTCAGCAGCCGGTCGTTGTCACGCTGATGCAGGCCGATCGACGGTTCATCGAGGATGTACATGACACCCACCAGACCCGAGCCGATCTGACTGGCCAGTCGAATGCGTTGTGCTTCACCACCCGACAGGGTGTCGGCCGAGCGGTTCAACGTCAGGTATTCCAGACCCACGTCGGCGAGGAACTGCAGGCGGTCTTCAATTTCCTTAACGATCTTCTCCGCGATTTCACCGCGCGCCCCTTTCAGGTTCAGTTCGCCGAAGAAGTTCAGCGCCGCCAGTACCGACATCGCCGAAACCTCGGGCAGGGCTTTCTTGCTGATAAAGACGTTGCGGGCAGCGGTATTGAGCCGGGTGCCGTCGCAGTCAGGGCAGTCTTTGACACTTAAATACTTCGCCAATTCTTCGCGTACACGATTTGAATCGGTCTCGCGGAAGCGGCGCTCAAGATTCGGAATCACGCCCTCGAAAGGATGCGTTCGGTTGTAGCGGGCGCCACGTGCAGACAGGTAGACAAAGTTAATGTCCTCATCGCCGCTGCCCCACATCAGGATCTCTTTGGTGTCATCGTCGAGGTCTTCGTAGGGCAATTCCGTGTCGAAGCCGTAATGTTCCGCCAACGATTTAATCAGCTGCGAGTAGTAACTGTTGCGCCGGTCCCAGCCGCGAATAGCCCCGCCGGCCAGACTGATAGCAGTGTTTTTGATGACCCGTTCGGGGTCGAAGAACTGATGTACGCCCAGGCCGTCACAGGTGCCGCAGGCACCGGTAGGGTTGTTGAATGAGAACAGGCGCGGTTCCAGCTCAGGGATGGCGTATGAACATACCGGGCAGGCGAACTTGTCGGAGAATAGTAATTCTTCTTTCTCTGGTTCATTCATCCACGCGACAACGGCAATGCCTTCCGCCAGCTTCAGTGCCGTCTCGAACGACTCGGCCAGACGCAAGCCGATGTCGTCACGAACCTTGAAACGGTCTACCACGACATCAATGTTGTGCTTGCGGCGCAGATCCAGCTTCGGGGGATCATCGAGTTCAATCACCTCGCCGTTTACGCGCGCTCTTACAAAGCCCTGTGCCTGCAGGTCAGCAAATAACTGCACATGCTCACCCTTACGGTCACGTACAACCGGTGCCAGCAAAAGTAGTGGAGTGCCTTCTTCTATGGCGAGCACCTGATCGACCATCTGACTGACGGTTTGCGCCTGCAGGTTGCGGTTGTGATCCGGGCAGCGTGGCTGACCGGCACGGGCATAAAGCAGACGCAGGTAGTCGTAGATCTCGGTGACCGTGCCGACGGTCGAGCGGGGGTTGTGCGAGGTAGATTTCTGCTCGATCGAAATGGCTGGCGACAGACCTTCAATATGGTCCACATCCGGCTTTTCCATCATCGACAGGAACTGGCGCGCGTAGGCCGACAATGATTCGACATAACGGCGCTGTCCCTCAGCATAGATCGTGTCGAAAGCAAGTGACGATTTACCCGAGCCGGACAGCCCGGTAATGACGATGAGCTCGTCACGAGGCAGATCGACGTCGATATTCTGCAGATTGTGGGTCTTGGCACCCCGGATGCTGATGGTTTTCACGCTTAATACAAACCTTGCTATGCGTTGCACCGCCTCGCTTTGAGTAATTTAGCGGGCGGCTTGCCGGCCTCTTTCGACGCCGGGCGGAAAGGAACTCACCAATATAGCTCTAATTCGGACTCAGACCAAAATCGGATGACCTTTCTGTCCGGAAAGTCAGGTTTTGCCCTTAGAACTTATTTCGCCGTGCTTATGGCTTATTTGTAGGTGTCTTTTGGGGGCGGCGGGCATACAATATCCAACCCTCGCAAGCTCTTGAGATGAGTGCGGCGGGGCAATATAACCAACGATTTCTAGAACTTATACGTAACGCAAGGCAGGAAGAACATGGCTCGAGGTGTAAACAAGGTAATGATCATTGGCAATCTGGGTTCCGACCCGGAGATTAAGTACATGCCATCGGGTCAGGCAGCGGCTAATTTGTCCGTGGCTACCAGTGAATCCTGGAAAGACAAGCAGACCGGTGAGCCGGTTGAGAAAACTGAATGGCACCGCATTGTTGCGTACGGCAAGTTGGCTGAGATCATGGGCGAGTACCTGAAGAAGGGCTCCAAGGTTTATATCGAAGGTAGCCTCCAGACCCGCAAGTGGCAGGATAAAAGCGGCAACGATCGTTACACCACTGAGATTAAAGCCCGTGAGATGGAAATGCTCGACAGCCGCGGTCAAGGTGGTGGCATGAGCGGTGGTATGAGTGGCGGCATGGGTGGTGCCGGCATGGGTGCACCTGCTGCCGCAGCGGCTCCGGCAGCTGCCGCGCCTATGGCTGAAATCGATGACGATATTCCGTTCTAGTTCACGGACTTAAACATGGCTGACCGTTAGGCTCTGGTTAACTCATAAAAGAATTTGAGCAGTAACGGCAGCTGAAAAACCGATAAATAAATGTAAGTGGCGCGACACGCGTCATGCCACCGGGTGTGACCCTCACCCGGTGGTTTTGTATTGAGAAGGATGTAGTTATGGGTGCTTTTAAAGAGCCGCACGGCGGCGAACTGAAACAGCTGTATGTTGATGCGTCAGAAGTAGATGCCATCAAAGCCGAATCGAAGGACTACAAGTCCTGGGATCTGACGGATCGCCAGCTGTGTGACCTCGAACTCATCCTGAACGGTGCGTTTTCTCCGCTGGACGGCTTCCTGACGGAAGAAGAGTACAACAGCGTACTGAAAGACATGCGCCTGCCGAATGGTGTGCTGTGGCCGATGCCGATCACACTGGATGTGAACGAAGAGTTTGCCGGTTCACTGGCAGCCAACGAAAAGATCGCGCTGCGCGATGCCGAAGGCGTTTTGATTGCGGTACTGGAAGTCAGCAGCAGCTGGTCTCCGGACAAGAGTGCAGAAGCGGTCGCCGCATTCGGTGCAGATGATCAGGCACACCCTGCCGTGCACTACCTGCACAACATTGCCGGTAACGTGTACCTCGGCGGTAAGCTGACCGGTGTTGAAAAGCCGACTCATTACGACTTCAAACTGCTGCGTGAAGACCCGGCAGAAGTGCGCGCCCGTTTCGAGAAACTGGGTTGGCGCAAAGTTGTAGCTTTCCAGACCCGTAACCCGCTGCATCGCGCGCATCAGGAACTGACGTTCCGTGCCGCCCGCGAAGCCGAAGCTAACCTGATCATTCAGCCGGTTGTTGGTCTGACCAAGCCGGGTGATATTGACCACTACACCCGTGTGCGTTGCTACGAGCATGTGCTTGAGCAGTATCCGGAGCAGACCACCAGCCTGAGTCTGCTGAACCTGGCGATGCGTATGGCCGGTCCGCGCGAAGCCATCTGGCATGCCATCATCCGTAAGAACTACGGTTGCACCCACTTCATCGTTGGCCGCGATCACGCCGGTCCGGGCAAGAACTCGCAGGGCGAAGATTTCTACGGTCCTTACGATGCGCAGGATCTCTTCAAAGAACATGAAGAAGAGCTCGACATCACGATGGTGCCGTTCAAGATGATGGTGTACGTCGAGAACAAAGCTCAGTACATCCCTGCCGATGAAACGTCTGACGACGATCAGGTGCTGAATATTTCAGGAACCGAATTCCGTCGCCGCTTGCAGGAAGGTCTGGAAATTCCCGAGTGGTTCTCATACCCGAAAGTGGTTGAGGAACTGCGTCGCTCTTATCCGCCGCGTCACAAGCAGGGCTTCACCGTGTTCTTCACCGGTCTGTCCGGCTCCGGCAAATCCACCATCGCGAACGCGCTGCTGGTTAAGTTGCTGGAGAACGGTGGTCGCAACGTGACGTTGCTCGATGGCGACAAGGTTCGTAAGAACCTGTCCAGCGAGCTGGGCTTCTCACGTGAGCACCGGGACCTGAACATTACCCGTATCGGTTACGTAGCATCTGAAATCACCAAGAACGGTGGTATAGCTATCTGCGCACCGATTGCGCCGTATGCAGCAACCCGCAAGATAGTGCGCGACACCATCGAACCGGTTGGCGGTTTCCTCGAGATTCATGTTGCAACGCCACTAGAGGTTTGCGAGGAACGTGACCGCAAAGGTCTGTATGCGAAGGCACGCGCCGGCATTATCAAAGAGTTCACCGGTATCAGCGATCCGTACGAAGAGCCCGAGAACCCTGAAATGGTGATCAACACCACCGAAATGGAACCGGAACTGGCTGCCCACCGCATCTTCGTGAAGCTGGAAAGCCTCGGATACATTCGCTAGCATTTTTGCAGTAGCGGGGCCGGCAGGCCCCGCGCCTGCAACGCTGAATATCCTGAAATCATCATGGCCGGAAAACTCTACATAAAAACGTTCGGCTGTCAGATGAATGAGTACGACACCGGCAAAATGGCCGATGTGCTCAATGCCAGTCATGGCATGGAACTCACTGACACTCCCGAAGAAGCTGATGTGCTGCTGCTGAATACCTGCTCTATTCGTGAGAAGGCGCAGGAGAAAGTGTTTTCGCAGCTCGGCTTGTGGCGTCCGTGGAAAGAAAAGAACCCCGATCTGGTGATCGGTGTGGGCGGCTGCGTAGCCAGTCAGGAAGGCGAGGCTATTACTAAGCGTGCGCCGTTTGTTGATCTGGTATTCGGTCCGCAGACACTACATCGCTTGCCGGAGATGGTCGAAGAGAAGCGTGCCGGCAAGAAAGCCGTCGTTGATGTCAGCTTCCCGGAAATCGAGAAGTTTGATGCCATGCCGGAGCCGCGCGCCGAGGGTCCGACAGCCTTTGTGTCCGTCATGGAAGGCTGCAGCAAGTACTGCAGTTTCTGCGTGGTGCCTTATACACGTGGCGAAGAGATCAGCCGCCCGCTTGATGATGTTATTAAAGAAGTTGTCGAGTTGGCCGCGCAGGGTGTTAAAGAGATCAACCTGCTGGGGCAGAACGTTAACGGTTATCGTGGTTTGACGCATGACGGTCAGATCGCTGACCTTGCCACGCTGATCCACTACGTTGCCGCTATCGATTCGATCGAACGTATCCGCTTCACCACATCGCATCCCACTGAGTTTAACGACCGCCTGATTCAGGCTTATGCCGATGTGCCCAAGCTTGCTAACTATTTGCACCTGCCGGTGCAGAGCGGTTCGGACAGAGTGTTGGCGGCGATGAAACGCGGTTACACCACGCTCGAGTTCAAACAGAAGCTGCGCAAGCTGAAGGAAGTGCGTCCGGACATCAGTCTGTCGACTGACATTATTGTCGGTTTTCCGGGTGAGTCTGATTCCGACTTTGAGGCGACCATGAATCTGGTAGCTGATGTCGGCTTCGACCAGTCATTCAGTTTCGTGTACAGCTCGCGTCCGGGTACCCCGGCGGCCAACCTCGATGATGAAACGCCGCAGGAAGTGAAGCAGAAGCGTCTGGCCATCTTGCAGGATCGCCTCAATCAGCAGGCTGCGGAAATCAGCCGCGGTATGGTCGGTACCACTCAGCGGGTGCTGGTTGAGCGCCCGGCCAAGAAAGACCCCAGGCAGCTGGCAGGCCGCACGGAAAACATGCGCTGGGTTAACTTTGACGGCGATAGCAGCCTGATCGGTCAATTTGTTAATGTAGTGATTACCGAGGCGCTGCCGAACTCCCTGCGCGGGCGTCAAACCGACGCTCAGGATGTGGCATAGTTAGGCCATCACCTTCCGGGAAGAGAACAGTTTAAGTAAGGAGCCATAGACCCTCTTGGACGTGTCCATAGAAACACATGACATTCTGCTGGAGCCGGCTAACAACAAAACGCTTGCGAACCTTTGCGGTCAATTCGACCAGCACCTCAGGCAAATCGAAAAGCGACTCGGCGTTCAGATCAGCAACCGCGGTAATCATTTTCAGGTAATCGGCAATCAGGCCTCGTCGCAGGCCGGCGTAAAGCTATTGCAGGAACTCTACGCACTCGCCGAAAAAGAACGTATCGATCCCAATCGCGTGCACCTTGCGATGCAGTCTTCTGCGCTTGATGAAATTGCGGAAGAGGGTGATGACGGCCTCGGCGATATCGCCATAAAGACGCCGCATAAATACATACGGCCCCGCGGCGGCAATCAGCGCGCCTACATTCAGGCGCTGCGTGATAACGACCTTACTTTTGGTATTGGCCCCGCCGGCACCGGCAAAACTTACATGGCGGTTGCCAGTGCCGTTGAAGCACTGGAGCGTGAAGATGTGCGCCGCATTGTGCTGGTGCGTCCGGCGGTAGAGGCGGGTGAACGCCTTGGCTTTTTACCCGGCGACCTGACGCAGAAGGTCGACCCCTACCTGCGCCCCATGTACGACGCGCTTTACGAGATGCTCGGTCATGAGAAGGTCGCAAGGCTTATCGAGCAGAACATTATTGAGATCGCGCCGCTGGCGTTCATGCGTGGCCGCTCTCTTAACGAAAGCTTTGTCATTCTTGATGAAAGCCAGAACACCACTGTTGAACAGATGAAGATGTTTCTGACCCGCATGGGCTTCGGTTCACGGGCGGTGGTCACCGGTGACGTCACCCAGATCGACCTGCCGCGCAGTCAGACATCCGGCTTGCGCCATGTCCTGCGTGTGCTCGATGGGGTGCCGGGTATCGGCTTTACCTTCTTTACAGCGAAAGACGTTGTGCGGCATCCCATGGTGCAACGTATCGTTGAAGCTTACGATCGTTTTGACGAAGGGCCTCGCGGTGATGGCTGAACCTCAGGCAAGCAGCGCACCTGCAGTTGATGTCCAGTGGGCAGCTTCCGACAATGTCGACGACATTGACGAAGACAGTTTTAGCTCCTGGGTAGAAGCGGCATTCAGCATTGCACAGCCCGTGAGAGCGGGGCTGGTCACTATCCGTGTTGTCGACGAGGCCGAAAGCGCCGGTCTCAATGAGGGGTTTCGTGAAAAACCCGGTCCGACCAATGTGCTGGCATTTCCCGCCGACAACGATATTCCCGATTTTATTGAGGAAGCCGCCGACGAACTGGGCGATCTGGTGATCTGTCTGCCGGTAGTTCAACGTGAGGCTGCGGAACAAAGTAAGTCTGTGACGGCCCATATGACACACATGACTGTGCACGGCACCTTGCATTTGCTGGGGTACGACCACATATCTCCTGATGAAGCTGAGGCGATGGAAAGCCTGGAAGTGCAGGCGCTTAGTCGTCTCGGGCTGGCTAACCCATATGAAGCCGATGAATAACAATCTGAAACTGACCAACTCCCCGGAACGGGACCATTCTCATGTCTGAAGACAATAACGATTCACCCACCTGGATTATGCGTTTGCGCGGGCTGCTCGGCGGTGCGCCGGAAAGCCGCGAGGAGCTGCTTGAGTCCATAGGCGAGGGCGACCTTGGCTTTCTTGGCAAGCGTGAGCTGTCGATGTTGCGCGGTGTGCTGCAGGTGTCTGAGATACAGGTGCGCGAGGTCATGATTCCGCGATCACAGATGGTTGTGCTTGAGCGTGATGCGGCTCCGGAAGAACTGCTGAAGAAAATAGTGAACAGCGGCCACTCCCGCTTTCCGGTGGTTGGCGAAGACCGTGATGAAGTGACCGGCATTCTGCTGGCCAAGGATGTGTTGCGCGCGTTGGTTGAGAAGCCCGATGAGGCGTTCGACTTTGAAGCTGCTTTGCGTCCCGCCGTATTTATTCCGGAAAGTAAGCGACTCGATACGTTGCTGGACGAGTTCCGCAACGGCCGCAGTCACATCGCTATTGTGGTTGATGAATACGGCAGTACCGCAGGCCTTCTGACCATCGAAGACGTGCTGGAGCAAATCGTCGGAGATATCGACGATGAACACGACCCTGAGGAAGCAGAACCTATCGTGAAGCTTGGCGAAAACCGCTGGCAGGTTCTGGCGCTGGAACGCATCGACGATTTTGACGCCTATTTTTCTACGAAGTTTGATGACGGTGAGTTCGAGACGGTTGGCGGATTAATCATGCAGCTGTTTGGCCGCTTGCCGCGCAGGGGTGAAACCGTGAGTGCCGATGGTCTGAAGTTCCGTGTGACTCAGGCTGATAGCCGTCGGGTGCAAACCCTGGAAGTCACCAGGGACCCGGCGCAGGACGCTGAAGCCGAATAGACACTCTGCTGTCTTATTCGGTCTTAATTCACCGTGATCGCCTCATTCGTAAAATCACAGAAGACCAGACGCGTCATCGCGCTGGCAGCAGGCCTGTTGCTGCCGCTTGGTTTCGCACCTTTTGACCTCTACTGGTTAACACCTTTATCTGTTGCGCTGTTGTTCCTGCTTTGGGAAGGACAGTCGCCACGTGAATCAGCTGTGCTGGGCATGTGTTTCGGCGTTGCTGCCTTCGCGCTCGGCACCTACTGGCTCTACATCAGTCTGCGTCAGTTGGGCGGTGCGCCGCTGCCTATAGTGGCGTTGCTGATGGGCTTGATGTTCGCAGTTATGGGAGTGTTTGTTGCATTGACCGGGGCGCTCGCTGCGCGTCTCGCTCCGGCAGCGGGTGTGATTCGCTGGCTGGTGGTGATGCCTGCGGTATGGGTGTTGGTTGAGTGGCTGCGTGGGTGGGTATTTACCGGATTCCCGTGGCTGAGTCTCGGCTACAGTCAATTGGACACGCCATTGTCGCAGTGGTCGCTGGTTGCGGGTGTTCATGGCGTGAGTTGGGTAGTCGCCCTGATCGGCGGCGCATTTGTCGCATTGCTGACCGGCTTGCGTCGCGATCAGCTTGCGGCCGCGGGTGCATTGCTCATCGTTACCGCAGCAACTGTAGGCCTTAAAACGCAAAGCTGGACCGAACCAAGAGAGCAGGCGCTGTCTATCGGTATGGTGCAGGCCGCCATCCCGCAGGAATTGAAGTGGCTGCCTTCGCAGCGTGAGCCGACGCTGGAGCAATATAAAGCCGCTACGCTGGCCCTGGAAAATGTTGATCTGGTGATCTGGCCCGAGGCAGCCATTCCCGGTTTGCCCTATGAAGTAATGCCGTTTCTGCAGGAAATGGATGATCTTCTGGTGGAGCGCAATGTGCAGTTGTTCTCCGGCATTCTCACTTTTGATGTCGAGCGCGGCGAATACCGCAACACACTGATGGCTATTGGCCCCGAGCTGGGTCTCTACTATAAGCGTCACCTCGTGCCTTTCGGCGAGTACTTTCCCGTTCCCGAATTTATTACTCAGTGGCTGCGTCTGATGAACCTGCCGTCGGAAGACATCGGTCCGGGGCCGGATGTGCAGGCACCGCTGGTTGCAGCCGGCGTGCCTATCGCTCCGACGATTTGTTATGAGGTGGCTTTTGGTGCCGAGCAACTGGTATTTCTGCCCGAGGCCGAACTGCTGGTGAACGTTAGTAATGACACCTGGTTTGGTGACTCGATTGCTCCGCATCAGCATTTGCAGATGGCGCGAATGCGTTCACTGGAAACCGGCCGGCCGATGTTACGGGCGACCAACACCGGTATCACCGCTGTGATCGATGCTAACGGGGAGGTGCTGCAGCGTCTGCCTCAGTTTGAGTCCGGCGTGCTGAGCGCCGAAATCCGCCCGCATACCGGTGCGACGCCCTACGTCCGCTGGGGCAACACCCCGCTGGTGCTGATTCTCGTGGCTCTGGTTGCAGCCGGAGCACTTGTCCCGCGCCGCCGCGCTTGAAGGCCTCCTGGAAGCCCCTGTTTTCGGCGACTTCTGCCCGCTGTCGCGCCTTATTAGTGTATCCTTGCGCCTCTGTTTTATGACCTCCAACTGAATGACCATCGGCGGTCGTCAGCCGCCCCCGGTCATCATCAATGCGGAGTGAAAACCGGCTCCGCAAAAGAACTTTTTAAGAGATAGAACGTGTCCGACCAGTCTGATAAATCCGGGGCATACAACCCGGCCGAAGTTGAACTCGCTGCACAGGAATACTGGGAGCAGAACAATACTTTTAACGTGACCGAAGATCCGGATCGCGAAAAGTTCTATTGCCTCAGTATGTTTCCTTACCCCAGCGGCCGTTTGCACATGGGGCACGTTCGCAACTACACCATCGGCGATGTGATCTCCCGTTATCAGCGCATGCTCGGCAAGAATGTTTTACAGCCGATGGGCTGGGACGCTTTCGGCCTTCCTGCTGAAGGTGCGGCAATCAAGCACGGCATGCCGCCGGCGAAATGGACCCGCGAGAATATCGATTACATGCGTAATCAGCTGAAGCAGCTTGGCTTCGGTTACGACTGGGATCGCGAAGTGGCCACCTGCGAGCCGGAGTATTACCGCTGGGAGCAGTGGTTGTTTGGTCGCATGCTCGATAAAGGCATTGCTTACAAGAAGACTGCGGTCGTTAACTGGGATCCCGTCGACCAAACCGTGCTGGCAAACGAGCAGGTTATTGACGGAAGGGGCTGGCGTTCCGACGCCCTCGTCGAGCGTCGCGAAATTCCGCAGTGGTTCCTGCGCATTACGGATTACGCAGAAGAGCTGCTGACCGAGCTGGATGATCTGGAATGGCCCGAGTCGGTCAAGATCATGCAGCGCAACTGGATCGGTCGATCTGAAGGTGTTGAGGTGGATTTCGGTGTGGAGGGTAGCGATCAGCAGCTGCGTATCTACACCACCCGCCCGGACACTCTGCTGGGTGTGAGCTATATGGCCGTTGCGGCCGAGCACCCGTTGGCGCTGGAAGCAGCTAAGAACAATCCTGAACTGCAGGCGTTCCTCGATGAATGTCAGCAGGGCGGTGTGTCCGAAGCCGCTGTCGAGACCATGGAGAAGCGTGGCAAGCCGCTGGGTATTAATGCCATTCATCCGATCACCGGCGAGCCGGTACCTGTATGGGTTGCCAACTTTGTACTGATTAGCTATGGCACGGGCGCGGTCATGGCGGTGCCTGCACATGACGAGCGTGATTTCGAGTTTGCTCAGGAATACGGCTTGCCCATCAAACAGGTGATTGCACCTGCAGGTGACGAAGAGTGCGATTTGTCGAAAGCAGCCTTTGTTGAAAAAGGTGTGCTGCTGAACTCCGGCAAATACGATGGCCTGACCTCTGCCGAGTCCTTTGATGCCATTGCCGCCGATCTGGAGCAGGACGGTCGTGGCGAACGCAAAGTAAATTATCGTCTGCGCGACTGGCTGATTTCCCGTCAGCGTTACTGGGGCGCGCCGATTCCGGTTATTAACACCGCTGATGGCGAACAGGTATCCACACCGGACGCCGACCTGCCGGTTGTGCTGCCTGAAGATGTGGAACTGGATGGTTCCGGCTCACCGCTGGCCCGCTCTGATGAGTTCAAGGCCGTGAATGACCCGCGCACCGGAGAACCGGCTCAGCGCGAAACCGACACCTTCGACACCTTTATGGAGTCGTCCTGGTACTACGCCCGCTATTGTTGCCCCGACAACATAGAAGCGATGCTCGATGAGCGCGCTAACTACTGGCTCCCTGTTGACCTGTACATCGGTGGTATTGAGCACGCGATCCTGCATCTGCTGTATGCGCGCTTCTATCACAAGATCATGCGTGATCAGGGGCTGGTGAGCTGCGATGAGCCGTTCACCCGCCTGCTTACGCAGGGCATGGTGCTGAAAGACGGCGCGAAGATGTCCAAATCGAAGGGCAACACTGTTGACCCTGAAGCACTGATCAACGAGTACGGCGCCGATACGGTTCGCCTGTTTGTCATGTTCGCGGCACCGCCAGAGCAGTCGCTCGAGTGGTCGGACGACGGGGTGCAGGGTGCGTTCCGCTTCCTGCGTCGTTTGTGGCAGCGTGTGGCTGATCATGCTGAAACCGGCACGGTCAGCGAAGCTCCTGATGTTGCTTCGTTGAATGACAAGCAGAAAGATATCCGCCGTCAGGTGCATCAGACCTTGAACAAGGTGAGTGATGACATCGGTCGCCGCTATACCTTTAACACAGCGATTGCGGCGGTAATGGAACTGCTGAACGCACTGTACAAATATGACGTGCAAGACGATGCCGATCGCGCAGTTATGCAGGAAGCATTGGAGGCTGTGGTGCTGATGCTGTCACCCATCGTGCCGCACATTGCGCATTCACTTTGGTCTGCTCTGGGCCATTCTGCAGCGATTGACGATGAGCGCTGGCCCGCCGCCGACGAGTCGGCACTGGTTGCGGATAATCTGCAGATTATCGTGCAGGTGAACGGTAAGCTGCGTGCCAAAATTCAGGTCCCGGCTTCAGCCGATAAGGATGCAGTTCAGGATGCCGCCCTGGCAGACGAGAATGTGCAGCGGTTCGTCGAAGGTAAAGAGCCGCGGAAAGTCATCGTTGTGCCCGGAAAACTGGTTAATATAGTTGTCTGATTAACAACTGGTCGTTGATATTGCCGCTCATGAGTAAACGGAATCTGTGCAAGTTTGGTTTGGTGCTGACAGCTGTCTTGCTGCTGAACGCCTGCGGGTTCCGCTTGCAGGGTACCGGTTCTCTGCCGGAAGGCGTCGCCGACGTATATGTGCAGACCAATGATCGCTTTACCTACTTCTACCGCAGCCTCAGAGATGAGCTGGAACTGCGCGGCGCAACGCTGGCCGCCGGCCCCGAGAGCGCGGACATGGTGCTGCGGGTAATTGAAGATTCACGCGGACAGCGTGTGTCAGCGGTGTCGATTCGTAATACGCCGCTGGAGTTTGAAGTCTTTTACACCGTCGAGTACGCGGTGCAAGTCGGCGAACAGCAAGTGCTGGAACCCACTCGTATCGTGACTAAGAACCGCTACGAATACGACGAGACGCTGGTGCTAGGTAAAGAAGAAGAACGGGACATGCTGGCCAGTGCCCAGGCAAAAGATATTGCCCGGCAGGTGATGATGCAGTTGTCTGCGCTTTAGCAGCTGATTCCTTTTAGCGTCTCGTCTTCCCGGTGGTTCGTCAAAACGGAGCTGGCTGAGACATGCGCAAAACATTTTTCCGCTTCCTCTTTTATGCCGTATGTATGGCTGCTGTTGCCTACAGCATGCTGTATTTGTCGCGCGGCGATGCTCTGTGGCTCGACGTTCAGGTTGGCTCCAAAGTTACTAGTGAATTCTCTCCGGTAGAACAGCTGCAGCATGCCTGTCTATTGGCCTGTGCCTGCATTTTTCTGTGGATTGCGTCCCGTGACCGTCTGCGCCGGCCCATGGCAATTGGCTGGACGGCTTTGTTCAGCATGTTTTTGATTCGCGAGCTCGATTTCGTTTTTGACCTGTATCTGGTCGACAACCTCTGGCAGGTCGGTTTTGCGATCGTCCTGGCGTTTACTCTGGCCTATCTCGTGATACAGCGGGAGCGGTTTGCTCTTGGCTGGCGCCGCTCCTGGCCTTCAGCCGGATTGGGCATATTGCTGGCAGGCATTCTGTTGCTGATTCCCTATACGCAGATACTGGTGAGTAATCAGCTGTGGGGTGAAGTAATGGACGATCGTTATGTGCTGGCGGCGAAAGCGGCGGCCGAAGAGTTTATGGAACTCGGCGCCTATCTGATTATGCTGACCGGCTCGGTAGAGTTTTTGTATTCGTGGTCAAGGCTGCCGCAAACACGTTTGCTCGGAGCCTTGCCGAAGCAGCGCGATAAGGACCGAAGAAAGAAGAGTAGAAATAAAAAACGCCGCAACTAGTGCGGCGTTTTTTATGCGTTGTCTTCTTACTGCTTGATCGGGGCTTACAGCTTGGTCGGGTTAGGCACACCCGGGTAAACCACTTCGGGATCGAAGACTTTTTCGGTTTCGGTGAACTCAAGCTCGAGCGGGCCTTCAGCACCTTCGGCGTCGCCGGCAACCGGCACTTTGCGGTAGAAGCATGAGCGATAGCCAACGTGGCAACTTGCGCCACCGGCAACATCGACACGCAGCCAGACGCAGTCCTGATCGTCATCGATATACAGCTCGACGATTTTCTGAGTCAGACCGCTGGTGGCGCCTTTGTGCCACAACGCCTTACGGCTGCGGCTGTAGTAGTGAGCTTCGCCGGTTTCGATGGTTTTGCGCAGTGCTTCTTCATTCATGTAGCCGTGCATCAGCAGTTCACCGCTGGTGAAATCGGTGGTAACTGCGGGCATCAGGCCGTGCGCGTCAAACTTTGGGGCGAGTTCGGTGCCTTCTTCAACTTGTTCGACGGTGACGCGGGCACCAAAAATATCCTTGGAATTCAAAGCTTCTTCTCCGGTTCAGCTCCGGCGCGGGTGGTCAGGAGCCTGTTTTGCCTGCTCTGGCGGGCGTCGGGGGTGCCGTGCAGGTAGTGGGGTTTATCAATTGCTTGGTATTATAGCGGGCTGTCGCTTAAGAAACCCTCATGAATATCAAGTTTTACAACACTCTGACCCGTCAGAAGGAGGCCTTTGAGCCTGCCAATCCGCCGAAAGTCACGATTTACGTCTGTGGCCCGACGGTTTACAACCTGCCGCATATCGGAAATGCCCGTCCTGCGGTGGTGTTTGACGTGCTCGCCAGATTCCTCAGAACCCGTTTCGAGGTGCTGTATGCGCGCAATATTACTGATATTGACGACAAGATAAATGCCCGCGCGGCAGAAACCGGTCGCCCGATCAAGGAGATTGCCGGTGAGAACGTCGATGCCTACCTGGCTGACATGGAAGCGCTGGGGGTTTGCCGCCCGGATATCGAGCCATATGCCACGGATCATATCGATCAGATGATTGAGATGATCAGCGGTCTTATCGAAAGCGGTCATGCCTACGAGGCCGAGGGTCATGTGCTGTTCCGCGTTAGTTCATACGATGACTACGGTCATCTGTCGCGCCGCGACCGTCGTCAGTTGATGGACGGAGCGCGTGTTGAAGTTGCCCCGTACAAAGAAGATGCGGGTGACTTCGTGCTATGGAAGCCGTCTACAGATGATCTGCCCGGCTGGGACAGCCGTGGGGGCAGAGGGCGCCCGGGCTGGCACATCGAGTGCTCGGCGATGGCGGCAGAGCATCTCGGCAATACCATCGATATTCATGGCGGTGGTAACGATCTCATTTTCCCGCATCACGAAAACGAAATTGCGCAGAGCACCTGCGCCCATGGCGGCGAGCAGTTTGCCCGTTTCTGGATGCACAACGGATTCGTGAATGTTGATCACACCAAGATGTCGAAGTCGCTTGGCAATGTCATTCTGGTTCGTGATCTGCTCGGCGACCAGCCGGGTGAGGTTGTGCGTCTGGCATTGCTCAGTGCGCATTACCGTCAGCCGTTGGACTGGTCTGATGAGCTGCTGGAAGAGTCACGCCGCAAGCTCGACCGCCTGTACAGCGCGTTGCGCAATGCCGAAGGCTGGCAGGACAGCTGGCAGCAAGCAGAGCCTGCCCCGGCATTTCTGGAGGCGTTGGGTGATGACCTGAATACTCCGAAGGCGTTGGCAGAGTTGTTTGGTTTGGCGCGTGCGCTGAATAAATCTGAAGATGCTGCAGAGAAAACACAGCTGGCGGCAACGCTGCGGGCCAGTGGTGAAGTGATCGGCTTGTTGTCTGCGGACCTGGAAGAGTGGTTTGGCGGCGATGAAGATGACGACCTCGCTGCTACAGTCGAGGCTATGCTGGAACAGCGTGTGGCGGCCCGTGCGGCTAAAGATTTTGCAGAAGCTGACCGCATTCGCGATGCGCTTACTGAAATGGGTATCGTCATCGAAGACGGCCCGGATGGCACCCGCTGGCAGCGCAGCCGTTAAGTAACTTCTCTAACCGAAAGATTCGACAGGAACAATTGTGAGTGACATTGGTGCCATTCAGGCAGAGTTGATTGAGGAATTCAGTTTTTTTGATAACTGGATGGACCGCTATCAATACATTATCGATCTCGGTAAGAAGCTGCCCGACTTCCCTGAAGAATTTCAGACCGATGAATACCGTTTGCACGGTTGTCAGTCTCAGGTGTGGCTAAAGGGTGGCATGGACGGCGACAAATTCCGCTTTCAGGCCACCAGTGATTCTGCGATTGTCTCGGGCCTGATCGCGCTGGTGATGCGTGTGTATGACAACCAGCCACCGGCCGCTGTCGCCGCTACCACACCTGATTTTATTGCTGCCATCGGTCTGACCGAACATCTGAGCCCGACCCGCAACAACGGTCTGGCGGCGATGATTAAGTCTGTGCGGGAGCAGGCGCAGGCATGCGCTGGCTAATCCGGCTCTATCAGCGCTATATCTCACCGTATTTACCGGCGCGCTGCCGGTTTGCGCCAACCTGTTCCGAGTACACCGTGCAGGCTATCGACCGCTTCGGCGTCTGGCGCGGCTTGGTATTGGGGACAGGCAGAATTCTGCGCTGCCACCCCTGGGGCGAATGCGGCCCGGACCCCGTTCCCGATGAGTTTTCGTGGGCTGCTTTTCGCGGCCGTGCGCCGGCCGCTGAATCTGATGACCCTGAATGATTGTGGCGCTCAGCCATGACGCAGCGGTGGTATATTTAGATCAATAATGAGCGAGCTGGCTCGCGCTATTTTTTGTACTGAGCACCTGCTATGGATTCCAAATTACTCGACATTCTGTGTTGCCCCGTCACATTGCGGCCGCTCGGCAAGTTGTCTGATGAACAACTGAGTCGCCTCAATGAAGCCGTGATGAACGGCGAAGTGCAGTCGCGCGGCGGCGATCAGGTTGCTGAACCTTTGGCTGCCGGACTTATCACCGACGATGGCCGTCTGGTGTATCCCGTTCGTGACGGTGTGCCGGTGCTGCTCGAAGAGGCGGGTATCGATCTGGCTGCAGTCCGGAGCATGAGCTGAGGGCCCGGCTTTGAACCTGACGCTGGCACAACTTCGCACCCAGGTTAACGACGGCCTGCTGCCGGTCTATCTGGTTGCCGGTGATGAGCCACTCCTGATCAACGAGGCGCTCGATCTGCTGCGTATTGCGGCCCGCAAAGACGGCTATGAAGACCGTGAAGTCTACGTAGCGGGTGGCAAATTTGACTGGGATCAGTTGCGCAGTGGTCTCGACACTATTTCTTTGTTCGCTTCCCGCCGTATTGTTGAAGTTCGGTTACCTACCGGTAAGCCGGGCCGCACCGGCGGTGCGATGCTGGCCGAATTGGCGGAAAACCCGGCACCCGATACGCTGTTGGTCATCATTGCTGAAGAATTCGATAACTCGATTGCCAAGACCAAGTGGGTAAAGACAGTCTCTGCAGCAGGCGCGCTCGTGCAGATCAAGCCTGTGACTATTGCCCAGTTACCTGTCTGGCTGGAGCGCACGATCAAGCAGGCAGGACTGAAGTTTGACGACGATGCGATTGAAGTTCTGACCCATCATGTCGAAGGCAACCTGCTGGCAGCGCGTCAGGAAATCGACAAATTGGCATTGATTGCACCGGATGGTCATGTTGACGCAGACATGGTCCGGCAATCCGTTGCTGATGGCGCACGCTTCGATGTGTTTCAGTTGTCCGATGCCGTTGTGGGTGCCGATCAGCAGCGCGCGATACGAATACTTAACGGTCTGAAATCAGAAGGTATAGCTGCACCGCTGGTGCTATGGGCGCTGGTGCGTGAAGTGATGACGCTTTCTGCAGTCTGGTCCGGTATGCAGGGTGGCAAGCCAGCCGGCAGAGCAATGCAGGACGCAGGCGTCTGGCGCAACCGGCAGGATGGCGTCGGCCGGTGTTTGCGCCGTCACAATGAAGAGTCGATGCAGTACCTGTTGCAGGCGGCCGCGATGGCGGACCGGGTGGTTAAAGGCGGCAAGCAGGGCAGCCCCTGGGGAGCCCTGCTGGAGCTCGTACAGGCTATCGGGCAACCGCAAACCGCTGTGCGCGGACAGCTGTCGGTCTGATGACTGCCACCAGGACATCTGACCTGATTGCTGTTTTCGGCGGCACGTTTGATCCGGTGCATTACGGTCATCTACGCAGCGCCTATGAATTGGCTGAAGTATTGAGCTGTGATGACCTCCGATTTCTGCCTTGCCGCAATCCCGCGCTCAAAAGCCCGGCAACGGCTACAGACGGGCAGCGTCTTGCAATGCTGGAGGCCGCAGTGGCGGGTTATCCGCAGTTCTCCGTGGATGACCGGGAACTGCATCGGGACGGCCCGTCATACACCGTGGATACACTCGAAGAACTGCGCGGGTTGCAGCGCGCCGCGCCGTTGTGTCTGATCGTTGGCATGGATGCCTGGGCAGATTTTGCCCGGTGGCATCGCTGGCAGGATATACTTGGTCTTGCGCACATCGTTGTAGCCAAACGCCCGGGTGCTGCGGCTCCCGGTAATTTGCATGACGATGTGATGCAGATTGCAGAAGAGGTGACAAACCCGGCAGATCTGCACAACAGCCCGGCAGGGTGCATATACGTACATGAGGTGACGCAGCTGGAAATCTCCTCGTCGGAAATCAGAGCCATGCTTCAACAAGGCATAGCGCCGGATTTTCTGCTGCCACCCGCAGTCGCCGCCTTAATCGAGAGCAGCGGCTGCTACAAAACATAAAAATCTGAGAGGAATGAATGAACAGCAAAGAATTGCTTGAGTTCACACGCGAAACCCTCGACGACCTGAAAGCCCGCGACATAGTGGTACTGGACGTTGCTGAAATGACTACGGTGGCTGATTACATCGTTGTCGCCAGCGGTACGTCCGGCAGACACGTTAGCTCGGTGGCGGACAGGCTCGTTGCTGCAGCCAAGGAAGCCGGTGTGCGTCCGTTGGGTGTTGAAGGCAAGGATGGTGGAGAGTGGGTGTTGATTGATCTGCAGGACATCATCGTGCATGTCATGCAACCCGCTGTGCGTGAGTTCTACAAGCTGGAAGATTTGTGGTCGGTGCGCCCGTCCACTGCCGCCGATAATCCTGTCGCCTGATCCGGGCGACTTTTTACGTGCGTATTTCTGTACTCGCGGTGGGTCAGCGTTTGCCCCGCTGGGTTAATGACGGTTTCGCCGTCTATCAGCAGCGCCTGCCACAGCATATGAAGCTGGAACTGACCGAGTTGCCGGCGGCTCAGCGTACCTCCTCGATGTCCGCCGAAAAGGCGATGGCACAGGAAGCTGAGCGTATCCTGAAGCAAATTCAGCCCGATCATCACGTTATCGTGCTCGACGAGCATGGCAAGCAGCGCAGTTCGCGTGAGCTTTCTGCAGAGATGGACCAGTGGCAGCAGTTGTACCCGCAGGTCAGCATTGTTATTGGCGGGGCGGATGGTCTGGCGGCAGAGGTCAAGCAGCGTGCCAATCAGCTTTGGTCGTTGTCAAAGTTAACCCTGCCGCATGGAATGGTTCGTGTAATGCTGGCAGAGCAGTTGTACCGGGGCTGGACGTTGATTCAGGGTCATCCCTACCATCGGGATTGAGTGCCAGGAACCTGCTATGAGTAAACCTAACTTCATTTATCTGGCATCAGCTTCACCGCGGCGGTGTGAGCTGCTGTCGCAGTTGGGTATGAACTACGAGCAGATTCCTGCAGACATAGATGAGACGCCCGGGCAGGGCGAGAATCCGCGTGACTACGTGTTGCGGATGGCGCTGGAAAAAGCCCGTGCTGCCGAGAAGCGTCTTGATGGCGAACATGTGCCGGTGCTTGGTGCCGACACCAGCGTGGTGGTCGACGGCATGATACTCGGCAAGCCCGATGATGAAGCTGGTGCGGCTAAGATGCTGCGTCGCTTGTCAGCAACCACACATAAGGTGATCAGTGCCGTAGCGGTTGTCGGCGGCGGTCGTGAAGCAACCGAAGTCAGTGTTACCACTGTGAAGTTTCGCAAGATTACCGAGGCGGAGATCACAGCCTATTGGGCCAGTGGCGAGTCGGCGGACAAAGCCGGCGGGTATGCCATCCAGGGGCTGGGCGCCGTGTTTATCGAATCGATTCAGGGCAGCTACTCGGGTGTCATGGGTCTGCCGCTGTTTGAAACCTCCTGCCTGCTTGAGTCCTTCGGCTATTCCCTGCTGAACAAGGTGGTGCATTGATGCGTGAAGAAATCCTGATCAATGCCGGCTTGCGTGAAGTGCGCGCAGCACTGATGGTCGACGGTATCCTGCAGGAGTTCCAGATTGAGCGCAGTGCCCGCCGTGGACTGTTGGGCAACATCTACAAAGGCAAAGTGATGCGAGTGCTGCCGGGTATGCAGGCGGCCTTTGTCGAGGTGGGGCTCAGCCGTACGGCGTTTCTGCATGCATCCGATATTGCGGTGCCCGGCGCGCCTGAAGACCAGACTCAGGATATTAGTAAGCTGATTCGCGAAGGCGAAACGCTGATGGTGCAAATCATCAAGGAGCCGCTTGGCGACAAGGGTGCGCGGCTGACTACCTTTATCACCATTCCGTCACGCTTCCTGGTGTTGATGCCGGGGCGTGAAGTGCTCGGCGTGTCATCGCGCATCGAGAACGACGATGAGCGTGAGCGGCTGAAGGAACTGGCAGCAGAGGTGCTTCCAGAGCAGGAGCGCCTGGGTTATATCCTGCGTACCGCAGCAGAGGGCGCGGACAGCGCTGCGCTGCGCGCCGATGCAGTATTTCTCGGCAAGCTGTGGGCTTCAGTGAATGAGCGTGCAAAATCTGCAAAACCGGGAGATCTTGTCCACGAAGACCTGCCGTTAGCCGTTCGTATAGTCAGGGACATGCTGCATCCGGAGGTTGAGCGCGTGCGCGTCGATTCCGAAGACTGTCTGAAGACGATGAAGGAATTTGCCGGCCAGTTTATGCCGGACATTGAGCCGGTGATGGAGTTGTACACCGGTCGCCGTCCTATTCTCGATCTGTACGGGATCGAAGATGAAGTGCAGAAGGCGCTGGAGAGAAAGGTTGAGCTGAAGTCCGGTGGTTACCTGATTATTGATCAGACCGAGGCAATGACGACGGTGGATGTAAACACCGGCGCGTTCGTCGGCCGCAGCAATCCGGAAGAAACTGCCTTTCGCACGAACCTTGAAGCCGCTGTAGCCATCGCCCGGCAACTGCGCCTGCGTAATCTTGGCGGCATCATTATTCTCGATTTTATCGATATGGCGGCCGAGTCACATCGTGATCAGGTATTGGCGGCACTTGAGAAAGCGCTGGCTGACGATTACGCGACTACGCAGATCGCGCAGGTTTCACCATTGGGTCTGGTTGAAATGACCCGCAAGCGCACCCGTGACAGTCTTGAGCATCTCATTTGTGAGCCTTGTCCAACCTGTCGCGCAACCGGCTACATAAAGACGCCGGAAACGGTTTGCTATGAGATCTTCCGGGAGATTCTGAGGCAACACCGGCAGTTTGCCGAGGTCGGTGAACTGGTGGTGCTGGCGCAGGACAATGTGGTGGAAATGCTGCTGGATGAAGAAGCGGGGGCGCTGGCTGAGCTGGAAGAGCTCACGGGCAAGACCATTCGCTTGCAGGCACAGGCGCTGAACGCGCAGAATGAATTTGACGTGGTGCCGGTTTAGACAATGGCGCAAGTATTAGTCTGGTTTGATCGAATAAAACGGATTCTGCTGCCGGTTCTGGCAGTGATCGTAATCCTGATGGCTGTGCTGGTCGGCGCGGCCCGCCTGCTGCTGCCTCAGGTTCCGCAGTACCGCGATGATATTCAGCGTATTGCCGAGCAAGCCACAGGTTTCGCTGTCGAGTTCGGTGAGGTCAGTGCGGGTATGTCGTTGCACGGTCCCGAGTTGCGGCTGCAACAGACCCGCATCTCCGTGCCGGGCGATCCGGATGACTTTTTATCCGCAGAAGGCATCGCTATCAGTTTGGATCTCGGCGCGCTGATCTTCTCTCAACAAATCGTGCCCGGCCGCACTGAAGTAAATGGCGTGGCGATTGATCTGGTGCGCCGCGAAGACGGCAGTATCGCTATTCAGGGGCGCCTGCTTGCCGAGTGGCTTGAGTTGCGCGGTGGTGATGAGCCGCTCGATCTCGACAAACTGCCTGACACCAAGTTATGGCTGCGCAATGTGTTGCTGACCGTGACTGATGAAATGTTGCAGCGCGAGCCTACAGAATTCCTGATCAGTGAACTTCTGACTGAGCTCGACGACGGTGCATTGCTGTTTGACGGCCGGGTCGAGCCTGAAGAACGCTTCGGACGCGACATCGGTTTGTTTGCAGAAATCCCCTTAAAGCCCTTGCTCGATGAAAACATCAGTAACCGCAGCGCTGTGTGGACCATTGAGATTGATGTTCCGGATCTCGATATCTCGGAATGGATTGCCTTGCTGCCGGACGGTCAGTCCCCGGTTACTTCGGGCAAAGGCAGCGGCGTGGTGTCCGGCACCTTGCGCGGCGGTATTCCGTTAAAGGTCGGTGCGGATATCGACCTCAACAATGTTGAACTGAACAATGGCGAGCAGCAGTTCGAGCGGATTACGGGCCGCTTTGAGTTTGCAGGCGACGCTAGCGAGTGGCGTTTTTCCGCGCGTGGTTTAGCGATTGAAACCGGTGTCTCGGTCTGGCCTTCCGGCAATGTCGATGTGCGTCTGAGCCCGGGAGAGAAGGACGACAGCCGCCGGATCGAAGTAGAGGCGAGCTATCTGCGTCTCGATGATCTTTCGCCTCTGGTGCGCGGTCTGGCAGGAGAAATACTCGACAATGCCGGATTCTCCGGACGCATGAACGGTGAAGTGCGGGATCTCAGGCTTGCGGCAACGTTGGTCAGCAATAAGCCGGAGATTCTCAATATCGACGCCGGGTTCGAGGAGCTTGGCTATGCGGATGACGTGCGCGGCATCGACGTTCAGGGGCTGAACGGCAAGGTCAGTAGTAATGATTCCGAGGGGCGTCTGGAACTCGCAGTGAGGGATCAGGCATTGCGTTTTGAGCCGATGTTCCGCGAGCCGATACCGGTGGAGACCCTGGACGGGCTGCTGGTATGGCGCGCCGGTGAGCAGGGCATCACGCTGATCGGTAACGGCATTGAAATGCAGTCTCCTTTTGGCCGGGGCAGTGCCAGCCTGCAGCTCGAGTTTCCTTTCGACAGTGATGCGGGTCCGGCCATCGATCTGACTGCCGATACAGATGTGGATGACTTGACGCAGCTGTTGCCGATTTTGCCGAAGATTATTCCGCCGAAAGTAATTACGTGGCTCGACGGCGCAATTGCCGGTGGCCGCTCCGAAAATGCCACCTTCCGGCTAAAAGGGAACCTCAAAGAGTTTCCGTTTGAGCCGGGTGAGTCGGGTGTATTTGTAATCGCTGTACCTTTTGAGGACGCGCGCCTTGAGTACGCGCCGGGCTGGCCCGCGCTGGAGGAGGCTGCCGGTGTGTTGGTGTTTGACGGCGTGTCGATGTACTCGACCGAGAACAGCGGTCTGTTCGCAGGAACGCGCTTCGCCGGGCTGGATGCACGGATGGTTGATTTGCGCAGCGGTGAACTGACTATCGCCGGCGATATCGACACCGGCGTGCCGGAAGTGCTGCGCTTCCTGCGCGAATCAACATTGAGTAAGGCTTTGGGTACTGTTCTGCCTGATGTTGAGGGCAGCGGCCGGGTTACAGGCGATTTCGATCTGCTTCTGCCGGTGAAGAACCTCAATGACTGGCGTTTCGATAGCAGCTTGACTGTGGCAAATGGTGTCGCAGGGCTTAAAGGACTCGATTTCGACATCAGTGAAGTCAGCGGCAACATCACGGTAAAGAATGTGCACCTGACATCGGATGACCTGCGTGGCCGTATATTTGGTGAGCCGGTTGCGATAACTCTGCGCCCGCCCAAAGAGAATGAGCAGCAATGGAGTCAGTTGGCGTTTCTGGAGAGCGAAAGCCCGCTCCCGGAGCTCGCTGAAGCGTTCCGCTTGCCGTTTAAGGAACGTTTAGGTGGCACAGTGGCATGGAACGCGGAAGCGCAGTTCCCGTCCCGTAGTTTCGATGACAAGTCTTACTTCAAGCTGGTTATCGATACTGAGCTGGAGAGTGCATCAATCGACCTGCCGCCGCCGGTCAACAAGCGTGTCGGTGAACCCGACCCCGCGCGCATCATCGTCGAATTCCCTCAGCCCGGCAGTTTTATTGTCGGTGCGGAGCTGGAGCGTGGCTTAAGCACCAAGCTGCGCATCGATAAGATCAATGATCTTTGGCAGGTGGAGCGAGGCGTAGTGCATCTCGGTGACCGCCGCGTCGAGTTGCCGGATGCCCCCGGCGTCGAAGTGACAGGTCGCATCAGTAATCTGCTCTTGTCTGACTGGATTCAGTTCGGCGTTGCGGAAGAAGAGGTCGAAGGCGAACGGTCCTGGGATGAAACCTTCCGCGAGTTCTATATCTTTGCCAGTGATCTTGATGTGCTGGGCTTCAGTTTTCCCGAGAGCCGCATTCGCGCTTATCAGATTCAGGACGTCTGGAGCGTTGACGTGGAAGGCCCGCGTGCCACCGGACGTTTGTCGATACCCAACGATTTCGGCGGCGAGCGCCCGCTGATGCTCGATATGTCTGTGCTGAGTTTGCAGGACAGTCCGGCTGAAGATACAGACGAAGAGCCAACAGATCCGCGTGGTCTGCCACGCATGCTGGCGCGCGTTCAGGACTTTTCATTGCTGGATATGAATTTCGGTTATCTCGAGGCGGATATCCGTAAGACAGAAGCCGGTCTGGAAACCCGTCGCGTGCAGGCGGAGAACCCGAGTTTCACAATGACGCTGGAGGGGGACTGGTTGGTCACCGAACCTGACGCGGAGCTGCTTGCTGACGATTCAGAGTCTGCATCGCTTCAGCATCGCTCGCGGGTGAAGTTTAATCTGGACAGCACTAACGTGGCCGACACGCTGTTGCGTTTCGGTTATGACCCGCTGATTGAGGCGGAGATGGGCAATGCCAATGCGGATGTCACCTGGAACGGTCCGCCGGGCGCCGGTGTGATCTATGACTCACGCGGTAATGTCGGATTCCGTGTTGAAGAGGGGCAGGTGCAGGATGTTGATCCGGGCGGTGGTCGTCTGCTCGGGCTGATGAGTATTACGTCGCTGCCCCGTCGTTTGTCGCTCGACTTCCGCGATGTGTTCGACGACGGCCTGGGCTTCGACAAGCTGAAGGGCAGTTTTAAGCTGAAAGAGGGCATTGCGCATACCTGCAATGTGTCGCTGGAAGGCTCAGTAACCGATATGGTGCTGATCGGCCGCTCAGATCTGAATGCCCGCACCTACGATCAGCTTGCGGTTATTCGCCCGCATATGTCTAATGTACTGCCGCTGGGTTCTGCTGTGCTTGCAGGGCCGGCAGTGGGTGCAGCGGTGTTGTTGGTAGCTGCGGTATTCAAGGATCCGCTGAGCAACATTGGCGCGACCTACTACAGCGTGTCCGGCAGCTGGGATGACCCCTTGATCGATCAGCAGGAGCGTGAGGCAATTGATCAGGCAGAGTTCCAGGATTGTGAAAGCACATTGCCCGAGTTGTCTGCAGAAGACATCGCGGCATTGCAGGGGCTGAAAAACCTGCAGACCAATCCGGCACCGGTAGAGTTGTCGGATGATACGAATACGGAAGCAGCCGGTGACCAAACGCCGGCTGATGACACAACAAGTCAGGAAGCGAATCCGCAGGGTTCAGCAGAAAACCAGGAATGAGTGATAACTATCTAGATAACGCCCGGACGCAGTTGCTGGTGCCGGGCGGTTTAGGCGAACAGCATCTCGAGCAGGCACTGGGTGCACTGCTGACGCCGGGTGTGGACAGCGCCGATCTCTATTTTCAGCTGATGCGCCGTGAGTCATGGTCGCTGGAAGACGGCATCGTCAAAGTGGGCAGCCACAGCATCGATCAGGGTGTTGGTGCGCGGGCTATCGCCGGCGAGAAAACCGGTTTCGCGTACACCGATGAGATTCGTCTGGAGCCCTTGTTGCAGGCTTCGTCTGCCGCAGGCGCAATCGCCCGCAGCGGCAATTCATTGCAGGCACAGGGCTGGCAGGTGCCTGCCGCGAACCAGTTGTATCCGGCCATCGATCCGATTCCGTCAGCCGATGACACGGCGAAAGTAGAGTTGCTGCAAAAGCTGGATGCGTTGGCACGCTCGATAGACCCGCGCGTAAAACAGGTGATGGCGAGTGTCGCAGCTGCTCATGAAGTGATTCTGATTGCCTCCAGTGACGGCACTCTGGCAGCCGATGTGCGGCCGCTCATTCGTCTGAACGTTTCTGTCATTGTGGAAGAGAACGGCAGGCGGGAGCAGGGTTTCGCCGGTGGTGGCGGGCGTCATGCTTATGATTATTTCCTCAACACCGGGCATCCCGAAGCTTATGTGCGCGAGGCTGTGCGCCAGGCGTTGGTCAATCTGGAAGCGATACCTGCCCCTGCCGGCGAGATGACGGTCGTGCTTGGCGCAGGCTGGCCCGGCGTGTTGTTGCACGAAGCCATCGGTCACGGACTGGAAGGCGATTTCAACCGCAAAGGTACGTCGGCATTTTCCGACAGTCTCGGTGAGTCGGTTGCTTCAGAGTTTTGTACTGTCGTTGATGACGGCGCCATGGAAGGCCGCCGGGGTTCATTGAATATCGATGATGAAGGCACGCCGACCCGTCAGACCACGCTTATTGAAAACGGTGTTTTGCGCGGTTACATGCAGGACAAGATGAATGCGCAGTTGATGGGTATGGAGCCGACCGGTAACGGCCGGCGTGAGTCTTATGCGCATCTGCCGTTACCGCGTATGACCAACACCTATATGTTGCCCGGTCCGCATGACCCTGAAGAAATTATTGCGTCAGTCGATAAGGGCATCTATGCCCGGAACTTCGCAGGCGGTCAGGTCGATATCACCTCAGGTAAGTTCGTGTTCTCTGCCAGCGAGAGTTATCTCATCGAGAACGGCAAGCTGGGCGCGCCGGTGAAAGATGCCACCTTGATCGGTGACGGCCCGTCTGTGTTGCAGCAGGTATCAATGGTCGGTACCGACCTGGAGCTGGACACCGGCATCGGTGTTTGCGGCAAGGAAGGTCAGTCGGTGCCTGTGGGTGTCGGTCAGCCTACGCTGAAAGTCGACAGCCTGACTGTCGGTGGTGTCGGCTGATTCCGGTCAGACCGCTGCTCCGCACGATACTCCCCGCAAAAAATACAGGGTATTTCCTATAACAATTAGTGTGTTAGTCTCCCAACACGCGGTTGTTAAGACCGTGTCCACGTTTCGAATTTCACTGGAGAGGCTGTTTGTTCAGTTTGTGGCTGTCTAAACCGTTGTACGAGTTACTACCGTGGTTCTATCTGATCGCGGGCGTGCTGCTGCTGTTTCAGTCTGTCTATATGAACTATTGGTACTGGCCTACCATCTGCCTCGTTCTGGGGTTTGCCTGCCTGCTCGCCGGGCTGCTTGTGTTTTTCAAGCGCCGTGACTTCCGTGGTCCGGCAAAAAGCGACGAATCAATATAAAACAGCTTTAAACCTTCTTCCGCCAACCCGTCGGGCCAAAGTTTGGCTACAATTCGCCAGTATTAAAGTCTGTCCGCTCTGTTTTCCCCGAGGAAGTAATCCAAGCCCATGGCCGAATTCGATCAGAACTATCTGGAAACCTGTGCGCAGAGTGCGCTCGATCAGGCAGCTGCGCTTGGAGCAGCCGAAGCCGAGATCAGTATCAGTCAGGGCTCCGGTTTTAGTGTTACCGCCCGGATGCAGGAAGTGGAGACGCTGGAGCATCATCGCGATCAGGGTTTGTCGGTTACCGTCTACTTCGATCAGCGCAAAGGCAACGCAAGCACCACAGACCTGAGTAGCGACGCGATTAAAGAGACGGTTGAGAAGGCCTGCTCGATGGCTCGCTTTGCGGCCGCTGATGACTGCGCGGGTCTTGCCGATAAAGAACTGCTTGCCACCTCTGTTCCCGATCTGGATCTGTATCATCCCTGGCAGATTGAAGTGCCGGATGCCATTGATCTGGCGCTGGCCTGCGAGGCAGCGGCGCTGGATGTCGACTCGCGTATCGGTAACTCTGAAGGGGCAACCATCAGTGTCGCCGAAGGGGTGCAGGTGTACGCCAACAGTCTGGGTTTCTGCGGCGGTTATCCTGATACCCATCACAGCATTTCCTGTTCTGTGCTTGCCAAAGACAGCGGCGAGATGCAGCGTGACTATGAGTATTCGGTGTCGCGTCATCCTGACGGTTTGACGGCTGCGGATGTCATCGGCCGCGAGGCTGGCGAGCGTGCGCTGGCCCGGCTCGGTTCGCAGAAATTGAAAACGGCAACGGTGCCTGTACTGTTTCCCGCCCGTCTCGCCCGGGGTCTTATAGGCCATTTCGTCGGTGCTGTCAGCGGTGGTGCGCTTTACCGCAAGGCCAGCTTCCTGCTCGATACGATTAATACGCCTGTGATGGCATCGCACATTTCTATTCAGGAAGACCCGCACCTGTTGCGTGGTCTCGGCAGTGCGCCGTTCGACGGCGAGGGCGTTGCCACGAAACCACGCAGCCTCGTCGACGCCGGTGTATTGCAGGGTTACGTGCTGGGCAGTTACTCAGCCCGCAAGCTGGGTATGCAGTCCACCGGAGATGCCGGTGGTGTGCACAATCTGTTGGTCAGTCACTCGGACAAAGATTTCAGTGCATTGCTGGCTGAGATGGATACCGGTTTGCTGGTGACTGAACTGATGGGCCAGGGCGTTAACACGGTGACCGGTGATTACTCACGTGGCGCTGCAGGCTTTTGGGTGGAGAAGGGCCAGATTCAGTATCCGGTGCACGAGATCACGATCGCCGGGAACCTTGGCGACATGCTGATGAACGTCGTAGCCGTGGGCAACGATATCGACCGCCGCAGCACTATTCAGTGCGGCTCCATGCTGCTGCAAAGTATGACCGTCGCTGGCAGCTAATCAGGGCCCCCGCTCAGGCTGAGGCTTCTTCCGCAACCGGCGCGCTTTCTTCCAGCGGATCGCTGTCTTCGTCTAATACGTCGTAGAGAGAGCGGCCCTGATAGGCGTCTTCAAGAGCGTTGTTGGTGTCGCGGTCGACCGAATCGACAGGTAACGGCCAGTTTCCTTTCGGAAAGATGTCTCCTTGCTGAGTGTTACGCACAGCTCCCAGAACCTGGGCAATGCTGATGTCCTGCGGATCCCTTGCCGGCACCAGACCATCTTTGCGGGCGTAGCGAACCAGATTGGCGCGCAGCAGACGCCGCAACACCGGCCCTATGACCAGCGCGGGAATATCTACCTGATGCGCTACGTCTTCCACGGTAACCGGCTGTTTGCCGGCGCGGAAAGCGGCGGCCACTTCCAGCATCAGTGCGAGCGCAACCTTCTCACGCAGGCGGTTACCTACATTCAGTTGTTTGTAGCCAATGCGGATGTATTCCGGCTTCTGCAGATAAAAAGCGGTTTGAGCGCCGATGAGCAGAATCAGCCACGACAAATACAGCCAGATCAGCGCGACAATCACGATGGCGAACGATGCGTAGATCGTGACGTTGCGGGTGGAGCCGACGACAAACTCGGTGAACATCATGCCTGCTGTGGACCACAGAAAGCCGCCGGTCAGACCCCCGCCCAGCGCCGGCCAGAATTTGACCCGCGCGTTCGGTATAAACATATAGGCGAAGGTGAACAAGCCCGCGATGATCCCCAGTGGCACCAGCTTGCCCACAAGCAGCATGGTCTCGTTAATAACCTGGACGTTTGACGCATCTTTGACGATGCCCAGATTGCCGACGTAGGCGATCGTACCCATGGCGACGATCATGACAACCGGGCCGATGAGCAGAACGCTCAGATATTCGCTGAAGCGTTGCAGAAAGCTGCGCGCGGTTTCCACGCGGAACACATAGTTGAAGCTGTCTTCCACCTTCTTGATCATTGAAATGGAGGTGTAGATCAATACGGCAAGACCGACGCCTGCCAGCAGCCCGCCTTTCACGTTGTCGACAAAGCCCATAACCTGATCGGTGAGCTCTATGCCGCGCTCGCCCAAAGGCGACAGCAGGTTGTAGAGCAGGGGTTCGATTTGTTTGTGGAAGCCGAAGCCTTTTAATACGGAGAACACCAGTGCCAGCAGCGGCACGATAGACAGAATGGTGACGTAGACCAGACCCATTGCCCGCAAAGTCAGAGTGCTCAGCATGGCGTCGCGTAGCAGCGCGTAAATCAGGCGCACCGCTTTAATAAGATAGAGTGTGGGCTTGGGCAGACGGTCGAACGCCGGATTCCATAACCAGGCTTCAATTTGCTCGGTAATCGCGTCCAACGTATTCTCCCGTCCAAATGGTGAATTGATTGTACCCTAGCCGACGGATAACCGGCTGAACTGTAAGCAGATGTTAAAACTGATATTTAAAATTACTACATGGCTGGCAACGGTGGCAGCTGTGGTTGCATTGATTGGCAGTTATCTCGCCTGGGATGCTCTGAAGGCGTTTGAGCAGGATGTGGCGACGTTTCGTCAGTCTTGTGGCTGTACGGTATCCCACCCTACGCTGGGTATGCCGCTGGCAGGTTCGCACTGGATGTGTGAAAGAGAGGCGCCCGAGTGCGAGCGCGCAGTGGTATTGCAGAAGTTCCGGCAGTTCGATTTCGGCTGGCCCAAACTGCAGGACAACGTCGTGAATTGGGTGGAGAGATTTTCGATCGCGTTCAGTCTGGCGCTGAGTTTGTGGATGCTGCAGTTGTTTCTGTTTTTATGGGAACGCGCGAAAGCGGATCGTGAGTCGGCTCCGGAAGCTGAAAAATAGAAGCATAAATAGAAGCGGAAAGCGGAAAAAAGGCGACGGATAACCGTCGCCTTTTTTGTTTCTTGCCGGGATGGTTATTTCAGAAGCTTGTCCATCGCCTCGTGGTATTTCTCAGCCGTTTTCGTGATCACATCTTCCGGCAGTTCAGGGCCGGGCGCGGTTTTGTCCCAATCCAGCGTTTCCAGATAGTCACGCACAAACTGCTTGTCGAAGCTCGGCGGACTGATGCCGGGCTGGTATTGGTCAGCGGGCCAGAAGCGCGATGAATCGGGTGTCATGGCTTCATCAATCAGGTACAGCTTGCCGTCGTCGTCCTGACCGAACTCAAACTTGGTGTCGGCGATGATGATGCCTTTGGTTAGCGCGTATTCCGCACCGCTGCGGTAAATCTCAATGGTCAGATCGCGCACGCGGCTGGCCAGTTCCTCGCCGAGCAGCTTGACGGTTTCTTCATAACTGATGTTTTCGTCGTGATCGCCAACTTCAGCTTTGGTCGCCGGTGTGTAAATTGGTTCCGGCAGCTTAGCCGCCATCTCCAGACCTTCGGGCAGGTCGATGCCGCAGACAGCGCCGGTCTCCTGATAGTCCTTCCAGCCTGAGCCGATCAGGTAGCCGCGAACTACAGCTTCAATAGGCAAGGGCTTCAGACGTTTGACCACGATAGAGCGGCTTTCCAGTGCGGCAGCTTCTTCCGGGTTCGGCAGAACATCAGCTGCCGTTTTACCGGTCAGGTGATTGTCGACGATGCCTTTGGTGCGTTCGAACCAGAAGTTTGAGGTTTGTGTCAGCACCGCGCCTTTACCGGGGATCGGGTCTGGCAGAATGACATCGAACGCGGACAGACGGTCGGTAGTGACGATGAACAGATGCTCGTCATCCACTTCGTAGATGTCCCGCACTTTGCCTTGATTAAGACGCTTAAGCCCTGTCACACTCGATTCGTAGAGCGCGTCTGTTGCAGGTTTGGTCATGGTTCAGCCTTTGAGCCGGAATCAGCAAGGCTGGCTATTGTAGCTAGGTTGGCGCGCTACTGGAATTGTCTTTGAAATAGCGGAAGGTCGCGGGAAACAGCTGAAAATGCCCTGGAGCGGAAAAATCATTGCAGGCGTGATTGCCTACCTGCTGACCAGCGGTATGCCGGGCTATATCCGGCTGCCGGTGATCGTTCTCGCAGTATTGTGGGGCAATCAGTTCGATAAGGCGCGCGCAGGTGCCGCAAGCAGAGGCTTCGGCGGCGCTGCACCCGGTGTGCAGCGGGTATTTTTTGAGTCGACTTTCCGGATCATGGGGCATCTGGCCAAGGCCGACGGCCGGGTGTCCGAGCAGGAAATTCAGGTCGCGCGCAGCATCATGCACCAGATGCGTCTGGGGCCCGAGGATGTGCAATCTGCGATTGCTCTGTTTACCGAGGGTAAGGACCCGGCTTTCAATCTGGACGCGCAGGTGAGCGAATTGCGCGCCGCCTGCGGTGGCCAGCGCCTGCTTATCCGCGGCTTTCTCGAGATTCAGTTTTACCTGTTGCTGAGCAAAGGCTCGATTCACTCAGCCGAGCGCGAGTCGCTGTGGCGTATTGCCAGCGGCCTGGGCATGAGCCGGGTGGAGTTGGCCCAGTTTGAGGCGATATTCCGTGCTCAACGCGGCTTTGGCGGCGACCAAAGCACTGTCGACCCTGCGCAGCAACTGGACGAAGCGTATAAAGCGCTGGGTGTGGAGCCGTCTGCCACCGACAAAGAAGTCAAAACAGCTTACCGCCGTCTTATGAATCAGCATCATCCGGATAAGCTTGCAGCCAAAGGGATGCCGGAGTCGATGATGGAGGTGGCGAAAGAGAAAACCCGGGAAATCCGCGCCGCCTATGAACGCATTAAAGATGCCCGCGGGTTCAAGTAGGACTGCTTCCTGCCTTACAATTCGGGTTCTGGTCACTTTACCGTTAATTGATTGAGAGAGCGCACTGTGAGCGACTACCTGATTGCACCATCTATTCTGTCTGCCGACTTTGCCCGTCTGGGTGAAGAAGTGGATAACGTTCTGGCTGCAGGTGCCGACATTGTTCACTTTGATGTGATGGACAACCACTACGTACCGAACCTAACCATCGGTCCGCTGGTTTGTGAGGCTCTGCGTAACCACGGTGTTACTGCACCTATAGACGTGCATTTGATGGTGAGTCCGGTGGATCGTCTGGTACAGGACTTCGCCAATGCCGGCGCCACCTACATTACGTTTCACCCGGAAGCGAGCGAGCATGTCGACCGCACTATCGGTCTGATTCGCGAAGCGGGCTGCAAGCCCGGCTTGGTATTTAACCCGGCTACACCACTGACCTGGCTTGATCACGTGATCGATAAGCTCGATATGGTGTTGATCATGTCGGTGAATCCTGGCTTCGGCGGTCAAAAGTTTATTCCCGAAGCGTTGAACAAGCTGCGCAAAGCCCGCGCAATGATCGATGCACAGGACAAAGACATTCGTCTCGAAATCGACGGTGGCGTGAAAATCGACAACATTGGCGAGATTGCAGCGGCCGGCGCCGATACGTTTGTCGCAGGTTCTGCGATCTTCAACACCGATGATTACGCGGACACGATCTCCAAAATGCGTGCGGAGTTGGCGGGCTGAGCTGCGCGCCCGCGTATCCGTTCAACCTTAATCTCCTCGCACATCCCTGTGCTCGTCGAATCAGCGTCCGCCGCTCCGGCATCCTGCCTTCACGGCTCCCGATGACGGTTGCACGGATACCCGCACCCGCAGCTCAGGTCTGATTTGAGATGAAAAAAAGGCCGCTCAATGAGCGGCCTTTTTGTTTGCCTGTTTGGTATCAGGTCAGGCTGACAGTGTCTGCTTGGGGCGGACGTTGTAGACCACAATCGTCTTGCCGCTGGCAGTCACCAGACCTTGTTCTTCCAGTACCTTCAGCACGCGGCCTGCCATTTCACGGGAACAGCCCACCAGACGTGAGAGCTCCTGACGGCTGACCTTGATCTGCATGCCTTCCGGATGAGTCATCGCATCGGGTTCATTACAGAGATCCATGATGGCGTGAGCCACACGGCCGGTAACGTCTACGAATGCAAGATCGCCCAGTTTGCGGTTAGTGCGGTCGAGGCGGGTAGCCAGCTGGGTAGCCAGTTCAAACACCAGACCCGGGTTTTCGCTGGCAATCTGCCGGAACCGCGAATACGTCATTTCGGCAATTTCCGATTCAATACGCGTGCGAACCCAGGCACTGCGCTGCGGCTCTTCATGGAACAAGCCCATTTCGCCGAAGAACTGCCCCTTGTTCAGGTACGCCAGTACCATTTCGTTGCCGTCTTCATCCTCAATCATCACTTCGACGGAACCGTCGACAATGTAATAGAGGGTGTCGGGGGTATCCCCCGCGTGAATCATTACCGTTTTGGATGGAACGGTGCGCACTCTGCAATAGGTCAGAAACCTGTTAATTGCAGGAATGTCGCTCAAAACCTTACCGGCCGCTGCCATCTTATGTCTCCTCAATAACCCGATGTCTTTTGTAATACTTTCCGACGGTAAGAGCAAGTATTTAAGAGAAGAACCTACCTTGCAGAGCTAATTAAGTCTGCTTGCTCGGGAATTCAGCAGTATTCGTTAGTGGTTTAGAACGGATTGAAGGTGAATGGCACTAGATACGATGCGCGAGTGTCGTCATTACTTTTGATGCCAGTTTCATAGCCTGTTTGACTGGTGCAGGCAGCTCTTCACCACCGCTTTCGATGGCATGAGTACTGTGCTTGATCTCGTCTTCACGCATCTGCTCAACGATTTTACGGCTGCGCTCGTCCTGCTCCGGCAAGCGCTCAAGGTGACTGTCGAGATGCGAGGTTACCTGTCGTTCGGTTTCAGCGAGGAAACCCAGGCTGATTCCGTCGCCGGCCAGCCCGGCAACCGTGCCCAGTGCGAACGAGCCGCCGTACCAGAATGGCGCTAAGAAGCTGGTGTGGCTGCCCAGCTCTCCCACCCGGTGCTCGCACCAGGCCAGATGGTCGTGTTCTTCATCGGCCGCTTTCAGCAGTTCAGTACGAATGTGCTCGTCCCGGGCTACCAGGGCCTGACCGCGGTACAAGGCTTGTGCGGAGATTTCTCCGGCATGATTGACGCGCATTAGTGCCGCGGCTTCGTTGCGCTCTGCATCGCTGAGTTCGGCTTCCGGCGTATCGCCGGCGGGATTGCCCAGATCTTCGTGGGCACGGGCAAAGCTGACCCGCAGGGCGTTGTCGACTTCCGCGAGCAGGCGGTCCAGCGGTGATGTGTCACGTCGGTTCATATTGCCAATGGTACTACTTTCGCCCGGCTAAATCGGTATCATAGGCGCCCCTCTCAGCGGGGGCAGCCGGGTCTGTCCGCAGCTCAGTCTGTAAGACCCTGAATACCGTTGGCAAGCGGCAACCAGCTCAGGATGACGACCAGTATCCTGTGGCCGTGTTTCAGCAATATCCAAAGAAGTAAAACACTATGAAAATCAGTATCAGAATTATTCTGGCAACGCTGCTGGTGTTGCCCGCCCTCGGACACGCCGAGGAAGAAGACGAAGGTCCGTGGTCCGGCAGTGTGGCGCTGGGTTATCTGGCTACTTCGGGTAACAGCGAAAGCTCTTCTTTCAACTTCGAGTTCGCGGTGAACTGGGATAAGAACAAATGGCATCACGGGTTAAGCGGTCGAGCATTTACCTCTGAAAATCAGAATGATGCGACCGCCGAGAACTATCGTCTGAACTGGGCCAGTCAGTATGACTTTACCGAGTTCAACTACGGCTTCGGTCGCCTCGACTGGGTCAAAGACCGCTTCAGCAGTTACGATTACCAGCGTTTTGCCGCGGTCGGTTACGGTCGTCGTCTCATTAAAACCGAGAAACATCATCTGAACGCCGAGATTGGTGCCGGTTGGCAGCAGTCGAAACCGTTGACCCAAGAAAAAATCAGCGAGGGTATTCTTCGCCTCGGTGGCGACTACAAGTGGCAGATTACTGACACCTCGCAGTTCACCCAGACGCTGAAAATATCTTCAGGTAAGAGCAATACCTTTACCGAGGCGATCAGTGAGGTGAAGGCGTCGATATACGGTGCACTGGCACTGGGGCTCAGCTTTACCTACCAGCACAACTCGGATGTCGTGCCCGGAACCAAAAAAACCGACACGATTACCGCCATTAATCTGGACTACTCTTTCTAAAACAATGACTTAACAGGGTTTCGGGCCAGCCACTTTATTGATGGAAAATGCCTCTAAACCGTTGAAATAGGGCGCAAACCCCAGTATGATTGCGCCCCTTTCGGTGGCCAGGCCTCCGAGATACCCCTGTTTTTACGCCCTAAGGCACTAATAATGAAGACTTTTTCTGCAAAACCTGCCGAAGTGCAGCGTGGCTGGTATGTGATTGACGCTGAAGGCAAGACCCTCGGCCGTCTCGCTTCTGAACTGGCTATGCGCCTGCGTGGTAAGCACAAGCCCGAGTACACCCCGCACGTGGACACCGGCGACTACCTCGTAGTAGTGAATGCTTCCAAAATTCGTGTAACCGGTAACAAGCTGGAAGGTAAGCTTTACCACCACCACACCGGTTATGTTGGCAACCTGAAAACCGTAGATCTCAAGACTCTGCTCGCTGAGAAGCCGGAACAGGTTATTACTCTGGCTGTTAAAGGCATGCTGCCGAAGAATCGCCTGGGTCGTGCAATGATCAAGAAACTGCGTGTATTCGCAGGTCCTGAACACACCCATGCAGCTCAGCAGCCGCAGCCTTTGGAAATCCAGGCCTAACTCTGGTCTGTCAGAAGACCTTCTAGGAACTTATAGATGAGCACTCAGGTTAATTACGGTACCGGTCGCAGAAAGACTTCAACTGCACGCGTATACATCCGCCCCGGTAGCGGAGATATCACGGTTAATGGTAAGTCGCTTGACAACTTTTTCGGTCGTGAGACTGCGCGCATGATTGTGCGCCAGCCGCTGGAAGTTGCAGAAGCCGAGAACAAGTTTGACGTTAAAGTCAACGTTCGCGGTGGCGGCACCACCGGGCAAGCCGGCGCAATTCGCCACGGCCTGACCCGGGCACTTATTCAGTATGACGAAGAGCTGCGCAGCCCGCTGCGTGTTGCTGGTTTCGTTACCCGTGACGCCCGTAAGGTTGAACGTAAGAAAGTTGGTCTGCGCAAAGCACGTCGCGCGACTCAGTTCTCGAAACGTTAAAACTTATTCATCCCTTTTGGGGGATCGTCTAGTGGTAGGACTGCGGTCTCTGACACCGCCAGCGGGGGTTCGAATCCCTCTCCCCCAGCCATAAATAAAAAAGCCCGCTTTCAGCGGGCTTTTTTATTTATTTCTGCGGTCGAGGGATGTCGAACCCAGCGAAGCGGGTTCGACTCGGGTTCAGATCGCGGACCGCAGGTACGCGAAATGAAGAGAGGGCGCAGGACGCGAAGCGGCCCAGCCAATCCCGCCAGCGACCCGTGAGATACACCAATAGTTATTCATCTATCTGGCGCCCCCGCTTTCAGCGGGCTTTTTTATTTATTTCTGCGGTCGAGGGATGTCGAACCCAGCGAAGCGGGTTCGACTCGGGTTCAGATCGCGGACCGGAGGTACGCGAGATGAAGAGAGGGCGAAGGACGCGAAGCGGCCAAGCCAATCCCGCCAGCGATCTACGAGATACACCAATAGTTGTTCACCTGCTAAAAAACCCGCCTCCGGCGGGTTTTTTGTTTTTTCCGCCTGGGTGATAGGGATCGAACCCAGCGAAGCGGGTTCGACTCGGGTTCAGATCGCGGACCGAAGGTACGCGAGATGAAGAGAGGGCGAGGAGGAGCGCAGCGACGAATCCCTTTGGTTCTTGTTCATGCGAGGCATGAACAAGAGAGACTTTGCTTGCAAATCGGAGCGCAGCGACGAGGGGTCATCCCTTGCGATATTTGGAAACCCGCCTTCAGCAGGTTTTTCGTTCCTGTCTTCTTTTATGTCAAAGCCGCTTCAGTTTTTGATCACATTTTCACACTTTGGGTTCAAAAGTAGGTACTTGCCGAGAGAGGTAGTATCAGACCTCTGTGTATAATCAGACGGGATTATTGAGTTATCGGTTGGATAGAGATGATTAAGGCAAAGCTGCGACGCCTCCTTTTAAAAATCAGAAAGCACCGTTCGACGAAGGGTCTGCCTGTGTTATCGGAGCCACCTGTCTGGCAGGTGCCGGATGGCCTCACTGTTACGGCAGTCGGCGATACAGGCATGAGAGTGATCGATAACTTTCTCTCTCCGGAAGAAGCCGAAGGTCTGATTAAGCTCCATGGTGACCGCGTTGGCCGCAGCACTATTATCGATACTGAAGGTTCATCCGTTGCGGATGAATACCGGACTTCCAGTGACACCTTTATTCAGGTGGCTGACCACAACCCGCTGGTACAGGCGATTGTCTATCGCGCCGCCAGTTTCTTCGGGCTGCCGGTAACCCATGCGGAAACCTTCAGTCTGACCCGCTATCAGTCGGGTGAATACTATAAGAGCCACTACGACCACAATGGCTCCCTGCGTGCCGACCGTCTGTATACCCTGCTGATCTATCTGAACAGCCTGGATGCAGATGAGGGCGGTGGCACTCTGTTCAACAAGCTGAATCTGGTTACGCAACCTGTCCAGGGGCGTGCCGTAGTCTGGGTGAACTCGGAAGCAGACAAGTCGGTTCGCAAAGAGTCGGTGCATTCTTCCTTGCCGATTACCAGTGACACTGCCGAGAAGTGGGTGGCTCAGCTGTGGTTCCGTTCTTATCCGTTTGACGGAGGTGCTACCGCGCCGAAGCGCACTGCACCCGGCGCAGGTGTGCCGTTGAATGAATCAATGGGCCTGCCTTTCGGCGTTGCTGTACCTAAGCCGGAAGATATTCCGGAAGACGCTAAGAACCCGGTGTTCGATTAGAAGCCGCGACTGCTTTCGAGCATAGAAATAAAAAAGCCCGCATAAAGCGGGCTTTTTTATTTCTATGACTCTTAAGACGCGTTAATGGTTTCTTAGCGGTCTCTGCGTACTACGCCAGCTTTGCCGCCGGTTAGCAGTACGTCTGCAGGACGATTGGCAAACAGGCCGACCGTAACAACACCGGGGATCAGGCTCAGGCGCTGCTCCATATCAATCGGGTTAGTAATACTCAGGTTGTGCACATCAAGTATTTCGTTGCCGTTATCGGTAACAAAACCTTCGCGCCACACCGGCTGACCGCGATATTTGATCAGTTCCCGGGCTACATAGGAGCGGGCCATCGGGATTACCTCGATGGGCAGCGGAAAGGCGCCGAGAGCTCCTACCAGCTTGCTTTCATCAACGATACACACGAATTTACGGGATGCGCCGGCGATGATTTTCTCGCGGGTCAGCGCGCCACCGCCACCTTTAATCAGATGGAAATGCTTGTTGGCTTCATCGGCGCCGTCAATATAGACATCACAGCGCCCGATATCGGCGAGTTCTGATACTTCGAAGCCTTGTTCTTTCAGACGACGGGTCGATTCGACCGAGCTGGATACAACAGAGTCAATCTTGTCTTTAATGTCCGGCAGTGCATCGATCAGAAAGTTCACGGTTGAGCCTGTGCCTACACCGAGATTGCATCCTAACTGAATAAACTCCAGTGATGCGAGTGCAGCTTGCTTCTTTTGTTCATTCTGGCTCATTAACCGGCTTCCAATACTGTGCGCCCTTGTCAGGGCCGATTGCATGCAGATAGGTTTCTGCTGAATTGCTTCATCGCGATTATAACCAGATGAACAGAGGCGGATGAAACATCTGTGGCTGATTTGCCCGATAAACACCGATTCGGTCCGCAAAACGTGAACCAGTACCCGTGAACCGATGCCACCGAACTTATTTGTGAACTGTTTGTGCCTGGCCTCGCCCGTTCGCCTGATTGGCAGGCACAAAAAAAGATACCCGCCGGGGCGGGTATCTTTTGGTACCGGACTTCAGACTAAGTCTTGATCCGGTGGCTAAGTTAGCGCTGTCGCTTATTTACGACGGGCTTTCTTCTTAGCCTTTTTCTTAGCTTTCTTTTTGGCTTTCTTCTTAGAAGCCTTCTTCTTAGCTACCTTTTTCTTGGCCTTCTTCTTGGTGGCCTTTTTACGGGTAGCCTTCTTTTTAGAAGCCTTCTTCTTAGCCTTTTTCTTAGCTACTTTCTTTTTCGCTTTTTTCTTAGCGACTTTTTTCTTGGCCTTCTTCTTAGTAGCTTTTTTCTTAGCTACCTTTTTCTTGGCCTTCTTCTTAGTGGCCTTTTTCTTGGTAGCCTTTTTCTTAGCTTTCTTCTTAGTAGCCTTCTTCTTGGCTACTTTTTTCTTAGCCTTTTTCTTAGCTACCTTCTTTTTGGCCTTCTTCTTAGTGGCCTTTTTCTTGGTAGCTTTTTTCTTAGCCTTCTTCTTAGCTACTTTTTTCTTAGCCTTTTTCTTAGTAGCTTTTTTCTTGGCTTTCTTCTTAGTTGCCTTCTTAGCTACTTTTTTCTTCGTAGCTTTCTTTGCAACTTTCTTCTTCGCAACTTTCTTGCGAGTAGTCTTCTTAGCTACCTTTCTCTTGGTAGCTTTCTTCTTGGTGGCTTTCTTTTTAGCAGCCATAACAGTCTCCTAATGTCGGGGTAACCGCAGTCGAGTATATATAAAAGTCGATAAAATTCCACAAACACAAGCATTTCCGGCGTTCTTCAAAAAACAATTTTCAAAGTAAAAAAATGTTCTTGATGAGCAGTTTTCGAATGAGAATTGCTCTAAAAAATATGCGTTGATTCGCACTTTTTCAGAGTTTGAAACTGCGTTTTTTTATGTGCTTAGAAACTAAAGCTGGAAACACCGGTTTCTGTGATGACTGCGTCGAGTGGAATGTCCCAATTTTCGGCGGAAATATGGCCGACTCGCTGAAAGTCATATGCCATGCCGATTAGAAGAGGGTGACGAAACACTTTCCGGTGCTGAAGTTGCTGCAAACTGCGATCGTAAAAGCCGCCACCCATGCCTAAACGGTTGCCATTTCCATCAAAAGCGACCAGTGGCATTAGTACAACATCGAGATTTGCGGGTTTTAACAGGTCGGTGATTCGATATTCCGGTTCGGGAATGCCGAAGCGATTGTTTTTAAGTTTTTTGTCAGCACTTAAATTCGCGAAAAGCATGCGGTTTTTGCGCAAAATTGGCACGTAGGTCTGTTTTTGGCGCTGCCAGGCGCTGCGGATAATTTCACTGCAATCTGCTTCACCGTTGATGCCAATGTAGGTTGCAATGCGTGTCGCACGACTCAATTGCGGCAGTGACCAGAGATGATGGTTCAACGAAACAGCCGCATCAAAAATCTCATCCTGCGTTAACGTATTTCTCTCCGTACGAATGCGTCGACGGATTTCCTGCTTACTGTTTTTGCTGTCTTCGGTCGAAGTCATGCTTCTGTCTGGTAACTTTTTCCAATAAAACGTCGGTGCATTGTTGAACCGGGTGTATGTTGCACAGCCGTTTAAAGTTTCTTAAGCATATGTTTTATGAACAGGGCCGGTTAGCAAGCACCGGAAGTGTAACTCTGCGTTAGTTTTCTACTTCGTTGTTCAGAATAAGCCTTTTGTAAAAAGAAAAACAAATGGCGTGAACGTTGTTGAGCAGGATGTATCTGCACAAGAAGTTGAAGGCGGTGTCCGGTACGCATATCTGAGTCGCCGGCTGCGTCATTTGGATGGCCGGGGGGTGCAGGGGGAGAGCACGGTTAGAAGAAGAGGACCTCCCGCCTGTGCCGGTAGAGCCGTTGCTCTCGAACCGGAGCAACAAGTGGGGTCAGCCGCGGCCGTCCAGGCTATCCGCCTATAGCGGTATTGCACACAACGTGCCTGCAGAACACGACCCCGATATTGATAATTAGGGTCGAGGGGATCCGGGCTCTTGTCGAACACCGCAGGAGGTCCTGATGCTTATTTTAGGCGAAATCGGTATGCCGCACAGGCGCAATTTCACTATATGAATGCAGAAATAGAAGTAATGGCGAAAGCCGGACGGCGCTTAAACCAGAAACGGGCTCAGAAGCAGAGCGTTAGAATTCGAGTTGCTGGCTTTCCTGCAAAGCAGTTTCAACGCGTTCACGCATTGCTGCGATACGGTCTTTGGCATCGGTTTCCATGGCGTTACCTTTGCCTTGCGATTTGATCAGTTCGTTCGCCAGATTGAGTGCTGCCATTACGGCAATCCGGTCAAGGCCGGTTATGGCTCCGCCGTCACGAATCTCACGCATTTTGCTGTTCAGCAGTTCGACTGAATCAAGCAGATCACCGCGTTCCTCGGCGGGGCAGGCGATCTGGTATTCCTTCTCGAGAATCTTAACGTTGACCTGTGCAGTACTCATGAGCCGCTCTCCATGGCTTTAAGGCGGCCGATCATTGCGTCTACACGTGCACGAACCTGTTCGTTCTTTTGCAGCAGTGTGGCGCGGTCGGCGATAAGCGAGTCTTGCCGCTCTTTCAGGGAGCGGTTCTCGTCTTTCAGTGAGTTGCAGATAACCACCAGCTCGTCGAGGCGTTTCTCAAGTCGCTGCAGTTCCTGGCCAAATACTTTGTCGAGTTCGTCAGACATGAGCGCCAATATAGTGTTAGCAGCGCCTTACGGTCAAATAGCCGGCTTCGACGCTGCCGTGCTGGCCGGCTACCGGATGCGCCCGTCGTCCTCCCGCTGACCTCTTGTTTTGAAGGGGTTCTCCGGCACACGGCGGGCCGGAGGGGTGATACGATACGGCTATAACAAAAGCCTTCCTTCCGTTATGTTGCTGCTCTCCTGTATTTGCGGCTGTTGTTTGCGACGGGCGGGGGTGTCCGGAATAAGAAAATGAGCGTTAAAAGTCCCCAATTACCTGATTATCAGGCGCTGCAGAATGCCCTGACCAAAGCCGGTCTTATGTCAGAACCGTCGGAACTGCAAGGCAGCTTCTGCGGCTCGGCCATATTGCTGGGTCCGCATGCCGGTGCGGTCTGGTTGAAGGATGCGTTGGAAGACGCCGATACCGATAATGTGCTGGTGGCGGAGGGTGCGAAACAACTCGGCGAACTCGCGTTGAACAGCTTTCGCATGCTGGAAGAAGGCGAAATGGCCTTCAACCTGTTACTGCCCGGTGATGATGAGCCTATCGATACCCGTACCCGGGCTCTGGCATATTGGTGCCAGGGGTTTTTGCACGGTCTGGCAACCGCCGCCGGAGGCGAGAAAGACTCAATGGAGCGGGTGTTCCGCACGCCGCTGGCAAAGGAAATTCTTGCCGACTTCAGTGAGATCACTAAGGCCGGCACCGATCCGGACGACGCCGAAGCCGATCATGAGAGCAGTTTTGTCGAGCTGGTTGAATATGTGCGCGTCAGTGTGCAGCTGCTGTTTGAAGAAAGTGCAGATCTGCGCGGTGACGGTAAGAAGCTGGATTCATAAAACACCGCAATGAACCCGAAGGAATTCTCCAAACGTCGCCGTCAGCTGATGCGCATGATGGGCAAAGGCAGTATCGCCATTCTGCCTTCTGCCAATATCAAGACCCGCAACCGCGATGTTGAGTACCGCTTCCGTCAGGAAAGCGATTTTTATTATCTGACCGGTTTCTCCGAGCCGGACGCAGTGGCTGTATTGGTGCCGGGTCGTCCGGAAGGCGAGTTCCTGATGTTTTGCCGCGAGCGCGACCCCGAGCGAGAGCTCTGGGATGGCAAACGCGCAGGCCCGGACGGCGTGGTCGCGGAGTTTGAGGCAGACGATGCATTTCCCGTGGGCGACATTGATGACATTCTTCCGGGTCTGATCGAAAGCTGCGAGCGTGTTTATTACACCATGGGGGCGCACCCCGAGTTTGACAGTCGTTTGCTCGGCTGGGTGTCTGCCTTAAGAACCAAAGCAGGCCCGGGTGTGCATATTCCCGATGAGTTCGTTGCGATGGATCACATGCTGCATGACATGCGTCTTTATAAGAGTCGTGCAGAAATCAGTGCGATGAAAAAGTCGGCAAAGATCGCGGTGGCCGCTCACAAGCGCGCGATGCAGGCCTGTCAGCCGGATATGTATGAGTATCAGCTGGAGGCTGAATACTTGTATGAGTTCCGTCGCAATGGTGTAGACACTTCGTATCAGCCCATCGTCGGTTCGGGCGATAACGCCTGTGTACTCCACTACGTCGAGAACGATCGGCAGATGCTGGACGGTGAGCTGGTGCTGGTCGACGCCGGTTGTGAGTATGAGTGCTACGCCTCTGACATTACACGTACCTATCCGGTGAACGGCACATTCACTAAGCCACAGCGTGAGCTGTACGAAGTAGTGCTGCGCGCCCATCAGGCAGCGCTTGAGCACATTGCGCCGGGTAACTCGTGGCATGAGTTTCATGATGCGGCGGTTAAAGAAATTACGAGAGGTTTGAAAGACCTTGGCATTTTGAAAGGCAGCCTGGCGGAGCTGATTCGCAAGCAGGCTTACCGTCCGTACTTCATGCACCGCACCGGTCACTGGCTGGGGCTTGATGTGCATGATGTAGGCGACTACAAGGTGTCTGACCAGTGGCGCATGCTGGAGCCCGGTATGGTGCTCACAGTGGAGCCGGGCATCTATATTTCAGAGCGTCACCGCAGGGTTAAGAAATGTTACCGCGGCATCGGTATTCGCATCGAAGACGATGTGCTGGTGACGCGCGATGGTTATGAAGTGCTTACCCGGCAGTTGCCGGTGGATCCCGACGCCATTGAAGAATTGATGGCCAAGGCAGAGTGACGAAGTGACTGAAGAATTCGACATCGTAATTTGCGGCGGGGGCCTTGTCGGCGCCAGCGTTGCGATTGCGTTGGGCGATCTTCCTCTAAAGATTGCGCTTGTTGAAGCCGTGCCGCCGGAACAAAGTGGCGAGTCCAGTTTCGATGAACGCAGCATTGCGTTGTCCCGTTCCAGCAAGGCCATTTTGCAAACATTGGGTGTCTGGCCGGAGCTGGAATCCGATGCCTGGCCGATTGATCAGATTCATGTGTCCGAGAAAGGCCGCTTCGGTACTGCATTGCTCGATGCGCAGCAGCAGGGTGTGAATCATCTCGGTCATGTCATTAAGAGTCGCATTCTCGGCCCCGGCTTGTGGCGGGCGTTAAACGAGAAGCCGGCTATAACTGTGTTTTGTCCCGCACGTGTTGTTGAAGTCTCGCGTCAAGGTGAGTCGTCTGCAGTAACACTCGACAGCGGCGAGCAGTTAACAGCGAAGCTGCTGGTTGTTGCCGACGGTGCACGCTCCGCAATTCGCGAGCAGCTCGGTGTATCGGCAAACAATCGTTCTTACGAACAAGCCGCGATCATTGGCAATGTGCAGGTCGACAAGAAACACGCCGGGCATGTGGCATATGAGCGCTTTACCGGCGAGGGTCCGCTGGCGGTGCTG